>Ga0302324_100013297_pt1 | contig 16695 bp, 12 predicted proteins | sample Palsa_T0_1_FD_201949 | JGI IMG/M metagenome (GOLD analysis project Ga0302324, IMG submission 201949) | Peat permafrost microbial communities from Stordalen Mire near Abisko, Sweden - Palsa_T0_1 | ecosystem: Environmental > Terrestrial > Soil > Palsa > Peat permafrost | place: Sweden: Abisko...
GCCCGGCGAGTCGCGCATCCAGGTGATCGCGCCCACCGATCTCGCTGTGTATCCCGGCGAGATCCTCGCGCTGCTGGGTCCCTCCGGATCGGGCAAATCCACGCTGCTGCGCATTCTCACCGGCCTCTCGAAGCCCTCCGCCGGCGAGGTGTTATGGCATGGCAAACCGCTCGCCGGAACGTGCCCCAACGTCTCCATCGTGTTTCAAAGCTTTGCGCTTTTTCCCTGGCTGACGGTGCTCGATAACGTCCAGGCGCCGCTCCGAGCCATCGGAACGCCTCCGCACGAGCGTATGAAGCGCAGCCTCCGGACCATCGATTCAGTTGGCCTCGATGGTTTCGAAACCGCATTCCCCAAGGAGCTTTCCGGCGGCATGAAGCAGCGCGTCGGTTTCGCCCGCGCGCTGGTGGTAGAACCCGAAGTGCTGTTCATGGACGAGCCGTTCTCCGCGCTCGACGTGCTCACGGCGGAGAACCTGCGCGCCGAGCTTCTGGAACTGTGGGAGGGTAAGAAAATGCCCACGCGCGCCGTCTTCATTGTCACTCACAACATCGAAGAGGCCGTCTCGCTGGCCGACCGGGTGGTTGTGCTGGGCAAAAACCCCGGCCGCATCCGCACCGATTTCCGGGTCGCCATTCCGCGCCCGCGCGACCGCAAGAACCCGCACTTCCTCGAGATTGTCGATTACATTTATCGCGTACTCACGCAGCCGGATGCGCCGCCCGCGCCCGAGCCGGGGCAACCCGCGGCGGCGTCCGAGCGGGCCGCCAAACAGGCGTATCCCATGCTGCCGCACGCGCGTCCCGGCGGCGTCGCCGGCCTGGTGGAGCTGCTGCTCGACCGCAACGGGCGCGACGATATCTACCATCTCGCCGATGAGCTTGCCTTCGAGATCGACGACCTGCTGCCGATTGTGGAATCCGCCTCTCTGTTGGGATACATCACCGTCAAGGAAGGCGATGCTGAACTGACTCCGGAGGGCCGCGCCTTCGCCGAGGCCGATATTCTGCACCGCAAAGAACTTTTCCGCAAGTCCGCGGCCGAACGCATCCCGCTAATCCGGCAGATTGTGCGCTCGCTGGAGTCGAAGAGCGACCACTCCATGCCGGACGAGTTCTTCCGCGACATGCTGGAAGAGCACTTCAGCGAGGAAGAGACCGGCCGCCAACTGGAGACCGCCGTCAACTGGGGCCGCTACGCCGAGCTTTTCGACCGCGACGCCGCTAGCGGCCGCTTCTATATTTCCGAAGAAGGCCATAATCACTGATGACCTTACCGGTGCTTTCGCGATCTGCCATTCGCGAACAGAGTTGGTCCGCGCTGGTCGATCTGCTGGTCTTCTCCATCGTGTTGGCCGCCATCTTCGGCGTGCTCGCGGTGGGCCGGTATTGGCTGGGCGCCGTCACGCCCGCGGCTCAAATTTCGCACTCGCCCAGCGCGCTTCCTAAGTACGCGTTCTACTCGCTGGTGCGCATGACGGTGGCGTATTTTCTGAGCCTCGGCTTCGCGGTGGGCTACGGCTATATCGCCGCGTATACGCCGCGCGTGGAAGCGGTGATGATCGCCGCGCTCGATATCCTGCAATCCATTCCCGTGCTCAGCTTTCTTCCCGGCGTAATGCTGGCTATGGCGGCGCTCTTCCCCTCGCGCCAGTTAGGCCTGGAATTGGGGTCCATCGTGCTCATCTTCACCGGCCAGGTCTGGAACATGGCGTTCAGCTTCTACTCATCGCTGAAATCGATTCCACGCGAGCTGCGTGAAGCCGCCGATATCTATCGATTCGACCGCTGGCAGCGCTTCCTCGAACTGGAATTGCCTTACGCCACCATCGGCCTGGTATGGAACTCCATCGTCTCGGTGGCCAGCGGCTGGTTCTTCCTGATGGCCTGCGAAATGTTCGTTCTGCGTAACCACGATTTCCGCCTGCCGGGGCTGGGATCTTACCTCCAGACCGCCGCCTCCAACGACGATACCGGCGCCATTGTCTGGGGCCTCGCCGCCATGATCGCCGTGATCACGCTGATCGATCAGATCGTCTGGCGGCCGCTGATTGCCTGGTCCGACCGCTTCAAGTTCGAGCAGGTGGAAAGCTCCAACAAGGTGACGTCGCCGATTCTTCACCTGCTGCTCAGCTCGCGCGCTTTCCACTGGGTTAGCGCGCACGCAGTGCAACCGGCGTGGAATCGGCTCACTGCCCATGCCGCCGGACTTACGCCGAGGCCGCCGAAGCCGCCGCGAGCGCCATCCTCCAGGGCCGCGGCGTGGGTGGTTCCCGCCGCGGGCGTGGCCCTATTGCTACTCGCCGCTTACGCGCTGTTCCAGGCCGCACTGGCGTTGAAAGGCGTCACGCTGGCGGAGCTGCTTTCCACAATGACCGCCGCCGGCGCGACGTTCATACGCGTCATTGTGGCTTTGTTGATCGCGTCGCTGTGGACCATTCCGGCGGGCGTGGCCATCGGCTTCAACCGCAAACTGGCGCGCATTGCGCAGCCGCTGGCGCAGATTGCCGCGTCCGTGCCGGCGACCGCGTTATTCCCGGTGGTGCTGCTTCTGCTGGTGCGGATCGGCGGCGGATTGAGCGTCGGCGCGGTAGTGCTGATGCTGCTCGGCACGCAGTGGTACATTCTGTTCAACGTGATCGCCGGCGCCATGGCGATTCCCACGGAGCTGCGCGAAGCCGCATCGGTCTTCCGCTTCAACCGCCGGCAGCGGTGGACCACCGTCATCCTCCCCGGTATTTTTCCGTACCTGGTGACTGGCCTGGTGACCGCATCCGGCGGCGCCTGGAATGCGAGCATCGTCGCCGAGTACGTTCACTTCAGGAAGGAGACGCTTTCCACTCTCGGTCTGGGCGCGCAGATTACCGCAGCGAGTGAGGCCGGCAATTTCAGCGTGCTGCTGCTGTCGACCATTGTAATGGCCGTGCTGGTGGTGTGCATCAACAGGCTGGTGTGGCGGCCGATGTATAGACTGGCGGAGACCCGTTACAGGCTGGAAGCGTGAAAGAGTGGCGCGGCCCCATGGGCTGCAAGGGCGAGTGATCGTAGAAAGCATACACCCCCTCCGCTGCTGCTTCCTGTGCAATGCGCGGCCGCACAGTGAGCCGTCTCCAAAGGGCGGCTGAGTGAGCGATTGCGAGAAGCTTCGTGTGCGGATATCGAAGCGATCGAGACCGGCCTGCGGCGAATACAGGAATTGCGAGTGAGCCTTTCCAGGCGCCGCGGCGGTCAGGGACGCTCACTTCGCCATAACTGTTTCGCCGGATGGCACTGCGTATCCCGGTTCGTACTCGAAGTTGACACGCTCGCGCTCCACTACCAGCGGCCGCTTCTGCACGTGAGTGTGGATGGAACCGATATACTCTCCCAAAATGCCCACGGATATCAACTGAATGGAGCTGAAGAAGAAGATCCCGATCACCAGCGGCGCCATGCCCACGGAGAACCGGTTCCAGAATAGCAGCTTGTAGGCCAGGTAAGAGAAGGCCGTCAGAATACAAAGCGCGGCGCACGCGAACCCGGAGAAGGTCACCAGCCGCAGCGGCACTTTCGAAAGATTGGTGATGCCCAGCATCGCCATGTCATAGAGGGTATAGAAATTGTTCTTGGTGATGCCGCCTTTGCGGCGGGGCTGATCGAAATATACTTTGGCGTGCGGAAGTCCGATCTCGGCGATCATGCCGCGGAAATACGGATAGGGGTCTTCCATGGATCGGATGATTTCCACCACGCGGCGGTCATACAGCCCGCATCCGGTGCAGTTTTCGAATGTTTCGATGGAGGATACCTGGTTGACCAGCCGGTAATACTTCTTGCGAAGCCAGTACATCAACGGGTTTTCCTCGCTGGTTCTCTTGACGGCCAAGACCATGGAGTATCCGTTTTCCCACTCGCGGATGAAATCGGGGATCAACTCCGGCGGGTCCTGCAGATCCGCGACAAGGCCGATCACCGCGTCGCCGGTAGCCTGGTAGAGAGCATGCTGAGGCGAGCGGATGTGGCCGAAGTTTCGTGCATTGACGATGATTCTGACATTGGTGTCCGCCTCCGCGATGCGCTTGAGTATTTGCACCGTGGCGTCCTGGGAACAATTGTCGATGAAGATGTGCTCGTAGCGATAGCGGCCCAACCCGGCCATTACGGCGCGGACGCGGTTGTATAACTCCTCGACATTCTCTTCCTCGTTATAGCAGGCGGTGACAATGCTGATGGTCTTCATAAAGGAACTCTCTTCAGGATGCAGTGAGGCAAGGGCGGCGATCAAGTTAGCAATGGTGTGCTCCCCCGCCTAACCGAGGTTAGTACGGATGTAATTAAGCGCCACCAAAGTCTCGCCCTTTCTTGCGAACTGTCAGATAAATCGGATAGTGCCCTTGCGCCGCCACAATCGTGCGGCCAATCCAGTTACCAAGGTTGATTTTTTGCAGGAACACGATCAGCCGGTCGATTCTGCCGGCGACAGCTTTAGTTTCAAACTGAAAGGTTTCGGATAAGCGCTCGAGGAACAGGTCCTCGCCCAGGGAGATCGATTCCAGGGGAAACACGCGGCTAAGTTTTTTGACGGTCCGGCGGCACCATATAGGATTGATTTTGGTTTGAAGCGTCCTGGCGAATGCGGGGTCACGCCCGAACACCAACTTTACCCACCAGGCCAGCAGCGGCTTCCAGAATATCGGCGGCTGAACCACCATGTAGTGTCCTTCGAAGTACGAAAGAAAATTGGGCATCTCCATGTGCAGCAGGCCGCCGGGCCGCAATACGCGCAGGGCTTCGCTCAACACGCGCTCGGGATTCTCCGTGTGCTCGAGAACGTTCGCTGAATAGACGATGTCGAAGCTCGCGTCCGGGAACGGAAGCGACTCGCCGACTGAATCGACTACGCGCTCGGGATCGATTCCGTTGGCGGCCAGCAGCCTTCGCGAGGCGATGAAGCCCTGATTGAAACCTTCTCCGCCAGGCTCGGCGCCGTAGGCATCGACATGAAAGTGGTTGATCCAGACCGCGAGATTGGTGCCAAATCCCGAGCCGATTTCGAGCAGCTTTCGACCTTCCATGGCGGCGTAGCGGGAAACGATGCCGGCGCGCTTGAACGATTTCGAGAGGTCGAGAAAATCCGCAGCGTTGGATCGGCGGTCGACCTTAGCGATAGGTTCGAAAAAGAGGCCGATCGACTCCTCGGCGATTTGGAAAACCTCGGCAGGGACGACAATCCCGGACGATGTAGTTACGACAGGCATGCAACCTCCTCCGGGAGTGGGATTTCCGCATGGGCGTTCCCGCAAAGGCGCTCCGGCGGCACGGCATAGTAAACCGTCTCCCAACAATCCTCGGCATAACGCCGAAGGAAAATGGAATAGTCGGGATTGGCTGCTTTTAACAGTTGCGGAATGGTCCAAAGATGATCGCACTTGTGATAAGCGCAAACCGCCATAATGGGGCGGTGACGCGCCATAGTGCGCGCCGCGCCCAGCAGCGCTTCCGGTTCGGCGCCTTCGATATCCATTTTGATCAGACTGGGCCGCGTCTCCGTAAACGCGCTATCGAGGGACCGGCACTGCACTTCGCGGGCGGACCCGGCGGTCGCCACTCGGGATCCGACCGTCCCATCGGCGCTGAACCAAACCTTTCCATCCTGTCTGCCAACGGCGTACGGCATCAGGGTGACTTTGGCCGAGACGGCGGATGGCAACTCCAAAACGCAACGGGCCAACTTGTCCGCATTCCCTGCGTCGGCTTCCCATGCGTAGATCCGGCTGAACTGCCCATTGGCGGCCGATAGGAAGGCACGGAGGCTGTCTCCGTCGAAGGCGCCACAGTCTACAAAAACCTCGTCCGGAGAGATGCGGAACAGATCGGCGGGGAAGTACATTTCGCGCGGATCGTCGTGCTGAGGAAGGCAATCATAATCGAGCAGACATCTCCAGCGAATTTGGGCGCAGAATTCGCGGCGCGAAGGTTCGTCGGAGAGCAGGTTGTAAGCCGGTTCCATCTCGCCGGCGCAATCGAGGATTCGTTGGGGTAGCTCCATGCGGTCTTCATTCGGCATGAAGCGCCAGAATGTCCAGAACAGAACCGGATAAGGCACGATGCGGAGACAGCCCAGCCTTCGTAATTGATTTCGGGAGGCAGTGGAGTTGTATATGGCAACCACGAAGGCGGCGCAGCACTTATAGCGCGCCGCAGCTTCCTGGGGTGAAATGACCGGAACTCCGTCAACGCTCTTACCCCAAAGCTGCTGGTTGTTATCGCAGAAGGCGAGTGGCTCAATGCCCGCGGATCGAAGTCCGGAAAGAGCCAGTTTTCCCAGGTACCCTGTCCCCGAAATCACCAGTTGTTCTTCGAAGGGCGCAGCCATGCGATGGAATTCCCCGGCAACGCGGGCTTGTACGGCCTCAGGCCGTTCCGAAAGCAGATGAGTGAGAAGAGATTGCAAGGTCATTAGAAGGCCCTTTCCGGTGGTACTGCATAACAGACCGAGTCCCAGCCTTCAATGCGGTGAGGCCGCAGGTACAGCCGGTATGCTGGGTTCAACTTGTGGATCAGCGCGGGAATCCGCCACAGGTGATCTTGTTGGTGATAAGCGCAGATGGCTAGTATCGGGGAGTGACTGGCTATCGTCCTCGCGGCCCCCAGCAGCGCGAGTGGTTCGGCGCCTTCGATATCCATCTTAATGAACGTCGGAGCATCGAAGCTGTTCGCAACGCTATCGAGCGCGATGCACTCCACTTCCGAGTCGCCCGAGCCGATGGCTGAGCCGTCAGTTCCGCGGGCGTCGAAGCGCACAATGCGATCAGAATCGCCAACGGCCTTTTGGCGCATTTTGATATGTCCGCGGACGCTTGCATCGAGTCCATCGACCATGCGGTTTAGCTTCTCGTAGTTCTCAGGGTCCGGCTCGAACGCGACGACTTCTGAAAACCGCCCATGTGTCACTCCGAGGAAGCTAGCGACTGTGTCCCCGTCGAAAGCTCCGCAATCGAAGAAGACCTCGTGAGTTCCCACACTGAACAGGTCTGCTGGAAAGTAAGTCTCGCCTCCAACCGGATCGGCCATAGAGTCGAAGTCACCCAATAAACGCCATCTTAGCTGGGCCAGAAACTCCGTGCGTGAGAACTCATCTGCCCAGAGGTGATAAACGGCTTGGATTTCATCCGCGGCTGCATGAACCTTGTGAGGCAGGTCCACCATGTGGTGTGGCAGAAGCTCGGTGGCATACTTCCACGCTAGCGGGGCGAAAGGCAGGACTGTGCGGCAGCCTAAGGCCTTGAGTTGTTGCGCGCGGGACGCCATGCGATCCTGCGACCCGACGCCCCAGATGGAAATTACGAACGCCGCCGAGGAACCAAAGCGGTAGGCGGCTTCTCGAGGCGACAGAACCGGAATGCCCTCGATAGAGCTTCCCCATATCGATTGGTTATTATCCGCAAAAGCGAGAGCCCCCGCCCCGTTCCGATGAAGGACCCGCTGGATTTTGCGGCCCAGATTCCCGGCGCCGAAGAGCACAATGCCATCCGTCCGGTTAGTCAGGAGGTCCAGTTCACGGCGTTCCCTGGCTTCCGCGCCAGCAGCGCCTTCTGAGAGCAACTCATCCAGGCTCGTCATTGTAGATAGCAACGTAGATAACGACATTTGCCTCATTTCACTCGTCGAAACTTAATCGCGCCGGCTCGATTTCCGCTTTCCGCGCTTCATACCAGCGATACAACTGCGCGATGGAGTCGTCGATCTCGCGGAATTGAAAATCGGAAATTTCGGCCAGCATTCGAGCCGGATCGCCGCTGCACTCGGTTCCCATGCCTTCGTTCATGACGACGATCGGGAGATCCCGACCCGAAGCGCGCACCACTTTTTGCGCCAGGGCCAGCAGCTCCAGCGAGCGGCCGGTGCAGACGTTGTATTGGCGATGCTGCGGAGGCTTTGCCAGGAAGCATTGGAGAATCCAGCCGAGGTCTTCGACGTCCAGATAGTCGAAGCGCGCGTTCTGCCGGACCACGACCGGCAAACCCCAGGCGGCGCGGCAGCAGGCATTGGAGATAAACCGGACGCGCCAGTCTTCATGCGGTCCGAAGACGCCGAAGAGGCGCAGCTCGCAGACGCGATCCATGCCTTCCACGGCTTTGGCGCAGACGTATTTCGAGAAGCCATAATCGTCGGCGGGAACGTGCGCGTCAAAGTAATCCTCGGACATGCGCGGCAGCCAATGCTCGCGGCTATAAACCGCACCGGAGCTGAGAAACAACATCCGGCCGAAGGCATGCGAGTTGCGCGCCAGGTTGAAGAACATGCGGCAATTGCGGTCGAGCAAGGCCGGCCTCGATGCAAGGCCGCGATTCGAACGCTCGGATGCGGCGTGGATCACGGCGTCGAAGCGGTGGCGATCGAGGTACTCGCGCACGGCGTCCGCATCGAGCAAGTCAAGCTCGGTCCGGTTGGGCGCGGCAACCACGAAAGGCGGGGCGAATTGCAGCGCCAGATTGCGCCCGATGAATCCGCTGCCGCCGGTAATTAGGATCTTCATAGTTTCACTCGGGCAAAGTCTCCACGATCATGTTGGCGTGAAATTCGTCGCGTTCAAGGAACGGCCAGAGATCCTCGAGCGGCTTCGACACCATCGATCCATCGGGCCGCTGCATGGAAGAGAGCCTGGGGCCGCGCACTTCGTCGGGAATCACCATTACGTCGCACACCACCGGGCCGGGCGTTTCCAAAACCTTTCGGACTTGTTTGCGCAGATTGGCTTGCGATTCGATGCGGGCGGTGCGCAGGCCATACGCGGCGGCGACTTTACAGAGATCGGGGACGCTGATGCCGGTGCGGCTGTCGCAACCCAACTGGGGCGAGCCGAAGAAGTTGGTTTGCGAGGCGCGCATGGAAGCATAACCGTCGTTGTTCAGCACGAAAAACTTGATGGGCAGGTTGAGGCGCGCCACGGTTTCGAGCTCCTGGATATTGAACTGGAACCCGCCGTCGCCATCCACGCAAACGGTGCGGCGGCGGCCGCCCGCGATGCATACGCCGATGCTGCCGGGCAGCCCGTTGCCCATCGAACCCAGCCCGGCGGTGTGGTAGATGCGCTGGCCGGTGCGCGTGGGGCAGGCGAAGAGGAAGATCTCAATACCGGCGCCGGAACTGCCGGAGATCATGAGGTCTTCGGGCGTGGTTTCCTGTCCGATGACTTCGGCGAGATGGTAGATGCTCACGGGGCCTTCGGGCTTGCGATGGTCCTCAGTGACAACCGGGTAGCGCGTTTTCCAATCTGTGCAGCGCTGGTTCCAGAAGGCGCGGTCTTTGGGCTGAACGGCGCTGGACTGGCGCGGGATCAGGCGCATCGGCTGGCGCGGCGTCTGGTAAGACATCTGGCACAACATTTCGCGCAGGAAGTTGCCGGCATCGGCGCAGATGGGCGTATCGATAAACGGGGCGAGCTTGAGAATTTCAGCGGGGTCGATATCCACCATCACTTTGTGGGCGGCGCGCGCGAATTTTTCGGGTGCATAGCCGGTGATGGCGAAATCGAGCCTGGCGCCGACGCTCAGCAGAAAATCGCAATTCTGCAGCGCGAAGTTGGCGCCGCGGCTGGCTAGCGAACCAGGGCGGCCGACGAATAGGGGATCTTCGCTGGAGATGATGTCGGCGGCGCACCAAGTGGCTTCCACAGGGATGCGCAGCAGATCGAAGAGCTTGCGGAACTGGTCCTCAGCGTGGGCAAGGCGGACGCCGTTGCCGATCAGGATGAGTGGACGCTCCGCGCGATTCAAGGCGTCGATAGTCTCGCGAACCTGCGCGGCCAGGTCTGGCGCCCCGGCCGCTTGAGTATCAGGCTGCGGCGCGGCGCAGGGATGGGGAGCCTCGAACGCCGGCAGATCGGACGCATCGATGGGCGCGGCTTGCACGTCGAGCGGGATATCGATCCACACCGGGCCGGGACGCCCGGTCTGCGCCAGATACACGGCCTTTTCCAGATGGAAGCGGATGCTTTGGGGGTCGAGCACGGTCACGGCGTATTTGGTGAGCGGCTTGACGATGGAGACGATGTCGATTTCCTGCACGCCCAACTGGCGCATGCCCAGAGGAGCGCCGTCGGGGGCGAACATGCGGTCGGGGCGCTTCACCTGGCCGGAGAGAAACAGCACGGGAGTGGAATCGAGCCAGGCGCCGGCGAGTCCGGTGACGGCGTTGGTTCCGCCGGGGCCGGTGGTAACCATGGCGACGCCCAGTCCATTGACGGCTTTGGCGTAGTTTTCGGCGGCCATGGCGCTGGCCTGTTCGTGCGAATTGCAGATTGGCTCGATGGAGGCGCACTGCGCCAGCGAGGCGTTCAGATGCATGGCGCCGCCGCCGGGGACCAGGAAGACGTGCTTCACGCCCAGGTTGGCGACGAATTGGATGACGTAATCGGAGAGCTTCATGAGGGTCTTTGGGGCGGCTTACTGAGTTATGGCGACAGCGGCAGGCGCCAACTGCCGCGCAGGTTGCCAACCTGCCGCTTATCGGCGGTCACTTCATTGCGCGAAGCTATCGAGCCGGCGGTGGCTTTTTCGCGATGGGCGTGAGAGCCGCCTGAAAGGCGGCTGCAGGCAGGATTGCCCGCCCCACTAAGGATCAAATCGATTAGCTCGCGGACGGCGCCGTTGCCTCCGTTGGCGTGCGTCACCAGGTCGGCCTGGTGTAGCGCCGCGGGACGCGCATTGGCGGGAGCGGCGGAAAAGCCGGCGAGATCCATGGCGGCGAGGTCGTTCACGTCGTCGCCCATGAAGCAGATCTCATCGAAGCGCAAGGCGTGGCGGGCGGCGAAAGCGCGCAACGCCGCGGCTTTATCCTTGCAGCCCTTGGTGATATCGGTGAGCCCCAATTTGGCCGCGAACCGGTCCACCAGCGGGCTGTCTTCGCCGGAGATCAGCGTGACGATGAGGCCCGCTTTACGCGCCAGCGAGACGCCCATAATGTCGGCGAAGCAGAAGCGCTTCCACTCGGCGCCATCGGGACCCCACCAGACGCCGCCATCGGTGAGAACCCCATCGACATCGAGCGCGATAGCCCGCAGAGCGGCCATTTACGCCGCCGCACCCACGCGCCGCAGTTTCTTGATAATGGGCTGCTCGCGCTCGGCGACGCCCTTGACGCCATTGCCCAAAGACTGTTCCACAATGCGGACGTAGCTCACAATTTTCGAGATGCCGTTCGGCTCAAGCGATGCGGCCTGGTCCGAACCCCACATGGCGCGGTCAAGCGTGATGTGGCGCTCCACGCAGCAGGCGCCTAGCGCGACGGCGGCAACGGTGGAAGGCAGACCGGTTTCGTGTCCGGAGTATCCCACGGGCACGTCGTAGCGCTCGCGCATGGTGGTGATGGCCTTCAGGTTCAGCTCGGGATAGTGCGCCGGATACACGCTGCACGCGTGCAGCAGCACCAGATTTTCCGTACCCAATACATTGACGGCGTGATCGATCTCTTCGATGGTGCTCATGCCGGTGGAAAGGATGACTGGCCGGCCCTTGGAGCGCGTGTGGCGCAGCAGGTTGTCGTCAGTGAGCGAAGCCGAAGCGATTTTGTAGCACGGGGTGTCGAACTGATCGATGAAGTCGACGGCCCTCTCGTCCCAAGCCGATGCGAACCACGGCATCTTCACTTCGCGGCAGTAGCGGTCGATCAGGCGATACTCGTCGTGGCCGAATTCCAGGCCGTGCTTGAGATCGCCATTGGTTGGGCCGAAAGGGTTTTCGCGGGGCTTGGCGAGCTCTTCGGGCGTATAGACCACCTCCACGGTGCGCTTCTGGAACTTGACAGCGTCGCAGCCGGCCGCTACAGCCACGCTGATCAGGCGCCGTGCGAGGTCGATATCGCCGTTATGGTTGATGCCGATTTCGGCGACGATGTAGCAGGGGTGGCCGTCGCCGACGAGTTTGTTGCCGATTAAAACTTCGGGGCGGCTTCCGTTGGTAATCGCGTTGCGCATAGTTTAGACTCCTACCTGGACGGCCGTCGATGCGACGGCGTGCAGGCTCTCCAGCATGTAATCGAGAATTGCGGGGGTAATACCGGGGTAAAGCCCGATCCAAAAGACCTGGTTCATCACAAAATCCGTATTCTTCAGTTGGCCGGCGACGCGGTATTCGCTGCCTTGATATGCCGGCTGGCGCGTCAGATTGCCGCCGAACAGCAGGCGGGTGGCGACCTTGCGCTCTTCCAGCGCGTGGGTGACCTGGTTGCGGGTGAACGGCGCGCCGGGGCGCACGGCGATGGGGAAACCGAACCAGCTCGGGTCGGAGCCGGCGGTGGCTTCGGGGAGAATAAAGAACTCTTCCAACTCGCGCAAGCCGTCATGCAGCGCGTCGAAATTGCGGCGGCGAGCGGCAATGAAACCATCCAGCTTTTGCAATTGAGCGACGCCGACTGCCGCTTGCATATCGGTCACTTTGAGGTTGTAGCCAATGTGCGAGTAAGTGTACTTGTGGTCGTAACCGCAGGGCAGGCCGCCGAGCTGCCAATCGAAGCGCTTGCCGCAGGTGTTATCGCAGCCGGGCGCGCACCAGCAGTCGCGGCCCCAATCGCGGAACGATTCGACCAGCGTACGCAGCAGCGGTTTATTGGTGAGCACGGCGCCGCCTTCGCCCATGGTGATGTGATGCGCGGGGTAGAAACTGGTGGTGGCGAGGTCGCCGAACGTGCCCACCTTGCTGCCTTGGTAGAAGGAACCGATTGCGTCGCAGCAATCTTCGATGAGCCACAGGCCGTGGCGGCGGGCGAAGGCAGTGACGGCGGCCAGGTCGAACGGATTGCCGAGGGTGTGCGCGAGGATCAGCGCGCGGGTACGAGGGGAAAGCGCGGATTCCAGCTGCGCGACATCCACATTATAGGTGGGCAGTGTGACATCGACGAAGACCGGCACGAGGCCGTTCTGAATGATGGGATTGACCGTAGTGGGAAAACCGGCGGCGACGGTGATGACTTCATCGCCGGGGACCAGGCGGCGGTCGCCGAGCTTGGGCGATGTAAGCGCGGAGATGGCCAGCAGGTTCGCCGACGAGCCTGAATTGGTAAGCATGCAATCGCGAACGCCGAGCCAGCGCGCGAATTCGCGCTCGAAGCGGTCGGCGAAGCGGCCGGCGGTGAGCCAGAAATCGAGCGCGGAATCGACCAGCATGCGCATCTCGGAGGCGTCGAAGACTTTGCCGGAAACGGGTACGGACGACTCGCCGGGGACGAAGGGGCGCGCCGCGAACTTTTCGGCGCAGTATTCGCCGGCCAGGTAGAGGATCTGTGCGCGCAACTCTTGGGTCCTGTCGATCATGGTCTGTACTTGCATTATTGGGGGTAAGGTTGCCGTACACTATCCCCTATTTGGTTGCGGGTGGGATGTTGACTAAGGTTAGGGGTGTGAGGGCGCTGCCGCGCATGCGGAATCTGAAAACACGCCGGGTCCAAAACGGAGCCGGTAAGCAGCCACCGATCGCGTCGCGGGCTACTACACCGATCACAGCCCCTCTGGCGCGCGAAACTCGAGCTCTCGGAGCGGCCCGGAACGCGCAGGCCATGGGCCGAGGCCATAGACCAGGCCATAGACCCGCGCCACTGCCAGCAGCGTGTGCAGCCGGTTTGTTACGATCGGTGCATGAATGCGGCCGAGCGCGAGCGGTACTCGCGGCAGATCCTGTTTGCGGGGATTGGCGAGGCCGGGCAGGAGGCGCTGCTGGGCTCACATGCGGCCATTGCGGGGTGCGGCGCTTTGGGCAGTTTTCATGCGGCGGCGCTGGCGCGCGCGGGCGTCGGGCGGCTCACTATCATTGATCGTGATTACGTGGAAGCGAGTAATCTGCATAGGCAATGGCTGTTCGAAGAGGCGGATGCGGCCGAAGGACTGCCGAAGGCGGTAGCGGCGGAGCGGCGGATTGCGCGCATGAATTCGTCGATTGTGGCGCGCGGCGTGGTGGCGGATTTGACGGCGTCGAATGTACAGGAACTGCTGGGCGATGCCGATGTGATACTCGACGGAACGGACAATTTCGAGACGCGGTACCTGATCAACGATTTCGCGGTGAGCCGCGGAACGCCGTGGATCTACGGGGCGGCAGTGGGCAGTTATGGGCTCACGATGCCGGTGATTCCTGGGCGCACGGCTTGTCTGCGGTGCGTGTATCCCGACCCGCCGTCGAGCGCGCAGCCTACGTGTGAGACGGCTGGCGTTCTGAACGCGGTGATTTCGGCCGTGGCATCGCTGCAGGTCGCGGATGCTTTGAAGTTGCTGTCGGGACATGCGGAGTTGGTGAGCGCGCGGATCACGACGGTCGACGTATGGGGCGGCGATTTACGGCAGGTTGCAGCGCCGGAGCGCGACGCGGAGTGTCCGGCGTGCGGGCTGCGGCAGTTTCCGTTTCTGGAGGAAACGGAGTATCCGCCGGTGGCGCTGTGCGGGCGGAATGCGGTGCAGATCAGGGCAGGCTCGCGGCGAGTGGGATTGGCGGATTTACGGCGGCGGCTGGAGCCGTTAGGGGAGGTGCGCGCGAATGAGTATGCGCTGCGGTTTTCGACGGGGGGCTACGAGTTGACGGTGTTTGGGGATGGGCGCGCGATCGTGAAGGGGACCAGCGATCTGAGCGTGGCTCGAAGCTTGTATGCGCGGTACGTGGGGTAAGGCGATCACTGTGCCCCGGGGGAGCCGCCAGGCGGCATAACCGAGGCAAACTATTCGGCAGACTTCGACAGAGGTTTGCTCGCTCCGGCCGATATGTTGAATTGAGAGCCGGGATTCCCGACGCAAGACCACACTGCACGCGCATTTCGCAGGCGCTTGCCCGATCACCGGAGCGTGTGTCTCCGCCGGCGCAGGCATCCGCGGTTCTTCGAACGAAGGCGGCGCCGGCTGGGTGGAGCGGTGGTACGCTGGGGCGCCCAAACCATCGGCTGGCGCGGTTGTCAAGCCTGGCGAAAGGCAGTCACGCTAAGCCTGCGGTCATGATTTGTCGCGAAAGAGCCTTGCCATCTGGATGTAGCGCCGAGAGTCGTCGGTCGCTCTCATGCGACGCTTTCATCTGGGCGTGTCGAGACCCGGCTCGCGCTGGCGCGACCGAAGCACGGTCACCCCAGAGAGGGACGGCCCCTGCAGGCAGGAACTGCGCATAGCAAAGCGCCGAAGCTTCTGTACCTACAGGGGATGGCTCCGGCCGCTGAGAGCCGGCTGCAGCCAGGATTGGCTGCCCCACAAGGATAATCCTGAAGCGGGCCGATAAGTAGAGATGTGGCCGTGATTAAGCTGACAGAGGTGAAGGGTGTACCGGGAAAGTGACAATATCGAGCGGTCCGGTCTGGTTGCGGCTGTGGAGCAGGCCAGTGACGGCATCGTGATCACCGCGGCCAGCGGGAGAATCCAGTACGTGAATCCCGCGTTCACCGCCATGACGGGATATGCCAGCGAGGAAGCCGTGGGGCAGTACCCGCGCATCCTCAATTCGGGTCGCCAGCCGGCTGCGTTTTACGAAGAGCTCTGGAGGACCATCCGGTCCGGGCGGGTCTGGCACGGTGACCTGATCAACCGGCGCAAGGACGGAACCTTTTATAACGAGGACATGCGAATCACTCCCGTGGAAGACTCGCATGGCGAAATTGTCGGCTACATCGCCATCAAGCACGATGTGACTGAGCGGCGGGCGGCCGAGGAAGCGCAAGGGTTCCTCGCCGCGATTGTGGCAAGTTCCGACGACGCTATCTTAGCCCACACGCCCGCTGGAGTCATTCTCACTTGGAACCGCGGCGCGGAAGCGATTTTTGGCTACTCCGCCGGAGACGCGATCGGGAAGCACGTGTCTCTGGTGTTAGCGCCGGAACGGCTGCCCTTTCTGGCGCATTTTACCGAACGGATATTGCTAGGGCACGCCATTCCCCAATACGAGAGTGTGTGCCTGCGCCAGGACGGAGGGAGGGTTCGCGTATCCGTTACCAGGTCCCCCATCAGAAATGCCGCCGGTGAAGTGGTGGCCGTATCCCTCATTCTCCGCGACATTTCGGAGCGGCGGGAGGCTGAACAATCTCGAGCATTGCTGGCCGCGATCGTAGAATCTTCGAACGGCGCGATTGTCGCCTCAAAGCTGGATGGGACCATCGTCAGCTGGAACCGGGGCGCCGAAGCGCTGTTCGGATATTCGCCTGAGGAAATCATCGGAAAGAACTCCGCCGTTCTCGCGGCGCCGGACTGCCGCGACGAACCGCGCCAGTGCATCATGACGATCCAGAATGGGGGCTCAGTCAGCCCATTCGACACGGTCTGGCAAAGTAAGGACGGCCGGCGGATCGATGTCTCGCTCGCTGTTTCCCCAATCCGGAATCCAGCCGGAGTGGTGGTGGGGGCTTCCGCCAGCGTGCATGACATCGGCCAGCGCTTGCAGGCCGACCGGAAGATCCAGGAAGGCGAACAACGGTTCCGCGAGGTGTTCGAAAACGCACCGGTTGGGATGTGCGTGAACGGTCTGGACGGGCGCTTCCTACAGGCAAATGCGGCGTTTTGCCGGATGGCCGGATATTCCGAAAAGGAGCTCTTCTCCAGAAGCCTGGGGGGAACTGACTCACCCTGACGATCGAGAGAATTCGAGGCGGTCGGTCGAGAGGCTGTTGAGTGATCCGTCCACCTGTGTGGAGGCGGAAAAACGGTACATTCACCGGTCCGGCGGAATCGTTTGGGCGCGCAGCCGGATCTCGCTGGTGC
>Ga0302324_100013299_pt1 | contig 16694 bp, 13 predicted proteins | sample Palsa_T0_1_FD_201949 | JGI IMG/M metagenome (GOLD analysis project Ga0302324, IMG submission 201949) | Peat permafrost microbial communities from Stordalen Mire near Abisko, Sweden - Palsa_T0_1 | ecosystem: Environmental > Terrestrial > Soil > Palsa > Peat permafrost | place: Sweden: Abisko...
CAAAGGATTTGCTACCAAGCACTCTGAACTCGCCCGAGGGGAGCGACAGTGCGGCGTAAGTCTTGCGGTCGCACTGAAAGATGGTGAGCGCGGAAGGAATCGAACCTTCAACCTACTGATTAAGAGTAGGCGAGTCTCATAGGGTCTTCCGCGTCTTATGACCATTGCGATTCAATAACTTACCGACAATCAAGCCCGCACGGAAGCAATCAGCTCTGGTATTGAAAAGAAGCGCTTTAGCGCACATGGGATCGAAGCGCACGGCACACTTACGGCACACCTGCTGAAACCCACCCGGTTCGCTCTGGACAACTGACTAATCCCTACAAGACATGCCGATGCCACTCTTCTAACCCGGTCAATGAGCTCGATGGCGATTGTGCGATAGCTAAACATGGTCGATGTATATCGCGAGATATTGCTGGCAAGAACGCAAGAACGCGGTGCAGTTACGCTCTTTCAATTGTGAGAAAGACCGCTGAAATACTCGGCCGCACGATATGGCTGGCAACGTGTCTCACCGCCCTGGTCTATGCCTACAAGGGGTACCAAGGCTCTTCTGACTGGAAACTGGAGGAGGGGTTGGCCTTCGAAATGATGGCCCTGTCGTTCCCAGCTTCCTTCCTCGTCGTCGCCGCGTTGGTATTGGTCGGAGCGGGTCTCGGACTCTTTGGCCTCGCACTGCCTGCATCCAGTAGACCTGAAATGACGGCTACGTGGTTTCTTTTTGTGGTGGCTGGTTATGTCCAGTGGTTTGTAGTCGTCCCCAGACTTCTACGGCGGTGGCAGGGGAAAAACCAAAAGAAAAATCCTGATGTTTGACGAAACCGGCATAGCGCTCAGAACCGGGTTGCGAGCGACATGGCGATGGCAACAGTTATCGGCAGGAAGAAACGTAGTCAAACCCAACCTCATCCCCGTAGCCGATGCTTTGTACCTCGGCACGACGCCGGAGAACACCTTGGGAAGCCAAGTCTTCCAGAAAGCTTGTTATCCGCTTTAACACAGTCTTGCGCTCTTCGTAATCCAGTTCTTCTACGCGCTTCCACAAAGCTGCTTCCTTGAGGACTCTCCCCGCGGTCCATACAAATCTTCTGTGCTTCTCAGCACGAACAATTACGTCGAGCACCTGCGCGGGAGATGGCGCAATTGTTTCCACAATCTTTTCGCGAATCATGGCGTATGTTTAGCCTCTTTCAACTTATGTACGCTCGAATAGCGTTGTGACGCACGTTGCGAATGGCGACTTTGCTCCTCGTTCCCACCATCGTACAGCGGTGGAGTACCTTTTTCGAGTGCCTTAAGATTGTTCCGAACCGCCTTCAGCGGATAGATACTGCGCGTGGCTGTGTTTCGTCTGCTGAGGTGAGTTTTATAAGCGGCGATGGCTCTCTTTCGTTGTCCGGTCCGCTCGTGAATGCGTGCAATGCGGTAAAAGCAATCGGCGATGAGCGACCGGGCACGCTGGATACCCTCGCCACATTGCCCGTAGGCAAGTCTGTCTTCCCCCCAACTGATGAGCCAACGGTAGATTTGCAAGGCTTCTTTGCGCCGCTCCAGCATGTCGAGAGCTCCGGCATAACCCCAGACGGCAAGAGGACAGTAGGGCTCAATGTTGAGTGCCTTCACGTCGTACTGTAGTGCTCTGCGATACTGCCGCTGCTCATAATATGTGAGAGCCAAGCGGGTGAAAAACCAGTGGTCAGCTGGCCTCCCCCGCAACCCTTCACGAATTAGATGTCGCGCTTTCAACCAATCCCCTCGCGCGATTGCGGCTTCGATGCTTCGCGATGCCCGGCGTTGCTGTTGAGTAAGCACAGGAGAATTGTACCGCCACGCCTACTGCGATATCTCGTGTTGCTGTCGTTTGACAGACCGATTGCGCTCAGAATTCGTCGTGAGCGACGCGGATTCAACGGTGGAACAGGACTTGTGCACGCTGCGCTTGGCGTCCGATGCGACCAGTTCCGCTCCTCACGGTCGGAAGCAGCAATCGAACCCTCCGTGTCCAGGAACAACGGCATTGCCGCCCGTGTCTATTCCTTCATATAGGAGGCCTAATGGTCATCCGCTGGGGAGTGTTCTCCGCCAAGAGTAGAACGGCTCTGAAGACAGGCTGGCTTGTTACGGCCGGAGTAATCGCACTGTACTTGGGAGTCATTCAACCGCGTGACAAGGCGCGAGGCGTTGCCTCGGAGAAGGCGAACGGCCTTGCCGCCGTCAGCGGTGGTGTGGGTTGGGAGCCAATCTCGCTCTGGCGACAAACCTCAATTCTTCCGCACCTCAGATCCGAAGCCTACCTTCAAAAAAGCATTGTCGGAGGCGTTCCCGTGGACCGTGCCGTCGTCGCACCCGCCGCTCTCATGACATTTTCAGGAGGACGTACCAGCGGAGAGGAAAACACATCGGAGGACCGTAAGCTAGTCCGGACGGACTCCCTTGGCCTCATCGTCAAAACCCCGGCCGAAACTGCCGAGAAAATCATACGGATCGCGCAAGGTGCAGGAGGATTCCTCGTAACCTCTAACGTTAATGGCGGCGCGGACGCGACCAGCGCCTTCCTCAGTATTCGCGTGCCAGGAGAAAAGTTCGACGAAGTCCGCGCTCAGATCCGAAAGCTCAGCTTGCGCATAGAAAGCGAAAGCATCGACGCCCAAGACGTCACCAAACAATATGTCGACCAGGAAGCACGCCTGCGCAACCTGCGGGCTCAGGAACAACAGTATCTCGGAATCCTGCGTAAGGCTACGACCGTGAAGGAGACGCTCGAAGTCAGCGACAAGCTGAACGAAGTCCGCGGAGCGATCGAGGAAAAGCAAGCGGAATTCGAGGTGCTGTCGAAGCAAGTTGAAACCGTCGCCATCAACATCACGCTGCGAACTGAAGCCGATGCCCAAGTCTTCGGCCTCAATTGGCGTCCGCTGTATCAGCTGAAGATCGCTGCCCGCGAGGGTCTCGACGGGTTCGGTGAATACGCTGCCTCGATGACGACGTTTGTGTTCTATCTGCCCACGATCCTGCTGTGGCTGTTCACGATCCTCGCCGGGGCCGCCGTGGGCTGGCGGATTTTGAAATGGGCAGCCCGAAGACTATTCATTTCGGCGAAAACAGGCTTGGTTGAGAAAGCAGCAAGTTAGCGGGCACGCAGTCGTGCGCGGCGCGGGGATCGATGTCGCAGCAGGCTACTGACTTTGTTCCTTTCCCCAAGTAGACTCTCGCGTTATCATTTCGGGTCATGATGATCGCAAGAAGGCTTCAGACCTGCTTCGTATCGGCAGTCCTTCTGTTGACCGTACGAGTTTGTTTCGGCCAACGTGTTACGGAAACGTCGGTTCCGTTGGGAAAAGCACTCGACCATGCTCTGGAGCAGTCCGTGCTCACCGGAGAAAACGCCAAGCCTTTTCATCTAAAAGTACACTTGTTCGAGTCGACGAACCCACCGTCGCCGTATCGTGCAGAACTTGAGGAGTATTGGGTCTCTCCACAGCAATGGCGTCGGTCCATCGACACGCCCGAATTCAAACAGACACTTGTAGTGAATGGCGATCAGATTACCGAGCAAAATACCGGCGACTACTATCCTCTGTGGTTAAAGAGCTTTATCACTGGCATTTTTGACCCCGTTCCGAACGCAGATCAATGGAACAAGCTGGACGCTAAGATTTCGCAAATTACGCTCCCTAGCGGGCAGCATTCCGATGCATGTGCTCGAATGAAGTTTAAGGTTGGATCAGACACGGTGAACAACGATGCGTTTGCCAATGTCTGCTTTGATGGCACTGGTCTGCTGAAGTTCGTCGGGTCGCCCAGCTATAGCATGGAATTCCACGACTATCAGCGCTTCGGCAAGAAGATGGTCGCGAGACGCTACCAGGATGATCCGGAACCAGGCACGGAACTTGTTGCAAACATTGTTCTCCTGGAAGAGCTGAAGAAACCCGACGTAACCCTATTCTCGATTGGGCAGCCTACTCCACCGGAGCAGAGGCTACAGTCCGTTGTCGTCAGTCAAGCCACTATTGAGCAGGCGGCTGAAGGCCAACCCGCTCTCACTTGGCCACCAGTGCAGAGTGGAAAGACAACCGGCTTGCTTAGTATGTACGTTTCAGTTGATCGCCAAGGGCGTGTGCGAGAAGCCTACCCTCTTAACTCAGACAATGCAGGATTGCAGGACGCGGCACGTGACCAACTCTTGCAGTGGAAGCTCAAGCCGATGGCCGCAAAGGGTGTACCAGTTCAGGCCGAGGCCCCTTTAACATTCCGTTTTGAGACCACGTTGGCCATCAACGCAGCACAACCCACGGGGCAGGCGAATTCGGCATCGGCCACCTCTTCTGGCGCTGTTCCTCCTGTGGCGGTGCGTGTGAGTCCCGGAGTTCTCCAGGGTTTTCTTGTGGACGATCCGACACCTGTGTACCCGCCAGAGGCCAAGCAAAATCACATTCAGGGAAAGGTAGTGCTCGCTCTAACGATCGATAAAGCTGGGACAGCGAAAGACATTCGCGTGCTCACTTCTCCGGATCAAACGCTTACAGATTCCGCTATCGCTGCCGTGAGTCGGTGGCGTTACCGACCGTATCAGTTGAACGGTTCCCCGGTCGATGTTCAATCCACAGTAGAAGTCAACTTCAGACTCCCCTGAGAATGTGTGATGTCTGTCGAAATCAGACGTGGATATCGAAAAGGTCCATTCTTCGCTGACAATCCTGGTCATTCATCGACACCGGTCGACGTGAGCGGCGCAGTGACCGACATGGCAATTTATCAACGGCTATCGAGATTGAAGCCCTGCTGCCTTCTGTTCCAGTGCTTTCGCACTGTCCACGTCACCTCTCTCGTTCTTCAACTTGGCATATTCCAATAGGGTGCTTCTCAAACGAGCGGTGTAATCATCTTTCATGCTCGGCAAGGCAATGACAGCAGCCTCGAAGATCGTAACCGACTGCTGATACAGCGCGTCAGCTTTATCGAGTTGCCCGGCCATGAAATAGGCGCGAGCAAGATTGGCGTGTTCACTGGCGAAGTCGGCGTCCGTCTCGCTATGTTCGGTGGTGTCCTAATTTGCCGGACACTACCCCGCAACGGGGGCTTTCCATACCTTATTCTGCCGAACCTACTCCACGGATAAAGGATCGGACATCATGGAACTGGCAAGCGGAATGATGGACTGAACTGCACCTCCCTCCCGTTGATAGACGGAAACTTAAACGATCCATCTACCAATTCAGCTCTTATGCATTCCCCGTTCCTATCTTTGTTTTCGTTTTCTCTCAGTAGCGTAGTAAACCCCGGCCACGATCAACACCAACCCACCGATAAGTCCCATATACTTGTCGCCGTCCGGCACACTTACCGGTATGGGTATGGGTATGGGTATGGGTATGGGGACTCCTGTCGGACCGCAGCAGGGCAGGGGAAAACCGCCCGGAGGCAGCGGGCCGGCTACCGGACCTGGACCGATGGGAAACGGCTCAAAGCCGGTGACCGGCCCCGGCGAAACCGGAAGTGCACCGGCACCTAGGACCGCGTCCGTCCCCGGAACATCCGGAGGCACTGGAAACGCAGCCAGCCAGCACTGCGCCGATGAGCAGCCAGAGAAACCCTGGGGCGAAGCCGAATTGCGCCGCCAGAGTCGGACCTACTAGCGGACCTGCGCCGGCTATGGCAGCGAAGTGGTGGCCGAAGAGCACCCAGCGCGGCGAGGCTACGTAGTTATGGCCGTCTGCGTAGGTGTGCGCGGGAGTGGTGCGGCGGTCGTCGAGCGCCAGCGCTTTTGCGGCGATGAATGCGCTGTAGTAACGGTAGGCCAGGGCGTAGACGCAGAGGGCGGCTAATAGAACAGGGAAGGTATTCATGACTGGTTGAGTTGCGTTTAGTAGGTGATCGTGTCCGCCTTGTCGAAGGCATCGTACACCTGATTTGGAAGCGAACACAACGGCTGTTGCGAGTTAGACGGAGCGTAGTGGTTGGCGGATTGAGGCTGAGCTTGATCGAGTCTGATTGGCTTGCGGCCGGCCGGACCGGCGCTTCCGCCCGAAAATGTTTCACGTTGACGAAAGCGGGACCGAGAGTGACAATTGCACCCGCTTTTGGGGTCAAGGAAAAATTCGCAAGCAAGGAGATTCGATATGAAGACACTCGTTCTGTGTGGCGCACTCCTGCTGGCTCTGACAGCAGCGACGTTCTCTGCGGCAGTTACTTACACGATGGGATACACCCCGCCGGGTGGCGTAACCGTCGTTCCGAGTGGTACGTCTTACACCACAGGCGGTGCGACGTTTGCCTATAACGGGTTCAACACGGCGGACTATTCGCAGCTCTACTGGGGCGTGAACTATGTTGCGAATGTGGCGCAGTCCGACAACACGAATCCTGGGAATATGACGTTTTATTCGTACACTCCGAGCACCGGTGTGATCGCTTTTGTGTCGACGCAGAACTGGGTATTTCAAAACACGATTACCACCGGCACCGTGAGCACGGCGACGCAGTTGATCGTGCAGGTGCAGCCTTACAACGGCTCGAACGTAGGTTTGCTGGGATCGGGTTTTCTGAACGGCGACACCACAACGAAGGGTGCGCTCGGTATCGGCGGAGAAGCTACCGATCCTCTTTATCAGATCACAAGCGGAGGAGCCTACCAGGGCTGGTTTGAATTTGAAACCTGGGACGGAACGCCCGGAGGCATTGGCAGCGGCACCGATCTGCTGGATTATTACACGGCAAACAACGGAGGAAATCCCACCACGGTGTTTGACACCTCGGTTGATTTCGAATTCTGGTGGAGCGTGGTGAAGACTACGGCCAAAACAGTTCAGGTGGGAACCTGCAGAACCAGAGTGCCTTCGTACAGTACGATCGGGAGCGCAATCGAGGCGGTGCCTTCCGGGGCGGTGATTGAGATCTGCCCGGGCACCTACGCGGAACAACTCACCATCAATGCACCGGTTACGCTGGAAGGAGTTCCTTATGGGGCGGAGCAACAGGTGCTGATCACGGTGCCGAATTCCGGCTTGGCGCAGAATGGCACCGGCCCGGTGAGCAGCTTCCCAATTTATGGGCAGATTCTGGTGCAGGACGCCGAACCGGTCAACATCTCTGGAGTGACGGTGGACGGCTCGAACAGCAACTGCCCCAGCGGCGCAATCGCTGGAATCGTATATCTCAGCACGGCCGCAGCCTCCTCGGGGAAGGTCAGCGCCTCAGCAATCCGGAATGTCGGCAACGGTTGCAACACGCCTGCGATGGTCGGGATTTATGCTGAGAACGGATCCGGATCTGCCGCCACGCTTACCGTGCAGAGCAACAGCATTCACTCCATCAGTGGGTTGGGAATCGGGTTTGGCCCGAATCAGGGAGGCACGATATCCAGCAATAGCATCTCCCAGGTCAGTTCAGGGCTCTCCTTCCAGAGCGCCGGTCCTAACGTGAAGGCGACCTCCAACAGTATCAGCGGAGCGCAGAATGCTATCAGCCTGAGTTCGGCGAACACGGTCACGGTGCAGAGCAATGTTATCTCCGATACCAGCGGAACAGCCATTTCCCTGAATGACTCTTCCGGCACGGGAAACAACATCACCAAGAATACGATCAACGAAGCGAATTGCGGGATTTCCGACAGCAACGCCGGCAGCGATGTATTCCTGCCCAACACCATCACGAACGCAAGCGCAAGAACCTGTAATTAGCCGCGGTATGAGGGCGGGCTTCGGCTCGCCCTCATACGCGGTTCAACGTTTGCTTAGTATCTTGTAGCGGCCTTGCTTCTAGGATAAGCGAATCGAGAAAGCGTATGCGCGTTCAACCGAAACCGCCAAAGGGACAGGAGCAACATCTGGTCCGCTTGGGCTTGGGGCTGGCCAACTGGAGTGAGCGGTGGTTTCCGGATCCGTTGGTTTTTGCGTTCCTGGGAATCGTGGTGGTGTTTGGGGTGGGTCTTCTGCTTCATCAGAGTCCCGTCAAGCTCGCGATTCAGGGCGTGAAGAATTTCTGGGCGCTGGTGCCGTTCACCATGCAGATGGTGATGATCATCATCGGCGGCTATGTGGTGGCCTCGACGCCGATTGTGTATCGCGCCATCCACGCCTTAGCAGGAGTGCCTAAGACGCCGCGGGGAGCGGTTGCCCTGGTGGGGTTGCTATCGATGTTGACCTCGCTGCTCCACTGGGGATTGAGTTTGATTATCAGCGGATTGTTTGTGCGGGAGCTGGCGCATCGGGTCAAGGGGATGGACTACCGCGCGGCCGGCGCGGCCGCGTATCTCGGGACGGGCGCCGTGTGGGCACTGGGGATCTCGTCCTCCGCGGCCATGCTGATGGCGACGAAGTCGGCCATGCCGCCGTCATTGTTTAGCATTAGCGGCCTGATCCCGCTGACGCAGACGATCTTCTTATGGCAAAGCATCGCTACCACCGCGATCTTGATCGTGGTTTCGGTGTTGATCGCTTATCTCTCGACGCCGTCGGCGGAGAACGCGCGGACCGCGGAATCCTACGGAATTCAATACGAGCCGATTCAGTCGAATCTCGAAGCGCGAAGTAAACCCGGCGAGTGGCTGGAGTACAGTCCGCTGCTGACGGTTCTGGTGGTGGCTTTGTTGGGCTGGTATTTGGTGGATGTGTTTCGCACTTCGCCGCAGGGAGCGCTGGCCGCGCTTGATCTGAATACCTATAACCTGATGTTTATTACCTTGGGACTTTTGCTGCACTGGCGGCCGAAGCGCTTTACGCATGCCGTTACGGCGGGGATTCCAGCTACCGGCGGGGTGCTGATCCAGTTTCCTTTTTATGCCGTGATCTTTGGCATGATTGTGGGGACGGGGATCGCGGATACTTTGGCGAAGTTGTTCGCTTCCATCAGCACGCACAATACTTATCCTTTACTCGTGGCAATGTATTCGGCGGTGCTCGGAGTTTTTATTCCCTCGGGCGGCAGCAAGTGGGTGATCGAGGCGCCCTATGTCTTGCAGGCGGCGAATCTGCATCGGGTGCATCTGGGCTGGGTGGTGCAGATTTACAACGCGTCGGAGGCGCTGCCGAATCTGGTGAATCCGTTTTGGATGCTGCCTCTGTTGGGGATTTTGAAATTGAAGGCGCGGGATATTGTGGGTTATGGAGTGTTGCAGTTGATCGTGCATATTCCGGTGGTGTTTTTTTTGTGTTGGCTGTTTGCGCGCTATATTCCGTATGTGCCGCCGATGAGGTGAGCGATTGGGTCCGCTGAAGCGGCGCTCTTTCAAAGCCGCCGTGTGCCAAATACCAAGTGCTATTTGCTAACTGCCCGTTACATCGTTAAATCAGGTGAAACTCACGAATCTGGTTGAGCAACTTGGCCGTGTCGATGGGCTTGACCAGGTAGGCGTCGCAGAGCACCCGGAAGGCTTGCATTACATCCTTTGGGTCGTCTAGAGCGGTGGTCATGATGACTTTACGCCGTGAGTGGAGAAGGTGCCTCCGGCTTCTTCGAGGGCGCGGATTTCGGATATGGCGGTGCGGCCATCCATTTCGGGCATCATGACGTCCATGCAAATCACGTCGTAGGGTTGACCGTTTGCGAGGCTGGCGCGGAAGGCAGCGACGGCCTCCTTGCCATTGACGGCGACGTGGCATTCTCCATACTTGGAGATAAATGTCTGCAGCAAGAGCTGGCTGGTGAAATCATCTTCAACGATCAATGCGCGCATCTGGGTCCTCCTGATCTTGGTCTGTAAGGCCCGCTTTTTCTAGAGCGCCCTGAAGCAACTGGAATTGTTCTCGCATCTCGGGCAGCAAGGCGAGGGCATCGCTGAATTCGCCGGCCGAGGCGGCGTACTGAGCTTGGGAGCACAGATCGCGCAGAGCCTCCGCCGATAACGTGGCGGAGGCTCCTTTGAGGGTGTGAGCCTGGCGCACGGCGGCCTCGGCGTTGCGCTGCTCCAGCGCTTGCTGCAGGATGTCGAGTTGGCGCGGAGCGTCTTTCAGGAATGCGGCGACGACTGTGCGGGCCAGGTCTTCGTCGTACATGAGACGGGAGAGCAATTCCTTGTAGTCGAAAACCGGGTAGTCGAAAACCGGGTGGTCGAAAACCGGCAAAGCGACGGCCGGTGAAGGGAATGCGAGCGGCGGGGGCAGGGTTTCTGCATCCGGTGGCAGATTCTCAACGGTGATGGCGGAGGGCTTGATCCATTTCTCGAGAACCTGGGAAAGCTTCGTCACTTCGATGGGCTTGGAGATGTAATCGTTCATGCCGACTTGAAGGCAGCGGTCGCGGTCGCCGCTCATGGCGTCGGCGGTTACGGCGATGACGGGGATTTGGGGATTGCGCGCGCCGTAACGGGAGTCGCGGATGCGGGGGGTGGCTTCGTAACCATCGAGAACAGGCATGCGGCAGTCCATCAGGACGAGATCGTAGTGGGCATGGCGGAGGGCTTGCAGGGCTTCCTCGCCGTTTGCCACGAGATCGGCGTGATAGCCGAGTTTGTTCAGCATGGCGGTGGCTACCCGCTGATTCACGGTGTTATCTTCGGCCAAAAGGATGCGGGCTTGACCGCGGACTTGAGCCACAGCGAGGGGTGACTGGCGAGCATCGGCGATAGTCTCGACTGCTTTGGCCGGTGCGGAAGGGAGCGCGCTGGCCGCCGCGGACATGGCCATTTGTTTTTTGAAGACTGCGGTGAACCAAAACGTTGAGCCGTTGCCGGGTTCGCTATGGGCTCCGATTTGGCCGCCCATCAAGGCGACCAGTTGCCTGGAGATGGGAAGGCCGAGGCCGGTGCCTCCATAGCGGCGGGTGCTGGAACCATCGGCCTGCACGAAGGGCTCGAAGAGGGAATCGGCCTGATCCTGACGGAAGCCGATACCGGTATCGCTGACGGTGAAGCGCAAAGTCACGTCGTGCTCATCGCCATATTCCATTCGCGCGGAGATGGAGACTCCGCCTTTTTCGGTGAACTTGACGGCATTGCCGATCAGGTTAATCAGAATCTGGCGCAAGCGATTGGGATCGCCCTGCAACAGGGAAGGAGTTAAGGGATCGACCTCAGAGGTGAGCGAAACACCTTTCTCGCGGGCCTTGATGGTGAGCACGGCGACGGAACTTTGGACCACCGTGCGCAGATCGAAATCGGTGGTTTCCAGGGTCAACTTGCGAGCTTCAATTTTGGAGAAATCGAGGATGTCGTTAATCACGGCGAGCAGGGACTCGCCGCTGCTGCGGACCATTTCGGCGTACTGCAGTTGTTCGGGAGTGAGTTTCGTATCGAGGAGCAGGCCGGCAATGCCGATGACGCCGTTCATGGGAGTGCGGATTTCGTGGCTCATGTTGGCGAGAAACTGGCTCTTGGCGCGATTGGAGGCTTCGGCCGCATCTTTAGCATCGCGCAGAACTTGTTCGTTGCGTTTGCGCTCGGTTATGTCTACGAAGGTGACTACGGCGCCGACGGCTTCTCCGGCGCGATACAGAGGATGAGACCAATACTCGCAAGGGAAGCTGGTGCCGTCGCAGCGCCAGAAGACTTCGTCTTCGATGTGAATGCCCTGGCCGCGGCGGAAGGCTTCATAGATTTTGCAGCGCTCGGCGGGGTAGGCGGAGCCATCGGGGCGGGTGTGGTGCATGAGTTCGTGCATGTTCTTTCCCAGAAACTCGGAAGAGTCGAGATAACCGAGGAGGCGGAGGCAGGCGGGATTGCAGAAGGTGCAGTCGCCGTGCAGATCGATGCCGTAGACCGCCTCGGGAACGGAATTTAATAGCAGGCTGATGAGTTCGCCGCTTTCGCGAACTTCCTGTTCGGCGCGCCGGCGTTCGGTGATATCGACCAGGCTGCCTTCGATGACTCCGCCGGAGAGGGAAGAATCGTCGATGAGAGCGAGATTGGCGATAACCCAGACGGGCTTGCCGTCTTTGCGCCGGAATTTCATTTCGTGGTTGGTGAGGTTTTTCTCGGACTTTAATTTCGCCAGGAATTTCTGACGATCCGATGGGCTTTCGTAGAGAGAGGCCGTGGTGAGGCGCAGGACCTCTTCAGGTGAGTCATAACCGAAGATGCGGGCTGCGGCCTGATTGCACTCGCGAACCCGGCCAGCGAGGGTGGTGCTGAAGACGCCGGCGAGGTTGCGCTCGAAGAGCAGGCGGTAGCGGGCCTCGGATTCGCGAACGGCTTCTTCGGCGAGTTTGAGGCTGGTGATGTTCTCGTGGGACAACACGACGCGGCCGATGCCCTCTTCGACGAAAGGCGTGACTCGCAGCAGGAACCAGCGCCTCTCGCGAGGGCTGTGGCAGGGATATTCCAGCAAGAACTCGCCGCGGTCGCCGTTGATGGCCTGGCGGATGCCTTCGGCGGCGGAATTGGCGGTGATATCGTCGATCGGGGAGTTTCGGCAAACTTCGAGGTAGTTGGTGCCGACTCCGCAGGAAAGCAGGTCGCCGCCGTTGGCCGCGGCGAAACGGCTCCACGCGGCGTTGACGGCGACGACCTGGCCTTTCTGGTCGAGGATGGCAACGTGGGAGGACAAAGCGTCGAGGATGGATTGCAGGAACTGCTCGGACTCGCGCGCGGTTTGCTCGGCGCTCTCGCTGCGCTCCAGGCTCAATTTCAAGGCATCTTCGATGCGCCTGCGCTCGGTGATGTCGCGGTAGGTCCAGATTCGCCCGTAACGATTGCCGAGGCGATCGATTACGGGAGCGGAGAAACGATCCAGAACGATTCCATCCTTGAACTCGAGTTCGTCGCGGCCGGTTTCGTCGGGATGATGGTAGAGGTAGTTGGTGCGGGTGAGGAAGGAATCGCGGTCCTTAACCCGGGAAGCGACATGATTGAGCAGGAGTTGGTTGTCGGTGTCGGCGAGAACCTCGAAAGGAATTCTGAGCAACTCGGTCAACTTCTGATTGCGCATGAGCCTCTGGCCGCTTTGGTCCACGACCTGAATGCCGTCGATGGTGGAGTTCGCCTGGGCTTCGAGGAATGCGGTCTTGAATCTGAGGTCTGCGTCGAGGCGCTTGCGCTCGGTGATGTCGCGGGCGATTTTTGAAGCGCCCGCGATGGCGCCGTTGCTGTCTTTGATGGGCGAAATGGTAACGGAAACGTCGATCTTGCTGCGGTCTTTGCGGACGCGGACGGTTTCGAAGTGGCTGAAAGTTTCGCCGCGACGGATGCGCGCCATGATGTCGGATTCTTCGTTGGCGCGCTCGGGAGGCAAAAGCATGCGCACGGGTTGGCCGATGGCTTCCGCGGCGGAATAGCCAAACAATTTTTCGGCGGCTGAGTTCCAGGAGGTGATGCTCCCGTCAAGGGTTTTGGTGACGATGGCGTCGTTGGAGGATTCGACGGCGGAGGCAAGGCGTTCGAGCACTCTTTCAGCCCGCTTGCGCTCGGTGATGTCGCGCACAAAGGCGAAGCAGTATTCTTCTCCATCGAACTGCAGGTAGGTCGAGATGACTTCGATGGGGAAAATGCGTCCCTGTTTGGTCTGCTGAACGGTTTCGAGGGTGACCGAACCACGTGCTTTTATGTCGTTCCAGAAGCCTGTCCAAGCGTCTTTGGGAAATAGGGGATCGATGTCGGGAATCGAAAGGGAGAGAAGTTCGTCGCGGGTGTAACCCAGGGAGCTGCAGGCAGCTTGGTTGGCGAAGACGATGCGAGCGGCAGAATTGACCCAAAAGATGGAGTCGGAGGCATGATTCAAGGAGAATTGCGCCAGCCGGAGCTCTTTTTCTGCGAGCTTCTTGCCGGTTTCGAGAGCCGCCCGGGTGGTGCGAGATTCGGAAACGTCGCGCTGCACGGCGATAAAGTTAGTGATGTCGGCACTCTGGCCGCGCACCGGCGTGATCGACATGGTGGCGGCACACCTGCGCTACCGTCAAGGGCAATGTCGTCCACGAGGGGCGGATGAGTCTCCCCTCAGGAGTAGATGAACCATGCCCCAGCCAATCGTGATGAAAAAACCAGCCATGCCTCAGCTCGTCAACACGCGCAAGGCCGCTGAGATTCTCGGACGCTCAGCAGCAACATTGAAACGATGGCGCGCCGAGGGAGTCGGGCCGAATTGGATAGAACTGCAAGGTCGGGTTAGTTATGATGTGAATGTTCTTTTGGAATACATCCAGAAGAACACACGAGTTGCTTCCGTGCGGGCTGCAATGGAGGAAGCTCGTGAAGCTGTTTAAGAAAGCGAAGTCCAAGTTTTACTGGTATGACTTCACGGTGCGCGGACAGCGCTACCGTGGGTCAACCAACGAAACAAAAGCGGCCAGGGCGGCAAAGGTTGCTGGTCTGAAACTCGGCCATGTGGTCGAGAATACAGATCCGCTTCCCCAAAAAGCTCCTGTGTTGCTGGAGTTTTCCCGGCGCTTCCTGGAATGGCTGGACAAGGTCAGACTGGAAGACAAAACCAAAACCTACTACCGCGATGGCTGGCGACTCCTCAAGACGACAACCGTCGTGACTTTGCGATTGGATCAGATCACCAGGGACGTTATCGAAACGTTGCGGTTTTCGGGCGCGTCCTCAAATGCTAATTGTGCGCTGAGAACGTTAAGAAGGATGCTGCACAAGGCGGAGGAGTGGACACTGATTCGCCACGCTCCGAAACTCAAACTGATGAAGGAATACGGACGTTCACTCAGGCTTGACGATGAAGCGGAAAAGAAATTGTTGGTGGGCGCCGCCGCCTGCAATTGGCGGAAACGCAGCCTTCAACTTTTCCAGGACATCATCATCTTGATGCGCGATACGGGCATGCGTAACGAAAGAGAGCTTTACCGGATGCGCATCGAGAACCTGGATTGGAAAACCCGCGTGATCTTCGTGCCGGACAGCAAGACCGAAGAAGGAAGGAGACGCGTGCCGATGAGCAATCGCGTCTTTGACGTTCTTAAACAGCGGTGCGGAGAAAAACGCGAAGGATGGGTTTTCCCGTCGAAACGCGCCGAGTCTGCTCATCTCACCACAATGGCGAAGAGATTTCGCGAAGCTAGGGTCAAAGCTGGGCTTCCCGAAGATCTTGTCCTCTATTGTGGACGGCATGATTACGGCACCCGGATTCTGAAGAGAACCGGAAACCTGGCTGCCGTCATGAGAACCATGGGACACAGGGATGTGAAGACTGCGATGCAGTATCAACATCCCGAACTAGAGATCGTGCGCGCTGCGCTCGATCAAGACACAACAGTGGAGAAACGGGCGTAGCCGGATTGAGTTACGGCACACTTTACGGCACACCCGAAACATCAACTCCGGTAAGTGATTGAAAAGATGGTGAGCGCGGTAGGAATCGAACCTACAACCTACTGATTAAGAGTTATGTTTCCCGATGTGGCTGCAGCATTGACAACTGCAGCCGTCACAATAACTTAAGGATCAAAAGGCCCGCATGGACGGTTTCCGAAAAGCGTTGGAAAAGTTGGCGAAATCGAACGGCATCTAACTGCGAAAGACACAAAAAGGACACAGCGCGAAGGTAGCCCCTCGTTCCTGATCATCCATCGTGCCAGGACCAAGATGTGCGTACAATGCACCCTTTTTTCCAAGTCAAAATGTCAGACCAACCGTTTATAGGAGACAGGGGAAGTACACGGTTGAGAATCCTGGCAACCGCCGGCTATTCGCGGCGCGCTACTGGGCCGAAAAGGCGTTATCCAGCGAATAGGATTGACCAGACTGATTAGTGACCGTTATTTGCAGCGGTCCGGACGCACCGCTTGGAATGGTGGCCTGAAGGGTGTTTGGGTCCTCGAAGGTCGCCGTCATCGGCGCACTATTTGCACTGACGGTGGTTGTCTGCTGGAACCCGCTTCCGCGAATCGTAACGAGAGTACCCGCAGAACCTGTGGAAGGTGTCAGGTGCCCAATGGAAAGCGGAGCGTTGCCAAGTTGAACGATGGTCAGACCGGCGTTCGTGATCAGATAAACGGTCTGGCCGTTCGGATCAAGCGCCATCGCATCGGTCACTGGTTGGATTTGCTCGGCCATGCTGATCCGGTGCAGGGGGATGCCGTGATTTACGTCAAAAATGTCCACGAAGTTCGGATACGGAATGTAAACCAGGCTTCCGCCATCCGGAACTTTCTCCAACGGCAAGCAGGAACTGACCCCAGATTCAACGACGTCCTGCCAAGAAAGGTAGCCTAGCAAGTCTGCATTCTGGTTGACGAGGCCGCTGCCGGTCGCAAAAGTAGAACCGTCAACAGAGATCGCCGCACTTGCTCCGAAATTCTCCGCAACCGCGAAGTTCGATGACCACGCGTTGCTCGCCGCGTCGTAAATAGCTACGTTTTGAGGTCCAGCGTTATCGGAGGTAGTGGCCAGCACTTTTGATCCGTCTGCGGATGCGGCAAGAGGAAACCCCTCAGGTTGGATACAGAAGTCAGGAATACCGATTATTGTGGTGACCTGCAAAGTCGAAAGATCAAGTTCATAAAAAGAGCCACCGCAGCCAGTGTCCTGTGTCGTTCTTGGTTCGATCAAAGCCTTATTCGTATTCGTTGTCGCGATTTTCTCTGGGCCAGGACTGCCAAGTGCGCCGGGCGGGATAACCTGAACGGCGGTTGCCAACGATGGCTGATCCGGATTGATCAGTGCCACAGAGGCATCCGGGAAATTCGCGGCTAGCAGTTGCGTGCCGTCAGGTGTCATCGCCATACCAAGAAACATTTTCTGTCCGTTCAACGATGGGGGGGCGAACGGCGCCAAGAACTGCTGGGTGGTTATCGAAAATACGTCG
>Ga0302324_100013300_pt1 | contig 16694 bp, 17 predicted proteins | sample Palsa_T0_1_FD_201949 | JGI IMG/M metagenome (GOLD analysis project Ga0302324, IMG submission 201949) | Peat permafrost microbial communities from Stordalen Mire near Abisko, Sweden - Palsa_T0_1 | ecosystem: Environmental > Terrestrial > Soil > Palsa > Peat permafrost | place: Sweden: Abisko...
GTGGCTCTCCTCTCATCGGTTGCAACCGAGCGCGAACTTGCGTAACATTATTTCCTAAGCGTTCCCTGGTGAGCGTAGCTCAGCTGGTAGAGCATCGGTCTGTGGCACCGAGGGTCGCGGGTTCAATCCCCGTCGCTCACCCCAAATTCCTCAATGTTTACGGTACTTTCGGCGTTGATTTGTTTTCGGCTGGTTACTAAGTTTTACTAAAGCTAGGCAGTTCACAGCGCAGAATCTGGGATCCTTAGCTGGTCCCATTCTTCTTCCGTCATTCGCTCGCCCTTCGGTATATTGAAGTATCCAGCTACGGCCCACTTCCGCCATCTTGGATCGCGCTCATCCAGGGTAAGATAATCCTCAACAGTCCCCGGATCCAAATTGAGTACCTTGCATAATTCTCCGACCGCCGCGGCAACTTCGTTGGCATTTCGTGCAGGAAACAATGCTTTGAGGTCGCGCATCATTTTTACGCGGTACTGGCGTGCCCGATTCAGATTGAAGAAGAGATAACGCTTGTGCGCATCTTCATCACTAAGGCCAAGATGGACGACAGCTTCGAGAACTTGTAAGCCTGCGTTCCGGGCGCACTCGACAACGACGTGCCCATCAAGAATCTGATATTGAGTTGTTCCTTCTAGAGGCCGAACATGAATGGGCGATAGCTGTCCATCTTTTTCGAGAGAAACCTGGATATTCCTTTGCGCAGACTCGCAGTCCGGATGATGGTCAACGCGTGGGCGGGCATAATGTACGTATTCTGGATCCGCAGTGAAGCGCCAAGGGGCTTCCACAAGCTGGTCCAGATCAATCGTCAAGAACTTAAGCATTTCCCGACTCGTCGTCTTCCAAAACCGAAGTCCCGCTTTCCTCTTGTAGCATCTTGGAAAACTTGAACTGCCGCCAAGTCTTGCTGTGTTCATTCACTAAAATGTAATGGGCGATACTCTTAAGGTCCCAAGGAGTCAGTTCCCTCAATTCTGCTGCGGCTTCGGCCCGTTCGTCAGCGCCATTTGTATCGTACAGCTTCTTGAGGTCTCGCAAAAACTTGCCGTGGAACTGCTCGCAGTGGTTGAAATTGAAATGTAAGTAGCGCATGTGCGCTTCCCCATCGGTAAGTCCAAGATGTAGGATCGCGACGAGCGATTGCAAACCGACCTGACGAGCAGCGGCAACCACGACGTGACCATTCAGAATCTGGTATTTACTCGTGATTTCTACAGGGCGGATATGGATCGGCGAAAGCTGACCAACTTTTTGTAGCGATTTCGCGATGTTCTCCTGAGCTCGAAACTCCTGCCGCTGGCGGCTAGGGCGTAGCTTCTGATTGTCTTCCGGCTTTTCCGTTAGCCGCCACGGCCCGTCAACAAGCTGGTCTAGCGCGACGGTAATGTAGTTAATCATTCTTTTCCCTTCGTTTAGAAGTCAAAGTCAAATATCGGCTCGACGCTATGCTTGGCAACGTGGGCGTTCAGTTTTTCTTCCGTTTGGCCGGCACGCGTGCGCGCTTCAATCCGCATCGCTTTCCGCATCATGGTCTTTTTAGAAACGGCCACGAAGTCATCTTTGAACTTACCGTAAAGCCCGCGATGCCACTGCTTCAAGTTGTCAAACAGCTCAGGATTGAACTGGGTCACAACTACAGCCTCGTTGCTGGCAATGCTAGGGACGTTCAATAGGTTGGTCCTGTGCGTTACCTCATCAACCCAACCGACGAGAGCAAGGAACTTTTCGCCGCCCGCCCATGTGTTGCAGGTAACGGCAATTGGAAGCTGTTTGAATTCGCTTTCATACTTTAACTTTCGAATCCAGCCGAGAGGGTCGCTTTCAGGATCATCACTTCCCTCGCCCTGCGTAAACCCTGTACGCGTTTCTTCGCCGGCTGCGTTTTGACCCTTCTGGTACCAAGCGCGCGGAGCAAACTTCATCGGGTGGACCACAAGTGTGCAACCGTTTCGCATCAGGTCGTTCCACAAATCGACAAAGAACACTTGCCAGCAAAATACTGTCCCAACGCGCAGCTCTAGAGCCGGCAGCAGAATCGGTGTGGCAGCGCGTGCGGCGTCTATTTCGGGTGTGACTTTGCTAGCGCCATTCGTCATAACTAAGTCCTGCATCGGTAACGCCATCTTTGAATGATGGCCAAGCAATTTACCAGTGTTGTCGAAGTAAAGGAAATCTTCGGTATTGACTCCCATTCGATTCACTGTGGCGCCGATACCGATATGCGTGTTGTGCTTGCGCGCAAGCCCGCCGACGTGCTCCTTCAACCATTCTTCAGTCACAGGAAAATCATCCGTTGCGATGTTCTTGAGTCGGCAGATTTCACGAATTGATCCGCCGCCAAAATACTCCTGAGCGCTCAAAAACAGATCAGAAGGGTTGGCTGAGAGTGCTTTGTCTAGCCATTGCAGCTTGGCTTCCTGAGTGTATTCCTGGCGAGGTACCGTCGTTGCGACGCGGATCAAGGGCATGGTTTCTCCAACATCTCGTCTCTAACCACGCTACGCAAGGATTGCCAACCTAGCTAGCTGGACGGACGTACAGGTGTGCGGAAAAGCTTAAGATGAGAATCTGGGTAGTTGAGTTCGTCGTCTGTATATAGGCTGGTGTATTATTTCTCTGGTTATGATTCTGATACCTCCGATGCACGAGATGAGCAAGTGGGAGTTCATTCTAAATAATCCCGAGTGGGTAGCGGTCTTTACCAGCGTCCTATTCGCCATCGTCACTTCAGTCATAATCTGGCGTCAATACTGTGCGATGCAGGAACAGGTGACGGTCATGCAAGAGCAGAAAGCTGTGATGGAACAGCAGAAAGAAATTACGAAGACGCAGGGAGAAACCTCGGCGCGGCATGAACGTCTTCAGAATCGGTTGATTCAACTACAGCACGAGCACGCGTGGTTGATGCAATTGAATAGTGAACGAAAGGAAGTCCTAAAGCTGGGTCTTAAGCTGCATCTCGCCTACATGTGCTTGGTGAACAATGCACCTTCGGCTGCTGACCAGCTCCATTGGAAAGATCTGCAGAAAGACTACTACGAGCTGAACGGTCGGTTGAGCACTATGGACGTTGCCGCTTATTCGACCAGCAATGACACTTGGCATAAGAATCTGAGCGACTACCTTCAGGCTGTATTCAACGCTATCAGTATTGATATTGAGGAGCTCAAGAAACCCGTTATCAATCCGCTTGTGCCGAGAATTGCAACAAGGACAGCACTCGAACAAGCCGAAAAGGACTTCAATCCGATGGGTAGTTTCATCGGTCTGAAGAAAGCGATTAACGCTGAGTTCTTTGCCTTCAAGAAGAAGTGGGAGGATGAGACTTCCAAGGTTTAACCCTTGGTCGGCCTTCTTTGCGCTTCCAACTTCGCTTCTATCTCCGCTTGCGCGCGCTTCAACTCCTTGGTTTGAAATGGACCGGTCCGACCTTCCTAGACCAATCAGTACGGAAGGACTGGCGGATTTTGTCGTCAGCTTGGTGACGATGGCCTTGTTGAACAGCGTTCGTCAGGACGCCAACAAAACAAGGAGACGAGATGACAAAAGCCAAGAGTTGGTCACCGGAACAGCAAAAGCTGATTGCGAATTTGATGGAGACGGAAGGTATCTCGCGTCCGGCTGCCGTACGGCGCGTAAGCGCGGGTCGAGCGAACATCACTGCGAAGATGATCCAACCCAAGGAACTCAATAAAAAGCTGCGCGAGCTGGGCGAGAAAGCACCACACGTTGCTGCGCTAAAGCAGGCCAGCCGAAAGGCTGTGAAGGCAGTAACAAAAGCACTGACGATGAAAGACAACTACAAACCAAATCAAAAATTGCGCGACCAGATTGATGCTTTGGTCCGCAAGACGCTACGCGATCAGTTTGGCGAAGTGTGTCCTATCCTCGGATCACTTGGCCAACGCTACATGCCGCCTTCCGTAGAGAATGGCTATCCATACGAGCGGCTGCTCGCGCGAACGCCCAAAGGTCTCTACGCAGTATTTATAGGCGGGCTGCACAACGCCGAGCCAGTTGTTTCAATCACGCCGGCAGTGAAGAGCAGCTACACCGTCAAAAGGCTGTTGGATCGCCTCGCGCGGAAGGAAGCGTCCAAGAAGACGCAGTAAAGCAGTCTTTGTCTACCGAGCGGCTAGCAACCGCTCGGTTCACCTTCCTGCGTTGCATCTTTCCTAATCTGACCCTCGAAACTTCCCCACCGTCGCCAAGGTCGTGATACAAGAGCCAAGTACAAATCATGTTAAACCCTTCAATGGAGAGTAACGTTGCGGCTTTCGTGGAATGAGATAAGGCATCGAGCCGCCAAGTTTTCTCAGGAATGGAAGGACGCCCACTACGAAAAGGGCGAGACCCAGACCTTCTACAATGAATTCTTTGAGATATTTGGCGTTCAGCGTAAGAAAGTCGCAACCTTCGAAGAGCCAATTAAACGCGCCGGGGCCAAAGCTCCAGGATTTATTGACCTCTTTTGGAAGGGAACTCTCCTTGTCGAACAGAAGAGTGCCGGACGCGATCTAACCAAAGCCAAGCAACAGGCACTCGATTACTTTCCCGGTATCAAAGATTCGGAACTCCCGCGATATGTCTTAGTCTGCGATTTTCAAACCTTCGAATTGTACGACCTCGATACCCGCGAAGAAGTCAAATTCAAGCTTGCCGATCTCCTCAAGAATGTCAATGCGTTCAGCTTCATTTTCGGCGGCGCGCCGCGCGTTTTCAAAGACCAAGACCCGGTCAATATCGAAGCGTCGGAGTTGATGGGTAAATTACATGACGCGTTACTCGCCTCCGGCTATCAAGGCCACGACCTTGAACGCTTTCTCGTACGTCTGGTGTTCTGCTTATTTGCCGACGATACCGGCATTTTCGCTCCGAAGGGTATCTTTCTCGATTTTGTTCGCGACCGGACTAGTGAAGACGGTGCTGACCTAGGTCCACTGTTGGGCCAGCTCTTCGAAGTACTCAATCGGCCGCACGACAAACGTCATAAGACCCTCGATGAGGATCTGAAGCAATTTGATTACATTAACGGCGACCTTTTCGCAGAACGCTTGCCAATGCCGGACTTCGACAGCACGATGCGCAAGCTGTTGCTTGACGCCTGTACATTTGACTGGTCCGCAGTTTCACCTGCCATCTTCGGCGCACTCTTTCAGAGCGTTATGGATAAAGAGAAGCGACGCGCGATTGGCGCGCACTACACGACTGAGCAAAATATCTTGAAACTGATCCATCCGCTATTTCTCGACGATCTCCGCACGGAACTTGATCGCCTCAAGGAACGCCGCGACACAGGCAAGGCTGCCGCTTTCAAGGCGTTCCAGAAAAAGCTCACCGACATTCGCTGTTTCGATCCGGCATGTGGCTGCGGCAACTTTCTTGTCATAGCCTATCGTGAGCTGCGCACGCTCGAAACCGAGGTGCTCATTGAGCTTAATAGAAACCGAAGGTTCGATGCGGCGGAGCTGTCCCAGATTGACGTAAACCAATTCTACGGTATCGAAATCGAGGAATTCCCCGTACGCATTGCAGAGATCGCGCTGTGGATGATGGATCACATTATGAACATGCGCCTATCAGAGGCGCTTGGCGGGTACTTTCCGCGCATTCCATTGAAAGCTTCGCCCACGATTAAGAACGCCGACGCCCTTGAAATAGACTGGGCGACTGTTCTGGAACCGGCACAATGCAGCTACGTTCTCGGCAATCCGCCCTTCGGAGGCGCCAAGTTACAAAAAGAGAAACAACGGGCACAGGTAGCCGAGTTAGCTGCTTTATCCAAGAAGCGAGGAACCCTCGATTACGTCACGGCGTGGTTTATAAAAGCCGGTGCATACATTCAGAACACGACAGCGAAGATTGGGTTTGTTGCCACCAACTCAATTACGCAGGGCGAACAAGTCGCCGAGTTGTGGCCTCTGCTTTTCGACCGCAATAATCTAGAAATTGCATTCGCGCATCGGACATTCGCGTGGGGAAGTGAGGCGCGCGGCAAAGCGCATGTCCACGTTGTTATCCTTGGCTTGACACTACGAGACCAAACGCCAAGAGACAAGCGTCTTTTCGATTATCCCGACGTTGACGGCGATCCGATTGAGAGCGTAGTAAGAGCGATCTCTCCCTACCTATTTGACGCCAGCAACCTTGCAGATCCCCACACGGTCGTTTATGAAACAAATTCGCCTCCTGCTGGCATGCCTTCGATGATTATTGGCTCAAAGCCAATCGACGACGGTAACTACATATTTACGGACGAAGAGCGCGCGGCGTTTCTCGCGGACGAACCCGCCGCAGCTCCTTTTCTCCACCCCTATATTGGTTCTGTTGAATTCATAAACGGTGAACGACGCTGGATACTTGCTCTGCACAACGCGACACCCGCACAAATCCGTGCCATGCCAAGAGTCTGCCAGCGTATTGACGCCGTCCGATCTTTTCGTGAAGCAAGTAAGAGCGCACCTACCAATAAACTCGCCAACGTACCCACCCTTTATCATGTAAACATCATCCCCACTGGACCTTTCCTAGTTATTCCCGAAGCCAGTTCCGAGCAGCGAGAATATGTGCCAATCGGCTATCTTGAACCGCCGATCATCCCGAGTAGTCTCGTGCGTATTATTGAAAATGCCTCCCTTTCTCTTTTCGGTGTACTGACATCACGAATGCATATGGCATGGCTGCGCTACATCGGGGGTAAGCTCAAGAGCGATTACCGCTATTCCATCGGGATCGTCTACAACCCTTTTCCGTGGCCTTCGCTTGAATCGGATAGCAAAACGCAAATCGAAACTTTGACCCAATCTATTCTCACGGCGCGCCAGCACCACGCCGAATCGACCTTCGCCGACCTCTATAATGCCGACTCGATGCCAACTGACTTGCGGAGGGCTCATCAGGCGCTTGATGTCGCAGTTGATAGGCTCTATCGCAGGGAGGCATTTGCCAGCGACCGCGAGCGAGTCGAGTTTCTTCTGGCGCGATATGAGAGGGAGCGTGCTCCGCTGATAGTGGCGGCAAAACCTGCAAAGAGACGAAGACGTAGGCAATAGATAACAGCGAGCATGAAAGAAATGGCCGTTCCTTCGGTTGCACAAGACGACGGGCTACCCTTCATGGAAGTAGGCCCGTGGGCGAAGGACAAATACAGCCTGGTATCCCTCTATGATTCACTTTTCTCAACCGGCATGAAGAACAAGTGGGATAGTCGTGTTTACATTGACCTGTGTTCGGGTCCCGGACTTGTGAATATCCCGAACTCAAATCGGTTTCTGTGGGGCTCGCCTATTCAAGCGCTATCGGTGAGAGACAAGTTTGACAAATACATCTTCTGTGAGCGCTTGCCGCGCTACTTGGACGCACTTAGGAAGCGTGTTAGTCGACTCTTCCCCGAAGCTGACGTTTCATTCGTTCTCGGCGATTGCAACGACCAAGTGGAAGCCATTCGTGGATGCATCCCTAAACCATCGACAAAGCACACTGTGTTGTCTTTTTGCTTCGTTGATCCATTCAGTTTGCGTGTAAGATTTTCTACGATTAGGCGAATCGCCGAGAGGCGCTTTGTAGATTTCTTAGTATTGCTCGCGCTCCACATGGATGCTAATCGAAACGAGCGCATCTATACGGGGAAGCATCCTCGACTTGACGATTTTCTTGGCCAGTCCGAATGGAGAAGTCGTTGGGCCAATCGCACAACAAACATCGCCTTTCCCCGGTTTCTGGCAGAGGAGTATTCTCAGCAAATGGCTGCTCTCAAGTATTTGCCGATGCCGTTCGATCTTATGAAACCGATTCGGTCCGACGTGAAAAATCTGCCGCTCTACCATCTTGCGCTCTTCTCGCGCAGCCCGCTGGCTCTGGAATATTGGAAACAGGTCTTGAAATATTCGACGGCGCAAGGATCTTTGTCATTCGACTAAGTTTTCTGGGGAGGTCACATGGGAGCATCTTCATCGATTGAGTGGACAGAGGCGACATGGAATCCATGGCACGGCTGCAAGAAGGTCTCGCCAGGCTGCGCCCATTGCTATATGTATCGCGACAAAAAGCGCTATGGTCAAGACCCGGAGCTTGTAGTTAAGAGCAAAACAATGTTTGATGCGCCGATGAAGTGGAATGGGTCGCGGATAGTGTTCACCTGTTCATGGTCCGATTTCTTTATTGAGGAAGCCGACTCGTGGCGCGATCAGGCGTGGGAAGTCATTCGCGCAACTCCCCAACACACATATCAAATACTCACAAAGCGACCAGCTCGGATTGCCGCGCACTTGCCTCGCGGATGGCCATTTTCAAACGTTTGGTTGGGCGTCTCCGTGGAAAATCCAAGGTTCTTTTGGAGGATCGACGAACTGCGAAATGTTCCAGCTGGCATTCGATTCCTTTCGCTCGAGCCACTGCTGTCAGCTATGCCCGCACTTCCGCTTGACGAAATCTCGTGGGTGATCGTCGGCGGCGAATCAGGTCCTAATTGCCGTCCGATGAAAGCGGAGTGGGTTCGCGACATTCGTGACCAATGTTCACAATCACGTGTTCCATTCTTTTTTAAGCAATGGGGAGGCGCCCGAAAAGATACGACGGGACGCATCCTCGATGGAAGAGTGTGGAATGCGATGCCCAAACGACCGCAAGCGAAAAGAGTGCGTAACTTCGACTCCGTCCGAATCCCAATTCTCGCAGCATCCGTTTAATTGCGTTGGCGATGCCGCCGCTTGAACGTTTCATAGCCGAGTTCCTCGGCTATCTTGCACAGCCGCCAAAGCATTATTCTGACTTGTTGAGGGGACATGCAAAGCTGCGCGGCAACTTGAGGTGAAGTCTCTCCCAAAATCCACGAGCGATAGCAGACCGCGGCTTTGACCTTGAGATAACCGCCTTTACCCTGCAAATTGTTCACGAGTTTGTACCGCGAACGGATTAGATGCTCTCGGTCGCATGCGCGTTTTTTAATGTCCTTGGCATCATCTCGTACAAATTTCTCATCCGTGATCCGAAGCAGCTCGGGCAAATTGTTTTGAAGGTCTTCCGGCATCTGCGCGCCGGCGTGCGCGTACCGCCATGCTGCTAGCGCAATTACCTTGCGAAGCTTTGCTGGATCGGTTGCGAACACTGGGATGAAACGCTTATGACGACGAACGATGTGGCGCTCAATGTGCATGCGCTCTTTGTCGGAAAAGGTGATGCCCGATTCTTTAGTAACAGCGTTGACGTACGTTTTTTCAAACTGGAACTGATTGAAGAAAAGCGCGGGATCGTGGGGAGCTGGCGGGAGAATTTGGTATTGCGGAAAAGCGGTTGCGGTAGCCATGAACGAACAGGACGCTGTTACAGTATGGCTACCGCCGCGAAACCTAAATTTTACTCAGTTACGACACTCCCAAGCCACGGATCGCCGTCATTTGCCGGAGCGCTTTCCACAATTACGACTTCGCCCAATGTCGGGTTCGATCTACCAGCGTCCGGTGACGCCACTACATTTATGTGACCAAGATACGGGTTGTTTGCACCTGCCGGAGCAGAGCCAATTACTTTGACTGTTCCCAAGAAAACGTCCGGCTGTCCAGAAGGAATGCCGCTGACCTGCCGCACGGAGCCGAGAAAAATTCCGCTAGCAGAAGCAACTGCGGCGCTGCCGATGACAAAGTTACTGAATTGAACGTCGGCTGTACTTGAGTTGTCAAAGGCCACCAAAGCCACCGAGCCGGATGAATAGTTCGTGTCGACCTTGGAGCCGAGCAGCGTTGAATTGTGGTACACGTAAATCGTGGTGCCAACAGCCGCGACGGTAATCGTATCGCCGGATGCGATTGTCAAACCTGAGCCGATTAGGATAGTGTTGCTGCCTGGCAGAACAACGGCCCAACTCCCTACCAAATATCTGAACAGGTATCCCGACCAATCGACGTTACCTACTGTGTCACCACCGTCTGTGGCTCGAAAGTATATTTGAAATCCCGCACCGCTCGGTACCGACGCGCCGAATGTGACTGTCGCATATTGGTCGTTCGGCATATCCGCGAGTGTGAAGAACTGAACGCACTCGGCGCTTGCTGAAGAGCATTCACATACGTCGCCAGCAATTTTCAATCCGGGATCGCCAAATTCATCAAGCGCCCATGGCGAAGTGAGCGGACTCACATTGGCGCGAGTAAAATTGTCACTCTGAAGTGGTGTTAAGGTCAGCATAGTGTCTCTCCTTTACTGCTAGCTCAATTTCACGCGGGCAGTGCCATTAGGCGAGCACGAAGCGCGGCCTTTTCGTTGTCTGGCATGTCGCGCAGAATCTGATTGAATTCGCCAATGGAAAAGACTCCCTTTCCCGGCCCGCCGCGCTCAATCTTCCCTTTCATGTAATCCCTCTTGTGAGCGCACACTACGGAATCGTTCATAATGCGACCGTCAAGAATTAGGATGCCCAACGGATCGAGACCATCGGTATTGATGCCAGCTATTGCAAGCGCTTCCAGAGAATCAGTCAGTGCCATCGTCTTCTCCTGTTGGTGGTAGCGGAACGAACGGTATAACTGCCGATGCTTCCTTCTTTCCGATCCACTTTCCGTTCGCGTCGTAGAGTTCGGGGTACATATCGCGCGCGGAACCTGGAATAATCTCTTTTCCCGAATCGACAGCGGTTGTTCTGCAACGGCCGATGTCCACCTGCGAAAAGCCTAGAGACTTTGAAAGCGCAAACAAGCGAACCGCAGCGGCTTCCATCACTTTGATCATCGGATTTGTTCTTCTGACGGTTCGGACGGTTCCATTATTGTCAGTCACTGTTGTCGAGATCATCAGTTCATCGCCGACTTCCGTTTTTGCGTTCACCCAAAGTGCGTATGTGTCTGCGAAAAGCGTGAGTATCGGCTCGTCTGATTCGGTCAACGTCCGCCTCTGTTCGAGGATCTGCACAGCGCGTTTGAACGCTTTCCTTCCTTGCGGCGACAAGTGCTTGGGTATGCGCGGACGACCAGCAGCGAAGACAACGGGCGCGGTTTTTGCTTGCGACATTGTTCCGTGAAGCCAATTTTGAACCGGGCTTTTGGCTGGTCTTCCCAAGTGCTGTCTCCCTTCTCAAAAGTAGTAGGCAAGCCCGCCCTGACGCTCTTTGGGGAACGTCAGGACGGACCAGTTCCAAAGCGTGGGCATTGGAAGATCGTAAAGAATCAAAGTTTTGGTTTTCCCACGCGCGTCGTGAACTTTGCCTAGCGGCGAATTGCGTCGCTGATAACTGCGTTGTGTGTTACGGGCGCTCTACGTTGCTCTGCACTTGCGAATCGCCAAGTTGGAAGTTGAACGTAGTGTAAGTTGCGTCCAACTTTCCCGTGCGCATTTATGCTGCCTTGGCCAAGCAGGTTGGGTTTTGCAAAACCCGAGTAGTGGCTTTTCCAAAACCCGCTGGCCACCACGCTTATGCTGCCTCAGCCAGCTTCCGCGATCCGCGTGCTCGGCGTGCGCAACCAATGGGCCTTTAATGCCCGGCCAACGTCTCGCAACAAACCGCAAGGCGTGGCCAAAAGGCCCGCAAAGACCAGTCTTGTACTAAGAAATCTGCGCTGCGCATTTCACGTACGCGTGTCAAACGCTGAGCAAGCGGTGGTAGCCCTAGCGCCGCGCCAAAACCAATAACCCATATACCTCTTCTGTTTTGAGATACTTATAAGATCGCCTGCTAACTCCTGTGGATTGCTTTGGATTCTCTCGGGTACGCCGAGGGGATCGCTTTGTACCTCGCTTTCGCCGACTCGCGTGCGATTCTAGCGATGGTCTATGGGCGGATCGGAGTAAGTAGCAGGGCTGTGTTGGTCAACGCGCTACGCCCGGCAGCCCTTTGCGCTAGCCGTGCTGTGGGCGGTTAAACGCATTGGCCGCGCCCACTAAACCAGCTTGATGGACAGTGATTCGTATACGTTCGGCTCAGTCGCTGCGAGGATCCGCTCTGCCAGCCGCTTTCCAGCGCCCTCGCCATCTCGCTTGGAAATCTGTTCCTCAAACGCTGAGCGACATTTCTACGTTCGATGCGCTTAATTTCCGCAATCAGCATTCCTGCCTGAACGGCAGCGCCGGCCTTTAATGATAAGAACACTTTGTCCTCGGCTGCCTTCAACTTGGCCGATTCCGCTTCCACTTTGACGCGCTGCTTCATTACTTTGCGCAAGACTGCTTGAGTGATTTTCATTGTTGTCCGCTCCCGAATACCTGAGCGGTGCAACGGGTGCCGCACTGGTGTACTGCCCACTGCCTTCCCCTAGGAAGGGGAAAAGGCAGTATGGGTTGATTTTCATGTTGCCGTGTACTGGCGTACTGATTTTATAAAGACTCATTTGTGAACCAGTTGCGCGTACTGATGACACGTACTGATGCCCCGTACTGGCGTGGTGTACTGGCCGAAAATCACGGCAGACCAGTACAGCGCGTGTCAGTACGCTAAAAAGGCTCATTTGCTTCGACGGGATCGGCCTGCTTCCACAAGCCGCCTTCTTTAATCCAACCATTCTCGCTCAAAACACGATCTATCCTGTCTGGGCCAAAGCCTGTTGCTCGACGAATGGCTCTCACGCCAATAGACGGAGTCGCGCGCACGAGCTCAACGACCTTTGCGTCTTTGTCAGCCGAGTCCTGCGATTCTTGAGGTTCATCTCTGTCCCTACCGTCGATCACTGCGAAGTCACCTTTTTGATCGATGTACGGCCTGCCTTGAATCGTAAACGGATCGGCCGGTTCCATGTCGCGTGGCTTCACGCATGTTAGTGTCAGCCGCGTCAGTTGCTTGGACTCTTCCATGTAATCTTCATCGACGCCTTTACCCTTCTTGCGGCGCGCGTGCTCCACGCACCAAACGCAATCGGCCATCGCTCCAAAGTCGCCAGTTCCGCGCAAGGTGTTCTCGAGGGTCGGCGTCGTGTCTCCAACGTCTTTTTTCCTGTGGTGCATTCCAATGACAGCCGGAGCACCAGCTCTTATCAATTGGAAGATTTTTGCTCCCAGACCTTGAGCTTGCTGGCTGGATTGATTCTCGTCGCCATCTTGAAATCGGATTGCGGTATCCAATATCACGATTGCGTGAGTCATCTGGATCGCTTGAAGTAGCGCCGGGTCTTCCAAGTTGCAAGCGCCGTCGCGGATTGTTTGGCAGAAGAAGCTGCCGTCCATCGAGATTCGCATCTTCTGCATGCGCTCGCGGAACTTTCTTCCACCCATTTCAGGAACTAGGTAAAGCACGTTCGACTTTTCAAGAACTGGATAAACTCCGAATAGAGGTTCGCCACTTAACAACGCATGCGCAATCGACAAGCCAATCCACGTTTTGCCTGTGCCGCTAAGAGCTCCGAAGTAAGTGATGCCTTCTTCCAAGATTCCTTTGATGTACACTTTGCCCGGAGCTGAATCGAGTTCGCTTCCCGTGTGAAATACGTCACGCCAATGCCTCTCAGCTTGTACAGTCGGCTTCACGTCGGTTGTGATGCCTACTTCAGACTTTAGCCGCTCTAGGAGTTTTTCGACACGCTCTTGCCGTCCCTCTAGCCGCGTGTTGAACGCGAGGACGTTTCCTGTCATGGCGATCAGCTTGCCTGAGTTGCCTGAATAGATTTCCTTCGGGTCGTGGTGGAAGTCCTCCGGCAGCGTACCGCGGCACACTATGTGAAGGCCCGTACCGCTAGCAGAAATTTCGCAATACGCGTCAATCTCATCCACAATGGCTTGCGCCCACGGTTCGATGTCGCCGCTATCAGCATTGCGGCAGTGATCCAGGTCTATGTAGACGAAACCCTCGGCCTTGTCCACAAATCGCTGAAATCCGTCATGCTTCGTGCTGGATCGTTCTTTAAGAAGGTAGTCCAACGAACGAAGATTCGCCTCGCGATCCTCTCGCGCGCCCCATTTCACGATTGGCTGTTTACGAGGCTTCTTATCGGGCTTCTTCGGATCCGGCTTTAAGTAGTATTGCAGCCACAGCGGCGGCGTTCGAAGTTCGGCTGGAATGTTACTTAGAAGGTCGTGTGCGAGATTATTACGGTCGATAAGGTGGTTTGGCATGTGGGTCATCTCCCAGGCGTTCGGTTTTCAGCGTGCGAAGAACGGTCGCGATGCCGCTCCTCATTTCAATTTCAATCGTGCCGAACAGACGAGAGCGTTCAGCTTCGTCTATCACGGCCTCCAGCTTCTTCAACAAGACGTGTTTGTTCACTGGCTGCTCCCAAACTTTGAAAGCGTCACGACGGCGTGACGGTTAGCGCGCACGAATCCGCTTTGGTGTTGGAGTGGCCGTGGATTCAATCCAGGCCGACACAACGGGCCAACTGAAGCGGATGTACTTGCCAATACGGAAGTGGGGGATCGGATTTTGACAACGGACACGGCACTTTTCGGTGACCCAACCGCGCCTGACGCTAAGACGCTGGGCGAGCTGCTCCGGCGTCAAAATCTCGCTAGGTTGCAACAAGGGACGACTCCAAAAGATGAATTCCGGAGCCGTGTTGACTCAACTTCGAGTAGAGGGCTTAATGGATTCCACTGCAATCCGACGGTGAGGTTAGTATCACTGAGTCAAAATGCTAAGGCAAGTCCGTTTTTGGCATCGTTAAGAGTGACTTCAACTCTTCCTCGTGCTCTTTCGCGTATTGCGTAGCCATCCAACGGAACATCTTGGCCGCATCGCGAGTTCCCCACTTGGCCTTCGCCATCTTGGCCAAGAGGTCAAACTGGTTCTCCGATACTTCGATCTTTAGAGTTTTCGTCGTCTCCGCTGTCGTTCCGGCCTTTTGCTTTCCGGTTTGGGGTAGCCGGCCAGCCTTTTGCTCAGCCTTAATATGCTTAATGAGTTCGGCGCGGGGCCATGAGTCGCCGGGCCTGACTCCCACTGTCACGGAAAGGTCGAGAAGTTTTTCCTGGGTCGCTTCGTCGAATTTGACCACTTCCGCGTGATGGGCAAAGCTCAGTGCGGTGGTACCGTTTCGACCATCGCGCCGCCGCGCCGGCGGAAAGCGCCGTGCGACTGACATGATGTTTTTGAGCGAACCCCAGTCTTTGTAGCCGGTTGACTGTAGGACATTCTTCCTCAGGACCTTCTCTTTCAACTTGCCCTGTTCTTGGCCATAGAGCAGCAGATCGCCTAATTCCCACTGTCTTTCGCCTTGCGCACTCTTTGTCTCGCTTGTCGACTTGGCGAATTCCTTGAGGTCCGCCGTCCATCGCCTCAAGTCAAAGGGAACGATTCCGTAGGGTACTTCGTCTTCTTCAAAAATCCGTTGTTGTATGGACATGCTACCGACGATACAGACTTGCTGGCGAGGTAAACAACTGGCCAGAGGTCTAGCTGTTAGCAATCGGCTACCGGTAGACTTAAGCTACGGGGTTGTGTAAATCTGGCGCATGCAAAACGGAGTAATTTTACGCAAGGGCGGCGCGTGGTGGTGCTACTACAACGTCAAGGAGGAACGCGCCGGCAAAGTAACCTGGGTTAAGCGAGGCAAAAGACTCGCTGCGGTTAGCGGCGAGTACAGGACGCCAGCTAGCGTTCGGCATCTAGCTGCCGAAATTCTCTCGCCTCTCAACACGCGACAGGCTCGCCCAGAGCCGACGCAGACCGTGGCCTCGTTCATTGAGGACCTCTATTTGCCGTACTGCAAAGCAAATCTTCGACCGTCAACGCATTTCGGTTACTTGTTTATGTTCAGAATCATCAAACCGCACTTAGGGGAGCTGCGCCTGCGGGATTTTGGCCCGGTTGAAGGCGAACGGGTGCTTACTAAATTCGCAGCGGAAAAGCTAAGAGCGCAGACCATGCTCAAAAATGCCAAAGGCTTTCTGTCGGGAGCATTCCGATACGCCGTTCGCACCGGCATGCTCAAGTTCAATCCCATGCGCGAGACCATGATCCCTAAGGGCGGCAAAGCGATGGAGAGCGGGCGTGCCTACACGCTGCAAGAAATCAAAGCCATGCTCAAAGTGCTGCCCGAGCCGGCGCGAACAGCCGTTCTGGTTGCCGCGCTAACAGGCATGCGCAGATCAGAAATCCGCGGATTGCGATGGGAAGACTTTACGGGTGATGAACTGCACGTTAGGCGATCCGTGTGGGGCAGCCATGTCGGCGAGACGAAGACGGCAGCAAGTAGCGCACCGATTCCTGTGTTGCCTGTGCTCCGCAAAGCTCTCCAGAAACATCACAAGCGAAGCACGGGCGAGTTTATCTTCACGGGCGGCACGGGCAAACCGCTCGTCCTCGCAAACATCACGCGCCGCGACATCGTGCCTACACTCGCGGAGGCCAAGATTGAATGGCACGGCTGGCACGCTTTCCGCAGGGGTCTTTCAACCACTCTGTATGCTCTTGGTGTTCCCGACAAAGTTATTCAAGGGATTTTGCGTCATGCAGATGTAGCAGTAACGATGAAACACTACGTCAAAACCACATCCGAACAAGCACAGGATGCGATGGATCAATTGGAGGCAGCATTTGCCAAAGTTACTAAATCGGTTACTAAAACGCGCCCACGCAAGCCCATTTAAGCCCATCTAAGGCGCCTAAATTGCCCGTAAGTTATTGCAAACACGTTGTGGCGTTAAGCAGCAAACGGTCTGTGGCACCGAGGGTCGCGGGTTCAAACCCCGTCGCTCACCCCAATTCCCTCTAATGTTTATGCCTGTTCCGAAGCTAGGCGCGCCTAGCGATGCGGTTCCCTCTCGAAATCCTGTTTCGA
>Ga0302324_100013301_pt1 | contig 16692 bp, 9 predicted proteins | sample Palsa_T0_1_FD_201949 | JGI IMG/M metagenome (GOLD analysis project Ga0302324, IMG submission 201949) | Peat permafrost microbial communities from Stordalen Mire near Abisko, Sweden - Palsa_T0_1 | ecosystem: Environmental > Terrestrial > Soil > Palsa > Peat permafrost | place: Sweden: Abisko...
CGCCATGAAGCCGATGCTGATCCAGCTCTGCGGGTTTTCAGGCTCAATCTTGGTCAGACGGCGCGCAGCCGCCTCGGCCTCGCTAAGACGACCGAGCGCTAGGAGAGCCTGTCCCAGTCCGCGCCACGTGAGAGGATTGTGTGCAGACTGTTTCAGGGCATGACGCAACAGGCGCTCGGCATCGTTGGGCTTGTCAGCCGCGAGTGAGAGTGCCGCGAGACCGCACAACGCGGCGACATGGCTCGGGTCTGACCGCAGGATGTCACGAAAGATGCGTTCAGAGGTCTTCCGGTCGTCAGCGACCAGTGCGGCGGTTGCTTCCTCCACGTGCGGTCGCTGCGGGTCACTCTGCCGCGCCCGCTCGAAAGCCACGCTCGCATCCGCGTACTGTTCAAGATCAACGAGCACATCACCGTACGCCAGCCAAGCCAGATGATGATGCGGCATTTTCTCCAGCACCCGCCGCACTTCCTCGCGCGCCCGCGAGGCCTGGCCGGCGCGCCGATAGGCGCGAGCCAGATCCACACGCGCGTGCGCAAACTCCGGTACGCGCATGAGAACGTGTTCCAGCGTGTCGATGCTCTCGGGCATCTTGTCCTGCGCCAGAAGAGCCGCACCCAAGAGCCAGAGGCAGTTGACCTCACCCGGGAACTGCGCCTCGAGTGCGCGCAGCTGGCGCTCCGCGGTCGCCGCGCGACCGGCCAGCAGCGCCGCGTGCGCTTGACGCAGGCTGTCATCGAAGGTGGCTTTTGGCATCGCTGCGGTCATGGTTTCCGGCGGCCGCTGGCCGATCCGCGACGCGACGCGGACCACATCTCAGCGTGCCGAAGCTGATTCAGTTTTTGCGCGCGTCTGGTCCGTAATCCAGTTGACCTCCCAGGTCTCGCCTCCGTCACCAGAGTACGCCTGTTCAAAGTGAGGCGAGTTCGTGGTGGTTTTCGACCATACAAATCGAACCATGATGGGTTTGCCATTCAACGTGTCCGTGGCATAGAACTTACCAACTCCGTTCTGAAATTGGCCGACCTGCGGTGGGTCCATAATGCCGTTTTTGCTGTTGGCCCAGTACAGACGCCATTGGTGAGTTTGAGGATCGTACGTGCGCAAAGTCAGACCTTCGATATGCCCGACAGCGGGGCTATCGGTTTCGAATTCTTCGATCTGCGAGCGGCCATTCCAAACCTTCCGCGTCACGGACGTGCCGTCGAATTCTACCCAGGAAGTGGAACCAGTCAGAGGATGCATCAGACGCTTGAGATGAATGGTCCAAGATCCGAGCTCGAAGTCGAAATCGTGCTGCCCGTCCCGGGCCCCACGCATCCGTTGATCGGAAGCGGCGGCCGTGCTGGAACTGTCCTCGGCCATTCCTTCACTTGGTAGCACGGCGATAAAGCAGCTGCCCAGGGCGAGGTAAGCGCAAGTTTGGTGGACGTTCATGGCTGCTTCTCCGCTTTGGAATCAGGAAATTATCTACGGGCACAGTGCTTGCCGCCAGCAGCGGGTTTTTACACGGAGTTTGCCGAGACACCCTTTGAAGCGGACTTGTTCGACACACTCGTGCTTTGCGGTACGGTGCAGACGGCGCAAGCACCTAGATGAGTTTGCGCGCCAAAGCCTCAGCATGATTGGCGTGGCGTCGCAGCATCTGGGTCGCCCCATCCAATACGTTGCCGATCGCACGACGGCGATAATCCCACATCGAATCTGGGTTCGGGAGAAACACGATCATCGTCGCATTGGCTTCGAAGAGCAGTACCGAGCCATCTGGCGCGAGCGCGAAATCGATACCTGCATATTCAAGTCCGAGTGTCGCGCAGACCTGTGCCAACGCCGCCATCGCACGCGAGCCCAGGACCGCCGGCATATCTTCGAGAAAACGGCGTTCTTCTTCGCGATACGCGGCATTGTGCGCCATGCTGGAGGTTGCGTAATGCACTTTCCAATCGGCAGATATCGCCAGATGCAGCGGGTACGCGACGCCGTCGATGAACATCACACGGTATTTGCGTGCCATGCCGTCCGCGCCGCGCCCGTCGAGATATTGGATGACGAGTAATTCGTCGCCCGCCAAAGACACCATCGTGTGAGCCAACGCATCGTGATTCTCGACGTAGGCGAAATGCTGGCCGTTGTGGAAGCCAGGTCGTCGCAGCAACAGTGGAAAGTGCAGATTCTCGGCGGCGAGCACTGCAGTCGGAGTCGACGCGTAGATTGTCGGTGCAATGACACCGTCAATGACAGCAAGGCGCTGCGCGATCTCGATGCGTCCGGTGAGTCGCACACGCTCCGGTCGATTGATCACCGGCGCCGTGCTGTGAGCCACTATTTTCTCTGCGCGACCTAGGGCGACGGCGCAGAGATCCGCATCACTGATCGCATTCACGATCAGCGCGTGCGCCGGCAGTGCCAAATCAGGTTCATAGAATTCGGCATAGATCGCGCTCACCGCGAACTGCCGATCGTTGAGCCAAAGGTGCGTTGGTATATTGCCGCCGCGTGCCGACACCAGCAGTAGGAGTGGCGCCCCAATGCCCGTGCCGCGGTAAGGTTTGCTGACGACCGCGTGCCCTGAGTACCCTTTTTGCCAATGCGGACCTGCACCGTCCTCGCCGAGTGTGTCCAGCACCCAAGCCATGCCCTGATGAGCTTCGGGCAGATCGGGATCGATGGCGAGCGCCGCCTCATAATGCGCCCTGGCCCCGGCCAGGTCTTCCTCCTCGCGCAGTAAATTGGCGAGATTGACGCGCGCGATCTTATTGTCGGGATGATGCCGCACGGCCTGCATGTAGGCGCTGCGCGCGGCGGAACGAAACCCGCCGGAGTAGGCAAGGGTACCGAGTTCGTTTAGCGCGGAAAAATGCGTGGGGTCACGGCGCAGGACGGCGAGATACGCTTGCCTCGCGGCCTCATCCTCGGCCTTCGCAGCCAATGTGCGCGCATGCTCCAATGCCTCGGCAATATCGATTTCGAAACTCATGCAGCAAGCATTACGTTGGCGCTGGTCGTCTACGACAGATCCGCCATTTGATCCAGAGGTTCGTGGCGCCAACGGGTCATACAAATCCGATCGTGTCAGCAGATGCGGCCGCGGGCAAGAGCTTCGGGCAAAACGGACTGCAGAATTTGGAAGTCGCGCCTGAGTGTACTTCCTGATGCCGATTCATGACCGCGGCGGCGCGTGACTGGGAGCGTGTCCAAGCTGTGGACTTCAATGCATGGAGGCGGACGCATTGCATCAGGAGCCGCGCCTGAGCGTCGACACGCAAGTGGCTGCAGGCGTGCCATCGTATTCTGTGAAACCAAACCCCAAAGAGATGCCCTGGCGGGGATGAGGCGCCCATGTGTGGCGGTTAGCAATCCGACATACTAGAATGGTTTTGTCCCAAACGTCGGACGTGCCTAACACTCAACAGGCGGCGTGCCGAGGCACACGCGTCGAACAACAGGATGGGGACTCATGTTGTCTGGCTGGCTGCTGTCCGCATTGGCGGTTGCGTACCTGGGATTTTTGTTTGCGATTGCGTTCTACGGCGATCGCCGCTCGACCTATCCCAATCGCCAACGCCTAAGGCCATACATCTATGGCTTGGCGCTTGGCGTGTATTGCACGTCATGGACCTTTTACGGTGCCGTCGGCTCCGCCGTCCGAGAAGGCTGGGGCTACCTGCCGATTTACGTCGGGCCGACCTTGGTTTATTTGCTTGCCCTGCCGTTTCTGGAACGTCTGGTCGAAGTCGGGCGTGCCCACAAAGTCGGATCGATCGCGGATTTTATAGCTTCGCGATTTGGCAAAAGCCGCTCGCTCGCCGTGCTGGTAACGCTGATCGCCGTCACCGCAGCCATTCCCTATTTGGCACTCCAATATAAGGCGGTCGCAGCCAGCATCGCGGCATTGACGACTGCACCTGCCGGGCCTGCACCGTGGTATCACGATTCGGCTCTCGCGGTGGCGCTCGTTATGGCATTGTTCGCGGTGCTATTTGGCGCACGGCGAGTCGACGCCACGGAGCATCACGAGGGTCTGATGCTCGCCATCGCCTTCGAATCGCTACTCAAGCTCACGGCCTTCGTGGCCGTAGGGCTGTACGCGTGGTTGGAACTGGGAGGACGTCCGTTCGAACTTCCCGCAGGGCTCAGGAACGCCTCTACAATGTTCAACGGCAACGCGTTCACCGCAACGCTGCTTGCGGCGGCCGCCATCTTTTGTTTGCCACGCCAGTTCCAGGTAAGCGTGATCGAGTGTGCAGACAGCGGTGATGTGAAGCGGGCTCGTTGGATTTTGCCGCTTTATCTTGGAATGTTTTCCGTGTTTGCGGTCCCGATCGTCGCGCTTGCCGTCAGCGGCGCCCATGCAATGCCGGCCGGCTCGGACATGCTCGTATTGACGTTGCCACTCGATTACGGAGCCCCGTGGCTTGCCGTGCTCGCCTTTCTCGGCGGTCTCTCGGCGGCCACAGCCATGGTGGTCGTGGCGAGCATCGCTTTGTCGACGATGATCTCGAACGAAATTGCAGTGCCGGTGTTGTGGCGTCGTCGACTTCAGGCCGGCGCCAGTCTCGGGCGGCGCATCCTATGGCTGCGCCGCTTCGTCATCGTCGCGCTGGCTTTGCTGGCGTTCGGCTATTACCGGTCCACCTCCGGATCGACCAGTCTTGCGTCCTTCGGCATTCTCGCGTTTGCGGCCGTGGCGCAGTTCGCGCCCGGAATACTGGCGGCATTGTACTGGGGGGGTGCGAGCCGCGCCGGAGTTTTTTGGGGCATGTTCGCTGGGTTCATCGCCTGGGGATATCTGCTATTCCTGCCGAACCTGGTCGCAGGTGGCCTACTGCCGTCGCATGCCTTTGCGCCCCCCGAGGCGCTGGCCTGGCTCTGGCCCCGCGCGGTCGCGGGTTACTCGAGCCTCGGCGTTGCCGGTCCGGTTGCAGTTGCGTCCTTAACGCTGAATATCGTGATCCTCGTGACGGCCTCATTGCTTCGCGGTGTGACGCTGCAGGAGCGGCGCGCGGCACGAGTGTTCGCCGCGCTCATGCGGCCCACGAGCACCGCCAAAGTTGGTGATCTGGAGGCGGCGGCCGGCCGCATCATCGGTCACGCAGCGGCGCGCCGTTCGCTTGATGAATACGCCACGCTGTCAGCGCGCCCACCATCCAAGCCGTCCGACCCCGCCGATCGGGGCATGCTGCAACACGTCGAGCGCGTGCTGGCCGGCTCCATCGGCGCATCTTCGGCCCGCATCGTCTTGACTCATGCGCTCAAGCGCAAGGGCCTCGACGTCGACGAGGTCGCGGAATTATTGGACGAAACCTCGCAGGAACTCCGCTTCAGTCGTCAGTTGCTGGCCGCGACGATGGAGAACGTCACGCAAGGCATCAGCGTCGTGGACGCGGACATGAACCTGGTTGCGTGGAATCACCGGTATCTAGAGCTGTTCGATTATCCAGCCGATCTGGTGTACGTCGGCCGTCCGGTGGCTGATCTCATCCGCTGGAATGCACAGCGCGGCGAATTCGGTGTCGGCGATCCTGAGCAGCAGGTCGAAAAACGGCTTGCGCACATGCGCGCCGGCACCGCTTACTCCTACCAGCGCGAGCGTAAGAACGGTCGGGTGTTCAGTATCAATGGCCAGCCAATGGCTGGCGGCGGCTTCGTCTCAACATATACAGACATCACCGAGTTCAAGCGCACGGAACAGGCGCTGCTCGATGCCAAGCAGGAGCTCGAGGCGCGAGTCGAGCAGCGCACTCGGGAATTGAGTGACGCTCTCGAAGCGCAGCGCACCGCCAAGCTTCAGGCCGAGGCGGCCAATATGGGCAAAACGCGCTTCGTCGCTGCAGCAAGCCACGATCTGCTGCAGCCGCTCAACGCCGCGCGGCTGTTTGTTTCGGCGCTGGAATCACGGGCCGCGGCGCATCCGGACCTTGTGGAACTCGCCAGCCGTATCGATGGGTCAATGCGCGCCGCCGAGGAGTTGCTCAAGGATCTGCTTGATATAGCGCAGCTGGATATTGGCGTGATGCGGCCGGATATCAGCACCTTTTCGATTTCGGAACTGTTGGATGACCTGCGGCGCCAATATGCGCCCCTCGCGCTGTCGCGGCGTCTGCGTCTCGAGGTCGTCAGTTGCCGGGAGGCCGTGCGCAGCGACCGCGTGCTGCTGCGGCGGATCCTGCAGAATTATTTATCCAACGGGCTGCGCTACTGTGAACGGGGCGGCGTACTGATCGGCTGCCGGCGACGCGGAGCGGACCTGGAAATTTGTGTCTACGACACAGGACCCGGCATTGCCTCGCATCAGCGCGAACATTTGTACGTCGAATTCACCCGCCTCGAGCAGGGTTCACCATGGGGCGAAAAGGGCCTCGGACTGGGACTCTCCATCTGTGATCGACTGGCCCGTCTGCTCAACCACGAGCTGACCCTCAGCAGTCAGCCTGGCCACGGATCGGTGTTTGGCGTGCGTGTTCCGCGCGTTGCACAAGCGAGACGTCCCGAACGGCATCGGCCCCCGGCCGTCGCCCCGGATCCGGGCGGATTACACGAATTCAAAGTCCTGGTCGTGGACAATGACCTGACCATTCTCGATGCGATGCAAGCGCTCCTGGAGCAGTGGGGTATTCGCGTATATAAGGCGCACGAATCGAGCGAAGCGCTGCGCCTGGCTGCGGCGGAGAACATCGATGCCGTGTTGGCCGATTACCATCTTGGCGATGGCAGCAATGGACTCGAACTGATCAAGCGAATCACGGAAGTGCGAGGCCCGGGCTGCGCGGCCGCTCTCATCACCGCGGATCACGGAGCGGAATTGACACGTGCGGCACGCCGGGCGAGCGTACCGCTACTGCGCAAGCCGTTGCGGCCAGCGGCGCTGCGAGCACTGCTGAGCGCTTTCAAACTGCGCTTGACGCGCGGTTCAGCCGCTTAAGAGTTACTCGATTTCCTCGGGCGGCGCCCTGATTTCGTGCGGATCGATCACCAGGCGCCCGGCGAGCAGTACGGCCTGCGTGCGGTTGGCGACACCGAGTTTGCGCAGGATGGCGGTCATATGCGCCTTCACGGTCGCTTCGGTAATCTGCAGTTCGTAGGCGATGTGTTTGTTGAGCTGTCCCAAGCACAGCATGCCGAATACCCGGAACTGTTGCGCGGTAAGCTGCGCCAGGCGTTGCGCAAGATCGAGCGCACCGACGTCGGAGTCAGGCTCCGCGGTCACTCCCAGCTCCGCCGGAGACACATACTCGCCGCGTAGCACCGACTGAACGTTGCGGCCGATGCTGCCGGCATCAGCGGACTTGGATAGGAAGCCCTGCGCGCCAAGCGCTAATGCTTGGCGCACGGTGCGAACGTCGTCCATTGCGGAGACTACGATCACCGGTAGTTCCGGATGGGAACCGCGCAGATGCGCCAGAGCGCAGAATCCGTAGGCACCCGGCAAGTTGAGGTCGAGAAGCAGCAGATCAGTGTGTGGATGTTGCTCGAGGGTATCAAACAAGCTGGCAACGCTATCGGCCTCGAAGAACTCACAGTTAGTGCAGGTTGCCGCGACGGCGCCCTTGAGTGCCGCTCGGAACAGCGGGTGATCATCGACGATGAGGACTTCGTAGTTCATGCAGGCGCCGGCTTGCTGTTCACAGGATCCGGGTTTTGGGCGATTGTGATCCAGGATTCAACCAAATGCGACACGACCGAGGGCTCGGCAATGGGCCAAGATATCGTTGCACACGCCCATGTCGCTGCGATGACGTCGCACAATGTGTCGGTGCCCCCCGTCCTTATTATCCCTTGTAGCATCGCGCGCATGATCAGGGTCTGCGACTTTGGTCGAAAATCGATGATTTGCGCTGCCATTGGCGGCAGATCGCTCCGGCTCTACGACCTTAGTCGAATGGGGCGGTGAATAGACGTCAATTACGACTAAAGTCGAATGTCGCTGCGAGCGCGCAGGGACCAATCTTCGCACTGCGGAGGCATTAGAAAAACAAGTAGCGAGGGGGACAGATTATGGCAACACCCAATGAGGTGGACTGGGACGCGATCATTCGCGATCCGCGCTTTCAGAGCCTGCACAAGCGCAAGAACGCATTTCTCTACGGACTGATGGCATTCGCCATAGCGTATTACTTCCTGCTGCCGATAGGCGCGGCGTATTTCCAGGATATTTTCAAGATTCGCGTTTGGGGCGTCATCAACGTCGGGCTGCTGTTCGCGTTCAGTCAATTCGTGGTGGCATGGGCCATCGCCATCATCTATTCGCGCAAGGCGAGCCAAGACTTTGACCGAATGGCCGCGGAGCTGTCCGCCGAGTTCGCCAACCCCGGTCCGCAGACGCGCGCGGGAGTCTAAAAATGAAAACCGTACCAAAAAAATGGTCCGCAGCTGCTCTCTTGGCCATCACGGCGCTTGGCGCGCGCGCTGCCTTTGCGCAGGCCGAGGCCAGCACGGATTACCGCTGGCTGACCTTCTGCGTGTTCGCCGTGATCATTGCAATCACGATGTACGTGACCTATGTCGCTGCCAAGCGGGTGCGCTCAGCCTCCGACTTCTATACCGCCGGCGGCGGCGTCACCGGCTTCCAGAATGGATGGGCGATCGCGGGTGACTATCTCTCGGCAGCGTCCTTTCTGGGAATCGCCGGCCTCATTTCGCTGTACGGCTACGACGGCCTCAATTACTCCGTCGGCTTTCTTGTCGCCTATGTCACGGTGCTGCTGCTGATTGCCGAGCCGTGTCGCAATATTGGCCGCTACACGCTCTCGGATATTCTGGCGTACCGCAATGATCCGCGAAAGTCGCGCATCCTGGGCGCGATTTCGGTCATCACCGTGTCCACATTTTATCTGACGGCGCAGATGGTGGGTGGCGGGGTGCTGGTAAAGACGCTGATCGGCATCAACTACGAAACCTCGGTGGTGGTCGTGGGCGTCCTCATGCTCTCCTACGTGCTGTTCGGCGGCATGGTGGCAACCACCTGGGTACAGATCATCAAAGCGGTGCTGCTCGTAGTAGCTTCGCTGGTGATTGTCGCGCTTGTATGGACGCCTTATGGATTCTCGCTGCCCGCCTTCCTGCAGGACGTCGTGTCGGATCCGAAAGTGCAGGCGCGCGTAGCCACGCTGCTCGGCGATCCAGCCAAGAACATGTCGGCGGCCGAGCTCGGGCAACGGTTCCTCGAACCGGGGCTCTACTTAAAGGCGCCGATCGACCAGATTAGCCTAGGAATGGCGCTGGTGTTCGGGACCGCGGGGCTGCCGCACATTCTGATGCGCTTCTTCACGGTGCGCAGCGCGCAGCAGGCGCGCAAGTCCGTGGTGTGGGCCATGGTCATCATCGGCGGCTTTTATCTGCTCACGCTGTTTTTGGGATTCGGCGCGGCCAAAATTGTCGGGCCGGCTGATATTGCCTCTGTCGATGCGGGTGGAAACATGGCGGCGCCGGTGCTTGCTCAGTACCTTGGCGGTGGCCCCAATTCCTTCTTCGGGAATTTCATGTTGGCGTTCGTTTCGGCGGTGGCTTTCGCCACCATCGTGGCAGTGGTCGCGGGTCTCGTGCTTGCCTCGGCGTCGGCTCTGGCCCATGACCTGTACGTGGGCGTTTGGCGAGCCGGCAAGACTGTGACCCCGCAGGGCCAGGTGAAGGCGGCTCGCGTCGCGACACTCATTGTCGGCGCGATAGCGATCGGCATCGGCATTGCGGCGAAGGGTCAGAACGCGGCGGTGCTGGTGGGACTTGCTTTTGCCGTGGCGGCCAGCGCCAATTTTCCGTGTGTGCTCCTGACGCTGCACTGGAAACGCTGTAACACCGGCGGCATTGTGGCGGGAATGTTGCTCGGCACCATCGCGGCAGTGGGCCTGACGCTGGTATCGCCCAATCTAACCTACCCCAAAGCGGTCAAGGCGGCCGCTCACAAGGTGCTTGATGCGGCCTCTGCCAAGCGCGCCGCCGCCTCGGAGAAGTTGACTTCGCCCGATGCGGCCGTGGCCGCTAAGGCGAAAAAGGAACTCGCCGCACTTGACAAGGCCGTGACCAAGGCAAATGGTGACCTCGCCAAGTGGGCCAATGATGAAACCTCGTTCATGGGTCTCGAGAAGCCGCTCTTCGAGCTGAAGAACCCCGGGCTGATCTCCATTCCGCTCGGTTTCCTCGGCGTGATTTTCGGCTCGCTCTTCATGCGCGACCGGCGCGCCGAGGATATGTGGAATGAGGTGTACGCGCGGCAGAACACCGGCCTGCTCGTGTCCAAGTCCGTCGCACATTGAGCCGGCGCTGTTGTGAATTCATTCTTAAGGAAGGGGGATAACATGAACAGATTTAGTTATTTGACTGCAACGGCGCTTAGTGTGGCGTTCGCTTGCGCATCTGCGCAGGCGGATATCAAAGACCCGTTGCCGGACAGCCTGTCGCTGGGCGGCATCACTTTGTACGGCACGGTTGATATCGGCTACGCGTATCAGAGCCATGGCGTGCCGCTCAGCAGCCAGTACGTTGGCGGTCTCGAGTATCAGGCCTTCACGACCACGCGCAATTTCGCAGGCTCCGTGTCGACGGTCGCTGAGAGCGGTCTCGAGCAATCCAAGGTCGGGCTCAGGATCGCGCAGCCGATCACGGACGACTTAAGCCTCGTCGCGCGGCTCGAGACCGGGTTCAATCCGCTATCGGGCCAGCTGACGGACGCTTGCGCGAGCCTCGTCACTAACAGCACGAGACCACAGGGGAGTCAGACCGCGAACGCCGACAGCAGCCGTTGCGGTCAGCCCTTTAACAGCGTTCTGTTTGGTGGTTTGGCCTCCAAACAATTCGGCACGATCACGGTCGGCCGTCAGAACTCGCTGCAGCTTGACCAACTCGTTCTGGCCGATCCACAGTATCTTTCCTACGCATTCTCGTTTCTTGGCTATTCCGGCTTTAACGGAGGCTCTGGCAGTACGGAAGCGGCACGCTGGGACAACTCGGTCAAGTATGCGTATCAGAACGGCCCAGTGCATCTTGCGGGCATGTACTCCACCGGCGGCGCGGATATCGGGTTCCTCGGTAAAGCCTACGGCGCTCAAGTCGGGATGACCTATGCAGGACTCTCTGTTGACGCCGTCTACCAGAATATCAAGGGCGCCGTTAACTTGAGAAGCTCCTTCGACAATGTTGGGGTGGACCCGATTCCCACGCCGGGATTGGCTGCGTACCTGTCCAACGACACGTCGTACAACCTCATGGCGAGATACACCTTTGAGTTCGCTAATGCGACGAAGGACAAGCTGACTGCATTCGCGGGCTACTCGCATATTGAAAAAGCGCACGGCGACTACCAACCCGGGGTCGAAGCCGAGGGCAATTACCAGATTGATATCGGGATCAACATTAATGACAGCGCCGAATACAACATGGAGTGGATAGGCGCGAGATATCAGATGATGACCAACTGGAACTTCAGCGCCGCGTACTATCACGTCACGCAGAACAGCTGGACGATCGGTGTTGGGCCGATTGGCAATCAAGGCCTCGGCTGCAGTGCGGCGGGCCTGCTCTGCGCCGGAGACTTCAATGAAGTGTCTGCCGTGGTGGACTACGTCTTCAACAAGCACTATGACCTCTATGGCGGTGTGAACTGGTCTGAGGTTACCGACGGTCTCGCTAACGGGTTTGTCGGCACCACCGTGGGAACCTCCGGAAGCGAAAATCAGGTGACGGTCATGCTGGGCGCTCGCGTGAAATTCTGAGGCTAGCCTTGTTGGTTCGCTGTCGGATACGGGAGCCGCGTCAAGCTTTCTTACCCTGGGTCAAAAGCGTGCTCGGGACATCCACCGAGTACAGCCCGCTGGCGCCCAGCCGAGTACGCGATCGAGTTCATGACATACGTTGGGTGAGCTTGGGCGCGTGTCGCGCCCTCAGCTAACGGTTCACCGGGCCTGTGCGAGCCTCGCCGGTCGTTCATCGCCCGCCGTCGGCTGGGCGACCCCGCCGAGTGCCTTGTAGATCGCGATCACCGCCACGTTGACGCTGGTCTCCGCCTGCGCGACCGCGTCCTCAGCGTCGAGCTGCGTGCGCTGCGCATCGAGCAGCACCAGGAAATCCGCAACGCCTTCGCGGTATTGGATGTCGGCAAGTTCTGCCGCGCGGCGCGAGGCCTGCGCCTGCTCGGTCAGGCTCTTCAGCTGCGCCTGGTGCTTGCTATAGGCGAGAAAACTGTTCTCCGCATCCTCGAGCGCCATCAGTACTACTTTCTCGTAGTTCGCGGCGGCGGCATCGGACTGTGCCTCGCTCGCGTGCAGGCGCGCACGCACGGATCCTAAGTCAAATGCCGGCCAAGTCACGGTGGGCGCTACCGACCAGGCGCGTGCATCATTGGGAGGGGTCGTGCTGAAGAGCTTTCCCACATCTCCGGACAGGAAGCCGACGAAGCCCGTAACAGTGACTCGCGGGAAGAGGTCGGCGGTTGCAATCCCGACTTGGGCCGTGGCAGAGGCGAGCTGGCGCTCTGCGATCCGCACATCCGGCCGGCGCCGCAGAAGTTCAGTCGCGTCGCCGATGGGCAGTGGCTTTGCGTAGACGTTCACCGGTTGAGGTTTCAACTCCTCATTGAGGCTCCCAGGGCGCTCGCCCAGGAGCACGGCAAGCCGGTAGGCGCCCTGGCTTTCGGCGGCTTCGAGTGGCGGTATCGTGGCCTCTGTGGCTTTCAGACGGGCGCGGCTGCGCTGCACGTCGAGTTCTGATCCACGTCCCGCCTCATCAAGGAGCTTTGTGAGCTCAAGGGTCTGTTTCTCGCTCGCGAGATTCTCGCGCGCGACCCCTAAGCGTGTTTGCGCGCCTCGAACCTCGAAGTAGTTTCTGGCTACCTCGGCGGCCACGGTCACCTCGGCATCGCGATAACCCGCGCGCTGCGCGCCCAGGTCGGCGCGCGCCGCCTCAACGGACCTGCGCACGTGGCCGAAGAGATCAATCTCCCATGTTGCATCAAATCCCACGCTGTCGCTCTCAGCCGTGATGCGGCTCAAGCCAAATCCGGGCTCCTGTTCCACACTTTTTGCATAGCCGGCCTGCACGGGCACGTGCGGAGCGTAGTCATAGTTGCGCTCGACAAAGACGGCGCGCGCGGCCCGCACCCGGTCAAGTGCCATTCGCAGGTCGAGATTTGCTGCGAGCGCACGGCGCTCGAGCCCATCGAGTTCGGGATCCGAAAACTCCTGCCACCAGGCGGCCTCGGGATCCCGGGCCACGAAGGCTGCAGAGGCGGCGTTCTGCACAACCGCTGGTGGCGTGTCGGGTGCGTGATAGTTCGGGCCGACCGCACAGGCCGCGAGCAGCAGCATGGCGGAGGCTGACGTGATCAATTTCTTCATGGCAGTCCTCGAAAGCATTAGGCGATGCACGATGAGCGTTGGCAGAGTGACTCGGAATTGCGCCTAAGCCACGGCTTCGCCCGATGCGGTGCGGTGCAGGAGCTCTGGTGTTGCGATGTGCGTCGCGCTGCGGCGGGTGAGCTTGCGCACCACGACGTAGAAAAGCGGCGTCAAGAGCAGCCCAAAAATTGTGACCCCAATCATTCCAGAGAACACGGTCACGCCCATCGCGTGGCGCATCTCGGCACCGGCACCGGTGGATGTTACGAGAGGCACGACGCCCATGATGAATGCGAGCGAAGTCATGAGGATGGGTCGCAGGCGCAACCTGGCCGCATCGAGCGCGGCGCGCACGGGACTTGCGCCTTGAAGCTCGCGGTCGCGCGCGAACTCGACGATCAGGATTGCGTTCTTGCTCGCGAGTCCCACGAGCACGATGAGACTGATCTGAGTGAAGATGTTGTTGTCGCCATGCGTGAGCGTCACGCCCGTAATTGCCGAGAGCAGCACCATCGGCATGATCAGAATGACCGCCAGCGGCAGGCTCAGGCTCTCGTATTGGGCGGCAAGCACCAGGAACACGAGCAGCACTACGAGCGGGAAGATGAGCACCGCCGTGTTGCCGGCTATGATCTGCTGGTAGGTGAGCTCGGTCCACTCGAAGCTCATGCCGTTAGGCAGCTCCTGGTGGGCGAGCGTTTCCATCGCGGCTTGCGCCTGGCCCGAGCTATACCCCACCGCCGGCCCACCGTTAATCTCGGCGGTCGGATAGGAGTTGTAATGCATGACGCGGTCGGGACCGGCGAAGTGTTTGACGGTTACAAAAGAGCCAAGCGGAATCATGTCGCCTGCGCTGTTGCGCGTCTTCAGGCCGACGATGTCCTTGGCCTGCAGGCGAAAACGCGGCTCAGCCTGCGCGGTCACGGCGTAAGTGCGGCCGAAGGCGTTGAAGTCGTTGACGTAGAGCGAGCCTAGGTACACCTGCATGGTGTCAAAGAGGTCCTGCACCGAGACACCCTGCGACTTCGCCTTTTCGCGATCCACGTCCGCATCCACCTCCGGTACGTTCACCTGAAAGCTCGAGAACAGACCCTGTAGCTGCGGAGTCTGGTTGCCCTTGGTGATCAAGTTCTGCGTCTGCTTGTAGAGCTCCTCGAAGCCTAATCCCCCGCGGTCCTCGACCTGCATACGAAAGCCGCCGATGGTGCCCAAGCCCATCACGGGCGGGGGTGGAAATACTGCAATGAAGGCGTCTTGAATATTGGCGTACTTCTGATTCAACGCCATCGCAATCGCGCCCGCTGCCAGGTCCTTCGACTTGCGTTCTTCGAAGGGCTTCAGTGTGACGAATACGATCCCCGAGCTTGGGCTGTTGGTAAATCCATTGATGCTGAGGCCGGGAAACGCCACGGCGCTCTGCACGCCTGGCGACTTCAGGGCGACGTCGCTCATGCTGCGAATCACGGCTTCCGTGCGGTCGAGCGTCGCCGCGTCCGGGAGCTGCGCGAACGCCACAAGATACTGCTTGTCCTGCTGCGGCACGAAGCCTGTCGGCGTCGTTGCAAATCCCAGATAGGTGAGGGCGATGAGTCCCCCGTACACGAAGAAGGCAATGCCGCCAGCGCGCAGTACGCGGCCGACATTGTGTACGTAGCCCTGCGAGAAGCGCCCGAAGTACCGGTTGAAGGGTCGGAATATCCCACCGAGCAGCGCGTTCAGCACCCGCGTCAAGCGATCCGGGGGAGCACCGTGCTCCTTCAGCAATAGGGCGGCTAGGGCAGGTGAAAGAGTCAGCGAGTTAAACGCTGAGATTACGGTGCTGATCGCAATGGTGAGCGCAAACTGCTTGTAGAACTGCCCGGTCAAGCCGCTGATGAAAGCTGTCGGCACAAACACGGCGCATAGCACAAGGGCGGTCGCGATGATCGGGCCCGTTACCTCGCTCATCGCCTGTCGCGTGGCGGCGATTGGCTTTAAACCGTTGCCGATGTTGCGCTCGACATTTTCGACGACGACGATGGCGTCGTCGACGACGATGCCGATCGCAAGCACGAGCCCGAACAAGGACAGCGCATTTAACGAAAATCCGAAGAGATGCATCACCGCAAAGGTGCCGATCAGTGATACGGGTACGGCAATCAGCGGAATGACAGAGGCGCGCCAGGTCTGCAGGAACAAGATCACCACGACGACCACGAGCAGAATAGCCTCGAGGAGGGTGTGGACGACTGCGTGGATCGAACCGCGCACGAACACGGTCGGATCGTAGACGATCTGGTAATCGACACCTTCTGGAAAGTCCTTTTTCAACTCCAGCATTTTGGCCCGGACGTGCTCGGAGATAGCGATCGCGTTGCTGCCTGGGCGCTGGAAGATCGGGATGGCCGCCGCAGCTTTGTTGTCAAGGAGCGCTCGCAAGGCATACGTGTCGGCACCGAGCTCGACGCGGGCAACATCCTTCAGTCGTGTGACCTGGCCGCCGGCACCGGTCTTGATGACGATATTGCGAAAGTCATCCTCGCTCGTGAGGCGTCCCTTAGTGTTGATGGCAACCTGAAAGTCAGTGGCGCTTGGCAGCGGCGGTGCGCCAAGCTGGCCGGCCGCGACCTGCACGTTTTGCTCGCGGATGGCTTTCACGATGTCATCGGCCGTGAGGTTGCGGCTTGCAACCTTTTCTGGATCGAGCCAGACCCGCATCGAGAACTGGCCGGCACCGAATACCTGCACGTCACCCACTCCATCGAGTCGGGCAAGCTCATCTTTCACGCGCAGGAGCGCGTAATTGGAGAGGTAGAGCGTGTCGTAGCGGTTGTCCGGGGAGACGAGGTGCACGACCATCGTCAGATCGGGCGAGGCCTTGTTGGTGATCACCCCTAGGCGCTGCACGACATCCGGCAACTTGGGTAGTGCCTGCGCTACGCGGTTTTGCACCTGCACCTGGGCCTTGTCGATGTCAGTGCTCAAGGAAAACGTGATCGTGAGCGTCATCACGCCATCGGACGTTGCCTGCGAGGACTGATACATCATGCCTTCGACGCCGTTGATTGACTGCTCGAGGGGGCTCGCCACCGTATCGGCGATGACCTTCGGGTTCGCGCCCGGGTAGTTTGCTTTGACGACCACGGTTGGCGGCACCACTTCCGGGTACTCGCTGATCGGGAGCAATGGCAGCGAGATGAGGCCCGCCAGGAAGATGAGCGCCGAAAGCACACCCGCGAAGATCGGGCGGCTGATGAAAAATTCCGAGAATTTCATGACAAGTCCTTCGCGGGTGTTGCGACGTCTTTTCAGCGCGGTGCAATGACGATGGCGGCAAGCGCGCTGGCTGCGCCTGGATTGGCCGCGCGCGGCTGTGCAGCGACTTGGG
>Ga0302324_100013302_pt1 | contig 16691 bp, 14 predicted proteins | sample Palsa_T0_1_FD_201949 | JGI IMG/M metagenome (GOLD analysis project Ga0302324, IMG submission 201949) | Peat permafrost microbial communities from Stordalen Mire near Abisko, Sweden - Palsa_T0_1 | ecosystem: Environmental > Terrestrial > Soil > Palsa > Peat permafrost | place: Sweden: Abisko...
TCCAAGGCTTACGCGGTGACGCAGGACGGAATGGCTTACATTTACGAGCCGCCGCTGATCTAGGCGTGGGCCGGGCTAGGCGAGCGGGAGATTTGCCGCAGGGTCAAGCGTGGCGTCTTCATACTGGCCGGAAAGAAAGCGCGGATATCCGGCGGCAGCGATCATCGCAGCGTTGTCGGTGGAAAGCGCGCGGCTGGGGAAAAATACTTCGAGGCCGCGGCGCTTTGCTTCGGCTTCAAATGTCGCGCGCAATTCGCGGTTCGCTGCCACTCCCCCGGAAACAAGCACGGAACGCACACCATTCTTTTCCGCTGCAGCGAGCGTGCGGTTGACGAGATCTTCCACCACGGCGTGTTGAAAGCTCGCGGCGAGATCGAGCGTGGCCGGGCTCGAAAGTTGGCGCAGTGCGTCGGCTGTTCGTTCACCGCGCGCGAGTGCTTGTTGGCGCGCTTCAATTTCAGGTTGCAGCTCGGGATGGCGACGAAGATGGTAAAGCACCGCTGTTTTGAGCCCGCTGAAACTGAAATCGTAGGCGTTGCCTTTCATCTTGGGCTCGGCGAATCGAATGGCCTTGGGATTGCCGTGAACGGCTAACTGGTCGATGATCGGGCCGCCGGGATATCCGAGCGCTAGCATGCGCGCAACCTTGTCGTAGGCTTCGCCCGCCGCATCGTCGCGCGTGCCGCCAATCCGCGCATAGGAAAATCGCGCGGCGCCATTTGTTGATTCCGATTTCACGAGGTAAATGATGGTGTGGCCGCCGGAAACAATCAGGCAGATTGCCGGAAGCGCGACGGTGCGTCCGGCTGCGTGAGCTTCGAGAAAAACCGCGTGGACGTGGCCTTCCAGGTGATTCACGGCGATAAGCGGCTTGGCGAGAGACAGCGATAAAACTTTGCCGTAGGTGACGCCGACCAGCAGCGCGCCGATCAGGCCGGGACCCTGCGTCACGGCGACGGCGTCGAGTTCGGACAGCGTGACTTGGGCCTGCTTGAGCGCCTCGCGCACCACCGGGACGATCTGGCGCAGATGTTCTCGCGAGGCTAGCTCCGGGACTACGCCGCCATACTCGCGATGAATGGCAATCTGCGAGGAAACGATGCTGGAGAGAATGCGGCGGCCCCCGGCGACGACCGCTGCCGCTGTTTCATCGCAGGAAGATTCAATGCCCAGGATTAGATTTTCGCGCACGCTCACGCTTTGCCTCGCGAGACACTTGCAGTCATTATGTTAGCATGGAGTTTCGAAACGGCCCGCGCGTGTGTGAGGCCGTCAAAACGTCGCAGTGCGAAAGTGCGAGGGATTTTCTTTTTCTCGTCAGGACAAACCTAAATTCATGAGCCAAGAGCGCAAGCGCGTACGCAAGGCAGTGCTTCCGGTAGCGGGACTCGGAACTCGATTCCTTCCCGCGACAAAAGCGCAGCCCAAGGAAATGCTGCCGGTGGTGGACAAGCCGCTGATTCAGTACGCGGTGGAGGAGTGCATCGCGTCGGGCATCGAGAATATTATTTTTGTCACTGGCCGCGGAAAGAACGCCATCGAAGACCATTTCGATTCGGCGCCCGAGCTGGAGCATTTCCTGGAGGAGCGCGGCAAGCCGCAGCAAGCGGAGATGGTGCGGGAGATCAGCGGCGGCCTGCACTTCAGCTACACGCGGCAGAGCGAAGCGCAAGGGCTGGGCCACGCAGTTCTTTGCGCGCGCGAACTGGTGGGCGACGAGCCGTTTGCGGTGCTCCTCGGCGACGTGATTATGGATGGAGCCGTTCCTGCGACGCGCTCGCTCGTCGAAATCTGGGAAGCTACGGGCCAGGGCGCTATCACGGTGCAGCTCGTCGAGCGTGCGCGACTGCACCTTTACGGCGTAATTGCCGCGAGTCCCGGAAATCAACCGCGCTGGGGCGACCGGCTGCTGCGTGTGACCGATCTGGTGGAAAAGCCCCAGGCGGATAAGGCGCCGTCGAACTTGGGCGTTACGGGGCGCTACGTGCTGCCTCCGGAAATTTTCGACTACCTGGAGAATACGAAGCCGGGATCGGGAGGCGAAATCCAGCTCACCGATGCGCTGCAGGCGCTGGCGCATGGGCCGGGGCTTTGGGCCCACGTATTCGAAGGAAAAACGCACGACGCGGGCGACAAACTCGGCTTTCTGAAGGCTACCGTCGAATTTGCGTTGAAGGACGCCAAGCTGGGCCCGGATTTTCGGGATTACTTGCGAGAGCTGAAACTTTAGGCCGCGGCAAGAGCTAGACCTGCGGAAGACCCACAGTCACTGCCGCAGCCTGCAGCGCCCTACTTCTTTTTCTTAGTTCCCTTCTCTGAGGAAGATTTCGACTCGCTGGATTTCGATTCGGAGGATTTTGATTCCGAGGATTTGGATTCGCCCGATTTTGACTCCCCGGACTTCGTATCGCCGGAGCTTCCCTCGGATTTCGAAGCGCCGTCGCTCGATTTTTCACCGGAAGCGGGGCCGGAATTCTTTTTCGCGTAGTCCGTTACATACCACCCGGAGCCTTTGAACTGGATCGCGGCCGAGGAAATCATGCGAGTAGCTTTGGCGCCGCACTTCGGGCATTTTTTTGTCGTCGAGGCTGAGTGGCCTTCAATTTTCTCGAATTGATGGCCGCACTTTTCGCACTTGTATTCGTATAAAGGCAACGAGAGCTCCTCCCCACAAAGAGCAAATATAAAATATAGCATGCTTGCGGGCTCGCGCGAGCGCCTGCAAACCGAACTGCGACCGCGCGTGTGCTAGACTGGCGCTTCCGTGGTGCGCGGCCAACCGATGGCTAATACCAAAATCAAAGAAGCCGGCGCAGGCTGCTTGTTCGTGGTTGCAACGCCGATCGGCAACCTCGAGGATATTTCCATGCGCGCTTTGCGCGTGCTGAAGGAAGCCGACGTCATCGCCTGCGAAGACACGCGGCAGACCATGAAGCTGCTCACGCACTTCGACATTCAGAAGAAACTGGTGAGTTATCACGAGCACAACGAAATCACCCGCGCCCCTGAAATCGTGATCGAGCTCGAACAGGGCGCGCAAGTAGCGCTGGTCAGCGACGCCGGCACTCCGGCCATATCCGATCCCGGGCACCGGCTCGTGAGCCTGTGCCTGCGCCACGGAATCGCGGTGGTGCCGGTGCCGGGCGCGTCCGCCTTTGTCACTGCGCTGGCAGCATCAGGAATGGCCATCGCGGAGTTCACCTTCATCGGATTTCTGCCTTCGCGGCAGACCGAGCGGAGGAAGGCGCTACGCGCGCTGGCGAACGAACCGCGCGTGCTGGTACTTTACGAAGCTCCTCATCGACTGCTCGACACGCTCGAAGATGCGTTTGAAATCTTAGGCAACCGCCCCGCGGTGATCGCGCGCGAAGTAACAAAAATCTATGAAGAATTCCTGCGCGGACATCTGGAGGATTTGGTCGCGGGCGCGCGCAAGAAAGCTCCTCGCGGCGAAATCACTCTGCTGATTGCGCCCTCGGACGGCGTGCCGCAGCATGGTGTTGCGGCGGAAGAGGCGCATCTGTCGGTGCCCATGGCCCGGCGCGTTGAGGAGATCGCCAAGGAACGCGGAGTGGACCGCAAGGCCGCGCTGAAGCAGGCCGCGCGAGAGCGTGGAATTACCCGCCGGGAAGCTTACAAGCAACTCCTCGTTACGCGCGACGAGTAACTGCCTCGCAAGCGCTCAGTCGCCCGACGGAGCCGCGACATTCGCGAAAAAAGCATCGACGCGGTCGAGAATTTCGGCGGCGGAGTGCGCGTGATGAACGGCGTGGCGGAGTTCCGCGCCGTTGCGAACGCCGTGAGTGAAGAGGCTCGCGAATTGTTTCATCTTGCCGACGGCATCGGGCATTTCGGCGGCAATCAGGCTGCGAAAGTAATCGGAGAGCAGGCGATAGCGGTCCGCCTCGGTCGGCTCGTCGTAACTTCCGGTTGAGATGTAATCTGCGATTTGGGTGAAAATCCAGGGATTCGACGAAGCCGCGCGCCCGATCATCACTGCGTCGCAGCCGGTTTCGCGAATCATGCGCACGGCGTCCTGCGGCGTGTGAATGTCGCCATTCCCAATCACCGGAATGCGCACAGCTTCTTTCACCGCGCGAATGATGCTCCAATCGGCGGAGCCGGCGTAACCCTGCATGCGCGTGCGCGGATGAATGGCGATGGCTTCCACGCCGATTTGCTCGGCCATGCGCGCGACGTCCACCGCGACAATATTGTTTTCATCCCAGCCGGAACGAATTTTGATCGTGAGAGGAATGCTCACCGCCGAGCGAACCTTGCGCAAAAGCGTTTCGAGGTGCGGTAAATCGCGCAGCAAACCCGAGCCGCCGCACTTCACCACCTTCTTCACCGGGCAGCCGAGATTAATGTCCACGTGATCGAATCCGAGGTCTTCGGTGAGCGCCGCGGCGGACGCCATCACTTCGGGATCGGAGCCGAAAATCTGCGCGGCGATGGGATGCTCGTCCTCGCCAAAGTACAAATAGTGCAGCGTGCGCGCGGAATTCCGCGTGAGTCCTTCGGCGCTGGTGAACTCGGTCATGATCAGGCCGCATCCACCGAGCGAGCGAATCACGCGGCGGAATACGGTGTCGGTGACTCCCGCCATGGGCGCGAGAATGGTCGCCGGACGAATGGCAAGTTCGCGAATTTTGATTTCAGAGGGGAACATTTTTCACGTTACAACAGCTTGTCTCTGGCCGGTGCGCTGTCGTCGTCCGGCTCTGCCGGCCCGGAGCCGGGTCCGCTAGCAGCAGCGGCTGCCATGGCCAGCGGCTTGGTCGAGGTTGCCCCCAGGTGCGACAGCAGAGCGTCTTTCGACCCGCCAAAGAAATTCTCGATTACGTGCCCGAGCGCTTGCGTTCGTGCAGCTTCGGCGGTCAAATTCGGGCTGTAGATGTAAGCGCGGCCGGCCCTGCGGCGTTGCACCACTCCCTTGCGCGCCAGGCGATCCATGATGGTCATGATCGTGGTGTAAGCACGCGGGCGTCGCGGGGCCAAGGCGTCTCGAATTTCGCGCACGGTGCCTTCGCCCATGGGCCAAAGCGTGTTCATGCAGTCGAGTTCGAGCGGAGCGAGATCGAGCAACGCGCGTCGCGGTGAAGGAGCTTTTCCGTCCGTCATGGCCTGCCGCGCCTATCTCTCATTTTTGACCCTTTGACGACGCGGCGGAAGCGGCCGTAGTTTGATTCGTGACCGGTTGCCCGGCGGTTGTGGCGGAAGGACCGGCGTCCGCGGCCTCGTAAAATTTATCGATGCGCAAAAGCGCCCGGCGCAGCGAAGGATTGCGGCTGGTCCACTCTTCGCCGGTTGACGCAGCATCCAGCGTGGCGCGCATGGCGCCCATTTTCGAATCCATGTCGTCGAGGAAATGCAGGGCGACGGCCTCGCGGATTTGCGGCAGCGACGGCGAGCCGAACTCGTAGGAACCGTGGTGGCTCAGGATCATGTGCTCGACGAGCATGGCCAGCTGCGCCGGAAAATCGGGAATCGCGCGAACCTTGTCGCGCACGAGTGCGGCGCCGATATTGATGTGGCCGAGCAGACGGCCCTGCGTGGTGTAATCAATTCCGCGAGCGTAGGAAAGCTCGTCGATTTTTCCGATGTCGTGCAGGACGATGCCGGCCAGCAACAAGTCCGCGTCCAGCTCTGAATAGTGCGCGGCTACGGCACGACCGAGCCCGATCAGGCTAACGATGTGCTCGAGCAATCCGCCGATGAAGGCGTGATGCATGGTCATGGCCGCGGGCGCGCGCTTCAGCTTCGGCACGATCGCCGGATCCTCTACCACGCTCTCGAGCAGCCGCTTGAGCCACGGGTTTTTCATGGCCGCCACGGCCTCGCGCAAATCCGCGTACAGCTTTTCGATGTCGAACCGGGAGTGCGCCAGAAAATCGGCGATGTCGTAGTCGCGATCGATGGCCGGGACGATTTGTTCGAGCGTCAATTCCTTCTGGCCGTTGTACAGCTTCACCCGGCCGCGAACGTGCACCACATCGTCGCGTTCGAAGGTGACCGCGATGACCTCGAAGTTGTCCCACATTTTGGCGGAGATTCTGCCGGTGCGGTCGGCGAGGTCGAGTTCCAGCCAGGATTTTCCGCTGCGCGCCGAGGTGCGCACTTCTTTCTCGCGAACGAGAAAAAGCGAGGCCACACCCTGCCCGTCTTGCAGATCCGAAATGTAATGAGTCTTCACGAAGGCGTGCCGCCGTTCAAGTTGGGCTTCGGAATCTTTTTCTTGGCCTTTTTCTTTTCGGCGGCGTCGGGCGTGGGCGCCACTTCCTGAATGATACTGGCTCCCGCGACGGCTGCGGAGTCGGTGTATCCCGGCTTGGTCATCACGTAGCTTTGTTCGCGCAATTGAGCCAGGTATCCGCGCATGGTCGGCTGCATCTTCTGCATGTAAAGACGGTTCATAATTTCGTTTTCTACTTTATCGAGAGGTTGCAAGCCGGCGTCGTAATGCGCTTCCACCTTCAGCACTTCGAACCCCGTTTTGGTCTGAATCACATCGGTCATCTGGCCCTTGTCCATCTTGAAGACCACATCTTCGAGCTGCTTGGAAAGCTGGCCGCGCTCGAAGGTCCCCAGGTAGCCGCCGTCCTTGGCCGTGCTGCCCTCTGAAAATCGCTTGGCCATTTCGTTGAAGTCCTCGCCCTTGACCACGCGGTTGCGCAGATCGTCCGCTTTCTTTTCGATCGAGGACATCTCTTCCGGGCTTTTTTCTTCCGTGCTCAGGAAAATTTCGGCCAGCACAACCTGCTCGGGCCGGACGAATTCCTGCTGATGCGCGTCGTAATACTTCTTCACGTCTTCGCTGGGAATGTTGATGTGCGCGCCGACTTCGCGTCGAATCACTTCTTGCGTCAACAAGCCGTTACGAATCTGGCTCTTATATTCTTCCCAACCGACGCCCTGCTCCTCGACTTTCTTCTCCAGCTCTTCCATGCTGGCAATGTTGTTCTGCTTGCGGACCTCATCCAGGCGCTTGATGACGTCGGTTTCCACGCTGATGGCCATATCCTTGGCGCGCTCGACCAGCAGCGATTGGTCAATCAGGTCGCGCAGCAAGTCTTTTTGCCGGTCTTTGTATTGCTCCTCAAGTTTTTCGGTCGGGCAGCCCTGGCAATCGTGCAGAATCTCTTCATGAAGCTCCAGATCGGCCTTCTGCAGGTCCGAGAGCGTGATGATGTCGTTGTTCACGCGCGCGACAATCTCTTCGATCACTATCCCTTTCGTCTGCGCGACGAGCCGAGAAGGAGTGAGGAGCGCGGCCATCAGGGCAACGACCCCGAATACGCAGCGCAAACAGAAATTTTGATTTTTCATGGGTTCTCTCGAATTCGAATTTTATCCCTACGATTGTAGTTGTAGCAATACGTTTCTTGCTGCGGCCATGGCACCGCCTTTTTCACCCCGCCAATCGAACCACAACACGCCCGAAGGGTCCAGGCGCATGCCCTTCCGTTTTCGAATCATCTTGACCAGGCGCTCGGGGCCGAGCGGCGTGTCGTCGTAAAACTTGATGGCAACTTGATCCCCGCGCCGGTCGATGGAGGCCACCAGCAGCTTCTCCGCCAGCGCCTTCAGCACGGCGTAATCGAGCAAGTTCTCGACCGAGACTGGTGGCGGGCCGAAGCGGTCTGCCAGTTCCCGGCGCACCTCGACACGCTCTTCTTCCGAGGCCACGCCCGCGATACGCTTGTAGATCCTCAGGCGCAGGTTTTCACTCTCAATGTACTCAGATGGGATGCGGATTTCCTGTCCAAGGTTGAGTGTGGCGCGGCGCTCAGGCGCCACCGCCTCGCCTTTTCGCGCGGAGACGGCGCGCTCCATCATCTGGCAGTACATGTCGAATCCGACTGCTTCGATGTGGCCATGCTGTTCGCGGCCGAGAAGGTTTCCCGCGCCGCGCAGTTCCAGATCGAGCGCCGCGATTCGGAATCCGGCGCCGAGGTCGCTGAACTCTTTGAGCGCCGCAAGACGCTGGCGCGCGATGGACGTCAGCGTGGTGTCCGTGGGGACGAGGAGGTAGGCGTAGGCGCGCTGGTTCGAACGGCCCACGCGTCCGCGAAGTTGGTACAACTCGGAGAGCCCGAATCGATCGGCGCGATTGATGACGATGGTGTTGGCGCGCGGAATATCCAGTCCGTTTTCGATAATCGTGGTGGAAACCAGAATGTCCGCTTCATCGCGCACAAATTTCAGCATTACTTTTTCCAACTCTGTTTCGCGCATTTGGCCGTGGCCCACCACCACGCGCGCTTTTGGCACCAGCCGCTTTACCAGCGCAGCCAGCGAATCGATGGACTCCACACGATTGTGAACGAAGAATACCTGGCCGTCGCGCGCGAGCTCTTCTTCGATCACGCGCTGGACCAGCGTTTCGCTGAACGGGGCGACGGTGGTCTGAATCGCCAGGCGGTCCTTGGGCGGCGTTTCGATCACGCTCATATCCCGCAAGCCTACCAGAGACATGTGCAGCGTGCGCGGAATCGGCGTGGCGGACATGGTCAGCACGTCCACGTTTTTGCGCATTTCTTTCAATCGTTCCTTGTGCGCGACGCCGAAGCGCTGCTCTTCATCCACCACCAGCAGGCCCAGATCTTGAAACTTGACGTCTTTGGATAAGAGGCGATGCGTGCCGATCAGGATGTCCACCTTCCCGGCTTCCGCTTCTTCCAAAACTTTCTTTTGCTCGCGCTCCGTGCGGAAGCGGCTGAGCATTTCGACGCGCACAGGGAACGCGGCGAAGCGGCGCTTGAACGTCTGGAAATGCTGGAAGGCGAGCACGGTGGTGGGCGCCAGCACGGCGACCTGTTTCGAATCGGCGATGGCCTTGAACGCGGCGCGCATGGCAACTTCGGTCTTGCCGTAGCCCACGTCGCCGCACAGCAGACGGTCCATCGGCAGCGGCGATTCCATGTCGCGCTTCACATCTTCGATGGCGCGCTCCTGGTCCGGGGTCTCCTCGAACTCGAACGCATCATCGAACTCGCGCGTCCAGTTCGTGTCCGGCGGAAAGGCGTGGCCCGGCGCGGTCTTACGTTCAGCGTAGAGGGCCAGAAGTTGGTCCGCCATATCATCGACCGATTTTCGCACGCGCGTCTTGCGTGCTTCCCAAATCGTGGTGCCCAAGCGGTCGAGCGCAGGCTCCACTCCTCCGAGCGATTGATATTTCTGAACCAGGTCCAGCCGTGCGAGCGGAACGTACAGTTTCGCGTCGCCCGCGTAGCGCAGCAGCATGAACTCGCCGTTCGCGCCCTCGATGGCAACCTGCCGCAATCCCTCGAACTGGCCGATGCCGTGATCCACGTGCACCACGTAGTCGCCGGGCTTGAGGTCCGAAAAATCACTGAAGAAGCTTGCCGTCTTCGGGCGCGCGCGCGATCGCTGCGAAGGGGGTGGAAGCGTCTCGAACAGGTCTGCGTTGCCGTAAAGTACGAGTTTCGCGTCGGGGAATACGACGCCTTCAGCGAGCGGCGCCTTGGTCAGAACGATCGCCGGACCTGCGGCGCCCGTTCCCTCTTCCGCGAGCCGCGTCACCGTGGTGTCTTCTTCGAGCTCACCCATGCGATAGGGCAATTCGAATTCGTGGCAAATATCGGCGAAGCGCTCGAGCTCGCCGGTGCTTGCCGCGGAGACCATCACGTGATCGCCGCCGGAAATTCGGCTTCGAACTTCGGCCACGAACGCGGCAACGTCTCCGTGGTAGCGCGTTGTCGGCTGCGTGCGCAGGATACGTTCCAGCGCATTGCCCGCTTCCGGCTCGTGCTCGAGGCTCAGGTGCTCGAGAGCCAAGCGAGGGGCGCGGCGCAAAGCGTGGGCCCATTCATCGTTGGTGAAAACGTATGCGTCAGGCCGCTCTGCCAGCGCGTCCTCCGCTTCGTCGAATCCTTTTTGCAGGCGCTCGCGATATTTCTCGGCGGCCGCAGCGACGAGCGTGGGCTCGTCTTCGATGACCAGCGGATCGGGCCCCAGATCGAGCAAATTTGATTTTCGCTCTTCGCGCGGGACTTCCCGGAATTCCCAACCGGGATAGAAGCCTTCCGGCGGAGAGTCGTCCACGCGGCCGGATCCTGCCGCGGCCCGCATGCGGGCGAGAACTTCCGTGTGCCGCGGAAATTCCGTGAGGGGCATCAGCGTGGCGCGCTCGACCGGATTCGTGGAACGCTGCGTGTTCGGATCAAATGCGCGAATGGACTCGATCGTGTCGCCGAGAAGCTCCACGCGAATCGGCTGCGGCGCTTCGGGAGAGAAAATGTCAATGATGCCGCCGCGAACGGAATATTGCCCGGGCATCTCGCAGGTGACTTGCTTGTCGTAACCCGCGCTCGAGAGAAATTCGAGAAGCTCCTGGTGCGGAATAGATTGGTCGCGCGAAATCGTGCGCGCCAGCTCGCCGTAAAATTCCGGCTCGCGCAAACGCCAGAGCGCGGCCTGGATCGGCGCGATCAGCAAGTCCGCTTCACCCAGAGCGAAGCGCCAGAGCGCCACCGCGCGGTCTTCCGAAATTTCCGCGTGCGGCGAGCGCAACTCATACGGCAGCACATCGTAGGCCGGCAAGTGCGCCACACGATGGCCGGGCTTGCCGGTGACTGCGCGATAGAAATAGCGGACCGGCTCGAGCAGGAATTCAGCTCGCTGGTTTGACTCCACGATCAGGATGGTCGGCCGGCCGAGCGCGGCTGCGGCGAGCGGAACGAGGATCGATTTTGAGGAATCCGTGAGTCCGGCCAGGCGCACTTCGCCCGCGGTGCGGCGAAGGGCCTCGAAAGTTTCCTCGGCTTCGGGCCTGCGCGCCACCCGTGCGAGAAGCTCGGACACCAGAGATAGAATCATGCGCGAATTTGTTGGATGCGATCGAGCAAGCGAGAGGTTGAATGGCCCGGCTCGAGCGGAATGTGCATCACCCGGCCTCCCGCCGCTTTCAGGGCGTCTTCACCTTCGAACGCAGTTTTTTGCACGCCGGACTGCCCGCCTATCGCGAGGACGTCCGGCGCAAGCTCCACTATGAACTCGCCGGGGGATTGTTCGTCGTCCAGCGCTACCACCGAATCCACCGCCGCCAGCGCGCCAAGAATTTCGGCGCGCTCCGAGGCGGGCGTGATCGGCCGCCGCGCTCCCTTTTCGGAAAGCACACGCGCATCGCTCCAGACTCCGACGATGAGAACATCGCCCAAGCCGCGAGCCTGCTCCAGCAACCGAATGTGCCCAGGATGCAGCAGGTCAAAAGCGCCCGCGGTATAGACCACGCGCTTCCCGTTGCGTTTCCATTCGCGACGTTGGAGAATCAGTTGATCTTGCGAAACGACTCCCAATCTCCTCCCCCTCCCGCCGCCATACAACGTCTCCAACGTTCAATTCTACCATGCGCGCAGGAATCGCCGCGGAACGCGCGAGAGCGGCCGCTGTGAGTGCTCGAAGCGGGATGAAGCGCTGGGAACTGCTGCTGGCGATCGGCGGACTCGTGTGCTTAACCGTCGGCACGCGCTGGATTCGCAGCGGAGAATTGCCGCAGCAAAAAATAGTCCTCGACGAAGGCTCTTGCCATGTGCCGATCACGATTCTCAACCCGCGCATTACGAATGAGCCGCCCGGAACCGTCATTCTGCTCCACGGATTGGCCGCGAATGCGCGGCTGATGATGTATCTGGCCTCGGAATTCGCCGGGCACGGCCTGCAGGTTTATTCGCTCGACCTACCCGGCCACGGGGAGAACACGGACGCCTTTTCCTTTGCCACCGCGGGGCAGTGCGCCACGGCGGTGGTGGCAGCTTTGAGCCGCAGCGGAAAGATCGACCCGAAGAAAACCATTCTCGTGGGCCACTCCATGGGCGCCGCAATTGCCATCGGAATGGCGGATCGTGTTCCGGTGGCAGGCACCATCGCGATTTCTCCCGCGCCGATGGAACTGCCCCAACGAATGCCGTCAAATCTTCTCGTCTTCAGCGCGCAATACGATCTCGCCCCTTTGCGCCAGCAGGCCCAGGCTCTTCTGCAAGCGGCGGGAGGCAATCGCTCGACGCCGGAAGATTTCGCGCAGCTGCGCGCTTTCGATTTGCGATATGCCGAGGGCGCTACCCACACCAGCCTCATTCTCGACCGTAGCGTCGCGCATCAATCCGAGCAATGGATCATGCAGGCGCTCTTTCCGCAGATTCCTCCGAAAACCCTGGCACTCGATCTCGATCTTGCTCCGTATGCGACCGCGAACCGGGGACGCCACCGCTTGGCCGGATCAATCCTGGGTTTTGTGGGGATTCTCTTCCTATTTCCGATTTGCGCCACGCTCGCTGCGAAGCTCACGCGTTCGCACCCAACGCAGCCCGACCCGGCTCATCCGCCATATTTGCTCGTGGCCGCGGAGGTGGCCGTGTGCGCGCTTGCCGGCGTTTTGGTTCTAACGCTCGGCGTTCCACTGAGATTTCTTCACATGTTCACCGCCGATTACCTCGCCTCGCTGCTGCTGATCGTGGGCGCGGGGTTGCTGGTCTTGAACAAGCAATACGCAAGAGAAAATTGGTCGCCCGATGCAGCGCTGCTCTCGGCGGCCGTCCTCGGGTTCGCCACGATTCTGGCGCTGGGCGCCTGGCTCAATTGGCAACTTGACGATGCCTGGCTAAGCGGGCCGCGCTGGCTGCGCTTCGCCGCACTTCTCCCGGTCGCGTACGTTTTCTCGTTTGCCGAAGAAACCGCGCTCGGGCCGGTGCGATCGGAGGCCGCACGCGCGCTGCGTTTTGCAGTTTTTTTGGCTTTGCGCCTGGAAATTTTCCTGGCCTGTGTGCTGGGATACTACAAACTCATGAGCGGGCAGGTCCTGATCGTCCTGCTCTTCGTTTTTCTTGCCGCATTTTCGATCCTGCAGAGGCTGGCTGCCGATGGCTTGCGCCGCCGGGGCGTCTCAGCGGCAGCGGCTGCTTTGTTTAGTGCTATACTCGCGTCCTGGTTTATTGCTGGGGTGTTTCCGCTAACTTAATTGGGCCACAATAAAGGGGCCATGAAAGACATCGCCATTGTAGGCGGCGGGCCTGCTGGTGCGCTATGCGGCGAGCGCCTGGCAAGCGCCGGTTTTCACGTCACGATTTTCGACGAGCGGCTTGCGTGGGAAAAACCCTGCGGCGGCGGGTTGACCCACAAAGCCATCGAAACGTATCCCTTCCTGCTCGATTCATCCCATCCCAAGAAGATCGTTCGCACTGCGGAATTGATTTCGAGCCGCGGGCATCGCGCGCGCTTTGAGATGAGCCACCCGATTGTGATTTACGCGCGCAAGGTGCTCAACGGAATGCTGCTCGACCGTGCGGTCGCCGCGGGCTGCTCCGCGATCTGCTCTCGCGTCACCTCCGTGAATACGCATGGGGCGCAGGTTCGCCTCGTCGCCGGAGGCGAAGAGCGCACCGCGGACTTTGTCGTGCTTGCGGCCGGCGCGCGCAATCAACTGCTTCCCGAAACTACGCCGCTGGGCTCCCAGGATCTGGAAATGACCCTCGGGTATTTCGTCCCCACCGAGGAAAATATCATCAAGATAAAATTCTTGAAGGAATTTGAGGGCTATCTGTGGTCTTTCCCCCGGGCCGATCATCTTTCGGTGGGCATCTGCGCGCGGATGGGACAAACCTCGAGCCAGCAGTTGCGCCGGCACCTGGACGCGTTTGTGGTAGAAGAAAAAATTCCCACTGCCGGCGCGCAGCTCTATAGCCACGTGCTTCCTTCTCCCCAGGCCAAAACGATTCGCGGGCGGCGCATCGTGGGCAGGAATTGGGCCATGGCCGGCGACGCGGCCGCCACCGTTGATCCCATCACCGGTGAGGGCCTTTTCTACGCCATGCGCTCGGGCGATCTGCTGGCGCAGGCCTTGACCGAAGGCAACCCGCAGGAATATCCCGAGCGTCTTCGCGCCGCGTTTTCCGCGGACCTGGAATTCGCCGCCAATATCGCCAAGAAAGTTTTCCGCGGAAATTTCGTGGGTGGTGCGATTACCACGCGCATGGTTCAGCTTCTGAACTACTCACCGGCCTTCCGCGATTTGGTTCGCGACGTCTTCAGCGGCTCGCAGGATTACCGCACTTTGAAACGGCGCCTGTGGAACCAGCTCGGCATCACCATCGCCGAATTTACGCGCAGCTTCCTCGATCCCCGCACCATCGTGCGTGCTTCCGGTCCAGCCGGCGAGCGCGAAACTTCGTAATGCCATCCGGCAGCGGCGACGCGAACCCCGTGAACGAAACGAAGCCACGCCTTGGCCTCGAATTCGCCGTCGAAAAAATCATCCCGCACGAATGGACCCTCGCCGCGTTCGATCCCCGTCTCCCGGCAGTCCTCTCGACGCCGGCCATGATCGGCATGATGGAGGTGGCTGCGGCTCAAGCTGTCGCGCCTGAATTGCCGCCGGGTGCCATCACGGTCGGAACGCGAATCGAAGTGGACCACTTGAAGGCCGTACCCGAAGGCGCCACTTTTTCCGCGTCCGCCAAACTGGTGAAACATGAAGGCCGCTTTCTCGTGTTCGAAGTCGAAGCTCGCTCGGGTGCGCATGTAATCGGCCGCGGCCGCGTATTTCGCGCGATCGTCGAGCCGCTCAGTTTCACCGCAAAGGCCACGAAGCACGCCGAGAAATGACCCGTCTTTGCCGCACCGGCAGTATCGGCAACTCACTCATCCGCCTCAAATGCTTGAGCACGCATCCTGCGGCGTGCTAACCTTCATTTAATCCGTGTTGCTCGAGTGGCGGAACTGGCAGACGCGCCGGACTCAAAATCCGGTGGCCGCAAGGCCGTGTGGGTTCGATTCCCTCCTCGAGCACCAAGTTTCGCGCCGGCCGCACAGGCGCGCCGGAGTTACTTCGGCGATATCAGGCCCCCATTTTTATGCGATTCGAAGCGGCGTTCGGAAGATAGTAGTGCAGTGCTGCGCTAGGGTCGAAGTAACGAGAGGCAGAAACCGCGATGGGACCGACTGATAATCGCAGGAGTGAACGAGTGATCGTGGACGTGCCGATCGCGATCCGCGGAGAATCCTCCGACCACCGTCCGTTTCAGGAAGAAACGTTTACCGTCACGGTCAGCGCCCACGGTGCGCTGGTCATGTTGGGTACCAAGGTCGCCGTGGGGCAAAAAGTGACGCTGCTGAATCCGGCAAATTGGGACGAGCGCGAAGCCAAAGTCGCCTACATGGGACGCGAGCACGCCGGACTCGCGCAAGTTGCCATCGAGTTCACCAAGGCAGCGCCGGAATTCTGGCCCATCAGTTCCCCGCCACAAAGTTGGAACGCTCCAAAGACTTTCGGCAACCGCTAGATTCGTTGCAATTCATTCGCAGCCTTTGATTCGGGACGCACTCGGGCTGCCCTAATTTTCGCGCCCACGGATCAGGCGAATTGCTTCCGGAAGCGCGGCGCTCGATGCGTTGCCGCCGGCCGCGGAATCCACTTCGTTTTCCTTCGTCTCGGAATTTCCTTCTCCCGGTGCCAGAAACAGATTTGATTCCACGCCGTGCTGTTTCGTGTACAGCTCGTAGTAGCGCCCGCCCGCGGCATAGAGCGATTCATGCGTGCCGCGTTCGACGATTCGTCCCGCTTCGATCACCAGGATCTGATCGGCGCGCCTTACGGTGGACAAGCGGTGCGCGATTACGAAAGTGGTTCGCCCGCGCATCAGGTAGCGCAGGCCCTCTTGAATGAAAGCTTCGGATTCGGAGTCAAGGCTTGAGGTGGCTTCGTCCAAAATCAGAATGCGCGGATCGGCAAGTATCGCTCGCGCGATGGAGACGCGTTGCCGCTGGCCTCCCGAAAGTTTCACGCCACGCTCGCCGACAATGGTGTCGTATTTTTTCTCCAGCGCTTCGGCAAACTCGTCCACGCGCGCGATCCGGCATGCTGCGAGGACTTCTTCCTCGCTCGCGTCCGGCCGTGAGAAAGCGACGTTTTCCCGAATTGTGCCGTCGAACAAAAATGTCTCCTGCAGCACGACGCCCAGCTGCGTGCGATAAGAATCGAGTTTCACCGTCGCCAGATCAATTCCGTCCACGAGCACGCGCCCGCTCGAGGGCACGTAAAATGCAGCGATAAGCCCGATGACCGTCGATTTACCCGCGCCCGATGGTCCCACGAGCGCCGTCACCGTGCCGGGCTCGGATTCAAAGTTAATGTCGAACAGCACCGGCTTGCCCGCATCATAGGCAAAGTTCACGTTTTCAAATACAACCTTGCCGCGAATGCGATCGAGTATCTTCGTTCGCCCGGGCGCGTCGTCTTCCGGACGTTCGTTCAGCACCTCGCGCGTGCGTTCGAGCCCGGCCAGCGCCTCGGTGATCTGTGGGCCAATCCCCACAATCTGAAACACCGGCGCAACCAGCATGCCCAGAAAAAGAGTGAATTCCAGGAAAGTGCCGAGCGTCATGGTGCCGGCGAGAATATGCCGCGTGCCGAGATACATGATCGCCGCGCTGATCAGGCCCATCAAGGTCGTCGCGGAAAGACTCATCAGCGAAGTCGCCGTCAGCGTTTTCAGAACGTTATCGAGCAGGCGCTGCACTCCCGCTCCGAAGACTTGCTCCTCGCGTTCCTCGGCGTGGTAGCCCTTCACTACGCGCACGCCTCCCAGCGACTCGGTCAGCCGCCCGGTGACTTCCGCGTTGATCTTGGGCCGCGCGCGAAAAATCGGCCGGATGGTCTTGAACGCGCGATTCAG
>Ga0302324_100013303_pt1 | contig 16691 bp, 15 predicted proteins | sample Palsa_T0_1_FD_201949 | JGI IMG/M metagenome (GOLD analysis project Ga0302324, IMG submission 201949) | Peat permafrost microbial communities from Stordalen Mire near Abisko, Sweden - Palsa_T0_1 | ecosystem: Environmental > Terrestrial > Soil > Palsa > Peat permafrost | place: Sweden: Abisko...
CTATCGGGCTCGTAGCACCATAGAAACCCCGACCTCTGTGCCGTCGCGCCGACCAGCATGCCACGACCTCGCAGCCGGTTTCCCGCATTTGCGCGTCGGGCGCAGCCCGGTGGGGGGCTAGCTAGGACCCTGGGACGCCGACGGCATTCGCCGCCGCTAGCGCGACCGCTTCGTCGCCGGGAAAAGGCCGGGCTCGCGGTCCAGCTCCGGCGCCTACGCGCGATGGCGCTAGGCCGCCAGCCGTCTTAGAGTGACAGGCAGATGACGGTCGCCCTCTACCTCGTCGCCACCCTCGGGCTGGCGGTGTTGATGGTCGTGCACGAGTCGGGGCATTACTTTGCCGCCCGTAAGTTCGGGATGCGCGTCGTGCGCTTCAGCATCGGCTTCGGGCCGACGCTGTGGAAGCACAAGCCCAAGGATAGTCCGACCGTGTATCAGGTCGCGCTCATCCCCTTTCTCGCCTACGTGCAGATCGCAGGGATGAATCCCTACGAGGAAAGCGACCCCAAGGACCCGGGAAGCTACGCGAACGCCGGCCTGTGGGCGCGCATCGTGACCATCGCGGCGGGGCCGCTGACCAACTACTTCTTCGCCTCGGTGCTCATCTTTTTCGGCCTGCTCATCGGCGGGCACGAGGTCCCGGACGAGGCGAGCATGCGTGTCATCGTCGAGTCGGGCCCGGCCCAGACCGCCGGGGTGGAGACCAACGACAAGATCGAGGCGGTCAACGGCACCCCGGTGGCGACGTGGGACGAGCTACGCAACATCATCCGCGCGCACGCCGGCGACCCCGTCGACCTGACCGTCGGGCGCGGCGCGGAGACGCTGCACAGAACGGTGACCCCAGGCGCCAAGGGCGACAAGGACGAAGGGCTGATCCAGGTGCGCATGCCGACGCACGTCGAGCCGGTGGGCCTGGTCGAGTCGGCGAAGATCAGCGTCATCGCGCCGCCGGTGTTCGTTTACGAGAACGTCCTCGCCATCGGGCGTGTGCTGGCGGGCAAGGACAAGCTCACCGTCAGCGGCCCGGTGGGCATCGTGAAGGAGACGGCGAAACAGGCGCGCACCGGTCTGGGGGTGCTCCTCCAGTTCCTGGGGATGCTGAGCGCATATCTGGGCGCGTTCAACTTGCTCCCGTTTCCCGCGCTCGACGGCGGCCGGCTGCTCTTTCTCGTGGCCGAGGCGGTGTCACGCCGCAAGCCCGACGCGAAGCTCGAGGCGCGCGTGCACGCCGTCGGCCTGCTCATGCTGCTGACGCTCATCGCCTTCGTGACCTACGCCGACGTCGTCGCCAAATAGGGCTACCCTCGGCGGCCCATGCACCCCCCGCCGGGTCGCGGCCGGCCGACGCTCAGCCTGGTCCTGCCCATCTACAACGAGCAAGAGGTCATCCCCGAGCTGCACAGGCAGCTGCAAGGGTTCCTGGCCAAGCTCGGCGTCTCGGCCGAGGTGATCTTCGTCAACGACGGCTCGCGCGACGCGTCGATGGAGCTGCTGCGCGAGATCGCGACCGCCGAGCCACGCTACCGCGTCGTGTCCTTCGCGCGGAACTTCGGGCACCAGACGGCCATCACCGCGGGGGTGGACTTCGCGCGCGGGCAAGCGGTGGTGGTGATGGACGCCGATCTCCAGGACCCCCCGGAGGTGGTGCTGGAGATGATGGAGAAATGGCGCGCGGGCTTCGACGTCGTGTACGGCCGGCGCCGCCAGCGCCAGGGCGAGACATGGTTCAAGCTGGTGACGGCGCGCGCGTTCTACCGGGTCTTCGCGGCCATGATCCCCATCGACGTTCCCCTCGACACCGGGGACTTCCGCCTGATGAGCCGGCGCGTCGTGGTGGCGCTGCGCGAGCTGCGCGAGACGCACCGCTTCGTGCGCGGCATGGTGGCGTGGGTCGGCTTCAAGCAGACCGAGGTGCTCTACGACCGCCCCGGGCGCTTCGCCGGCGAGACCAAGTATCCCCTGCGGAAGATGATGCGCTTCGCGCTCGACGGCATCACCAGCTTCAGCGTCCTTCCCCTGCGCTTCGCCACCTACGTCGGCATGCTCATGATCGTGGCCAGCGTCGGGGTCATCGTCTGGGCGCTGGTGGCAAAGTACGCGATGCATCAGGTGGTCCAGGGCTGGACGGCGATCATGATCGTCATCGCCATCTTCTCCAGCGTGCAACTCTTGATGATCGGCATCCTCGGCGAATACATCGGTCGCATCTACGAAGAGGTGAAGCGCCGTCCGCTCTACGTGGTGGGAGACACGGTCAATGTCGGGAAGGACGCGGTCGACGACGCCGAGACGGAACCGGCCGAAAGGGAGCCGGAAGGCTAGCCGACGCCCTCACCGCTTCCGGAGCTTGGCCGACATCTGTTCTCCGAGCTCTATGGATCGCTTGGTCGCCACCTCCACCGCGTCGATGAGCGTCCTGCGCAGCCCGCCGCTCTCCAGGGTGTGCAGCCCGGCGATGGCCGTTCCCCCCGGGCTGGTGACCATGTCCTTCAGCCGGCCCGGGTGCTCCCCCGTCTCCAGCAGGAGCTTGGCCGACCCGAACACTGTCTGGGCGGCGAGGAGCAGCGCCGTGTCGCGGTGCAGCCCTACCTTCACCCCGCCGTCGGCGAGCGCCTCGATGACCAGCATCAGGTACGCCGGCCCGCTGCCCGACAGGCCCGTCACCGCGTCGAGCAGCACCTCGTCGAGCACCACCACGCGACCCACCGCTTCGAAGAGCTCCCGCGCGATGCGCAGGTCGTCCGCGCTCGCGTGCGCGCCGCCGGCGATGGCCGTGGCCCCCGCCTGGACCGTGGCCGGCGTGTTCGGCATGGCCCGCACCACGCGTGAGCCCGGCGGCAGCCGCGCCTCGAGCGCATCCAGCGGGACCCCGGCCGCCAGCGAGACGACGAGCTGGTCGGGGCGAACCAGCGCAGCCACCTCCGTCAGCACCTTGTCGATGACCTGCGGCTTTACCGAGAGGACGAGCACGTCCGACTCCCGCAGGAGGGCGTGATTGTCCATGGTCGTCCGTATGCCGTGCGCGGCCCGCAGCTGCTCCAGGCGCTCGGCTTTCACGTCGCTGGCCATGATCTGCGAGGCCGCGAGCACCTCGCCGTGGAGGAGCCCCTTGATGAGCGCCCCGGCCATGTTGCCCGCGCCCAGGAAGGCCAGTCGGCGAGTCTTCACTGGAGCGTCCTCGCCACGCCAGCCAGCGCCTCCCCCATCCACCGGTCGACCAGCTCGCGCGCCGCCGGATCGTCCTCCCCCAGGTCCTCGGCCACGCGTTCCCATCGCGCACGCAGGAGCGCTCTCCGCCCCACCGAGGGGTCGTCCACCAGCGCCGCCGCCCAGGCGACACCCAGCACCTCCAGCCGCTCGCTGGCCTCGAGGCCCATGTGGCGCTTGGCCAGGGCGACCGGAGCCCCCTGCCCGATCGCCGAGAGCGCCTCGTCGCGCCACCTCCGCGGCAACATGAGCGTGCCGGTGAGCGCCGCCAGCTGCACGCCGAGCCCGGGGGTGCGGTCACTGAGCACGCAGCGGACGGCATCCACGGCGGCGAGCCCCGCCTTCCGTCGCGCGTCGATGCGCGCGAGGGCGTCCTTTCGCGCCGCCTCCACTTCGAGCTCGGAGAGGCTCAGCTTCTGCGCCACCACCCGGATCGTCTGCTCCTCGCGCGGGTCGACGGAGTCCCAGGCGGCGGCTAGCCATGCGCCGCGAAGGATGGCCTGCGCCACCGCCGCATCCAGCTCGCCGTACACGTCCAGCGTCGCCGCCAGGACGGGGGGCTCGGCGTAGAGCGCGCTGGCGTCGGCCTCGGGGAGGCCCAGCGAGGCGATCACCGCGGCGATGGTGGTGAGCTCCTCGCTGTCCAGCGAGCCGTCCGCGGAGAACACGGCACGCAGCACGCGCACGGCCAGCGAGCCGTAGCGCTTCACCCGCGCGACCTCCTTGTCGCTCGGCTTGCTGGAGAACAGGCTGCGCAAGCCGCGCGCCCCCATCTCCAGCGTCACCTTCTCGCGCACCACCTCCATCATAGGCACCCAGGTCGGCGGCGCGACGGGCGCCAGCGCGCGCGCCATCTCCACCACCCACGAATCGAAGTGGGTGGTCATGCGGGTGTGCGCCTGGCCCTGCACCGCCGCCGTGTACGCGTAGCCGCGCCGCAGGAGAATCGCGTCGAGGGCGTCCTTGGGGTCCCGCGCTCCCGAGCCGAGGACGTACATGGCGTCCTCGCCGAGCACGGCGACGAGGCGGTCGAGCGCCGCCGTCGCGAGGTCGGTATCGTGGGGCATCGAGGAACTCTACTGCGGAACGTCGCAGTCCCGATTCAGGATTGCACCAGCGGCCGCGGCCGCCCGCGTCCTGGACGTCACCACGACAGTCTGCCGGGGGCCGACCTTCGGCAAAAAGGCAAAAAGTTGGCCTTCGCCGAGAGGGGACGTTTCCTGGGATGCATGCGCTGGCTCCTCCTCGCCTCCTCCCTCCCGCTCACCGCTTGCCTGCAGCTCTCCACCGATGGGACCGACGCCGGCGCTGCGCCCGTCTACTCCTCGAGCAGCGGCGCCGCGTCGACGGGGTCGAGCTCCGGCGGGACGGCCACAAGCGGGACCGGCTGCGTCACCGATCCCCAGTCGGGCATCACGCTGTGCGAGCTGATCAGCAATTGCCCCGGCGTCGACGTCGACCCCGGGGCCTTTCCGGGGTGCGGGTTTCGCCTCGAGGGAACCTCGCTCTACGATCTGGAGTGCGGCTGCGGAGACTCGCTCTGCCCCATCGGCGTCCCCACCAGCTGCACGACGGCGCAGCAGCTCCTCGATCAGGAAGGGAGCGCGCTGATCGTCTGCGAGCAGGTCAGCAACGGGACCTGCCTGCCCCTCGCCGGCGATGCGGGAGCCAGCTCGACGACCAGCAGCTCATGCGACAAGGCATGCCAGAGTGAATGCGCCGGCGATCCGGACTGCTCTCAGTTGTGCGGGTGCTGACTGCCGAGCTCGACTATCCTCGACCCGGTCGGTGCGCGCATAGCGCCCCGGCATTCGTGAGGACGCTATGCTCGCGACGCAGGTACGCCAGAAGGACAGCGTCTTTTACTTCGCGGCCTACCCGGCCGAGGACTTGCTCGACCGGGTGCGCTTCATCTCCCGCTTCTACGCCGAGGGCGAAAAGACCCTCGTGCCGGAGGAGGGCGACGAGATCGACGAGGTCGCGCAGTTCATCGGCAAGATCGAGCGCACCGATGGCGCTTTCCAGCGCGACATGTCCCGCTCCAAGGTCGGGCAGATCAAGAACTTCTACGAGACGGCGGTCAGCCAGCCGCCCATCCCCGGCACGGTCCTTCTCTTCACCGCCGACCGCCTCCGCTTCGAGCCGGTGCGACCGTTCACCGATGTGGGCAACCTGGAGGAGCCCAGCAACAAGTACCTCATCATCGACGGACAGCACCGCCTCGCCGCGCTGCACTTCTACATGAAGCAGCGCCCCTCCGAGGCCAAGACCCTCCATGTCCCCTGCGTCATCTTCGACGGCAAGAGCGAGGACTTCGCCACCGAGATGTTCGTCATCATCAACTCGACGCCGACGCGCATCAACAAGAGCCACCTGGTCGATCTCTACGAGCGCGTCTCCTGGGCCGCCCCGGACAAGAAGTTCGCCGCGCAGGTGACCGAGAAGCTCTACAGCGAGGGCGACAGCCCGCTCCGCTACAAGATCAACCGCCTGGGAGGCCGCTCCAAGCAGGAGAAGTGGATCCTCCAGGCAGAGCTCTTCAACGAGATTCACCGCTGGGCGTCCCTCGACTGGCGTGCGATCGAGAAGAAGACCCCCAAGCGCGAGGTCGATCGCTACTACGCCATCGTGCGCGACTTCTTCAAGGCGGCGGAGAAGGTGTGGGGACCGTCGTGGGGGAGCCCTCTCTTCATGGTCACGCGTCCGGTGACCATCAAGGCCATGCTCCGCGTCTGCGGCGACCTGGCGCACGTCGACGACGAGCCGGTCGAGGGGCGCATCGCGCGCTGGCAGCGCACGCTGTCGCCGTGGAGTGAGATCGCCAAGAGCTTCCGAGTGGATGGGTTCTACGAGCGCTTCCCGGCCAAGGGTCAGATCGAGCGAGTGGGTCGCATCCATCGCGAACTCGGTCGCGCGGCGGGCATCGAGGCCAGGAAGCGCAAGGGCGAAGACGAGGGGTAAACGGGGGAAGCCCAGGGAAGGCCAGCACCCCGGTCGGGAAGGCCAGCGTGCTACTGGTGGCCGATGGCCCACGGCAGGCCGCCCGAAGGCGCCGCTTGCCATGCCCGCGCTCCGGAGTCGCTGGCAGGTGCGGGCGCCCGCTGGGCGACACGGGGTTCATGCTGGCTCCGCTCGTTCCGGTCGCGCGCGACTCGGTCGCCGCGTTCGACCAGTGAAACGCCGGGAACGCTCAGGATGCGGGGGGAGAGCTCGTGGCAGGCGGGGCAGCTCGCCGGGGAAGCGAACTCCCTGACCGCGCGGTGAAGCTCGAAGACACCGTGGGCGGGACAGTCGTACTCGTAGAGAGGCACGGCGCGCCTCAGGTGACCGATGCGAGATCGTGGCCGGGGGGAATGGCCGGTAGCGGCAGCGCGCTCGGACGGATGTCGATGCCGAAGATCTCGGTCGGAACGGCCAGGGTGGCGCATGCGTTGGGGATGTCCACAATTCCGCTGATGCGCCCCTCCACCGGCGCGGTCCCCAGGATGGCGTAGGCCTGAGCCCCGGTGAACCCGAATTTCTTGAGGTACTCGATGGCGTTCAAACACGCTTGGCGATACGCCACGTGAACGTCGAGATAGTGCTGCTTGCCTGCCTCGTCGACGGAGATCCCCTCGAAAATGAGGTAAGAGGAATACCTTGGCTCGAGGGGGCCGGTCTTGAAGATCGGGTTCTTGATCCCGTACTTCGCCATTCCCCCCTTGATGATTCCGACGCGCAAATCGAGATAGCCAGCCATCTCGATCGCTCCGCAAAACGTGATCTCGCCGTCACCCTGGGAGAAGTGGATGTCTCCCATCGAGAGGCCGGCCCCCTTCACGTAGACCGGAAAGTACACCGTCGAGCCGCGCGACAGGTTCTTGATGTCGCAATTGCCGCCGTGCTCGCGCGGCGGCACGGTGCGCGCTCCCGTTGCCGCGGCCTGCTTCGCGGCCTCGCCTTTCAAGCGCCCCATGTGAGCCGTCCCGGCGCTGGGCAGCGCGCAAAGCGGCGGGACGCGCCCGGGATCGGTGTCAAAGAGCGCCTTCTCGCGCGCGTTCCACTTCTCCAGAAGGTCGGGCGACGGAAGGCATCCGATCAGTCCGGGGTGCATGATGCCGGCAAACTCGACGCCCGGGATGTGGCGCGAGTTCGCATAGATGCCGCTGAAGTTCCAGCACGCCTTGCGGGCTTCGGGATAGTGCTCGGTCAGAAACCCGCCTCCGTTCTCCTTCGCGAAGATGCCGGTGAAACCCCACTGCGAGCCCTTGAGCACGCCCAGGTCGAGAATATCGACCACCAGCAGATCTCCCGGCTCGGCTCCGTGTACGCCGATCGGGCCGCTGAGATAGTGGACCTTGGTCAGGTCGACGACCTTGACGTCGGTCGCGCTGTCGTCGTTCATGATCTGACCGCCGGTCCAGTCGATGCACTCGACGCGGAACTGATCGCCCGGCTTCACCCAGGAGACGATGGGGATGTCGGGGTGCCAACGATTGTGCAGAATGTCCTGCTTCTCCGGACTCGACGACAAATCGACGCCTATCAGAGTATCCATCGACAACCTCCCATGAGTGACATGACGACCATCAAAAGATAAAAAGCGAGAGCATCGCCTCGCCCTCAGATAACGAGATAACGCCCCAGAGATTCTTCATCCAGGTCACCCCGCGGACTTTCGTGCACGATGCGCCCGCGCGCCATGACCACGACGCGGTCGGCGACCGCCAGAGCGAAGCTGAGCACCTGTTCGGACACCACGATGGTGAGCCCGCGCTCGTCACGGATCCTTCGCAGCTGGACGGCCATCTCTTTGATGATGGATGGTTGCAGTCCTTCCGTCGGCTCGTCCAGCAGGAGCACCTTCGGGCGGCTAGCGAGGGCCCGCGCAATGGCGACCTGCTGCTGCTGTCCCCCGGATAGATTTCCCGCCCGTCGCCTCCGCATCTCGCGCAGAACCGGAAACAAGTCGTAGAGCTGTGCGGGGACGACGTGCTCGGACGGCGGCAACCCCGTCTGGATGTTCTCCTCCACCGTGAGCATGGGAAAAAGCAGACGGCCCTGGGGAACGTAGGCGAGCCCCGAGCTGACGCGGGCGAACGGCGGAGCGCTGGTGACGTCGTGACCGTCCACGGATACGGAGCCGCTGCGAACCGACAAGAGCCCGATGAGCGCCTTCATCAGGGTGGTCTTGCCCATTCCGTTCAGCCCCATGACGGCCAGGATCTCCCGGGTCGCCGCCGCCAGCGAAAGCGACTCGATGACTTCGCTTTCGCCGTAGCAGACACGAATGGAGTCGACCGTGAGCAACGAGTCGTTCATGAATGATCGAGCCTCAATGGCCGAGGTAAACCTCGATGACGCGGGGGTCCGCTTGCACGACTTCCATGGAGCCCTCGGCCAGAAGGCGGCCCTGGTGGAGAACCGTGACCCGATGGGCGATCTTCTTGACGAACTCCATGTCGTGCTCGACGACGACGACCGCCTGGCCCTTCGCCAGGTTCGCGATGAGCTCGACAGTCTTTTCGCGATCTCCCACGCTCATCCCGGCGACCGGCTCGTCGAGCAGCAGAAGTCGGGGGCGCTGGATGAGGAGCGCACCGATCTCGAGCCATTGCTTCTGGCCGTGCCCCAGCGTCTCCGCGCGATCCCGCAGGCGGTCCCCCAGGTACACGCGCTCGGCAATCTCCTCGATCGCTGCGACCACGTCGGCGCTTCGCCGGAAGCGCCAGGCGGACCACCAGCTTCGCGGATCCGGATACGACATCTCCAGATTTTCGAACACCGTCAGCGACTCGTAGACCGACGGCGTCTGGAACTTTCGCCCGATGCCGGCCCGGACGATGCGATATTCCCGCAGACCCGTGATGTCTTCATCGTTGAACCGAACGTGCCCGGAGCTCGGCGCGGTGCGGCCCGATATGAGATCGAGAAGGGTGGTCTTCCCGGCGCCGTTCGGCCCGATGATGGCCCGCACTTCGTCGGCGTCGACGGTGATGCTGAGGCCGTCCAGCGCCTTGAAGCCGTCGAAGGAGACGCTCAGGTTCTCCGTCTGCAAGATGGGCGTGCTCATGTCACAGCAGTCCCGCGCCGTCCGTCGGGGCGTTCTTGGTGGCGAGGGGGGCGTCGCCGCCCGGAGGAAGGTGGGTAGCCTTAGCCCGAGCGGCCGCGCCTCGGCCCCGGAAGCGGAGAAGGAGCCGGTAAATGAATTTGCGAAGGTCGATCCCCGCGAGACCGTCGGGGAAAAGCATGACCACGCCGATGAACAGCGCGCCGATGACGAACAGCCACAACTCCGGAAAGGCGTCGGAGAAGTAGGTCTTGCCGAAATTGACCAGAAGCGTCCCGTAGACGGCGCCGAGGAGCGAGCCCCGGCCGCCTACCGCCGCCGAGATGACCATCTCGATCGACGGGACGATCCCGACGAACGACGGCGACATGAAGCCCACCTGAAGGGTGAACATCGCTCCCCCGACGGCAGAGTAGATGGCAGCCAGAACGAAGACGAAGGTCTTGATGCTGGCGACGTCGTAGCCGGTGAAGAGGACTCGCTCTTCGCGGTCCCTCACGGCGACAAGGAGGCGGCCGAGCTTGCTCCGCATGATGGAGAAACCGAGGGCAATGGCGCCGAGGAGCATCACCGCGTTGAGGTAATAGAGGATGAGCCTGGCCGAGTCGGTCCGGATGTCCCACCCGTGCAGGGTCTTGAGATCGGTGATCCCGTTGACGCCGCCCGTGTATCCCTGTCGGCCGATGATCAAGATGGACAGAATGGAGGCGATGGCCTGGGTGATGATGGCGAAATACACGCCTCCCACGCGCCGGCGAAACATGGCTGTGCCGATGAAGAGTGCCAGCATACCGGGCACCAGGACGATGGCGCAGAGTGTGAGCCCGAAGCTCCGGAAAGGTACCCAGAACGCGGGGAGGGCCGTGATCTGGTTCCAGTCCATGAAGTCCGGGATCCCCGGTGTCGACTGGATCGCCGTCGTCACCGGGTCGGATGCCTCGAGCTTGAGGAACATGGCCATGCAGTAGCCGCCGAGGCCGAAGAAAACGCCTTGCCCGAGACTCAGAATTCCGCCGTTCCCCCAGCAGAGGACGAGGCCCAACGAGACGAAGGCATACGTCAGGTACTTGCCGAACAGGTTCAGGCGAAAGATGTCGAAGCACAACGGAAATACGGCGAGCAAAAGAATCGCTAGAAGCACGAAGTAGACATTCTGGCGTCTTCGCAGATCGACGAGAACCTGGGTGGTCCAGCGTCGGACCGCGCTCCCACGGGACAGCGGTGGCAGGGAGTTGATCATCGCCGCATTACCTCCGCATCTTCAGGGCAAAAAGGCCTTGGGGCCGCACCATCAGGACGAGGATCACGGCCGAAAGCGTGACGACCTTGGCCATGGATCCGGTCATGAAGAACTCCGTGGCGGCCTGGGTCTGGGCGATGGTGAAGGCCGACCCGATGGTGCCGAGGAGGCTTTGGGCACCGCCGAAGACGACGACGAGGAAGGTGTCCACGATGTAGAGCGAGCCGCTGGTGGGTCCCGTGGATCCGATGGTGGTGAAGGCGGCGCCGGCGATACCGGCAAGCCCGCATCCGAACGCAAACGTGAAGCGATCGATGCGCCCGGTGTTGATGCCCGCCGCGCTGGCCATCGAGCGGTTCTGCATGGTGGCGCGTACGTCGATGCCCAGGCGCGTTCGAAACAAGCCGACGAAGACCAGCGCGGTGAGGACGGTGGTCAGCCCCATGACGACGAGGCCGTTGATGGGGATGTCAATCGTTGCCGTCGGCTTCACGGAGCCCATCAACCAGGCGGGAAGCGTGGCGCTCACTTCGCGCGCTCCAAACGCCGAGCGGAAGGCTTGCTGCATGATCAGGCTGAGCCCCCACGTCGCCAGCAGAGTGTCGAGCGGTCGTCGATACAGGTGCCGCACCATGAAGTACTCGACGGCCAATCCGACCAGGCCGGCCAGAGCGAAGGCGACGACGACGGCGAGCAAGAAGTACGATTTGGACAGCCACGGAGCCCAGCGATCGCTCACCTGCGAGAGGCCGTACGTGGTGTAGGCGCCGATGGTGAGAAACTCGCCGTGGGCCATGTTGATGACCCCCATCTGGCCGAAGATGATGGCCAGCCCCAGCGCCATCAGCAGCAGGACGGAGAAGTTGCTGAGGCCCGTGAAGGCCTGCATGACCCAGATGGCCATCATCGATCAAGTCCTCCGGCGTGGTCGCCCGTCACTGGTAGCCCTTGGGAAACGGATTGGGCTGGATAAGCCCGGATTCGTAGACCACCTTGAATTGACCGTCCGCCTGGGCCAACCCGATGCGCAGCTTGCTCCAGAGGTGGTGGTTCGGATCGATCTTGACGTAGCCTTCGGGCGCCGTGGTGAGCTCGATGCCCGGCGACGCCGCCACCACCTTGTCGATGTCGAAGCTCTGCGCCTTTTCCACGGCGGCCTTCCACAGCCACGGTCCCAGGTACGCGGCTTGGGTGACGTCGCCGATGACGGAGTTCGGGCCGTACTTCGCCTTGAAGGCAGCCACGAATTTCTTGTTGTTCTCGTTGTCCAGGCTCTGGAAGTACTTCATGGCCGCGTAGAAGCCGACCATGTTCTCGCCGCCGATGCCGAGCATCTCGTCTTCCGTGACCGAGATGGTCAAAAGAGTCTGGTTTTCGGCGGTGACACCTGCCGCGCGCAACTGCTTGTAGAAAGCCACGTTGCTCCCGCCCACGACGATGGCGTAGACGACGTCGGGCTTCGCCTCCTTGATCTTGTTGATGAGCGAGCCGAACTGCGTGTGCCCGAGGGGGTAGTACTCCTCGCCCAGCACCTGGCCATGCAGCACGTTCTCGATGTGCTTGCGAGCGATCTTGTTGGATGTTCGCGGCCAGATGTAGTCGGAGCCGATGAGGAAGAACGTATTGGCGTTCTTGGTTTTGTGGATCCAGTCGAGCCCGGCGAGGATTTGCTGGGTCGCCTCCTGACCGGTGTAGAACACGTTCTTCGACTGCTCCAGGCCCTCGTAAAACGTGGGGTAGTAGAGCAGTCCGTTGTCCTTCTCGAAGACGGGGAGCACGGCCTTGCGCGACGCAGACGTCCAGCACCCGAAGACCGACGCGACGTGGTCCTGCTCGAGGAGCTTCTTCGCCTTTTCGGCGAACGTGGGCCAATCGCTGGCGCCGTCCTCCTGGATGATACGGATCTTTCGACCGAGTATCCCGCCGCCGTCGTTGATCTGGCCGATGGCGAGCCGCTCCGCCTCGATGGATCCCGTTTCGCTGATGGCCATGGTTCCCGTTGCACTATGCAACTGGCCGACCACGACTTCCGTATCAGTCAAGGCCATCTTCCCGCCCGCCATCATAGGGGCGTCGCTCGAGGGGGTACCGCTCGAGCCGCTACTTCCTTTGCTGCATCCCAAGAGGCAGGCAACCAGGGTCAACACGACGGGGAAAGCATGGACAGCGAGGCACTGCGAAATAGTGCGTGGGTGGCTCATTTGCGTCCTTCTGTGGATAGGGAACGGGCTTTGGCAAGATGCAAACTTGGTTGCGCCGCCCCCGGACGCACCTGACGCTTCGAGTCATAGCATTGACTTCGTTTCGGATAGATATTTTGTCTTCGTGTTCACGCGCTCGAAGATATGGCCTTATCGCTTCGGACGTGTTTCCGGATTGGGTCCGGATCCATGACCTGGCGAGGTCGCGTGTCACGGCTTGGCGAACGCCGCGCCGACTGCCCTCTTGCCTTACCGTCCTTCAGCGCTCTACGGCGACGTCCCGCGTGTCGTGCTCGACTCCGTCACGGAGCAGCGTGACCCGCAGCGTCTCCGTTCCTGCGGGAGGGGCGACGCGCAGCCGGACGGTGGCGTCCCCTGCCATCGCGGGGAGGACCACGTTGCCGCGGTTCCAGGTCGCCGCGAGGTCGGGCTTTGCCAGCGACGCCCGCCACGGCCACGGCGCACTCGACGCGGGCACCGGCTCGACGGCCACGCGCCACGCGCCGGGCAGATCCGGGTACCGGTGAGGCCGGGTACCGGGATAGGGCACCAGCGCCTGGAAGGTCGCTTCCGCGTCGTAGTTGGGCCCGGAGTCCTGGGTGACGGGGGTCTGCGTCGGGGTGTGCGGCGCCGCGTGTACACGAAGCTCGACGACCAGCGCGTCTCCGTCTGCGGCCTTCGCGCTGGCCTCCACGAGCCGGGGCTCCTCCTCGGGCACGACCACCCGCCCGCTAGGACCAAGGCGCAGCGAGGCCTCGCCGCAAGGGCCCTTGTCTCCGTCGGATGCCAGGGTCGCGCACGCCCCGCACTCGCAGCCGTCACAGACCGGCAGCTCCGCATCGCCCGAGAGGCCGCGCCTCGCCCGTAACCACTGCTCCAGCGTGATCTCCCCGGGAGATCCGGGCAGGCTGTCGAGCCACGCCTCGTGGAAGTCCGCGGCTTGCCCCTCGCCGATGAAGCGCAGGTGCCACGGCTCGTGCTTGTAGCCGGTCTTGGGATCGATGGGCACGGCGTGGTCCCAGCGCGCCGCGCAGCGCGATCCGTCCTTCCGGTCGTCGGGGTCGATGGGATAGGAGACGACAAAACCGCTGCGCCACGCGTTCTCGTCGAGCCAGCGCCCGCCGGGCGTGCAGCCGAAGCCGTCGCGGAACACCGGCCCCTGCGACGCCCACTCGCCGGTGAAGAGGTCGACCGTCGTCCCGAGCTGGTGCTGACTGTGCCCCGGCAGCGCGCTCTGCGTCGTCGCCTCGCAGAACCCTGCGTGTGCTTTCTGGGCCCAGCCGCCGAAGACCCAGCACTGCGTCCCGAAGGCGCGGAACGCCGACTCGACGCGCCCCTGCAAGCCCTCGAGGCGCAGGGCGTCGAGCATGTGCCTCAGCGCCACCGCAGCGTCGCGCCGCAGGCACGCGTGCGCGCTCTCGCACTCCCACGCTTGCCGCGGCGACAGATCGTGCAGGTCCACCAGATCGCCCGGCGCATAGCTCGGCGACAGCGCCCCGGTAGGCGAGCGATTGACTAGCGCCAGCGGATCGTCGCCGTCCACGAAGGCCACGCGCGTGTCGGCCAGCGCGAGAAACGAGTGGAACGGACCGCCCGGAAGCACGATGGGGCAGGAGTATCGGGGGATCGGGGTGGCGACCCCGAAGGGCCAGGCCCCCGCATGGCTCTCGCCCGCGTCGGCGTCCGCGCCTGCGCCCGCGCCCGCGCCTGCGCCTGCGCCCGCGCCCGCGTCGGCGCCAGCATCCAGCGTCGCGCCCCCACGCCCCGCCGTTTGTGCCCTGTGGCAGCTCCCGCTCACCGCCCCCGTGACCACGATCCCCGCCATCACCGCGGCGGCCGCCCGCAGCCTCACCGTTCGCCCATCGCTCACCATTCGACCTGGTACCGCGCCGGATCAAGGCCGCGCACGTGCACCGTCATCCTTCGCTCGCTCAGGCGCACGACGGCGTGCGCCGAGGCGGCTCTTCCCGGCGCGTCGTCGTCCAGGTTTTCGATCAAGCTCTGCACCGTGACGTACGGAATCCCCGCAATGACGTCCAGGTGGTTCCAGTGCAGATGCCCGTTGAACACCGCACGCACCCTCTTGCTCTCCTCGAAGATGCGCCTCAGGCTCGCCCGCTCTTTCACCAGCGCCAGGTGCGCGCGCCCCGGCCACCAGCGTGAGTCCTCGACCTCCTGTTCGCTCGCCGAGTGGTGCATCAGGACCACCGTCGGGGCGCTCCCGGCGGCAAGATCCGCGCGCAGCCAGTCGACCTGGGTGGCCGGCACGCGGACCTCCACGTCGGGCTTTTCGAGGGTGTGGAGAACGACGAAGTGCCAGCCCTGCACGTCGAACGCGTAATAGAGCGGCCCGCTGCGCTGCCAAAAACGGTTCAGATCCTCGCGGTTCAAGGTGACCAGATCGTGGTTGCCCGCCACGTTCACCAGCGGCGCATGCGCGGTTCGCAGGATGGACTGGCACTCGCCGTAACGCGCCAGGTCCGCCTCGCGCGACTCGTCTTCGATGTCGTCGCCCAGGTTCACCACCAGGTCCGGCCGCACCTCGTCGTTCATGGCCACCACGAAGGCGCGCGTGAGATCACCCGCCTGGTGCGTCAGCTTGCGAAGCTTGCCCGCCCAGCGCGCCTCCGGTCCGAAGTGAAGGTCGCTGATCATCCCGATGGTGAGCTCGCCGGCCATGGGCCTATGATACTCGTCAGCCATGCGGCCCATCGTCATCGGCGCCGGCCGGGGTAGCCGCCTCGGCTCGGAGACCGACGAAATCCCCAAGGCGCTCGTCCCCGTCATGGGGCGCCCCATGCTCGAGTGGATCCTCGAGGCCCTCGGCGCGGCCGGGTTCGCGCGCAAGGACGTGGTCTACATCTGCGGCTACCGGGCCGATGTCGTTCGCAGCCGCTATCCGGATTTTACGTTCGTAGAGAACCGCGACTGGGAAAAGAACAACATCCTGGCCTCGCTCCTCTGCGCCCGGGCCCATCTCGCCGGCGGCTTCGTGTCGAGCTACGCCGACATCGTCTACCGCGGCTCGTCGGTGAAGAGGGCGGTGGCCTCGCCGCACGACAAGGTGCTGGTCTGCGACACCGACTGGCGTCGGCGCTACGTCGCGCGCTCCCAACACCCGGAGAGCGACGCCGAGAAGATGCGCGCCGCGGGAGCGTGCGTACTGGAGCTGTCGCGCCGCATCCCTTCCGAGGCGGCCAGCGGGGAGTTCATCGGCGTTACCAAGTTCAGCGCCGACGGCGCGCGCGAACTCGTCGCCGCCTTCGACCGGGCCCGCTCCGAGTGGGCAGGCAAGACTTGGCGCGAGGGACGCACCTTCGAGCGTGCGTACCTCATCGATCTCTTCCAGGAGATGATCGAGCGCGGGTCGGCCTTCCATCGCGTGGACACCCACGGGGGCTACATGGAAATCGACACCCAGCAGGACCTGGCGAGCGCCGAGACGTGGTGGCGCGAGTCAACGCCCGAGTGAGCCGGGGGCACCGGAGAGGCTCGGTGCACTGAGTGGCGATGGTGGCCGACCCCGACTTCGAGGTCCTCCTCGACGGCGTGAGCAAGTGCTTCGCCCCGGCCAAGGGCGGCCAGCCGGCCCCCCCCGCACTCCGCTCCATCACCCTGGGCGTGGCGCGCGGGGAGATCGTCGTCGTCGTCGGACCGAGCGGATGTGGCAAGTCCACCGCCTTGCGCATCGTCGCCGGGCTCGAGGAGCCTGACGCCGGGACGGTCACCATCGCCGGCCGGCCGATGGAGGGAGTTGCCCCGCAGGACCGTGACGTCGCCATGGTCTTCCAGGGCTACGCGCTTTACCCGCAGATGACCGCGCGCGAGATCCTGGAGTTTCCCCTGAAGATGCGCGGTCAACCCCGGGACGCGCGCGTCCGGGCCATCGCCGAGGCGGCGGCGCTACTGCGCATCGAGCCGCTCCTCGACCGTCGACCCGGGGAGCTCTCCGGCGGCGAGCGCCAGCGCGTGGCCATGGGCCGCGCCATCG
>Ga0302324_100013306_pt1 | contig 16689 bp, 16 predicted proteins | sample Palsa_T0_1_FD_201949 | JGI IMG/M metagenome (GOLD analysis project Ga0302324, IMG submission 201949) | Peat permafrost microbial communities from Stordalen Mire near Abisko, Sweden - Palsa_T0_1 | ecosystem: Environmental > Terrestrial > Soil > Palsa > Peat permafrost | place: Sweden: Abisko...
GATTTCGTCAAGGTGCTCGGCGTCGATCTCGCCGAGCGGAAGCTGGCTTCCCGCCCCGGCATTGGCAAAGACGATGTCGAGGGTTCCGCGCTCGGCCTTCACCGCCGCGTAGAGTCGGTCGAGGTCGGCCAGATCCGAGACCGACCCCTGCACCGCGCGGGCGTTGGCCCCGAGGGCGGCCACAGCGGCGTCGAGCGCTTCCTGCCGGCGGCCGAAGATGAAGACGAAGGCGCCCTCCTCGATGAAGCGCTTTGCCGCGGCGCGGCCGATGCCAGTAGCGCCGCCGGTGATCACGGCGGTCTTTCCACTCAGTCTGGTCATGCCATCGTGCTCTCCCATACTTACTCCATTCGGTTGGTAGCCGATGCTATGTACACCGATCTGAGTGCTTAACGTATCAGGGATCGAGCAAGGACGCAAGCTATGCACACCGGTCAGTACCAACTGAGCTACGCTAGGCCTATGACGGAGTTAGAGAAGGGGCCGCGAGGCCTGCGCCGCGGCAGGGGCGCACGAGAACGCATCCTCAGCGCCTCACAACAACTGTTCCGCGATCAAGGCATCAACAGCACCGGCATGGACCAGCTCTGCGCGGTCGCCGAGGTGTCCAAACGCACGCTTTACCAGCACTTCCCCGGCAAGGACGAGCTGATCGCCGAACACCTGCGCCGATTCGATCCCGACATCCTGCCCGAGGTGTTCGACCGCACCGACCTCACACCCCGCGAACGACTGCTCGCCGCCTTCAACATCCACCCGCCGCTGTGCCCGTTCATCGCAGCGGCCGTCGAAATCCACGACCCGGGCCACCCCGCACGCGTATACGCCCACGACTACAAGAAGGCCCTCGCCGCACGGCTCGCCGAAACCGCCCGCGAGGCCGGCGCCACCAACCCCGAACAGCTCGGCGAGCAACTGGCGCTGCTCCTGGATGGCGCCTCGGCCCGCAGCCGAGTCCTCAACACCTCAACCTTCTCCACCGCCGCCGCCATCGCAGCCGTCCTCATCGACAACGCCATCCCCACGGCAGCGGTACCGGCCGGCGCAAGCTGATCGGCATCGGGTTCGAGGGGTCCGTGGTCGTGGCGGTCGTGGCTTGCGGATCTACGGCCCTGGCCTGCACGGCTACGCCGACCCGGGTCGGACTGACCTAGTTCTGCGGCCCGCAGAGCCCATATCTGGCATCGAGCCCAGAGGACAGTCCGCTGGATCCGCTCTTGCGCCAGCGGCTCGTTGCCTGATTCCAAAGATGTAAGGAGCGTGCAAAGTGGACAGCAAGATCTCGGCAGCTTGGTGTGGGCAGCGACTGGCACGGGCGGTTCGCCTGTCGATCTTTCTGATGGCGGCGGTGGCCATTGCTGCGGTGTGTGCTGGCGGGGTCCCCGCGACGAGTGGCGCCGCGACGGACGGCGCCGCGACCGCCTGCCTCTGGCTAGATGCGAACCCCCCAGGCCCCCCATGGGGGGCCGATTATGGGTTGCAGAACACCGCGTGGGTTGCTGTTGGCTACGGCGAGTCGAACAAGAATTGGGGCAAGTACCGTGCGCTGACCAAGGCCAGCGGCCTGTTCCAGCACAGCATCCCCGCGAGCTACCGCTCGATAAAGCTCGGCTATGGGAGCCAAGCGTTTCTGGCCACCGTGGACCTGTGGGGCTACTACGGCATCGCTCCGGGGACGGCGGTTGGAGGATTCCCACAGTATTTGTACGACATAACCGTCTTCAGCCGGCACCACAACGTTCTCGAGGTCGCGTTTATGACGGCAAGCTTGGCGCAGACGAAGGGAGAGATCGACAGGATCCTCAAAACCTCGTTCTGAGTGCGCCATGACCCGAATCACGCGGCGCCGGCCGTCGGCGCGCGGACCGGGGCTCCGGCACTTAGCTAGTAGGCGCGGTCAGTCTACGGCTCGTCCCGGTGTCCGGTCGCGATCGCCTCGGGCTGTCCCGGATGAGCGGGCGGTGGTGGATCGAGGCGGCGCGCAAGGAAGATCCCGACGATCGCCGAAGCGCCGCCTAGGCTGACCGTCGCGCGCACGACGTTCGGTGGCAACTCCGTGCGGGCCAGAAGACACGCCAGACAGTCCACCGCATCGGCGAGCGCGGAGCCCTCGAGCCAACCGCGCACCGGCTTGCCGCGGTCAAGCGCGATCACCGTGCCGAGCCCGAGCGCGATGTCCCGACCGCCGAGCATCCGCGCCAGCAGGGGAGTGGTTCCGCGCGGTGTGCGCCCAGCGCCCATGACGCGCGCCGCCAGTCGCGGCGCGACCAGCGCCGTTGCGCCAAACACGATCCGGCCACGTGCGAGGCAGAGAGCTACGCTCGCGTCATCCATGACCGTGATCCTTTCCCAATCGCACCCCGGCTCAATCCCGAGATCGACGATCAATGCGTGGATCTCGCGGTCGCGGCGCTTGTGCGCGGAAAGCGATCATTGGCAACACGGCCAGCACGTTTTCGGGCCAGCGCTGGACTCGTCGGCGGTGAGGCGTCCGCGGTGCTGCCGAGCCCCAGGGCGAACACGTGCATCGGGTACACGCCCGGGAGTGTCGCCACCATCGGCAGTGTGACACTCGAGATGGTGTCTCCGGGTTGCAGTGGGATCGAGACCGCGAACACATACGCCTCGTGGTCGCGCTGGCCGACCACGCCCTCGCCGGACGCCGTGGAGTCATTTATGTAGGCCGTGGTGGCGATCGCCGTGCTCGACGAGTTGCTCGGGGGATTGAACCAGTTGTCGAGCGTGAGCGTGTACGGCTGGACGGTGCCGTTGCTGTACTCGATCACGCCGGTTCCTGACTCGTTCGCGCCGCTCGAGGCGCCGAGCACGGTCAACTGCGTGTCCGACGGCGAGCCGGCGAGCGAAACCGTCTGACCGTCCGCCAGCACGCTGTCGGGGGTACCCGCCGGCACGTCGGGCCATTGCAGCGTGGTCGCGCCGACGGTCACGGTCGCGCCCGGGGAAAGCCCCGCCGCAGTCAGCGCTTGCTCGGAGTAGCTGTTGCCGTCGCCGTCGAAGTCGGCTGCCGCGACGTCGCTGTCGTCGCTGATCGCGACCGTGTCGTAGGCGGCCGCCAGCGACGCGGATGGAATCTCGACGGTCAGCTCGGCTGCGGCCAGCGGATAGCGCTTGCGGCGGAGGACGAAGCTCGGATTCAGGGCGACTGAATCGGTGGCCGGCGACTCGCCCGCGGCGACCGACACCGACAGGCCGAGGCTGACCGTGCCGTGCGCAGGCACCGATACCGAGGGCGAGGCCGGTGCGATCGTGACCCCGGACGGCGGCAAGGGGTCGAGCTGAACGATCACGGCTCGATTCATATGGCTGGTCACGACGACGGTGGCGGGAGCCGACAGGGCGGGGCTGACCACGGTCATCGCGCTCGGGGTCACGGTGATCGGGCTCGGCACGGAGATCGTGGCCGTCGCGCTCACATCGCCCGCGCCGTCGATCCCCGCCGAGGACAGCTGGGCCGTCAGGTTCGTCACGTCGCCCTCCGCTTTCTCGGGAGCCGTCACACGGAATCTGCGTGTCGTGCTCCGCCCCGGCGGCAGCGAGAGCGTGCGCGTGCGCGCCGCACGGGCGACCGTCCACCCGGAGGGGGACCCGAGCCGCACGGTGCCGTCCGTGATCGGGATGTTCCCGTGGTTGACGAATCGTGCTGTGGCGATGAAGGTCGTGTCCGGATTGACGGTGGTGGGCGCGGTCAGAGCGGCGTAGCGTGCGCCGATCGTCCTGGTGACCGTGAGCCTGCCGTGCAGCGGCAGCGATGCCAGCGCGGAGGAGTCTCCCACGTAGACCGAGAACCTGCCGTCGGGCAGGGTCCATCCGTTCGCCGCGGTGTTGAAGTAGGAGAGCTCGTGACCGGTGATCGCGAAGCTGACGGTGCGCGACTTGTGGGGCGGCAATAGCGTGACCCGACGAAAGCCCTCCAGCTGCCGCGGGGGCTCCCCGGCTGGGACTGGGTCGCCGAGGTACAACTGGACCACATCGCTGCCCGTGACCGAGCCGGTGTTTGTGACCCGCGCCGTGACGTGGGCCAACGGAGCGCCCTGACCGGCAGGGGCCTCGGGGCCGGAGGCACCGTTGACGAACGACTTGGGGGTCACGGTCAGGTGACTGAAACGGAAGCTCGTGTAGGACAGGCCGTAGCCGAACGGGAACAGCGGCGTGACGTGATTGGCGTCATACCAGCGGTAGCCGACGTCGAGCCCCTCGGAGTAGTGCGCCTCGCCGTCAACGCCAGGGAACTGAGACGGCGACGCGGTCGGGATCTCAGACAGGCTGGACGGGAAGGTCTCGGGGAGGTGTCCGCTCGGATCGGTGTCACCGAACAGCACGGACGCGATCGCGGCGCCGTCCTCCTGTCCCGGGTACCACGCCTCCAGCACCGCCTTGACCTGGCCCAGCCACGGCATCAGCACGGGCCCGCCGGTGTTGAGCACCACGATCGTGTTGGGGTTGGCCGCCGCGACCGCCTCGATCATTGTGTCCTGGCCGTTCGGCAGCGAGATGTTCGTCAGGTCACTCCCTTCGCTCTCGGGGTAGCTGGCGAACACGATGGCCACCTGTGCGCTCTGGGCAGCGGCGGCGGCCTGGGTCGGATCGGTGCCGGAATAAGACGTGACCGTCGCCGCGGACCCGGCGCGGTCGGCGATCCCCGTCAGCGGGCTGATCACGTACGGCGCTGTGACGTAGGGGCTGCCCCCGCCCGCGGTCTCGGGGTCGGTCGTGCCGTCGGGGCCGATCACGGCGATTGACGTCGTGGTCGCGGTGCTGAGCGGCAGGATACGCCCGGTGTTCTGAAGCAGCACGGTTCCACGCTCGGCCACGTTCAGGTCGAACCCGTCGTCGGTGGAGGTGTTCGCAGGACTCGACAAGTTCCCGGTGGGCGGATCGTTGAACAGATTGAACTCGAACATCTCGGTCAGGATCCGGCCGACGGCCTGGTTGATCGTCGAAAGCTTGACCTGTCCATCGGCGACGGCCGCCGCGAGCCGGCCGTTGTCCCAGTAGAAGCTGCCGCGCTCCTGATCGAGCCCGGCATTAGCCGAATCGACGGTCGAATTGTTGGCGTCGCTGTCGGCGCGGATGAACCCCGGAAAGCCCCAGCGGTCGTCGAGGATCCCGGTCAGCAGCCCCGCGTCCTGGCAGGAGTACTGGCCATTCAGCAACGGATAGGAGCACATGATCGAAGCTGCGTGCGCCTGCTTGACGGCGCTGTAGAACGGCGGCAGGTAGATCTCGTGCAACGCCCGGGTGCTGACGATGGTGTCGTCACTCGGCGTGTTGCGGTACGTCTCCTGGTTGTAGGTGGCGAAGTGCTTGACGTCGGCCAACACGTGCTGGCTCTGGATACCTTCGATGTCGGCCGTACCGAGCGCCGAGGTCAGGAACGGGTCCTCGCTGAACATCTCGAAGTTGCGCCCCCACCGGGGATCGCGCTGGATGTTGACCCCGGGCCCAAGCGTCATCGCGATGCCCTTCTCGCGATGCTGCTGACCGTTCACCACGCCGTACCGATAGGCCAGCGACGGGTCCCAGGCCGATCCGAGCGAGACCTGCGCCGGCAGCTGCGTCACATCGGTGGCCCCGTACGCCACGCCAAGCGGACCGTCCTCCTCAACGAGATCGGGGATGCACAGCGCCGACTGGGCCGGCACGTAGCCCTCATAGCCGGCGTACGGACCGCTCGTCGCGCCTTCGTCGATGTACATCTCGGCGATCTTGTCAGCCAGGCTCATGCGCGACATCAGCATGTCGACCCGCTCGGGTACCGAAAGCGACTGATTCAGCCATGGGCAAGCAGATGCAGAGGCTCGCCGGGCGCGGTGGGGGCCGCTGGTCGCCGCGGCGGTGGAGTTCCGGGCGAGGTGGGGGCCGCTGCTCGGCGCGGTGGGGCTGCCGGACGAGGCGGCGCGAACAGCGGCTGGACCGCGGGCGCTCGCCGTGCTGTTCCCGAGCGGGCCGATCACGGCGACGAGCCCGCACACGCTCGCCCAAGCCACTAGGAGTCGGCGTGCCGGCCGGAGTGCGCGACGGCTAAGGAGGGGAGGCGTCGAGTGGCTGATAGGCATTTGACCGATCACGACCACCAACACGCCCCTACCCGAATTGATGCGCCGGACCCGCCGCCGGCGCGGCTGAACACCCCGAGCGTCGGAGAGAAACCGGCCCGGCGGCACCGCTCAACCTCAGAAATCGATGTGAGCGCAAACTTTCACGCTGGCATCCTCGCCGAGGCCCCGGACGACATCGTCCGCCGACCGCTTCGACAATCGCCGGCCACTCCGCCCGAGGAAGAACGCACGCTCGCCGTCCGGCGCGCGGGCGCCGGGCCTGGGTCAACCGCCGGTGGGCTGCCAGTCGAAGCCACCGAAGCTGGTCGCCCCGCTCAGAGTCTGGGTGAAGCGCAGGTACGAGCGTCCGCCGGTGGCCGCGACCGCGTAGATCTTCAGTGAGCGGCCCCTGAGGACCGAGTAGGCAACCGAGTCGCCCTCCGGGGAGAAGGTGGGGTTCGATGCGGCGCTCACGAGCGTCTTCGGCGCGGAGCCGTTCGCCGACGCGACGCAGAGGCTATGTCCGGTGCTGCCGCAGAGGTACGCGAACCGCACGCCGCGTGGCCCCCACGACGGGTCAGAGCCGTCTCGGACGATCATCTTCGGATCGCCGCCGTCGGCGTTCATCCGCCAGATGTCGCCGCCGCGGTCGAACAGGATCGTGCGCCCGTTCGGTGAGACGGCCGCCTGCGAGCAGTCGCAGGAGCGGAGCTGCTTCTGGTCTTTGCCGGCGGTTGTCTCGCTGTACAGCCATGTGCCTTCGTTGCCATCCGGGGTGAGGTTGCCGCTTGCTGAGAGGACGAGGCTGTCGCTGCCGGGGAGCCATCCTGGCGCGGTGTCGTCGTCACCCCCGTAGCTCGTCAGGAACGGCACGAGCGTGACCTTGTGCGTGAGGAGGCTGTAGACGCCGAGCTGGTAGTTGGTGGTGTAGGAGTCGGTGTAGATCGGGCCGTCGAATGCCACCTCCTGGCCGTTCGGGGAGACCCTCGGGTGATAGATCCCGAGCGGGCAGCTATCGCCGTCCCCGCTGCACGACAGCAGCGTGTGCGCCGTGCTGCTGCCGCTGGGAACCCCCTCCAAGACGTCGCGGGTCCCGCTCGACAACGCCACCACGAGCATCCCATTCTTACCCGGGAACGTCGCGCCGGCCTGCAGCGGCGCAACCAGCGCGGTCGCTCCGCAGCCCCCCGCGACCACAATCGCCAGCAGCGTCGCCGCCCGCCTGGTCAGTCCCACGCCCGATCGCATACCCACCATCATTCCGTCCCGCGTTGTGATCCTCAACCGTGCTAGCACGGTAAACCGAGCAGGGCTCAGCAGCGAGTAATTGAGTAGCGAGCCCCAAGTACCCCAGGCTGGGCCAGCGTCGGCGAACGGCCGGGCGACACTCCGGGCCTCAGATCGCTCTTACAGGTCGGTGATCCGCTTCGCGGTGACAGGCGTCAAGTCAACCTCTCCGCAGGATTTCAGCGTCGCCCCTCCATATGGGCCGATCTGCGCGCCCGCCCCAGTGACGGCGTCCGCCCCGACCACCTGTGGTGGGATCACGACCCGGCGGCCGGCCCGAGCTCGTGGACGACCACCCTCGTCGACAGCGTGCCCTGCACTACAAGGGCGACATGCGAGACCGAGCAGATCTACGTCCACGATGACGACGGCACCCGATTGATCGACCAGACCGACGTGGGCGGAGCAGGCGACTCACTCGCGAGCCTCGCGCTGTTTGGGAGCCACCTCACGTGGACCCACGACGGCATCCCCGAACAGACCACCCTGAGGTAGAGACGGTCCTCCGCGCGCGAGACACAGTGGCGAAGCGCTACTCCTCGTGCTCCGGCCGGCGCCGTTGCGACTGTCTCGCAACTGACGCCAGAAGCGTCTAGGTGGTCCGGCCATCAAGCAAGATCGTCCACGGCTCGATCGACCTGATAGTGAGCATTCCATTCCGAGCCCAGTTGTCTTCCGCAAGTCGATCCCGGACCGCTTCCTCAGAAGGCGCCGATATCGCGTGCAGGACGTCGCGGTCGCCAGCGAGCGGTCCACCGAGGACGATGAATCCCTCGTCGACGAGAGAGTCCATAAAGCGGGCGTGCTGGTCCCAGCCGTCCTGTTCGCGCAGACCGCGCGACCAATCCCATGGAGCACCACGCTCGAGCCGGACTGCGAAGAACACCGGCTGAAACCATACGGCCACGACCCGCCGCGTGCTAGGAGCGGTGGGCTGCCAGCGCCGCCGGACCTCAATACTTCGGTCTACCGGCTTGGGATTGATCGTGGCAGCCCGAACCATGGGAGCACGGTGTTCTCGAAGCGGGTCATCGCACTGATCTGATCGCCAGCGAGCGTGAGAACGAAGAGGCCGACGCCGTGGCTGATGCCGGTTGCGTCGCGTACGTAGGCACCGACCGCTGGCTGACCGTTGGCTCGCGTCGGCAGCAACTGGAACTTGCGGCCTGAGCCGAAGATGCTGGCGAAGAAGCGGGAAGCCGGCTCACGGTCCTGATACTCGAACGGCAACGGCGGCATCGAGATGAACACGTCGTCGGTCAGGAGTGCGACCAGCGAGTCGAGATCGGAGGACTCGTACGCGGCGACGAACTTGGCCACGATCGCGTCCTCCAAAGGCGAGTCGGAGGCGGGTGCCGGGAGACGGTCGCCACCCGACGGGGGCTTCGTCTGCAGGCCCGCGCGCGCCCGTTTGAGGGCGCTGTTCACCGAGTCCACGGTCGAGTCGAGCAAGTCGGCGACCTCGTCGGCGTGGAACCCGAGCACGTCGCGCAAGACAAGCACGGCCAGCTGTCGAGGCGGAAGGAGCTGAAGCGCGGTCACGAACGCCAAGGAGATGGACTCGGTCTGCTCGTAACGGGCTTCCGGGCCCGGAGACGCATCGACCGCCCCCTCGAGGTGGGTGTCGGGATATGGCTGGAGCCAAGGAACCTCGCCGAGCCGCGTCGGCTCGGGCGGCTCAACCCCCGGCACGTCCCATTCCTTGGCCTGGCGTCGGCTGGCCGATCGAAGGGCATTGAGACACCGGTTGGTAGCGACCCGGTACAGCCAGGTCCGAAGCGACGCACGCTCTTCGAACCCGCCCAGGCCTTGCCAGGCACTTAGCAGCGTGTCTTGCAGCGCGTCCTCGGCATCCTGGAAGGACCCAAGCATCCGGTAGCAGTGCACGTGGAGCTCTCGGCGGTAGGGCTGAGTCAGCGCTTCGAACGCGTCGCCGTCGCCAGCCCGCGCTCTCGTGATCAGGTCGACTGTGTCCACCGTCGCGTCTCCTTCCCGAACCGTGTCGTAGCCCCATCCTCCCTATAGACACCGGTCGAGGGGCGAACTGGGCGGTCCCGGGAGCGCCCAGTTTCTCAGTCTTGCGGTGTCTGCATTGGTGACGGTTCAACAACACCAACGAAAGGAGAACGGAGATGGGAAAGATCGTGATGAGTGGCCCGCAGAACGTCTCGCTCGATGGAGTGGTCCAGGACCCAGACGGCCAGGAGGGCTTCAGGCTGGGCGGCTGGTTCGTTCAGTTTGGGGGCAAGGACCTCGAACAGTGGAACAAGGTCGCGCTCGACGAGGCGCTACGCGCCGAGGCATGGCTGCTTGGTCGGAGAAGCTACGAGTTTTTCGGGGTGCGGTGGCGACCCCGAAGTGGTGAGCTTGCGGACAGGTTGAACAGCATGCCCAAGTACGTGGTGTCCTCGACCCTCGAAGATCCCGAATGGAACAACACGACGCTGATCAAGGGCGACGTGGTCAGCGAGGTCTCGAAGCTGAAGCAGAAGCTAGACGGAGAAATCATCGTCCCTGCCAGCTATCAGCTCGCCCGCACCCTGCTAGAGCACGACCTCGTCGACGAGTTGCGGCTCGTGATCTTTCCAGTCGTGCTCGGGGACGGCGAGCGCCTGTTCGGCGAGATCAGCGACAAGAAGCCGATGCGCCTCCTCAACGTGAACACCATCGGCGACGGGCTCGCGTTCGTCACATACGAGGTCGTGAAGGACGCCTGACGGCGCAAGCGTCGAGCTGAGCGCCTGTAACCACCGGCCGACCTCAGCCCCTGTCGAGGTTGGGCTCCGAGCCTGCCTGCAGCGCTGCTGCGATGTTGGACACATCGTCGAGGGCGCCGGTCGCGACGTTCATGACCAAGTCGTAGGCCTCATCGTTGCTGAGCGTCAGCCGGATGCCGTTCATGCCGAGGAACGCGATGGTCGCAGCGAACCCGATTCGCTTGTTGCCGTCGACCAACGCATGGTTGCGCGCCAGGGAGTGCAGTAGCGCCGCGGCCTTCTGATGAATATCGGGGTAGGCGTCCTCGCCGAACGCGGATGCCTGGGGACGTGCAAGCGCCGACTCAAGCAAGCCGTAATCGCGGACCGCTGGATCGCCGCCGAGCGTTCGGCTGGCTACGTGGATCAGAGACCCAAGGTCGAGGAAGATCACTCGCCGAGGCGCCGCAGCGCCTCGGCGTAGCGAGGCAGCTCCTGATCAAGAATCCCGTCCAACAGCTCACGCCGGCTCGTGCGGTCGATGTATTCGCGAACCGCGGTCCTCGCGACATCCTGCATCGAGCGGCCCTCGCGACTCGCGCGCAGCCGCAACGCTTCCGTTTCATCGTCGGTGAGCCGGAGAGTCATCGCCATTCTCCGCATGGTATCACCACTGATACCGCTAGGTGCTGAATCCTGATCATGGGTCCTGTGGCTTGTGCGAACCCCGACCAGGACCCTCGTTCATGCTCCACATGCTCCGGCTTTGGCGCCCCGACCGCAGTAGCGTTGGTACGTGAGCGTCTCGGAAATCACGCCGTTGTTCAGCCGGATCCGCTTCTTCTCACCGGGGTGGGGTGCCGGGCTCGTCTTGGTGAAGTCGGTCTTGTCGTAGACGTGGACGAAGGTGACACGCGCCAGAGCGGTAGCGTGAGCCGAGCTACCGGCCGGGCTCGTCAGCTGGAAGTGAACGGCGATCGCTCGCTGGCAGCAGTTGTCATAGGCGAGTTCAATCCCGACGCCCTTGCGCGTGATCTTCAGCGATCGATCCTGGCCCACCCAATCACCGGCGAAGGTGGCGAGTGTCGCGCTTCGAGTCGCGCCGGCCGTTATCGCCGCGTGGCTCTTCTGGTTGAGGCCCAACGAAGCGAGCGCTGCGGCCGCCAAAAGCACGGCCGTGAGGCTCCGCCTGAACCGCCTAACCGTCATATCTGTCTCCCTTTGATGCCCGCGCGAGCAGGACGACCGACGAGCGGACCTGGCTCTCGCCATCGCGTGAATTCGCGAGCGCCGGTACAGCCCGACGATCGCCACCGAAGAACAGCGCGTTCCCCTAAGGGCACCTTCCGCCGGTGCTGATGTAAACGCCACTTGCGCCCTGGAGGATCGGGTCCGACAGCGAGCCGGTGCCGTTACGGGCGACGCCGACACCTAGCACGCAGCGCCCCTCCACCCAGTAGGCGTTCCCCGCTCCAGGGCCCTCGGCAGCACCCACGGTAAACGCCTTGACGCCGGGAACGGCGGGGAATTCGAGCCGCATGATCGGCGCGTGCCCTTGTACGCGGATCGCAGTCCTGAGATCGTCTTCCGCTGCGCGCCGAGCGGCGGCCGCCGATCCAAGCTCGATCACGAACGACACCCCCTCGCTGCCTTTCCCTCCGCTCAAGACCTCCGCGGCGCCGCCTACGAACCCCACGGCTCGCAACCGTTCCGAATCGATCTTCAGCCGCTTCGGCGAGTCCTTCACGATCTTGGTGAGGAACGCGTGCAGGGAGGTCTCGATCCACGGGTGGCCGCGGACGACAAACCCCGTCTCGACGTGCGAGGACACGAGGAACCGACCCAGACCTGTGTTGCTCGCCGCCGCCGCTGCGGCCAGTACAGCCAACGTCACCAGCGTGACGACAACGACTCCCCGTAACCGCGTCCTCAGCACGACTCCCACCTCCTGGTCCGAAGGGCACCGCTTTCTCTACCCGCGGGTAGAGACAAAGATCGACCCTCGCTCCGATGTGCTCGGCGCGGCGCGCTGCCATCGTGCCGGCCATGATTACTAACAGCGTAGTGACAGTCAGAGGCCTGCAGAAATGCTATGGCCGGCGCAGGGTGGTTGACGGTGTGGATCTCGACGTGCTCGAGGGCGAAGTGGTGGGTCTGATCGGGGCCAACGGCGCCGGGAAGACGACGACGGTGGAGTGCATCCAGGGTCTCCGGCGACCCGACGCGGGCACGCTTCGCGTGCTCGGGCTGGACCCGGTGACCGAGGCCGAGCGACTGCGGCCACTGATCGGCAGCCAGCTTCAGGACTCGGCGCTGCCCGATCGCCTGCGGGTCGCCGAGGCGGTCGAGCTGTTCAGCCCGCGCCGCGCGCGCGGTGGTGAGGCCCTGCTCGAGCAGTTCGGGCTCGCCGAGCGACGGCGCTCGGCGTTCGCGTCACTCAGCGGCGGCGAGCGGCAGCGACTGTTCCTCGTACTGGCGCTGCTCGGCCGGCCGCGCCTGGTGATCCTCGATGAGCTCACGCAGGGTCTCGACCCGTCGGCGAGACGCAACGTCTGGGCCGCGGTGAGTCAGCTCCGCGACGAAGGAACGACGGTGCTGCTGGTCACCCACGAGCTCGGCGACGCCGAGGCCCTGTGTGACCGGGTGGTCGCGATGCGCGCGGGACGGATCCTTGACTCGGGGCCCCCCGCGGAGCTGGTCGACCGCCACGCTCGGCGGGCGAAGATCCGCTTCGGGCTCGAGCATGGCGCGCACGCAGGGGCGTCGAGCGATGCCCTGCTCGACGAGCTGCGGGGCGTGGTGGGGGTCGAGCGGGTTGAGCGCAACGGGCTCCGCGTGACGGTCTACGGAGACCGGCGCGCCATCGCCCACGTCGGCGCGGTGCTCGTGCGCAACTGCTCGGTCCCCGCCGATCTCAGCGTCCAGATCCCAACCCTCGAGGACGCCCTCCTCGGTCTGCTCGATGGGGCCGAGCCGCACGCGTTCTCATCCGATGACCACGACTACCACCTGATCGGAGCAATGCAATGAATACCTCGTTCGGTCGGCTGCTACGCGCCGAGCTCAAGCTGATGCTGCGCGATCCGCTCGTGCTCACCTTCGTGTTCGTCTTTCCCGTCCTGACCATGCTGATCATCGGCGGCTCGTTCGGGACCAAGCCCAGCTCCGGGTTCGCGAACCGCAACCCGGCGCACTGGTACGTCGCCTCCTACCTCACCGTCGTGATCGCCGCTACCGGGCTGATCATGCTGCCCGTGCACCTGGCCTCCTACCGCGAGCGCGGAGTGCTGCGCCGGTTCGCGGCAGCCGGGTTCCCACGCTGGTCGTTCGCCCTCGCACAGCTCGTCGTCGGCCTCATCGCGGTCGCCGCGGCGTCGGCTGTCGAGCTCGGCGTCGCCGCGCCGGTGTACGGCATCCCGGCGCTGCACGAGTTCTGGCGCGTAGCGCTCGGAATCGGGCTCGGCGCGGTCGCCTTCGTCAGCCTCGGCGTGCTGCTGGGAACGCTGCTGCCCTCGGCGCGCGCCGCGCAGGCCGTCGGACTGATGCTGTTCTTCCCGTCGTTCCTGCTCGGCGCCGGCGGACCACCACCGAATGCCTTGCCCCAGGCGATGCGCTCCATCGCCAACCTTCTTCCCCTCAGCCAGGTGACCGACGCGATCCGCGACCCGTGGCTCGGCCTCGGCGCCGCGAGCAGCTCGCTGATAGTGGTCGCGGTGCTGGCCATGGCAGCGTCCACGCTGGCCGCCCGACGGGCCGCGCTCTAGCGATCGCGTCCGCCTCGGCGCTATCACTCCGTAACCAACATCTCCTATCATTACAAAGCTCCTCGGACTCTGAAAGGATCTGAACTGCCGCCCCGGACCTCCACACGACCGCCGGCAATCCCGCTCGGCCATCTCGAGAAACGCACGTGGGCGCCCGACCCGGGCGCCTACGCGGGTCGTCGGGCGCGCCGGGGTGGGCGCTACGACGTGTTCATCCCAGTCGGGATACACGATCGTGACTTCACGCTCGACAGTGAGGCGGTCGCTGCGGTCGTCGACGCGACCGAGTCGCTTCAGCATCTAGAAAGCTCACCTCCCCGAGTTGCCACCCTCGGAGCGTTGGCACAAAGCCTGCTTCGATCGGAGAGCGTGGCGTCCTCTCGAATCGAGAGCATCAACCTCTCTCACAAGCGGCTTGCTCGTGCCGCTTACCAAGCGGCCAGGGGACAACGAGATCCGCGCGCCGCGGAGGTTCTGGGAAACGTCGAGGCAATGAAGCGCGCGATCGAGCTCGGCACACACACGAAGCCGCTCGAAGTCGCCGACATCGAAGGTATTCACCGGACCCTCCTGCGCTTCACCGCGGCCACCGACATCGCCGGCATCATCCGGCAGCAGCAGAATTGGATCGGCGGAAACGACTACAACCCGATCGGCGCTCCCTACGTACCGCCGCCGCCCGACCACGTCCGACCGCTACTCGAGGACTTGTGCGCATTTGTCAACCGCGACGACGTCGCGCCAGTCGCACAGGCCGCGGTGGCACACGCCCAGTTCGAAACCATCCACCCGTTCGCCGACGGCAACGGTCGCACCGGCCGCGCGATGATCTACACCGTTCTGCGCCGGCGCGGGGCGGCGACGAGATACATCGCACCGATCAGCCTTGTGCTCGCTGCAGAGCCAAGGTCCTATGTCGGTGGTCTAACCGCCTACCGGAACGGAGACGTCAGCTTGTGGACGGCTCGGTTTGCCCTGGCAACCGCGCGCGCAGCCAAGGAGGCCGAACGCCTCGCTGAAGCCATCGAGGAACGCCAATCGACCTGGCTTGACGCGCTCGGCCAGCCACGCAAAGACTCAGCGGTGCGGCAGCTCGTAAGTGTCCTGCCAGAGCAGCCGGTGATCGACGTCGCGGTCGCGCAGAGGTTAACCGGAAAGTCCCACGTTGCCATCGGCAGGGCCCTTCAGCAGCTCGAGACCGCGGGCATCCTGCACCGATTGAACGAACGCAAGTGGGGGCGGGTCTGGGAGTGCGACCAGCTGTTCAGCCTCGTCGACAGCTTTGAGCAGCGCGTGCGCTGACCCGGCGCATCGGTCTTGTGCGAACCCCTCCGAATACGCCCTCCTAGCTCGGCGGACAGAGCGCGTGCCCGCGGCGCGCGATCTCGGAGGTTCGACTCCTCCGGAGGGCCTCTCATGGGCACAACCACGAACACCACCAGAGCAGACCTCCAGTGAGCGCGTTCGAGTGGCGCGCGGCGGGCTCCGTGCGCGATCCACATGGACGCGTTGCCGCGCGCGCTGTTCGTCGCCGAGGTACTCGCGCGCGGGCTCTCGCAGATGGTGCAGGACAGCTTCCGCGGTCTCTCCTCGCCTGCGAAGCTGTCCGAGCTCGCGAGCGCGGTGCTCGTTCGAGCCGACCCTGAGGCCGACGAGGTCGAGGCGTTCCTGCGTCTGCCGGGCGGCGAGCCGGCGCTCGTCGACACCGGCCACGGGCACGTCAGGATCGAGGTGGCCGGCGACACACACGAGGCGGCGAGCGCCGCCGCGAGGATGTTGCGCTCATCGCTCGAGACCGAGCCGCCGGTCGCCGATCAGGTGTCGGTCGCCGATCAGGTGTCGGTCGCGTTCTGGATGCGCGGCGAGTGCGGCGGCCAGGTGCGCTACCGCGACATCGACGCGGAGCGATTCGCCGAGATCGCAGACAATTACGCTGCGCCGGTCGGTGCCGCGCTTCAGCGGCTGATCGGAACGCGGGCGCCTGATCGCGGCCGTCTGATCCTGTGGCGCGGGGAGCCGGGTACCGGCAAGTCGCACGCGCTCAGAGAGCTCGCCAGGGCGTGGTCGCCGTCGTGCTCGGCGCACTTCATCATGGATCCCGAGGAGCTGCTCGGCCGCCGCGGCGCGTACATGCTCGACCTGCTCACCTGCGATAGCGGCGACGGGGATCGCTGGCGGCTGCTGATCCTCGAGGACGCGGGCGAGCTGATCGCCGCCGACGCCCGCGCGGTCACCGGCCAGGCGCTCTCGCGGCTGCTGAACGTCGCCGACGGGATCCTCGGGCAGGGCACGCGGACGCTGCTGCTGATCACCACCAACGAGCCGGTGAAGCGACTGCACCCCGCCGCGCGGCGCCCGGGGCGCTGCCTCGCCGACATCGAGTTCACGCCGCTCTCGGCGGTCGAGGCCAACGCATGGCTCGCCGCGCGCGGGCATCAGCGCCACGTCGAGCAGCCGACCCCGCTTGCCGAGCTGTTCGGACAAATGCACCAGGCGCCGGTCGCGACCGACCCCCCGGCGGACGGCTTCGGCTTCGCGCGAGCGCTGCGTCCCCACAAACACTGAGGGGCCGCTCGGCGGCGGCCCCTCAGTCCTTGTACGGGTCGTGCACGTCCCGTCCGGCCATCGCCACACCGAGCGGACGCAGGGTGTGCTTGATACGGATCGAGCGTGCGTGCGCGTCGAGCACGTCCGGGAGGCGCTTGTACACCTCGGGCGCCTCGTCCGCGCCGCCGCCGACGAGCACGATCCCCTGCTCGCGCAGGCGTGCCTGGACGGCGGGCCAGTCGACCTTGCCTGGCTTCAGCTGCTCCTCGATCCACACCTTCCTCAGGCGCGAATCGGGGTGCTCGGGGCAGACGCCGCGCTTCGGTGCGCCGGCGT
>Ga0302324_100013310_pt1 | contig 16687 bp, 16 predicted proteins | sample Palsa_T0_1_FD_201949 | JGI IMG/M metagenome (GOLD analysis project Ga0302324, IMG submission 201949) | Peat permafrost microbial communities from Stordalen Mire near Abisko, Sweden - Palsa_T0_1 | ecosystem: Environmental > Terrestrial > Soil > Palsa > Peat permafrost | place: Sweden: Abisko...
CTTCGATCCTCTCCGATTGCGTTTTTCCGCAGCCTGTTCAGCCCTGACCTACCGCAACCCGCTGTTCGAATCGAGTTTCTGGACAGATTCTTGGATGCGGCGGGCGCCCTCCAGTCCAGGGCGCCCGTTTCATTCACAAGGCGATGCGCATTGCACAGAACGCCTATGCCAGTTGCGAGTTCAATCTACTCAGGTATGGTGACCGTATAAATCTTGCCATTGCTCCCCATGTTTGAGCTGCTGTACGAGCCTGGCGGAAGCAGCCCATACTCACCCTTTCCAGCGGCGGCGTCGAGAGTGACCTGGTAAACGCGAGGAGCAATCTTGTCGGACTTAAAGTCGACCAGATCTCGAGTCGCGCCGCCGGAAGCGTGAAAGACGCCTCCGGTCATGGAGCGGAACTCACGCCCGTCCGGGTGCGTGCGGAACCGCAGCAGTTGATACTCGGTAATCGCGGTTCCTTCAGGCACATAGACCGCGAAGACAATGGGAAAAGTGAGCGTGGTCTTTGAGTGTGGGCCCGCAACATGTCCGTTGAGGTCGCCCTTGACCAGCCCGTCCGTGGCCATGCTTTTCAGAAAGCCGCCGGTCTTGAAGTTCACAATCTCCGGCATCAGGGCGGTCCACGCCCCGGTCTTGTCCTTGAAATAAACGCCCACTTCGTCAATACCCGCCGGCAGCGTGGATGAAGCTGCCACGGGAGCGGCAGGCGCTGCGGCCGGTGCGCCGCCTCCGGCAGTCTTGGTGACGATCGCGGCCACTTCCTTGTCGCTGACGCCCGCGGTCTTCAGCGCGATCAGCCCGTTCGCCGAGGTGTCGTAGGCTCCGGCTGAGGCGTTGACGGTGGAGACGATCAGATCTTCCGAGAGGCCCGCCTTGACCAGCTTGATGACGGCGTCATTATCGAGCGCCTGCTGCGCCGCGGCAACCAGGCAAAAAATCGTGAAAAAAACGGAAACAAGCTTGGTGCGCATCAAATCTCTCCTTGGGTTCAGAACAGTTTCCATGACCTGTGGGTTGGCAATCGAATGATAACCCAATCGCCACCTTGTCAGCGGAAATATGTGCAGACGGGCGGCGACGCCGGAACCGGATCTCCGCATCAATCCATCTTTCTCTGGCCAGGGGAAGGTCTTTGCGTCAAAATGCTCTCAACCCTTCGCGCGGCCCACGCCGGCGCGCGCAGCATCGCACCGGAGCAGCCATGAAGAAATTCAAATTCCAGGCCCGCATCGAGCCCGGCATCGGCGGTGGCGCCGGCGTCCTGTTTCCCTACGACGTCAAGCAGGAATTCGGCGCCAGGGGTGTTATCCCGGTCCGGTCGACCCTTGACGGAGTTCCTTACAGCGGCTCGCTGTGCAAGTGCGGCGATCGTGGCCACATGCTGGGCGTACTGAAGTCCATCCGTGAGCAGATCGGCAAAGGCCCCGGCGACCTGATCGAAGTGGTGCTCTGGCGAGACGAGGCTGAACGTACCGTCGCAGTGCCTCCCGAACTGGCCACCCTGATGGAGAAGGAGGGCCTGACCGCGTTCTTTGAGACGCTCAGCTACACCCACCGCAAGGAATACTGCCGCTGGATCGCGGAGGCAAAAAGGGAAGAAACGCGCCAGTCGCGCCTCTTGAAAGCCATTGAAATGCTCAAACGCGGAGTCAGGACTCCCGGTTGATCGCGCCGCCCCCGCACCGCCGGCCCATTTGACACCGCCCCCCGCATTTGCGAGACTCAAAAAGTGCTGCCGGTCTGGCTCAGGTTCGCCAGTCTCGTGTAACCGTGCCGAAGTGGCGGAATTGGCAGACGCGCGTGGTTCAGGTCCACGTACTCGCAAGGGTGTGGGGGTTCGAGTCCCTTCTTCGGCACCAGAAGTCAAATTAGCCTCAGCAAAATCAATAATTTCAACAGGCACCAGTCCCTAAGACCTTCGTCGTCGCCTGCAAGCGGCGCCACCGTGCTGTGCCGTCTGGCGGGGATGAATTTCAGGCTCAATTTGCCAGGACTGGATGAGATTCGTATTGACGTCCCAAATGGATTTGTGAATCCTTCCAGTAGGGAGATTTTCCGATGATGAGTTCTTGCCGTCACCTTACCATCCTTTCGGTGGTCTTAGTGTCTGCCATCACGCTGCCCGCTCAATCGAGCGGCCTTTTCCAGGGCAAATGGATATTCAATTCATCGGAATCTATATTCAGCCCCGGCCGCCCTCTTCCTCAGAGCGAAACTCTGACATTCGCCGCGGATGGCACACTCACGGTGGAAGGCGTCAGCGGACAGGGCAGACCGTTTCTATGGTCATTTACACCTGAGCCGCGTAAGGCGGTTCAGGTGGCGAATCGCGACAATCAGACCGTAGAGACTAAGCTGTCTGGGAACACCATTGTTCACATGTGGCGCGACCCAAGCGGTACTGAGTACGGCGAAGGCCACATTTCGGCAGATGGCAAGACCATGAGGTATGTGCTGATGGGGACGGTGTGGGGCGACCACGTTTACGAGGTCAGCGTGTTCGACAGGGTCGGAGCAGTTTCACCGGTCCCGACGAATTAGACCCTGCTCACTGACAGCGAAGGAAGCCGCCCCACCAGGTAAGAAGGGGGTGAGTAGAGCAACTAGTTAGCATGTCGCAGCGCCCAAGGAGCACGATGGCCGAATATTAAAGCCGCGAAGCGCAGGAGACTTGCTGCATCTGCCATGGGGTTTTCGCTCCCGGCACGTACGGCCAGGCTGCGAAATAATAGAGCCAATGCCAACGACGAGAAGCCAGCTTGATGCTGTAGGGTTCGATTTCGGCACCACAAACAGTTCGGTCGCATTCTTGAATGACAAGTCCGAGGTGCAGCTTGCTTCGTTCTCTTCGCTCGGGGCGGAGGTAGAGGCTTTTCGCTCGGTTCTTTATCTTGAACAAGCCCGGACAGGAGACGGTCCTCGAAGAGTTCAGGCGCTTACAGGCCACCCCGCCATCGAGCGCTATCTTCAGGCCGAGGAAAAGGGCCGCCTCGTCCAGTCGCTGAAGTCCCACCTGTCCAGCCGCTCGCTCACTGGGACTGAAGTATTTGGCCGCCGCTACAAGTTGGAAGACCTGATTGCCCGCATGCTTGGCGATCTACGCAAACTTGCGGCAAGGCAATTTGAAAGACCCGTTCGCTATGCCATGGTGGGCCGCCCGGTGCGATTCGTTGGTTCGGAGACGCCGGCGGATGACGACTTCGCAGTCTCGCGGCTCCGGGAAGCATTTGAAATAGCGGGTTTTGAACACGTGGATTTCGAATTGGAGCCCATCGCGGCCGCCTGCGCCTATGAGGCCACACTTGACCACGGAGAATTGATTCTCATCGGCGACTTTGGCGGCGGCACCAGCGACTTTTCCCTGCTCCGAGTCGGCCCCGGAGTGCGACGCCGCGGCCGCACTCCCCAAGATCTGCTCGGCAACAGCGGGGTGGGGCTTGCGGGAGATGCCTTCGACGCCCGCATCGTTCGCAAACTCGTCTCACCGGCTCTGGGATCGAACTCCGAGGCGCGCTCACTGAATAAGCTGCTGCCTGCCGTTCCAGCGTGGATTTACGCAAATATCGAGCGCTGGCATTATCTCTCTTTTCTGCGTACAAACAATGTGCGCGAAATCCTCAAGAGTGCGCGCATTCGAGCGTTGGAACCGGAAAAGATTCAGGCTCTGATTACGCTCATTGAAGAAGACCTCGGCTACCAGCTTCACCAGGCAGTGCAGCAGGTCAAGTTCGAACTCTCGCGCAGACACAGCGCCGAATTCCGCTTTCGCGACGGCAGCATGGACCTGCGCATCCCCGTCACGCGCTGCGAATTTGAATCATGGATCGAGGATGACCTGCAGGCCATCGAGGAATCGATTGACAAGCTGCTCAAAGCCTCCGGCATTCATCCAGGCGTCGTCGACCGCGTGTTCCTTACAGGCGGAAGCTCGTTCGTACCCGCAGTGCGCCGCATCTTCGAGAGCCGTTTCGGCAAGGACCGCATTCGCAGCGGCAACGAGTTTACCTCCGTCGCCCATGGTCTTGCCTTGCTGGCGGCGGAGTCCTCAAGGCCGATCGTCCGCCGGTAGGTGCGGCAGTCACTCGCAATGCCCTCCTTTGTTGGCTGATGGGAAATGTATTGGAGCGCTGGCGGCGGTGGTGGTGGTTGCAGATTCGGCTGTCCCCTGGCGCTGACCGATCCTGAACATCTGATTCAATCGTCGGATTGGTGAAGTGGCATTCCCACGTTGCGACGTGTCACCGCAAGTGCCACTCTTCGCTCCTTGGCATCAAATTGAGAGAACCGAAAAGAGAAGGTACATCATGTCCGAATACCACAACGCTCCCAAAAGCCACGCTGCACACGCCCTCCACGAGGACCACGCTGCCAAGGGTCCTCACGACCCCAAAGAGATCAACCCCAAAATGGCCTCCGACATTGCTTACTGGTCCAAGGAGTTTGGCGTCACCGGCGATCAGCTTCATGAATTGATCCGTAGCCACGGCACTCATGTCGACAAGGTCCGCGCAGCCCTTCACCCTCAGAAAGTCGCCTGACTCCAGCGAGTTGAATCAACCCCGCCATCGATCGGAAACACTTCGATCGCAGCGAGGACTGAAGCAGTTGCGCCCTCCTCGCCAGCGCCGGGCCCGACCCGCCTCCGATGGGGTTCCGGCTTCCGCGCTGCGCATCGGACCTTTGGGGATTTCGAAACCCCTCCGTCGGCGAAGAGTTCGTCTTCGATCGCCCCGCGATACCATGGAACCCATGTTGCGTGTAAAGCTGCTCCAGCCAGGAGCCCGCCTGCCTGTTGTGGCCCATCCCGGCGAGGACCTGGGCTACGACCTGTTTGCTCTGGAAGCGTGGGTGCTGCCTCCCGGCGCCACCGCCAGGCTGCGCACCGGGATTGCCGTCGAGGCCCGCGATCCTCATACCGGCGCGGCGCTGGGGCTGCTGGTTCGGGACCGCTCCTCCATGGCGGCCCGAGGACTGGCTGTCACCGGCGGCGTAATTGACGCAGGCTATCGGGGCGAAATCCTGGTGCTGCTCACCAACCTCGGCCAGGCCACTGAAGAGGTCAAGCCGGGCGACAAGATCGCGCAGATGATTCCCGTACCGGTGCTCACCGGCGCAGTCGAGCAGGTAGAGTCGCTGGAGGAATCAGCCCGCGCCGGCAAAGGCTTTGGCAGCTCCGGGAGTTGAGCGGCCAGCGGTTTCGGTCCCGGCGATTCAGGACCGGTCGCGGCCGGAGAAATCACCGTGCCGCCGGTCTGCCAGGTGCTGCACGCTCTGTGCCCGCGTGTGCTTGGCCACGTACATGGCGGCGTCGGCTGCGCTGAGCAGGCTGTCTTTGGTGGTGCCGTCTTCAGGGCAGAGCGCGATTCCCACGCTGGCTGAGCCGTGCAGCACATAGCCGTCCACTTCAAACGGCGCGTCAAAGCTGCGCTCCAGGCGCTGGGCAATCTCCTCGGCGTGCGCGCGGCTTCCCACCGCCGGCATCACCGCCGCGAACTCGTCGCCGCCCAGCCGGGCCAGCATGTCGCCGCCGCGCAGCTGGCGCTTCATGCGGGAGGCAACTTCCTGAAGGTAGAGGTCGCCCACGCGGTGGCCGTAGAGGTCGTTCACCTGCTTGAACTCGTCGAGGTCGATGTAGATCAGCCCGAACACGCCAGCCTCCTCGCGCGCCTTCGCGATCAGCATCTCCAGGTGCTTGTCCAGCGAAAACCGGTTGTGGATGTCGGTGAGCAGGTCAAACTCCGAGCGGTGGCGCAGGTCCGAATACAGGCGTCGCGTCTCGATCGCAAGGCTGGCCAGACGCGCGCCCTGGAAGAGCGCCTCAGCCTCGTCTCCGGCCGTCGGCAGGGCGGGGTCGAGTGCGGCATAGAGCACCCCCAGCGGCGGTCCGGAGCGCGACGGAATCTCTTCCCGGATCTCGCGGAGCTTGCCGGTGTCCGCCGGGTAGCTGCCCAGCCGCGCGCCGCCGGCAACCTCGCACCAGACGGGCGCCCCGTTGAGCCGGAAAGACACGGCCTCAGCGATCCCCTCCAGAATCTCCGCCAGCGGACGCGGGCCGTTGATGTCCTCCAGAATGCGGCTGCGCCGCTGTTCCAGCTGGGCCATGCGCCGCTCCAGAGCCGCCTCTGCGTCAATGCGCCGCGCCAGCGCTGCCGTCTGCCGCGCCACTTTCCGGCGCATCGTCCACGCCCAGGCGCCCACCAGCAGCACCACCAGCAGCAGCACTCCCACCATGCGCACCAGGTTGAGGATGTTCAGCATCGAGGGGCGCGCAATGACATTCAAATCGTCGGGCCCGCGCATCAGAATGTTGAACGGCACCTGGGCATTGAATGGGTTCGAGTCTTCGAGGATGCAAATGCCTGTGACCCGAACCACGGAACCGGCAGGGATCTGCTTCATCGGTCCCAGCGTCGCAGCTTCCGGGCTGCCCGCCGGCGGATGCCGGTAGATCGCCGAAAACATCTCTCCGTCCGACGCCATCACATACTCGTCCTGCGAAGACTCGCGGGCCGCCATCACCACCTGCGCCTCGATCGACACCAGGTCAAACACGTTGCGGCTCTCCGAGAGCTGCCGCCACGTGGAAGCATGGGCTGCAACGGCCCGCGACTCATTCTTGCCCTGCACCTCGCCGTCGGTCAGCGTCAGAAAGCCGTCGTGAAGGCCCGGAAAGCCGGTCGCGTCCGCCAGGTCGTCCACATGCAGCGGCGCGTGTGTCTGGGTCCTGATCCACAGGCTTTTGGAGCCGCTCTGCAGCACCACGGCCGATCCGGGCTCATAGTAAGTGATGGTCCCCTGCACCCTCACTCGCTGGGTAAGATCCGTCACGTGATAGCCGGTGAGAATCTCATCCATGCGCGTGACCGGCAGCGCCCAGGGGCTCGCGCCAATGCGCCTGACCACCTTGATATCGGCCAGTGAACTCACGTGCAGCAGGATGCCGGTCTGCTGCATCTTGCCGTCAAATCTTCCCGAGGCGGCGCCTGTTATCTCAACCTCTGCATCGAGCAGGCTCTTGAGCGCCTCCGCATCGGCGCTGTCCACCACCGCGTCGATGTGGCCGCCATCGGTGTGCATCTGCAGGCTGGCGCTGGGCACATCCGAAGTGGTCACGATGTTGGCTGCTCTCACCGTGGCATGTACCGTCACCAGCATGCAGTCGACCTGAGCGCGGATCAACTGCTCGTAGTTGGCCGCGACCGGCTTGGGCAACGCGCCGTGACGCAGAAACGTAATCTCGCTGCTCAGCACAAACGGCCGAAAGCTGGGCTGGGTCGTACCTTTGATCAGAATACGATCACCGGCTACCACATTCACATCGGTAGCGGATTGTACATAGATGGCCACATCGCCATCCTGGACAAACATGGTCCTCTCGTAGGGGCGAAAATAAGTGACCGTCGCCTCGAAGACCACCGGCAGCGCATGGCTGGCCTCGGCGTTGGTGAGCTGATGGATAGCGTGCAGATCGGTCAGCGGGGCAGGCCCCCGCGCCCAGGCGGCGCATACGCAGCCCGCCGCCATCGCGGCACATGCTACCCAATTCTTCATCGCGGCAACTCGTTTCGATCCGTCCCTATGCCTCTATGGGGCTGTCAGGGATAATCGGCAGGATTGACCCGCGGCCCAATTTCGTCCAAATCTGCAAATGAAACATTCGGCGGGAATTGGAGATCCCTTCCCGAAGCGCCGCAAAGGACCGCACACCGGGCGGTTTAATCTTACGCTCGGCTCAATCTGGTTAAATAGCCATTTTGGGGGAGAGCCGGGCCGAATTCGTCTTCCCAGTGTCGCAGCAGTAACCGACCGCGCCCAAGACGTGGGTAGATTGGGCCTGCGGACTTGCCCGCAAGGAGCGCATTGCAATGCCGGAACTGAATGAGAATCCCACCCCCGCGCCGTCGTTCGCGTACAGCGGCAACCAGGCGCTGCCCCCGCGCCGCATCCGCGTCATCGGCGTGCCGCTCGATATGGGCGCCAGCCGCCGCGGCGTGGACATGGGCCCCTCGGCCATGCGCGTGGCCGGACTGGAGTCGCGCCTTGAGGCGCTCGGCCACCAGGTCACGGATGCCGGCAACATCCGCGTGGAGATTGCCGAGACCCAGGCCTCCGGCGCCGATAATGCCCGCTATCTGAAGCAGATTGCCGAAACCTGCACCCGCACCGCCGAGGCCGTGCTCAAGACGCTCGAGGAGGGCATGACGCCGTTGGTGCTGGGCGGCGACCACTCGCTCGCGGCCGGCTCCATTGCCGGAGTGGCGCAGTTCTATCGCCGCCAAAACCAGCAGATCGGTGTGCTCTGGATCGACGCCCACTCCGACATCAACACGCCCGATACGTCACCCTCGGGCAACGTGCACGGCATGCCGCTGGCCGCGCTGCTGGGCCTCGGGCCTGACCTGCTGGGCAACATCTACGGCTACGCCCCCAAAATCGCTCCGGAAAACACCGTGCTTATCGGCGTGCGCGATATCGACGCCGCCGAGCGCGCCAACCTGCGCCGCGCCGGCGTGACCGAGGTCTACACCATGCGCGACATCGACGAGCGCGGCATGAGAACGGTGATGGAGGAGGCTCTGCGCGCCGCCGGACGCGGGACGGCAGGATATCATGTGTCGCTCGACATGGACTGGATCGACCCGGAAGACGCTCCCGGCGTAGGTACGCCCGTCCGCGGCGGCGCGACCTATCGCGAGGCTCATCTCGCCATGGAGATCATCGCCGACCACGGCCGCCTGCTCAGCTTCGAGATCGTCGAAGTTAACCCAGTCATCGACGAGCACAACCGAACAGCGGATCTGGCGGTAGAACTGGCCTGCTCGGCGTTTGGGAAGAAGATACTGTAACGTCGCCGCTGCGTCACGATGAAAATGGGACGAGGATTAGCGCCGGTCTCCAGACCGGCTGTCGTGTGTGCGTCCTTGCCCGCACTCGCTCCGCTGACCACAACAGCATCATGCGGTCAAAACACTCGTCTATGGATGGGTCTCCGCCGCCAAAGGTACAAACTCGTTCAGATTGAATGGGCGCATCGATTCACCCGGCGGCTGGATGCTGAGGACCAGAGCCAGCGCAATCGGAGGGCCCTGAAAATAGGGCACATGGATCGAATGCCATCCCGCGGAAAGCGTTGTTGTTACGGTTTGCTGGCTGACCGGGTGAACTCCGTCCAGATCGATGAGAAGGCGGTTGTCGATTTCAAGCCGTGAGCCATCGTCCGATTGCAGCTCGAACAAATACTCGCCCGGGTCGGTCACATAGAACTTGCCGTAGTAGTCGATCCCAAACCATACGCTGCTGTGGGTCACGCCAGGAATGCCGCCCATGCGCGTAATGTCCTGGTTGGGAACGTTGAGGGTGTTGGTGTAGACCGAGGCAACTGGATCGAGTTCTCCAAGTTCGTAAAGAGAGGCCGCGCCTACCGGAAGTTCGTAAACATCGCCGCAGAACGCGTTTTCGCTCGGTGAGACTGCTCCGAAAGCACGAATATCGCCGATGAGTTTTCGCTTTTTCCCCGCTTGGCCCGATTGAGCGGCGATCGGCAGGGGCCGTGAGACATCGACAACACCCAAATTGCCGGTCTTACGATCGAGTACGGCCAGACGCGCCAGCGCTGGCGGCTCGGGTCCGGGAGCCTCGAGTAGATTGACAAAGCCATGCTCCGGCAGCCGCGCAATGTCGGCAGCGTTCAGTTGGTGATCCACGGTCGAGTGCAGATAATCGGCCACTTCGCCGGCCGCGTCGAATACACACATGCCAAAGTCGAGCTGAACGCGCGGGACGGCGCCGTCGATTCCAATGTCGCTCAGCGATTCCGGTTTGATCGCCACTGCGTAATGCGTGGTCTTACCGCCGGGAACATCGAGCACTTTGGCGGTAATCGCAAGAGTGGGCAGCGTCAGGGAATGATAGCAGGCTGCCTCTTGCAGCGCCGCCGGGGTGACCAGTTTCTTAAGGTCTTCCGGCGTTGCGTTTTCCCGGGTATGGCCAACATAGTATTGCCGGCGGAAAGTGAGAGAGACGTGGGGACGAGTAGTTTTCACCAGAACGGTATGATTGCCGGGTTCCGAAGATGCCTGGATGGCGATCTGGTAGTGGACGGTAGCGTCGAGCGCGCAAACCGCACCCGAACTCACGTGAAATCCGCCCGCTGAGTTTTCTTCTATATCCCTGCGCTCTGGATCGATGGTGCGAAGGTACAGGATGCGGCGGGGAATCTTGCCGCCATGTTTGGGAACCTCGTAGACTTGGAATTCGTCGGCAGCTAAATCCGTAATGGGGAGGTTGTGGCGATCGCGCGCCACCACATCGAGCACAGCTTCTCGGGACTCGACAAGCAGCACCGTCCCAGGTTCGTATTCCTGGCCAGACGGAGCGGCTTGCGCCAGCGCGGAGGGACCCGGCAAGGAAACCAGGCAAATTGCGCCGAAAACAGGTACAAAGAGAAAAGGCTTGCCAGACATGGTGGCCATTCTACCTCAGGGATAAGGAAAGTACGCGCGTCCAGATCTCAGCGGTAGATCCGATCTCCATTAAGGCAATATTTCGCGAACTCAAGGCGGTCATCAAACAGGAATATGGCAAAAAAACTACGCGTAGCCATTCTCTTTGGCGGGCGCAGCGGCGAACATGAAGTCTCGCTGCTGTCGGCTGCTTCCATCCTCAACGCCATCGACCGCGACCGCTTCGACGTGGTCCCCATCGGCATCACCAAGGAGGGCCGCTGGCTGGCCAGCTCCGATGCGCGCGGGCTGCTGGAGGGCGACGCCAGCGCCGTGGCGCGCCGCCTGCGCGCGAGCGACCCCGATACCACTCCCGGCGCGCGCATGCTTGCCGAGGGCATTCCCACGCTGATGGCGCCCATGCCCGGCCCGCAAGGTCCGGAAGGGAAAGCCATCGACGTCGTCTTTCCGGTGCTGCACGGCACCTTTGGCGAGGACGGCACCATCCAGGGCCTCTTCGAACTGGCCGGCATCGCCTACGTCGGCGCGGGCGTGCTGGGCTCCGCCGCCGGCATGGACAAGGACGTGATGAAGCGCCTCTTCGCCCAGGCCGGCCTACCCATCGTCAAGCACGTCACGTTGCTGCGCGCCGACTGGGAAAAATCTCCCCGCAAGGCCGTCGCGCAGATCGAAGCCGCGCTCAAATATCCCCTCTTCGTGAAGCCCGCGAACCTGGGCTCGTCGGTCGGCATCAGCAAGGTGCACGAACGCGGCGAGCTCGGACCGGCGCTCGATATGGCCGCCAAATACGACCGCAAGCTGGTGGTCGAGCAGGGCGTGGGCGGCGGCCTTGGCCACGGCGTGAAGGCGGCCAAAGCCCGCGAGCTCGAGGTCGCGGTGCTGGGCAACGACGATCCCAAAGCCAGCGTGGTGGGCGAAATCATCCCCGGAAAGGAGTTCTACGACTACGAGGCGAAATATTTGTCGGAAGGCTCGGTCCCGGTCATTCCCGCCAAGCTGACCCGCGCCCAGGCCAGAGAGATTCGCGAGATGGCGGTAGCCGCTTTTCGCGCCTGCGACCTCTCTGGCCTGGCCCGCGTGGATTTTCTCATGGAGCCCGGAGGCAAAAAGCGCATCTATCTCAATGAGGTGAACACCATGCCCGGCTTCACCCGGATCAGCATGTATCCCAAGCTGTGGGAGGCGTCGGGCGTGCCGTACAAGGAACTCATCGCACGCCTCATCGACCTGGCTCTCGAACGCCACAAGGAAAAGAGCCGCACCACCTACAGCCGGGAAGAGTGACGACGGCAGTTGTCAGTGAACAGTGGTCAGTGATCAGTTTCCTGTTCAGCGGCATGGTTCATTCCTGGTAGCCCGGGGAACCGAACAACGACGCTCGGTGTCTAACTCAAAGGGGAGTTGCGCCAATCCGTCAATACCCTTGACGCAGGTGACCAGGTTTCGGTCGTCCACTGATCATTGACCACTGACCACTGACAACTGTCTTGCCGTATCCTAACCCCGAGGAACACGCCCCATGACGCTGCTCGACGCTCCCGCATTTGACTCGATCCGCGACCGCCGCCACCGCCGCATCCTCTTCATCACCGTGGGCGCGCTGGGGTTGCTCGTCATTGCCTGGTGGCTGGCGGCCGGCACGCCCATCGACTGGCCGTGGATGTGGAACAGCCACTGGCGCGGCACCGTGGCCGTCGACCGCTTCCTCAAAGATGTGGAGAAGAACGACCTGGCCGCTGCCTACGGCGTCTGGAACCACGACAAGAACTGGCAACAGCACCCCGGCCAATTCGGCGAGTACAGCTTCACTCGCTTCGAGCAGGACTGGAGCCCCACCAGCTCAGGCAACGAATACGGCGTCATCAAGTCGCACAAGATCAAGGCGGCGCGCATGTATGGCAACGTGCTGGTGGTCGGCATCCTTATCAACGAACGCAAGAGCGGCACGCTGTTCCTCGATTACGACACCAAGGCGCACACGCTGGGCTTCTCGCCGGTCGAACTCTACATGGGGCCGTAAACCGGCCGACGCGCCTCCGGCAGGCTGGTTTGCATCGAAGCCAGCAGGAGAACAACATGCCCCAGAGCACGCACGATCGAGTCGCCGAACTTCACAACCTGGCAGCGCACGCCCACGCCGCAGCCGCCACCGCGCACGGCAAAGGCGATCATCTGACCGCGCACGAACTGAGCAAAGAGGCGCATGAGCACTCGCTGAATGCTCACAAACATTCCGAGGAACTCGCAGCCGAGAAGGAACAACCCGCCGAAGCCTGAATCATAGGTTCCTAGCCTATTCCCTTCCTGATTCCCGGCAGCATTTGGGTTGTTGTAAGTGCTCTGTTTCGACTGGTCAAAATGAGTTTTCCTGGCCTAAGTCTTTTATTTTTAGGGGGTTGGGTGGAAAGCGGGGGAGGGGTGGGGTAAAAAACGCTAAGATAAAGCCGTTTTGTAACGGGGGAGTGGATGTTGCGGGCTCGATATGCGCCACACGCCGAAACCGCTGCATTCACACTCATATTGATGATTATGCGCGTAAGCAGGGAAATTATACGCAAATTTCTACGGAAATATGTTGAATCGAATGAGGTAGTTGGAAGAAAAATTCGGTGGCGGGTCTTGACAGTTTGTGGGGTGAACCCCTGGAGTGAGGCAGTTTGAGGTTTTGACAGTCCGCCGTTTGCTGAAAATTGGTTTTCAAATTGCTTGTTCTCCTTGAGACTGGGCCTCGGTTGGTGAAGCGGAGGCGGGCTCAAAGGTCTTGCCGGATCTCACCCGCCGCCAGCCAGCGCGTCCAGCGTCGATTCCAGGCTGGCCGGGTCTTCCACATTCAGCGATTTGAGCGCCGGATCAATCTGCTTGAGCAGGCCGCAGAGCACCTTGCCCGGCCCTACTTCAATAAAAATCTCAGCGCCGGCGTCTTTGAGGGCATGCATGCAATCCACCCAGCGCACAGCGCCTGTGACCTGGCGGATGAGCGCGTCGCGGGCGGCCGCGGCCGTCGTCACCAGGCTGCCTGTCACGTTGGACGCTACGGGAATGCGCGGATCGGCGAGGGTCAGCGCGTCCAATACGCGAGACACCTCCTCCTGCGCCGGCTGCATCAGCGCACAGTGGAAGGGCGCGCTCACGGGAAGCATCACAGCCCGCCGCGCGCCTTTGGCCTTGGCGATCGCGATGGCTTTCTCCACGCCCGCGAGCGCGCCAGAGATCACAGTCTGGCCGAGCGAGTTGAGATTGGCCGCGGCAACGGGCAGGCCGGTCTCCGCGGCAGCCTCGCGGCAGGCATCGGCCACCTGGTCGGCGGGCAAGGACAGCACCGCCGCCATCGCGCCCTTGCCGGCCGGCACTGCGAGCTGCATGGAGCGCCCGCGTGCCTTGACCGCACGCACGGCATCGGCAAAACTCAGCGTGCCGGCGGCCACGTGCGCCGACCATTCTCCGAGCGAGTGCCCCGCCGCCAGCGCCGGCTCCACGCCCCGCTCCGCCAGCACGCGCCACGCCGCCACGCTGACTGCCAAGATGGCCGGCTGGGTGTTTTCGGTGAGGCGCAGGTCTTCGTCCGGCCCCTCAAAGATCAGCTTTGAGAGCGCGAACCCCAGCGCCTCGTCGGCCTCGGCAAAGGCGGCGGCTGCAACGGGGAAGCGGTCGGCGAGCTCGCGGCCCATGCCCACAGCCTGCGATCCCTGCCCCGGAAAAAGAAAAGCGAGTTTGGTCATTTCAGTGTGGATTGTAACGCTTGACGCTGGGGTGTCCGCTCAAGACATCGATCTTCGATTCGCTTTCGAGCTGTTCTTTCAACCGCGAGTTGAATTGCCCGTCAGATGATCGCGCACGCCCTTAATTGCCATCATTAGCCTTCGCTCTCCACTGGGGCATTCCGTAAACCCGTAGCCTTTGTAAAACGTGACCATCTTGTCGTCGATTGCGTCAACAACGATGGCGGCGAGACCGCCAATCTCAGCTGCTCCAGCTGTTCGCAGGAAGGCGTCTTTCAAGAGCGCGGTGCCGACCCCGCGGCCCTGCAGTTTTTTGTCCACAGCGAAGCGAGCGAAGAGCATCGCTGGTATCCGATATTTTGGGGGCATTGTGGTCTGAATCGAGGCGGGAGAATCCTCCAGCCTAACCGAACAGAACACCAGCGTGTAATACCCCACCACGACTTTATCCATGTGCACAACATAAGTTTGGGAGGCGTCTGCGCGTTGGTTTGCAAGGGCATGTCGACGAATGAAGAGGTCCAACGAGTTTTTTCCGCTCGCGAATGCGCTGACTCGATGATGAGCGCCGAGTTTCTCAACCACCGAGATTTCGAGCTGGGAGGTCACCATTCACTTCCCCGGATTTTTCTTGACATGTTAGGCCAAAAAGGCGCAGAGTTGTGACTGAGAACTGTCATACGCTGTACGTACGGAGACACTCTTATAATGGCCACCCTGCCAAGCACTGTCAAATCGAGAAGGATCAATGCGCGGATCTCCGACGCTGAAGAGGCACTCCTGCGTCGAGGCGCGCGCCACCGGGGTCAAACCCTGACGGAATTTGTTGTCCAGAGTGCTTGCACCGTTGCGGAAATTGAGCTGGCCGAACAAAGGGAATTCGCGCTTCCCCCCGCTCAGTGGCAAGCGTTCCTTGAGGCGCTCGACGGGCCCACGGAGTTCAAGCCGGCGCTCCACCGTTTGCTCACGGAACCGAGCGTGATTGAATTGTCCAATCGCAAGTAGCCTTGCTACCCCTGCGAATGCGCTTCAATTCCAGCGCTTCTTGTCGTCCTGGTCCTCGTCGATGAGGCGGCCGTTGCCGTCGAAGCGCACCACGCGGCCTTGCTTGCGCATGTAAACCTCGAACTTGCGCGCGGCGCGGCGGCGCTTCCAGCGGTAATAGCGGTTGCGCAGCCCGTAGGCGCCTTCGCTCATCACAAACGAGAAGCCGCGCCGCGGCGCAAGCCGGATGTAGAGCAGTCCGGCTACCGCGCCGCCCAGCTGCGCAAACGCGTACATGCGCTGCTCGCCAAACAGCATGGCGATCGACACCAGCGCGTAGATGGCGGCCAGATACCGCGCCTTGATGCCCACCACAAAGAACATCAGGAATTGCATGTCCCCATGCAGCACGCCGATGGCGATGAGCAGGCCAAAGATGCCGCCCATGCAGCCGTAGAGCGGCACGTCGTTGAGCGACATGTGCAGCGGGCCGCTGACGGCGAAGATGGCCAAGGCCGCCAGGGCCGTGCCCGCGACCGATGCGCCATAGAGGCCGGTCACCCAGCTCGAGCCGTGCTCGGTCTCGAGCATCGAGGCCAGAAACCACAGCGACAGCAGCTCAAACAGCGCGCCGAGCATGGACGGATGAATCAGGCTGTAGGTGAGCGGCTGCCAGATCCATCCGCCGAGAAATGTCCGGGGCAGAAACATGCCGTGGACGAGCACCGAGGCGTAGAGGTCCTTGTCGGCCATCTGCGCCAGCAGCAGCGCGAAGAAGGCGGCGAGGTTGGCCAGCACCAGGCGGCGGGTGGCGCCGGTGAAGTCGGGGAAGGCAAACGGGCTGGCGCCAAACCTGGGCATCGCTTCTCAGACTAAACCGTGCGGCGGGCGCGTGTCATGGGCGGCCGTTCACGGGGCGCGGCGGCAAGGACGATTTGCGGAGGGGCGCCGGCCCAATGCCCGATTGGGGATTGGGCCGCCAGCCTGACCCTCAGGCGGCTATATCGATCCATTCCTGGTCATCGATCTTTTTTACGATTCTCGGAGCCAGATTGGAGCCGGCTCCAGATCGCTCCGACCATGCCGCCAGCAGTGGCCTCACGAGTTTCCTGACCCGCTCCAGCAGCTCCCGGTCGTCGCAGGAGATGGCATACAGAAGCCGGATCAGCTTGTCGGATTGCTCTGAGATCGCCTGCTTGCCGTTTTCCATGCGCGAAAGGGTTTCCGGCTCCAATCCCAGATTTTGCGCGAAGTCGGTTGCCTTCTTGCCCAGCCTCTTGCGGAGAAAACGGACTTCCTCGCCGGAGAGCGGCTTCGGACTCTCGATCAGATCGCGCGCCAGCAGGCGCATGAGCTGCTTGATGGCGGGGACTTCGGCAACGATGCTTCCGCACTCGCACACGAAATATCGAATGCCGACAAGATACACGTTGGAAAGTCCGCTATCGAGAAAATGGAACGGCCGGTCTGCGGTGGCAAGCTTTTCAGTGCGACGATCGATGCAGTCGTGCGTCTGGC
>Ga0302324_100013313_pt1 | contig 16685 bp, 16 predicted proteins | sample Palsa_T0_1_FD_201949 | JGI IMG/M metagenome (GOLD analysis project Ga0302324, IMG submission 201949) | Peat permafrost microbial communities from Stordalen Mire near Abisko, Sweden - Palsa_T0_1 | ecosystem: Environmental > Terrestrial > Soil > Palsa > Peat permafrost | place: Sweden: Abisko...
GTCGGGAGATAGCGGCGCCTACCAGGCCGCGATCATGCCGCCGGCCGACGACCCGAATGTCACGGTAGTAGGGGGCACCAGTCTGACCACGGCGGGCGCCGGTGGGGCTTGGCAATCGGAGAATCGCTGGAGGAAAGATGACAGTCGAACAAGCATGGGCAGAACTTGAACAATACGAAGCGATCACAGAAAACACGCTTCGAAGATTCAGTGCCTTCGCCCTGCCGTCTTACGGGGTCACATGGAAAGAGAAGTCATGAACGCGGCCTCACGGTGTCCCTCGATCTCACACCGAGAGAACAGGGGGCTTTTAGGCCGCAAGTTCCGTGACTACGTCCCCGCGGTGGCTCCACGGAACTGGCTGTATTTGATAGTTGCGAAATGCGTCCAGGACGCCCGCTGAAATCGATTGCTCAAAGTCATTGAGAACAGCGTAAGCCTTGGACTCAGGTGGCCGGACCTCGCGGGTATCACTCCATTTATAAATGAATGCCTCGGCGGTGTCGCGCGTCGGGCGGTTGATCGCCTGCACGATACGTTCCGGCTGCTTGCCGGGAGACTTTGGAATAACAAAATCAAATAGATGATCGAACCCGCTGATGCCAGTGAACTTCACCTTTGGCGTGTAGCGAACGTGGCTGGCGTCGAGCCACGCAATCACATCTTCAAAAAACAAGCTCTCAACAACCGGCTGTGCAAGGTAAAAGAGGTCATTCACGGCGAGAATAGCCTGAATGAGGTTGTGTTTCCGCGCCGGAAAGGTTTCAGGCGACGCGTGTACTTCAAGGGCTTCGTTGTTCATCCGAACACCAAATCCATTCAGCGTCATCCTCAAGAGATCCTGCCGCTTCTCCGTGTTGAGATTGCAGCCGGACGCTTCCAGGTCGTGAATGGTGTAGCTATCATCGGTGAGAACGTAGCCGCCAGTTTCCGCGCGCGCGTAGATTTGTAGCGCGTCGTTATGGCGGTCAAGGTAGGGTGTCGTGATTTCAACCCAAGTGTCGTTCACTTCGCGCAGAGTCGTTTTGTCTTTCAGCCAAGCGCGGTAGTCGTTCAGAAGTTTCTCGATCTCCAGCGCCGTCGTCATGAAAACAGCCCTTTCTCAATCTTAGGCGGCCCGGTGATGTTGCACTGCTGCATGAACGCTTCGAATGTTAAAAAAAGGTCCAGCGTATTTGTGTATGTCGTCGGGGGAGCCGGGATTGCCCATTTGTCGCCGTAGCCTTCGCGGTAGATATGCAGGTGCGGGCAGGGGATTTCTTCGCCGTCAGGGTTCCGGTGTGGGGGCCCGTCAAGGTCCAGCCGCATTAAAATAATTGCGGCTCGCGCGCGGTTCTGATAGGTAGCTTTTGTGAGCTTGATTTGCGCGCGAGTCACATCGAGCATGAAGCTTTCCCGCTTGTCGAGGGACGTCAGCGGAATTGCAATCCTATCGCCGGGGGACGGAAAGAGCCATTCCTTCTCGTCAACCGCGCGTTTTTCCATTGCCATCAGCTTGTCCGCTTCGTCCTGAGTGAGATTGATATCGGCCATTGGAAGAGCTTTTCTTGTTTGGTTCGAGCCGACTCCACAGCGGGCCTATTGAAAGCTGCCGGGTCGGGAATTCTTAGCCTCCCACTCTACGGCATAAGCCCGATGATGGGCAAATCTGCGCTCCGTGAAACATGGCCGCGCCAGTGGCCCGGCTTTAGCTGGGCTGGTCCCAAAGTGGCCGTCAAACCAGTCCTTCCAATCTGGTTTCAAGCTGTTTCACTTCTTGGTCGGAGAATCCCGCCATTGCAAACAGAAGGCGATCAATGAGGTGCTGAATAGGCTCTGATTCTGAGGCGAGATGGGCGCGGGCGATTTTTGACACGGGTCCACGGTTTTGCTCAATTTCACAGATCCTACCCGCGAGCAATCTGAGGAGCGTTTCGGCCGCGCGCGGAAGAGGGGGCCGACACAAGTCGAGCTCATGAACGAGATCCCATAGATCGCCCCATTTCGCAGAGCTCACTAGTCGGCTTATTTGGTTAGTAATCTCGCGATCATTTTCGACAACGGTGGCCTTGAATACAGGACAAGGTAAATTGTTGAATTGGTATTCGTTCACCTTGGAATTGCTGCTGCCCAATAGGAAGTACCACTCCAGAAGCTTGGAATTCAACAAAGCCAAAAGGAGTTCCGGAGATAGTTGCGAGCAGGACTCCGGAATGTAACTAACGGTATCAAAACAAAATTCGTCTTTCTTCAGCGGCGCAGCGATTAGTCTGCGGAAGTTGTTTTGCGGAGCGCTGCGTTGAAAACCGATGCGAGGTTCTTGCGAGTGCCACGCCTTAGAGGTCCTTGCCCGACGATCAAGGAGAGCCTTTCGCTTGATGAAAAATGCATCACCTTGAGAAGCCTCCCGCGCCGCATAAAGAGAGATGTTGGAACCTCTCAGAATCTCGGGGCCATCCTTCGGATTTGTTGAAAGAAAAACCTTTGGTTTTGTCAGTCGTCTCGTTAAGCTCACCCTGGAAAGATGTACAAAGTTCGCCAAGGCGACAGAAGTGTTCCTGTTTCATGAGGCGAACGGCAAGGTCCCAATCTTCTTGAGCGCAACTGACGACCGTCATGTTGCTGGGATCGTATTTCGGTATTTCCTCTGCTGCGATTGTCAAGCTAGGAGAGTGTTCTAAGAAATAGCGGCCCGGATGCCGAGTTGAGGTGAAGCGCTCCGCACGAATGCTGGCGTCGGAACTCTTGACCATGACAAACACAGCCGTAGATAGCTTCGCTTCCGGGAAAACACGGTTTTTCGGGTCGTCCTTCTGAGGGAAAGCGTGGACCTCCCTGAACGTTCCTGCGGCCAGGATTAATTTTCGGACACCAATGGCGTACTCATCTCCGAGTAATGGCATGGGCACAATAAAACCAAGCAGGCCTTCCTGTCGCAAAAGGTCGATAGCGCGGCAAACGAAGAGCTTGTAGAGATTATTCTTGCCCACGAACGAGGGCTCATACTCAGGCTTGGCCTCAAGAAATCTCTTGAGAGGAGAGAGGTCCGTTTCGAGCTCTTTGGAGGCGAGCACATCGTAGGGTGGGTTGCCGATAACGGCGTCAAAGCCTTCAGCATCGCGCGGTGGGTCTAAGAATACTTCCGGAAACTCCAGCTCCCAATGGAAGGGTGTTACGCTGCGACGGATGGCGACGCCGACCTCACCATACCTCTCTAGCAACGGCTTCAGGAGCTTTGGGCGACCGAGGTTTCCTATGAGGTCGCCATACTCTTCGGGTGTGATCGGTACCTGGCCATCGCTCTTGAAAAACTCAGCGCACCATATGTCGCCCAGAGCCGTAAATCCGCTCGCGCGATTTTCGTACTGCTTAAGGAGCCGTTCTTTTGCTTTGACGGTTGTAGCGTCGTTAGATTGGAGGAGTTCGAGCTGATGGAGAGGATCGAGCATCTCCGCTTTCTTTTCGCTAAATTCCTTTTGAAAACTCGCAGCAAAGAGTTCTGGCGCACCGGGCAGGTGCGTAAGGTCTGTCAGCCTTGCGCCTACTAGGCTGTTTCCCCACCGCAAATGATGGTCGAGAAAAGCGAGAGGTCGCTCCTTTGAGACGGTCTCCAACCAGAGGGCAAGTTTAGCGAGTTCAACCGCCAGCGGATTGACATCAACGCCAAATAGTGCGTGCTCCGCAACGCGCCTCTTCCAGAAGGTAAGGGTGGCGTTCTCTTCGTCGAGTTGGTCAGTCTCCTGATCGGAAGTGAACGGATTCGTGGCGATTTCTTCCGCGAGATACTGGCAAGCTCGGACCAGAAAATGTCCGGACCCCATGGCGGGATCAAGGATTTTCAACGCCAACACGCGGTCACCGAACGCACCTTGGATCTCATCCAGCTTTCGTGTCAGTTCGTGCTTGCGAGTATTATTCCCGGTTTTGGCGACCTCGGTCTTGATTGCCTGTATTTCGGTAGTGATTTGCTTCTGGATGCGCGCGCACAAAGGCCCTAACGTATTTTGAACGATATGGTCAACAATGTGATCCGGCGTGTAATAGCTACCGGTCGCTCTGCGCTCTCCTTTGTCCGTTTCCAGGTAGATAGTGCCGACCGGCACGCGCCGGCCCGTGTCACGAAAACCCTTTGGAATCTCAGTTGACAGCGGGTGAAATTTCTCTGTGAAAGTACCGGCCCTTGGAACGGACTTAATTATGGCAAGGGGCTGGCTTGCATAGCGCGGTTGCATTTCGAGCAGGCCTTCGTAGACCGATCCAAGTTGCCGAATGGCAAGATCACGATAATCCACGCGAAAAAGGCCTGCCTGCCTGTTCTGCGGATCAATCGTCCTGCTTACCTTGTCAATAACCTGGGCGAGTTGTCGGTCCGCTATGGCTTTCTCAGTAAGGAACGGATGCTGCTCGCTGGAAAATAGGCCGCCGTTATAGGCAGGCACGCCGTAGCGGGCATGACCTGCGTCCACAAGATCGAACAGTGCTGTCAGGTCCTTCCAGAGCTCTGTGCGATCCTCACGGAAAACGAGTTCTCCACGCCGGTCGAGCTGATGCGCGATCTCGTCGCGCAGCCGCGCAAGAGATCGGTTCTGCGTATAGGTTCCATTAATTCGGTAGGGCAGAAGGCCGCGATCTTCTGCATACATAACGAACAAAAGCCGATATAACAGGACGAAGCTGTTGGTCTTGCAAGTTTCAAGGTCGTCGAAGGAGAGTTTATTTTCCGTTCTCTTCAAGAAGCCTGAAATGCAGAGTGAAAGCGCATCGAATACTCTTTCCTTCAAATCCTCGCTGACACCAACTGCGTATTCAGAGCTCCCGAGCATCGCCCTCTCTATGAGGGGCGCTCGCTGCAAACACGAAACAAATGCCGTAGGACTAAAAAGAAGATAAAAGTACAGGAACTCGCGGACATGGTGGCCTTCGAGGTCGGCCTGGTCGCGGGGGCCAATGGCTTCTAGAACGCTTGGTAGATCAACTTCAAGATACGTTTGAAAGCGCGGTTTGCCCGGTGGAATAACGCGCGGGATAAGTCGCCACAGTCGTCCATTGGTTAAAATTCCCCATTGGCGTTGGGTTCGCTCAAGGTACCACTCCATCTGTTCAGGCGGATATTCCTTGCGGCCGTCGACTTTCTGCGGTTTATCAAGGGAGACGTGCCAAGCTTTCGCGTCCGCAACTACCGCAGCGTTATCCCAGAACTTCGGAGAAGAGCGGCCGTGGTCCAGCGCACGGCCGAAAGCATCGTCCGTGAGGAAAAGGGCATAGTCGGGTTTTCGACCTTGAACGAGAGTCTGATAGAAAAGCTTCCACCCGAGCGTCTCTAAGATGGGCTGAATGAATTTTTCCTCTAGAGGCGCTTCGGTACCATACTTCTCGACACGTGAACGCTCGGTGTCCCAGAGGGCTCGCAGTTTTACGAGAGCTGCCTCAGCATCTTTTTGGAGTTCGTGCCAATCAGGCTCCAGTGGAAGGCGATTGTTCAGCCAATAGTTTGAGAAAAGCTCACTATTTCGAACCGGTCCCAACGGAAGTAGCAGTTGAACATCGTTCTCTGACACTGCCTATGCACTCCCTAAGCGTGAACGTGGTCGGGCGCGTGAAAACGTCGGACACGGATTTTCTTCTCCCGCTTGCGGGTCTGGGCAATATCGTATGAAGCCTGCATTCGCATGAGCGTATCCATCTTCACACCAAAGGCCTTTTCGATGCGAAGCGCCATATCTCCGGACAGGTCGGCGCTGCCATTCAGCAGGCTCGACAATGCTGGACGGGAAACGTGAAGCACGGCAGCGGCGGCCGTCACCGACAGGCCCGCAGGCTGGATAATCTCGGTCTTGATGAAATCGCCGGGATGAGGCGGGTTCTTCATAGGCATGGTGTTTGTTCCTCCTGAGCTAGTGGTAGTCTTCCAAATTCAAGTCGCAAATCTCGTTCTCTGTCGCGTCGATACGGAACGTCAGACGCCGGTTCCGGGTAACGCTAAGGCTCCATGTACCCTTCCGGTCGCCGGTCAAAACGTGGGCCTTCCACGACGTAAGCGCCCGCAATTCCTCCGCGCTTTCCAAGTCGTCGAGGTATGCCAGCATCTTTCGGAGTTTATCCACCGTATCCGGTGGAACGCCCTTCGCCCTGTCTTCCGAATAGAGCATCTTGAGGCCCTTGTGGGCGAAGTTCCGTATTTTCACCAACGAACCGTAACCTGTAGCTTAACACTTGTCAAGTAAGATCATCACTCGCCGATCCACTGATTCGCTTCCACCTGAAGTACATCGAGATGGCGTAAAGCGGCACAACCAATTAGCGCGAAATAAAGGGCGTTATGTTGCACGATGGAGAAAAGAAAGCGGTGCAGGCTCCTCTTGCTGTGAACAAGAGAAGCCACAGCGTACTCGCCTTTTGGAAGGGTGATTCTCACCGCCACAGTGGAGGGGAACAGGGGAGCGGGCTGCAGCAGCTCTGGAGCACGGGAGAAATCTCGTTCATTCGACTCTCCCTCTGAGTAACAGCTTGGACACAACAGCCGAAACCTGGTTCTCATATCCCTGCTTCGCCATGCGCTGTAGGCGCTCGCGCAACCATGCCTCGTCCCAAAATTCCCATCCTTGCGCCTCAAAGTGGGCGCGGATTGCGGCGCGGTCGACTTCATTCCTGACCTTGCCGCATGCCAGTGACAGGCGGACTTCGGGGGCGGCGCGGCACGCGCCGGCTTGAGCCAGTTGCAGGCAGAGTCTGCCGAACACGATTTTTCTCAGTTCGGGCTTGTTGAACAACTTGTACCGGATAGCGTGATCAGCATTGCTGCCGTCGAAGGCAGAGGCCCTAACACCCACGGAGTCAAAGTAACTTTTGCACTCTACGACGCGAAGGAGATTGTCCCGGCCGTTGTAGGCAACGATGTCGATTTCCCATCTTGGCGATGAGGGTAGGCCGATGAGGCGCTTTTCTTCCTTCGTCAGTTCAACTTTTACGGAAGTTCGGACCCAATAGCCCTCCATCCAGAGGATTTCGCTGACTAGCTGCTCGAAGGCGTCCATGAACATCTCTCGCGCTAAAGCTGCTCGCCATGCATCACTGAGCGTGCTGCGGAGTCAATCTCCTGCAAAATCTTCGGCATTTCTTGATTGGCAGCGGTCGCGGCAGCTTGCCACAATTCGGCTCTCTTAGCAGGGTCGATAATCATGGGATCGTGGGCCAAAGAAAAGTCCAACCGGCCTTCGAACGCGACTCTAAAGACAGTTTCGCACCGGTCAACAAGATCCTTTGGGATGAATAGCCTGCCCTGCAACAATGCGTTGCGCGCCGCTTCCATTGCCTCGATGACCTTCCTTTCATATTCTTCCCGGCTCACTTCGCCTATGAAGCGAGCACGAGCCGTCATTCCCTGAAAACACCATTGCGCCTCCAAGAAGTGCCGATTTAGGGTCGAAAGAATATCAAGCTGGCGCTCGTGCACACGTGACGCTCGGACAAACGAAGCCTTTAGCCGTTCAATCTCAAAATCTGCGTTGGTCTTTAACTGCAACTCGAACAACTTGGCATCCCGCGCCAACGAGTCCTCGAATCTCTTAAGGTCTTTAGCAAGCCACGTTTGAATCAAGGACCGTGCGAGAAAGCCGAGAACAAGGAGAAGGGCAGCATTTCCCCCAAACGCAATTAGAATTCCCTGCCACCATGTCATACAATCACTTCATCACATCAGCGCCCGGTAAAGAGTAGTCCGATTGACCCTGAACAGGGCGGCCAGTTCTCCAAGGCTCGGCGGCTTTTTCTTCGCTAGTTGCTTCCGGGCGTGGTCGATCTGGTGCGCCGTCAGTTTCGGCTTGCGCCCGAATCTCACGCCCCGACTTTTCGCGTCCTTCACTCCGGCGCGGGTGCGCTCGCTTATCAGGCTCCTTTCGAGTTCCGCGAGTACACCGATCATCTGCCACATAGCGCGGCCGGTCGGGGTCTCGGTGTCGATTGCCTCCGTGAGGGAGCGGAATTTCACGCCCCGATGTTTCAGGTCGTCAAGCATGGTTATCAGGTCGCGCAAGCTGCGGCCTAATCTGTCCAGCTTCCACACCATGAGCGTGTCGCCGTGCTCAAGCTTCTTGAGACAGCGGACAAGGGCGGGGCGCTTGGTCGTGGCTCCTGATAGACCCTCGTCCTTGAAGATGGTTTTACATCCGGCCTTGGTCAACGCCGCGCGTTGCAGGGCCGTCGTTTGGTCGTCGGTCGATACTCGCGCATAGCCATATTTCATGCCGTCATTTTGCACCGGACATTCGCAACATGCCAAGTCCTTTATTTACAGGCCTTCGCGCAATGATGCAAAACTTACCCATTCTGAAACGTTGGTCGAACTAAGCGGGCCACCGCTGGGCGCGCCGTCATCTGACCGGAGTTGTCCCTTGCGGAAGCGGAGAATGGCGGGAAGCAGCTTTTGAGACGATCGGGAACCTGAGCCGCGTGTGAATCTAAGCTGGTATTCTTTTGGATGATGTTCTCGATGTAACGTGCCTCTTTATCGGCCCACACCCGTGCAGAAACGACAACAAAGAATGCGCCTATCGCCAGAAGAGCGACGCCGCGTCCTCTGAATTTACTCCTTACAAAATCGATTATCCCAGCGGCCATGAACATGATTGAGTACACCGCAAGCAAGCGAAAGGCTCTTACTTGTGTTCTACCGTTTTTCGAATTGAAATCATACCACTTGCGGCGATCTGTGGAGATATCTTCTCCCTTCACGTCTTTCCATTGACTGGCAAACTCACGCTCGAAACTGCTGAACGCAGTCGCATACTCAAACTCATATTTAACCGAACACAGTCCATAGTATCGACGAGACTGCGCGACAATCGGCAATGTCAGCTTCGCCGCTTGATCTAGGACGTAAGCAAACAGAATCAGCAGGCCAAAAGCAACGGTTGTGCCCACTGTTTTGCGGACCAGTAAGCTGAGGGCATGGGGACTTTCTTTAGCCCATGCTTCGAGGAACCGGATGGTCGTGTTTCTAGCGGCTTTCAGAGAACACTGCTTTAAGCTTGCGATTAGAAAGAAAAGGGGCATCGTCAGCACGAAAGCCCCCGCAATATAAAAGATTATTCCTATCTTACTCAAGAACACTTTGGCCCCATCCTTCTGGGTTATCCGGCTGCGCGGCTGTCGGCATCGCCGATTGAACATACGTGTATTCCACCGGCCTCCGCGTCGTGACCGGCAGAGGGAGGGGGGTGACGGCTATCGGCAGAGGGAGGGGGGGCGACGGCTACTGGTGCCGTGACGATTACTGGCTGAGGTGGCGGAGTTGGTATACCCATGCTTGGGCAGTATATAACATCAGGTCGGTTTCATGCCCCTGAAGACTGTCAACTTTGAATGGTGCGAAATGGATCTGACGTTCTATGCCCGCTGGCGAAAGGAAGATCAAGAAGTTCAAGGAACTCGTGTCGCGCGGCCTTCAGAATGGACTACAGCGCCGGAAGCAACTTTCACGGTTGTACGGCAGTGGCTGGATAAGGAAATGATCCGACGCGGCTGAGAAAGTTACCCGGACTCGTCCTGTCCTGAACGACGACGGGAAGCCGCATCCTTCCGTTGTGTGCTTCCGAGCGGATGCGGGGCGGTGTTTTGCGGCGTCTCTGGCGTTTTGTACGAGTACCCAGATCCATCGTGTGGCGTACTCTTGCCGGTTATTGGTGACGCTTTCGAGGTACTTGTGGACGGTTTGTGCAGTGTTTTCCCGAAGTACTTTATCTCGGTCTCTGGTGAGGTCGTCCATGCGCGGTCGTGTCCGCGTTGCGCGCTTATGAGAGCAAAAAAAGAAGTCAACACAGCTGATGTCCGGACCACCGGCATATGGCCATCCAGTTTACCAACACCTTCCTGATTTAATGTCACCGTGCGCCTTACTAGAAAGGTTTCCGGGACGTGAAGCTCCTTCACGCTCCGGCTGTTTTGCGAAAGCAGCCGTTTTAGGAGATCTTCAGCGTTGTCGTAAAGCTGCTGGAGGTCTGGGCGGTTGACACGTCCACTTTCCCCGCACCATAGGCCTGCTGGATAACGGACGCCATGATCGGCTTGGCATAGTCCATGTTGATGTCGTCCTTCACAATCGCCGTGGTGTCGCTGATGATATAGCCGAACTGTTGTTGCGTTATTGTTCCCTGGAGATCCTGAGCGAGGGTCACAAGATCTTCAAAGAGGTTCAATCCTTTTTCCGTGGCAATCAGAAAGTAATCTACGAGAGCAGGAACAGCGCCCTGGTAAAACCAAGATGGAACGGCAGCCGGGTTTCCAGGATGACGACGATTGAAGAGTGCCCCGGAATCGCCCGTATCGCAGTAACTGTTGTACAAAGCCAGGTCCGCATACGAATACGGCGTGATGAAGGGCAGATCCTTGCCCATCAGGGTCACGGCGGCCGCGTGGATGGCGTTCCAATTGGCCGTGTCAGCCGTTTGATCGACTTTGGGCTTTCCGCCGATGCCGCCCGCGAACGGCGAAAACGTGAGGCGCCCATATGCGGAAGAGTTGAGGACGGCGGTAACGCCGAGGGTGTTCTTGGGATTCGCCTTGGCATACGTAGTCATCGCGGTCATGGTTGCCTGGAGGGCCGAAGAATCGACGATGCCGAGGATGCCCACCAGGAGGGCAGCCGATTTCGCACTGCTGCTTTCGGACATTTCAATGTTCAGGTCCACCGAGGCACCGCTAACAGTGCCATCGGCTGCCTTATTTGCGACACCGTTGAAGTATATCCGTACTTGGCCCTTGGCTGAATTTTCAGCGACAAGCTGCTCGACGCCCACTTGGTAGAGAATACGGATACCGTCGGTCGTGATCTCCGAGGTGCAATGCCCGAAAAAATCGGTTTCGTCTGAGTATTTGAACAGATTGAAGAACTGCAACGTAAGTGTCGTCGACTTCTTAAACTGCTGCATTATGCCGGAGCCGGGCTGGACGGTAAAGCCGGGGATCTGAGTTGCATCCTGAATGTTGTTGCTGAGAAGGTCGTTCCAGCTTTGGGCGATAATCGACGGACGGCTCAAATCCACTGCGTAGTTAAACAGGAGGGTTCTTCCCTTCTGGCTGGACAGAGCGAGGGTCAGGCCCGCGCTCCCGTTCAGTTTCTTGATTTCATTGTTGAGCTTGGATAATGCATTGCTCTCCAGGTCGGCGATCTTTGGAGCGACGGCATTCGCCACGGTCGTCCCCAGCGCCGGGCTTTTGGTTACCGATTGGACCGCCTGCTGAATCTGGGAGGTGTCAGCGTTCACGGATAGTGCAGTTGTCGTGATTACCACGGAGATGCCGACGTTGACATCCGTTTCATCCGTTGATGCCCGCACAAGGTACAGTTGCGCGTTGTTCGTGTCTGATTTCGTGATGATCAAGCCGAAATGATCGGTGTGGGTGTATTTTATCGTGGCCGAAAGTCCGGCCTTGGCGTCTGCCGTGGGGAACGTAATCGCCTTGGAAGCTTCCTGGTACGCCTTCTGGATGAGCGCGATGCTGGAGGCAGCCAGCTTGAAGTCGCCCAGGCCATAGTCCACGTCAAGTTCAAGACTGAGCGTGCCGTCAAACGTCATCCTGGTCGAGCTTCCAACGACCATGCGGGCGAAGGAGGCATTGGGTGAAGTAGGCAGGACGATATCGTTGAATGCGTCAATGAGCGCCTGTTGCGTTTCCGTGGTCGACGCTACAGGCTGGCAAAAGCTGAGGGTCGTGTCGGTAGAGCCGGCTGCCTTGCCTGAAATGGTGATTCCGTAAGCGGTCCCCGAACCCGCGACATTGCCCGAGATGCTGAAGTCCAAATCGATATTGATGTACGTCATCCCCGGCACTGCGGGAATCTGGACGTTGTCGGTCTTGGTGGTATCGCCGATATCTTTTGCGGCCTCGAAATCTTCGCCTTGCGTGGCTATGGTTACAGTGCATTTAGCGCTCGGCTTGAAGGAAAACGTGACTGGACCGGCCTTCCAAGAAGGAGGGGTGGCACTTAGCGAAACGGAAGCGGAGAATGAACCTGCCGCCTTGGAAACAGGCTGTCCCTTATACGCGAGAAGTTCCTTCCCCAAGGCAAACACGGCATTGCCTTGAGACGAAATAAAGTTCTTAAGATCGCTCGTCGAAGCGAGATCCTGCAATACGTCTACCGTAATACCAGCTGGTTGATCGGCCATGAACATTCCTTTGAAGAGAGATTGGGGAAAAGCACTTCCATTCTCCTGCGGAAGAGTAACGAAGGCAATCGATTGCGGCACAAAAACGAGGATTATTATTGGATTAGCGACGTTCTGTTACTTTTCATGCGATTGTGTTCCATCGGATTGTTAGAAAGCTTCCTGAGCGACCGCGAAGGACTAGACGTACTACAACCGCGCGGAGCAGCCGTCAGGGCGGGGTTGTCCCGGGCGATACGGAAGGAAGGTTATGCAAGCGGAACAACTATTTGAACTATGATGCGTTTTGTCGGGTCGTAAAATGCTGTTGTGCTGTTCAAGGCTTGGCCATCGCCTTAAGGAACTTTTGGCTGATGGGCTCGAGCCCCTCCTTGTTGCCTGCGCTTCGAATGCAATTCTGGATGTCGATGGCCGAGCAGTAGGAAGTTATCTACCATGCCTTGGAGAAACTTTCACAGTGCCGCGACAGTTTTGGAGAACGGATTTTGGAGAACGGAGTCTCTACGTCCCTTTCAATGTGATAGTATTTGACCGATTCTAGCGGGACTTATTTGGTGACTGGGGAGATGGATCGTAAATTACGCGGCAGCTCCAACGCGGGGTAGAATTCCAGCCGGAGGATAACACCGGCCTCTATGGAGGGAATGTGATGCAGAACCCGGGCCAGAACCAGACTCTCTACGTGACGTTGCGATGGGGCAAAGAGTCTGCGAAGTCGTATCCCATCGAGGAAGCCGGCCTCGAAGATCTGTCGCTTCGCTGGTCCTACGTTGTGTGGAAACGCCGGCGCTGGCGGGATAGTGAAAAGCTCGTCGGCGGACTCGCCGATAAAGCTGTCGAGGACCTTGGTGGATTCGACATCAAGGGAGGCGACCTGGACAAGATCGCGGAGTATGGTGTCGTCGAGGTGGGGATTCCGCAGTCGAATCGCCATCTCTGGTACCTGCCTTGGGAGTTCCTGCTGGCAACCGCCACCAGCGCCGCGAGAGCCGGCCGCAGCCTTCTAGTCATTCGCCGCCTTCTGGATCCTCTGGCCAGCACCGTGGTTGCCCAGGGCTCGGAAGAGCAGGGCGAAAAGCCGAGGCTGCCGCTTCTGTTCGTGCAAAGCTTGCCGGGGCGTCTGCGCCACCGCTACCTCTTCGACATCGAATACAAGCTGGTGCGGCGGGCCCTTCGCCCCCGCGCCGACACGTTGTCAGAATCCATCCGAGTGCTCGACACGCCCACACTCAAGAAGCTTGAGGCGGAAGTGAAGAATACCATACCGGTGATTGTGCATCTCTCCGGGATGGACAGCAGAGAAGGTGCCGAGGATGTACGTGCGGGTTGGCCTGACCCTGGCTTATATTTGCAAGGTGAACTCCAAGACCCCGTTCAGGAAAGACTGGCCTCGGGCGCGGATCTGGGTAAAGCATGCGGGGCGCTTCCAACGCTCGTCTCAGTCAATTGCTACCATTCCGCCGCCTTGGCGGCTGACCTTGTCAGCGCCGGTGTGCGCCTAGCGGTCGGCTTCCAGGATGAAGTGGACAATCCTTTGATGGAGCTGTTCTTCGGGAACTTCTACCGCGGACTGCTGGTGGACGGCGAACTGCAGCGGGATCAGGTCGTCAAGAACCTTTGGACGGCGATGGAAGCGGCGCGCCGCGAAAAGGCGACGGACCCGGGGTTGGCGAGCACTAACAACCTGAGAGGCACTGGCATCGTGTTTTGGACGCGGGACGAACTGCCGTTGAAGCACCCTAGGGAGACGGAAGGCGACACAGGCGGTGAAAAGTGCGTTACCGTTCCGGCGCCCCACGACGGCGGCGCGCGGAGCATGCTCGAATGCGATATTCGGCCGCATTCTGCCCTCAATTACTCGCTTCTTCACAATGATCGCAGCTTGTTCAAGCGATTCGTGATTAGGACGGAAACGGAGGGCACGGTCTTCGATCTTCGCGTGTCGGTGAACCTGGATGTAGCTGGCGCAAGGAGCTCGTACTCCGCCACGCTGGATCTCCGCGACTTCTACGCTAACTTGAGCCGGATCCGCGTGTCTCTAACATCCGAACTGCTGCGCAGTCTTCAGGAGAACGTGTACAGTTCCGTTCATGTGATCGTAGAGTGCCAGGGGCAGATCGTGCACGAGAACACGCACAAAGTCTTGCTCCTGCCCATAAACGAGTGGAAAGACGACCAGCTGAATGGCGCCTGGCTACCTTCATTCATTCTCCCGTACGATCCCGCGATTGCCCAGATTACGAAGATAGCCAAGAAATACCTTCAGGCACTGCGGGACGATCCTTCAGCTGGATTTGATGGATATCAGAGGGTCACCGACAAGGACCGCGATTGTGTGCATAGCCAAGTACAAGCCATCTGGAACACTCTGTTGCACGATTATCACCTCAGCTATATCAACCCGCCGCCCTCCTTCGAAGCACTGAGCCAACGGATCCGCACGCCTAGCCAGGTCCTGGCGCAAGAGCGGGGTACCTGCATCGACCTTGCTCTTCTGCTGGCGGCTTGTCTGGAGTACATAGACGTATATCCCGCAATGTTTCTACTGTCTGGACATGCGTTCGTAGGGTACTTCACCAGCATTGAAGTCCATGACGAGTTTGGCAAACAGTTTCAGTCCTGCTTTAAGATTCCCGTCCCTTGGAAGGAGCGAGGCGGTATGCCTCCCCAGCCATGGGTCTTGGAGAAAGATGCCCGACAGGAGATCGTCCAGCTGGTGAAAGAAGGTGGGCTGGTACCGCTGGAGACGACCTTTCTTTGCGACAATCGAGGATTTTACGACGCGGCTCAACAGGGCAGGAAGAACCTCACGGATCGCGGCCGTTTCGAATCATTGTTTGATGTAAAGCGCGCTCGTGATAACCGTGTTGTTCCATTACCTATAGGAGGCCAGAACTCATGACTACCGAACAGACAGACCCCAACGCCGGCTTTGCGAAATTGCTGAACCATGTGATGAAGATTGTGGACCGCGCACCGGCTGAGGAAGCACCCAGGGAGGCAGGCCAGCCCTTGCGCCGCAGTGGACCTGTGGATACCGAGGGGGCGCCGACGATCACTTTGATCGAAGACGACTACGGCATTCTGCGTTGGCGAATTGGTGATCCGGTGCCCAGGCTCACACCTCTGGGAGGACGGCGCGCGGTGCTTCCTAATGTGGAAGGCGAGGTGGTGTGGGAGCACGAGATTCAGGACCTCGGCAAAAACACCGTGGTCGGCAAGCTCCAGGATCTGGATCGCAGCCTGAACAGCAATCACGGTCTGCGGCAGTTGATGAAAGACGGCACTCTTGCGAAGGTGGAGCAGATCTCCAGCGAGGGTCCGATTCTCGTCCTAATTCACGGCACCTTTAGCAAGACCGAGGCTCTGCTGCAGGAGCTGAATTCGCATCCCGACGGGCGGGATTTCTTGACTTGGGCACAAAGCAATTACAAACAAGTTCTGGCCTTTGATCACTCGACCGTCTCGGTCAGCCCGTTCCTGAATGCGTTGGAGGTTTCACGCCTTCTCAACCAGTCGGCCGCCGAGATCGATGTAGTTTGCCACAGCCGCGGGGGCTTGGTCACCCGCTGGTGGCTCCAGGTGCTAGACCGGCCGGATCGCAAGCGGCGACGGGCGGTGATGGTGGCATGCACCCTGAAGGGGACCAGCTTGGCGGCGCCCGAACGGCTCAGAAAGGGCCTCGAACACCTGAGCAACATGGTACGTGCAGCCAGTGCGGTCACCTCTGCCGTGCCTTTTACCACCGGGATCGCCGGACTGATGTCGATCGCGGCCGGAGCAGTGGGGGCGGTGGCGCACACTCCCGCCGTGGATGCGATCTTCGCGATGGTTCCCGGCCTGGCCGCAATGTCCCGGATCCAAAACAACAGCGAACTGAACCAACTGCAAGCTTCACAAGGGAACATGGTGGAGTGCTTCGGCGTGAAGAGCAATTTCGAACCTCCGGATGTGAAGATCTGGGAGTTCTGGAAGGTATTCAACCGGCCCTTCGAACGGGTAAAAAACGCGCTCGCCGATGATTTCGTATTTCGAGACAAGGACAATAACCCGGTCCAGAATGATCTGGTTGTCGATTGCGAGGCAATGCAGGGAGTTCCGCCTTTTGTCCTGAAAGAATGGTGCGACTTCAAGACGTCGAACACAGTGCATCACACCAATTACTTCACCCAGCCGGATACCGTCAAGTTCATGAAAGATAAGCTGCGTGCCTGAGTAAAACGAATTCGAACTCAGCTCTACGGCTCCTGTGAGGCCCGCAGAATTGTACAAATTGCGGTCCAGAGCTGAAGCTGGAGCGACGGGAGAAGGGGCAGCAATCGTTTGTTTTTTGCCGCTGTAAGGCATACCCTCAACGAACGGCGTTTTGTTTGGATTCGAGGTCGTTTTGTCGGGTCCATAAAAAAGGCTGCTCACCCCCAGCCGCTCTTTTTGTCGGGTACATAAAAAAGGACCCCACGCCCGCCGATTTTGCCCCCTCTCTAATCGCCAAAACAATCCTCGAAGATTTGACTTGCTGTTTCTCCCCACCAGAGCGAT
>Ga0302324_100013314_pt1 | contig 16682 bp, 11 predicted proteins | sample Palsa_T0_1_FD_201949 | JGI IMG/M metagenome (GOLD analysis project Ga0302324, IMG submission 201949) | Peat permafrost microbial communities from Stordalen Mire near Abisko, Sweden - Palsa_T0_1 | ecosystem: Environmental > Terrestrial > Soil > Palsa > Peat permafrost | place: Sweden: Abisko...
TGTATCCGACGGTACGCGAATAGCGTGACAATCCGCTCGGTGCAGACAATCAGCAGGAAAGGCTTGGACGCAAAATCCAAGAATCCTCAGAGACTACACGCCAAGCGTCTCGATTTGAGATGAAGATATAGTCCGAGCTGCATGGCGACATGCAGAGGTTGGCAGAAATGTCCAGCCCGTCGGATTCTCGACGTAACAATACTGAGCGAAATTCCTTGTCGGGTAAGTTCCGACCTGCACGAATGGCGTAACGATGGCCACACTGTCTCCACCCGAGACTCAGCGAAGTTGAAGTGTTTGTGAAGATGCAATCTCCCCGCGGCTAGACGGAAAGACCCCGTGCACCTTTACTGTAGCTTTGCATTGGACTGTGATGAAGTTTGTGTAGGATAGCTGGGAGGCTTTGAAGCGAGGGCGCTAGCTCTCGTGGAGCCAACGTTGAAATACCAGCCTGACGTCATTGCGGCTCTAACCCAGGACCATTATCTGGTTCGGGGACCGTGCATGGTAGGCAGTTTGACTGGGGCGGTCTCCTCCCAAAGAGTAACGGAGGAGCTCGAAGGTACGCTAGGTACGGTCGGCTATCGTACTCATAGTGCAATGGCACAAGCGTGCTTGACTGCGAGCCTGACAAGGCGAGCAGGTGCGAAAGCAGGACATAGTGATCCGGTGGTTCTGTATGGAAGGGCCATCGCTCAACGGATAAAAGGTACGCCGGGGATAACAGGCTGATACCGCCCAAGAGTTCATATCGACGGCGGTGTTTGGCACCTCGATGTCGGCTCATCACATCCTGGGGCTGAAGCCGGTCCCAAGGGTATGGCTGTTCGCCATTTAAAGTGGTACGTGAGCTGGGTTCAAAACGTCGTGAGACAGTTTGGTCCCTATCTGCCGTGGGCGCTGGAGATTTGACGGGGGCTGCTCCTAGTACGAGAGGACCGGAGTGGACGTACCGCTGGTGTACCGGTTGTGACGCCAGTCGCATTGCCGGGTAGCTATGTACGGAAGCGATAACCGCTGAAAGCATCTAAGCGGGAAACGTGCCTGAAGATGAGATCTCCCGGAGGGTTAACCTCCCTGAAGGGTCGTGGCAGACCACCACGTTGATAGGTCGGGTGTGGAAGGGCAGTAATGCCTTGAGCTAACCGATACTAATAGCCCGTGCGGCTTGATCCCATAACCGTGGGCATTGCCTGCAAGCGGTCAGGGTGTTTGCGCCAATCTAATCCCAACTTTACTTCTTCCTCCATCGGTCGTTGCACGCTGCAAGCACTGCGTTGCATCGACCGCTGATCAATGCCTGACGACCACAGCCCGCTGGAACCACGCCTTCCCATCCCGAACAGGACCGTGAAACGGTGGCGCGCCGATGATAGTACGGATTACCCGTGCGAAAGTAGGTCATCGTCAGGCACCCTATAAAAGCAAACGCCCCGGCACTTTTGCCGGGGCGTTTTGCTTGCGCTCGCTCAGCTCAATGCTTGGCGTTGCCTGCGACGACCTCGGAGAGCGTGGGTGCACTCGACGGCGCGTTGCTGCCGTCGCCGCTGTAGCTGGCGCCGATGGTATAGGTTGCGGCGGAAGCGAAGCTCGTTGCGCACTTAGCCGTCTTCGAGTTGCCTGAGCCCGTCAAGACCACGGAGCTGCAATGGGCGATCGCGACTCCGTTGCTGGTGAAGCTAACCTTCCCGGTCGGGCTGGTGCCGGTCACGGTGGCGGTGAAAGTCACGCTCTGTTTCACCTGGGCGGGGTTGAGCGAACTCGACAGCTTCGTCCCGCCGCCACTGCCGGCGTTGACGACCTCGGACAACGGCGCACTGGCCGAAGCCGCATTGCCGCTGTCGCCGCCGTAGCTCGCGACAATGGAGTGCGTGCCCTGGGTGAGCGCACCGGTGCCGCACTGCGCGCTGCGGGTGTTGCCGGAACCCGTGAGGGTCACTGCCGCACAGCCGGCAATCGAACTCTCGCCATCGGTGAAATTGACGCTTCCGGTCGGGCTGCTGCCGGTCACGCTGGCAGTGAAGATGACACTCGCGCCAACCGTCGACGGATTGACCGAGCTCGCGATCGTGGTTGTGGTCGGCGTGGGTGGCGCGCCGGCCACGGCCACGGTCACGTTGAGCGCGGTCACAGTGGCGCTGTTGACGGTAATTCTCACGTTATAGGTACTGTCGGTGTAGGTCTGACCAACAAGGAGCGCCGCGTCAAAAAAGTCGCCGGCCGTACCGGGCGTCATGTCGAGGATCTGGGTGTCGTCCGCAAAGCAGCCGCCCGTGCAGGGATAATCGAACGGTTCCGCAACATGGATGATCGCCCCCTTGTTGGGATAGGCGGACAGAGTCGCGTCGAACAATCCGGTCGGCTGTCGGTACTCGATCCAATAGGTACGGTTGGTATCCGCCGCCACCGGAATCTTCACCGCATAAGTCGACTGGCCCCCGGCTTCGAGCGGCGCGAGGTTGTAGGTCTTGGTCCCCGAGGTCTGCGTGATCACCGAACTCGCCGGGATCCAGCCCAGGAGCGCCTTCTGCGTCGCGTTGAAGTGCATCTGCTGGCCGGTATTCGTATTGTTGCCCATGACATCGAAGCGATCGCCATACTCGGCGAGCGAGCAAGTGCCGCCGAGCACTTGCGGCGCGCAGTCGAGACTCCCCGCATGGTAGAGCGTGAAGTTGTGTCCGAGCTCGTGACCGTAGACCCACAACGCGTTGTAACCGGCGCTCCAGGCCTGGTAAGGGAAGCCGACATAGGCGAGTCCCGCCCAACCGCAACCCGAGCCACCCGGCAGGACGTAGAAGCGGTTGTTGTAACTGGAGATGTCGTAGCCCGCGGCGGTCGCCGCGGCATCGGCCAACTCGCCCATGGTGGTGAAATCGCAGCCGCCAGGCAGGGGCGAACTCGTCACCAACCAACCGTTTGAGTCGGTATTGTTCGCGCAGCCTGACGGCTTGGTGGTCTGGCAGGCCACGGTGACGTCGAGCAGCTGTTGGCCGTAGGAGACCTCCTTGTAATAGGCCGCCGTGCTGAGCGTATTGGTTCGCATCACCTGGTCGATCTCGGCCGTTGTAAACGGATCGGCCCCGGAGCCCGCAAACGTGATCGGCAGCACGAGCACATTGTTGGTGGTGGGGGTCGGGCCGCCGCCGCCGCCTCCGCCCCCGCCCTTGTTGGGGGTGGCCGATGGCAACGCCAGGACGGTGATCTGGGTTGTGTCGAGCGTCACCCCGTCGGCGCCTGTCGTTCCCGAGGCGATCACCTTGGAGCCGGGGCGCAGCATGCCGGGGGAAAGCGTCAGGTTTAAAGGCGCCATCTGCGCCGCATCGGTATAGACGGCAAAGCCATACTCGCCGTGACCTTCGGCGAAGTAATCCTTGTGCCAGAGGACCAGGGTGCCCTGCACCTGCTTCTCGTTGGGCGCCGCCGCGGATCCATTGTCCGCAATCGGTGCCGCCGCCAGGACACTGTAACCGGTCACCTCAAGCGTGGAGCCGCGGAGCGCGCCGGTCACCTCCGCGCGCGAACCTTTCTGCAGGGTCTCTGCCCCAACTCCGGAAAGCGTCGCCGCCGAGCCGTCGTCTTGGCGCAGCGTGTGGACATGAAGGAGGGTGCCATTGACGCGATCCTCGATTACCAGCTCATCGACCGTGCCGGTGAGTGACGCAGCCGCCGGCGCGTCCAAGGCAACCGTCACATCGTGCGCACGTGTCGGACCCGCCGCCAAAACGGCCCATAAAAAAGCCGCCAGGAACGGCAGAAGTCGAACGCTCTGTGTCGGAATCATCGCACCCTCGCAATTCAAATTAGCGTACCGCAAAGCAGACGCGAAGCCGCCAGATTATGCACACGTCATAGACGAGGTACAACCCTGCGACCGCTCCCCTTCAATACCCGCGCCCGCGCGGCACGACACAGGCTGCGGAGTACTAATCAAGCAAGGTCGGTGCCGATAGCGACCTTGCGGCCACGGAAGCAGCCGAGCGGCAGGTGAGAGCGGTAGCAGACAACATATTATTAGCGAAATCAGCAGCTTACAACGTAGATCATCCCGACGTAGCCGGTGCGAGGCGATGGCTGGCGGGCGAGGGCATGCTCACCGCGTAGCGAAGGGTCGCGCCCGTTGCCGCGGCGCGGCGGACACTGGCGTTATCGGACAGGCGTCTCGCCGCCGTAAGGCACACCAGGTTGCCAGGGTCGGTAGTCCGCTCGCGGTGGCCGTGGTGGCGAAGCCCCACCGCTCAATGCTGCTGGCCGTAGGTCGCAAACTTTGCCAGCACGCGCTCCATCTCCGCGCCGGAAAGGAGCTTCGGCGTCCCGATCTGCAGCGCGCGCCAGTACTGCTCGCACAGCGCCTCGACTTCGACGGCAAGCGCCAGCGCGTCGTCCAAGGACGATCCGAGCGCGATCATGCCGTGATTGGCGAGCAGGCACGCCTTGCGGCCTTTCAGGGCGGCGAGCGCGTACTGCACGAGCTTTTCGGTGCCGAAGGTCGCGTACGGCGCGCAGCGGATGTCGTTGCCGCCAGCAACGGCAACCATGTAATGAAACGCGGGGATGTCGCGGCCGAGGCACGCGAGCGTCGTGGCAAACGAAGCGTGGGCGTGCACGACCGCGGCGACCCCCGGTCGCGTCGCGTAAATGGCGCGATGAAAAGGCCATTCCGATGAGGGCCTGAGCGCGCCTCGCGCATCGCCCTCGAGCGTCATCGCCACGATGTCCCGGGCTCGGGTGGCCGTGTATGCCACGCCGCTTGGGGTGATGAGAAAGCCATCCTTGAAGCGGGCGCTGACATTACCGGACTTGCCGCGATTGAGGCCGCAGGTATTCATTTGCCGAGCGGTGGCCAGGATCTCCGCGCGCAGCGCACGTTGTTCAGCCATGCGCCAACTCCGGAAACAGCGTGGCAAGCCCCGCCGCCGATGCCGCACAAAGGCCGCGCTCGGTGATAAGCCCGGTCAGCAGTCGCCCCGGGGTGACGTCGAATGCCGGGTTGTGGACCGGCGTACCGTGCGGTGCGATCGACTCGCCGTCGGCTGGATCGAGCACTTCGCTCGCGTCGCGCTCCTCGACGGTGATCTCGGCGCCGGTCGCAAGTGTCCAATCGATCGTCGACGAAGGGACGCACGCGTACATCGGCACGTCGTTGTCTTTTGCCGCAAGTGCTTTTTCGTAAGTCCCGATCTTGTTGCAGACGTCGCCGTTTCGGCTCACGCGGTCGGCGCCAACGAGCACCACATCAACGCGGGCCGCCTGCATCAGCGTGGCACCGGCCGCGTCGACGATGAGCGTGTGCGCTACCCCGAGCGTGCCCAGTTCCCACGCCGTCAACCGCGCCCCCTGCAGCCGCGGCCGCGTCTCGCTCACCCAAACGTGCAGAGGCAGCCCGGCCGCATGCGCAAGGTAAATCGGTGCCGTTGCCGTGCCCCAGCCGAGGGTCGCCAGCGCGCCCGCATTGCAGTGTGTGAGTATCTGCAACGGTTCGCGACGCCCGCCGGCAAGCCGCTCCAGGATGGAGAGGCCGTGGTCACCGAGTGCGCGGTTGGTGGCAATGTCTTCGGCGGCAATCGTTCCGGCTTCGGCCCAGGCCGCGGCCGCGCGTGCGGATGGCGCAAGTCCTGCCACCTTGTGCCGGATGCGATCAAGCGCCCAGCGCAGGTTGACGGCAGTCGGCCGCGCAGCCAGCAGCAGCGCGTGCGCTGCCGCGAGGCTCGCATCGGATGGATCGGCGCGCAGCGCCAGGGCGAGGCCGTAGGCCGCGGTCGCGCCGATCAGCGGCGCTCCGCGCACCTGCATTGCCCGAATCGCATGCGCCGCCTCGGTGACGGTGAATAGCGACAGCGTCGAGCGCACGTGCGGCAACCGTGTCTGATCGAGAATCTCGATGTGATCGCCGGCGGGCGCGCCGCGCAGGGTGCCCAGGTCGGGAGTCTCCACGTGCATTCCGTCAGGAAGGACCTCGGGCGAAATGGCAGCCATCCCTAATCTACGACCGACATGTGAAGACGCTTTGCTGGCTTACCCATCGGTTCTAAGGCGAGCCCTCTCTCTTTCCTCGGCACTGTTAGCGTGAGGGAATGGAACGCTTGGAACCTCCTGGTCGAGGAAAGGACACAGTTTCTCCCAACCGTCCCCAGCAGCGAGATTGATCACAAGCAAGTCACTCGGCCGGTGTTGAAAATAGCCGAGCACCTCCTGATTGTGAGCTTCGAATCTCCTGACGTAAATCTCCTCATTGCCTTGCGGGCAGCCGACGCCGTAGATCCACCTGCGCATCGGGGTTTCACTGGTGCCAAAGTGGCTTACCTGACTCTTGATCCAATGATCTGAATTTCTCACGCTCAGTACGAACCTGCTTCCCGGATATTTCCCGTCCAGCTCCTTATAGATGATGGGCCAAGGGTTGTCCTGGAAAGCATCGAAGCGTGCCACAAGCTCGAACGCCATGGAGTAAACATGTTCGCTGATGTCCGGGTCGTACACACCATTCGGTCCCGTTACCGTATAGCCCAGCGCCCTCAGCGCGACAGCGAGACTCTTTGTGCCGGTCTTATGAAAACCGATGCAGAATATCTTGGGCTTGGCCACCGTGCGATTCTCCCGTCATCGCCGACCGTTCAGGACGACCAACCTGTTTAGCCATTCGCTGGCGCAATCGTCCCAGGTGTTCTTGGCACTCATTTCTTTTTGAGGGTTGCCGGTGGCGCATGACCTTTACTCGAACTCGCCATTGAGCTTAAGGACCTGCACCACGTTATTGAAATCGTCGGTCCACGGGCGCCACTCGGGATGCGCCGCGACGGGCTCGGACGCCTCGGCGATCGGATCCTTGGCAAGCGCTGCCGCGTTCTCGGAGAGCAGAACCCAGTCGCTGCGACTTGCCAACGGTTCGTCACCATCGTCGGCGACGAGCACCGCGTGCAAACCCGCCTCCGTCGCCAGCTGCTGCACCACCGGCGCGAGATTAAGATATCGGTTGGTGACGTGAAAGGCGATGATGCCGCCAGGCTTCATGTGTCGCTGGTAGATTGCGAGGGCCTCACGCGTGATCAGGTGCACGGGTATCGCGTCGCTCGAGAAGGCATCGATCGCCAGCACATCGAAGCCCTGCGGCGCTTCACGTTCCATGCTCAGGCGCGCATCGCCGAGCGCGATCTCGATCGTCGCCTCGCTGTTGCCGAGGTAGCTGAATTCGTTCCGCGCGATGCCGACGACGGCTGGATTGATGTCGTAGAAGCGGTAGACGTCGCCTTTGCTGCCGTAGGCGGCAATGGTGCCGGTGCCGAGGCCGATGATGCCGACCTTGATCGGCTGCAATGTCGGGTGCAGTGACTCGATTGCGCGCCCGATGCCCGAGGTCCGCGTGTAGTACGTCGTCGGCTCCCGCCCGAGTTCCGGGCTCAGATATTGTGTTCCGTGCAGGATGGTGCCGTGAATTAGTGAACGATGATCATTTGCCGTCCCCTTATCCCACTCCTGAACGCGCAGAACACCGTAGAAATTGCGCGTCGTCATGATTGTGTTCTGGTAGAAGTCGTGAATCGACCAACCCGCAGCGCCGATTGAAAAAAGCAGCACCACGCCGGCAAGTGCGGGGAAAACCTTGTGCATGTGCCGCACCTGGAATACGAGCAATGCGGCGCAGAAAACCAGCCCGAATGCGAGTTCGAAATACGCCGGCAGCACGAGCGGCGCCACCAGGCCAACGAGCGCCGAACCGATCGCGCCACCGAGCGCCACCATGAGGTAGAAACGCGTCAGATAGCGCGGGACGGGCTTCAGGCGCGCCAGCTCGCCGTGGCAGAACATGCAGGCGAGGAAGAGTCCGACACAGAAGACCCCAACCTGCAGCCCGAGGCGGTGGGTGAGGTCGGTATCGGCGAGCGCGAAGGCCATAGCGCCCAGCCCCGCGGCGAGGAGCGCCAGGAACGTCTTGCGCCAATTCCAGAGCTTGCCGTCGAAGCTCAAGATGAACGTAAGCAGGTAGATCGAAAGCGGTACGATCCACAGCAGGGGGATCGACGCGATGTTCTGAACGATATGGTTGGTCACCGCGAGCAACAGGTAGGAACCCGTGGCGGCCAGCACCACCCAGAGCAGTTGCCGGCCGAGCGCGGGAGGCGCATCGTGTGTTGGCGCCCGCGCGATTGCGGCAGACTCCGCCGCCGCACCCGCTCGCAGGCTAAGCCACGCCGACCCGGCAGTGAGCAACGCGAATACGACATAAGCAACTGACCAGCCGAGCGACTGCAGGCGGGTTGCCACCCAAGGCTCGAGCGCGAGAGGGTAGCCCAGCAGCGCGAGCATCGATGCCAGGTTCGACAAGGCGAACAGACGGTAGGGGCTTCGTCCCGGATGGCTGCGCGCGAACCACGCCTGCACCAGCGGGCTCGTCGTCGCCAGCAGAAAGTACGGCAGGCCAACGGTCGCCGCGAGCAGACCCAGAATGCGCCACAAGGGATTCTCGCCGCCAAGTGGCTTCCATTGCACCGCGGGAACGATCGGCAGCAGCGCGCAGCTTAGCGCGAGCAAGGCAACATGCAGCCACGCCTGGGCCTTGGGCGACAGACGCCGGGTGACCGCGTCCGAATAGGCGTATCCGAGCAGCAGCGTGGTTTGAAAGAACACCAGGCAGGTGGTCCAAACCCCGGCCGAGCCACCGAACCAAGGCAGGATTTGCTTGGCGGTGATCGGTTGCAGCAGGAACAGCAGAAACGCGCTGACAAAAATCGTTGCTGCGTAGAGCGGCATGGGCAGGAAAGCTCGTGACGTCTGCGCCAGTAGCGCAGACAGCGCGCATTGTACGCGTTATTGCGCCGCGACCGGCGCCATGAAGGCGTGCCCAGGCGCGACAAACGCCGGGCGTGCCTACCGCCAGCTCGCCGTTGGGTCTCGGACGCTTCCCGTCGGTTCGGTCGCTATATAATGTGCTGCGCTACGCATGATGCGGCCAAGCGCCGCCTTCCCCGAGGAGACTCCCGTGCAGACCCGTGCGGTAACCGCGCCCGATTTGGCGCGTTCGGTGATTGCCGTCCCTCCGTTCGCGCGCATGCCCGACCTCACGCCCAATCCGGTGGCGAACCTGGCCCTGATTCGCCACCTCGAGGCGGGCGGCGTGACCACCCTGATGTACGGCGGCAACGCGAATTTCTACCACGTCGGCTTGTACGAATACGCCGCCATTCTCGATTTCCTCGAGCAGGCAGTTGCCGCGCACACCTGGGTGATCCCGGCGGCCGGTCCGGACTTCGGCAAGTTGCTCGATCAGGCGCGTATTCTGAAAACCCGCGCCTTTCCCACGGCGATGGTGCTACCGCAATCGTTTCCGGCGACGCCCGACGGCAGCGAGCAGGCGATCCGTCGCTTTGCCGAAGCCTTCGGCCGGCGCGTCATCGTCTACCTCAAGGCGGAGAACTTTCTCACGCCGGAGCACGTGGGCCGGCTCGTCGACGCCGGCGTCGTGGCCGGGATCAAGTATGCCGTGGTGCGCGCCGACCCGACGCAGGACGCGTTCCTGCGCGAGTTGCTCGAGCGGGTCGACAAGACGCTGGTCATCAGCGGCATTGGTGAACGGCCGGCGCCGGCGCACCTGCGCCAATTCGGACTGACCGCCTTTACCTCGGGCTCGGTATGCGTCGGGCCGCGGGGTTCGACCCACATGCTCGCGGCACTCAAGGCAGGTGACTGGGCGAGCGCCGACGCGCTGCGCAGTGCCTACCTGCCGCTCGAGGACCTGCGCGATGCGATCTCACCGATCCGGGTGCTGCACGAAGCGGTGACGCTCGCCGGCATCGCCGATATGGGGCCATTGCTGCCGCAACTGTCCAACCTCGGCATTGAGCATCATGCGGCGGTTCGCAGCGCGGCGCAGGCGCTGCTGGAGCACGACCGGGCGTTATCACACGCCGCGGCGACCCAGGCGGCATGAGCGCACGCAAGAAACCCGAGGAGTTGCGCTCGCACCGCTGGTTCGGCTCGAGTGACCTGCGCCAGTTCGGGCACCACTCCCGCGCCGCCCAGATGGGCTATTCGCGCAGCGACTATCTCGGCAAGCCGATCATCGCCATCATCAACACCTGGAGCGACATCAACGCCTGTCATTCCCATTTCCGACAGCGGGCCGAGGAGATCAAGCGCGGGGTGCTGCAGGCGGGCGGCTTTCCGCTGGAGATGCCGGCGATCGCGCTGGCCGAAGTATTCCAGAAGCCGACCACGATGCTCTACCGCAACCTCCTCGCGCTCGAAACCGAGGAGCTGTTGCGTTCGTACCCGGTAGATGGCGCGGTGCTGATGGGCGGCTGCGACAAGACCACACCGGCATTGCTGATGGGGGCGGTCAGCATGAATCTGCCGGTGATCTTCATGCCGGCCGGACCGATGCTGCGCGGCAACTGGCGCGACCAGCCGCTAGGCAGCGGCTCCGATGTTTGGAAATACTGGGCGGAGAAGCGCGCCGGCAATGTCAGCGACTCGCAATGGGCCGAGATCGAAGAGGGCATCGCCCGATCGCCGGGCCACTGCATGACCATGGGCACGGCCTCGACGATGACCTCTGCCGCCGAAGCCATGGGATTCACGCTGCCGGGCGCGGCGTCGATTCCAGCCGTCGATTCGCGCCATGCGCGCATGGCGACCGATACCGGTCGGCGCAGCGTCGACCTGGTGTGGGAGGACTTGAAGCCTCGCGACTTGCTCACCGCCGCCGCGGTCGATAACGCGATCACCACCGTCCTCGCGCTTGGGGGGTCGACCAACGCCGTGGTGCACCTGGTTGCGGTGGCGCGGCGAGCCGGTATCCCCCTGTCGATCGACCGCTTCGACGAGCTGGCACGCCGAACGCCGCTGGTCGCCAACATCCGTCCCGCCGGCAAGTACCTGATGGAGGACTTCTATTACGCCGGTGGACTGCGCGCGCTGCTGCACGAAATTGGCGACCTGCTCTCGCTGGATGCGCGCACCGTCAACGGCAAGACGCTCGGCGAGAATATCGCCCTCAGCGAAGTCTTCAACCACGACGTCATCCTGCCGCGTGACAAGGCATTGGTTGCAGGCGGAAGCCTCGCCGTGCTGCGCGGCAACCTGGCGCCCGACGGCGCGGTGATCAAGCCCGCGGCGGCCGAGGCGCATTTGCTCACGCATACCGGGCCGGCGATGGTCTTCGCTGACTACAACGACATGGCGGCGCGCATCGACGACCCCGACCTGCCGGTTACCGCTGACTCGGTACTGGTGCTGCAGAACGCGGGACCGCTGGGTGCGCCGGGCATGCCGGAATGGGGCCAGCTGCCAATTCCGCGCAAACTGCTGGCGCAAGGGGTGCGCGACATGGTACGCATTTCTGATGCGCGGATGAGCGGGACGAGCTACGGCGCATGCGTGCTGCACGTAGCCCCGGAATCGTTCATCGGCGGCCCGCTTGCGCTGGTGCGCACCGGCGATCTGATCGAGCTTGACGTACCGCAGCGCCGGCTGGAACTCAAGGTCGATGCGGCCGAACTCGCGCGCCGCCGCACGGCGTGGAAAAGGCCTGCACCGCGCTACGAGCGTGGCTACGGCGCGCTCTACCAGCAGCACATTACGCAGGCCGACCAGGGCTGCGACTTCGATTTCCTCGAAGGCACCGCCGCCACCGCCGAACCGGAGATCCACTGACGTGCAAGTCGTTGCCGCGGCGAAGCTCGTGACGCTGGTCAGCGCCATCATGCGCGCCGCCGGCTGCAACGAGACCGAAGCGGGCACTGTCGCGAGGCGTTTGGTCGATTCCAACCTGGTGGGCCACGATTCGCACGGCGTGCTGCGGGTCGGCAAGTACCTCGAATGGATGCACAACGGCTGGGTCAAGGCCAATCAGACGCCGACGATCGTTTTTGAAAGCGACGCGATCGGCATCGTCGACGGCAACCGGGGCTTCGGCCAGGTCGTCGGCGAGTTCGCGGGTCGTCTCGGTACACGAAAAGCTGCGCAGTCCGGCATTGCCATGATCGGGCTGCGCAACTGCGGCCATCTTGGCCGCGTCGGGGACTGGGCCGAGCTTGCCGCCGCGGCGGGCCAGGTCTCGCTGCACTTTCTCAATACCTCGAATGGAATGCGCGTCGCGCCCTTCGGCGGCAGTGATCGACGCTTGTCCACCAACCCAATCACCATCGGCATCCCGGTCGCTGGCGGCGACCCGGTGATTCTGGACATGACCACGTCGATGGTCGCCGAAGGCAAACTGATGGTCGCGCTCAATCGCGGCGAGCAGGTGCCGGAAGGCTGGATCGTCGACGCGCAGGGGCGACCAACGACCGACCCAAAGGATTTCTACGCCGGTGGCGCGCTGCTTACCGTTGGCGGGCACAAGGGCTCGGGACTTTCGATTATCACCGACCTCCTCGCAGGGGCAATCGCCACCGGCAAGAGCTCGGATCCGTCTGACCAGATCCTGCGCAACAACATGCTCTCGATCTACATCGCACCGGACGTCTATGACGCGGAGGGTAGTGTCGCGACCGAGGTGGCGCGGTTCCTCGCCTGGGTCAAAGCGTCGCCGCCGATGCAATCCGGTGCGGCAGTGCTGTTGCCTGGCGATATCGAGCGCAAGACGCGCGCCGAACGCGCGGCACAGGGCATCCCGATCGATGCCAAGACGCACACCGATCTCCTCGCCGCTGCCGCGTCGGTCGGCATCGCCCAAGGCGAGGCCGAAGCGCTGACAGCGTGAGGCCGATGAAGCAGAAACTACCACTGCGCTGATGACCCTGTTTCCCGACTTTGAGCCGCGCCGGATACGCACTTCCGGGACGGAAATCAATCTGGTCGTCGGCGGCGACGGGCCGGCATTGCTGCTCCTGCACGGTTATCCGCAGACGCACGTTATGTGGCACCGGATCGCAGCGCGCCTCGCAGCGCATTTCACGGTCGTCTGTGCCGATCTGCGCGGTTACGGCGACTCCGGGAAGCCCGTGAGCGATCCGGATCACGCGGCCTATTCGAAGCGGGCGATGGCTCAGGACCAGGTCGAGGTCATGCAAGCGCTTGGTTTCTCCCGCTTCGCGGTCGCCGGGCACGATCGCGGCGGACGCGTGGCCCATCGCATGGCTCGCGATCATCCGGAAAGAATCGAACGGATAGCCGTACTCGACATTTCGCCCACGGCGATCATGTACGGCAAGACCGACCGGGCGTTCGCCACGGCCTATTACCATTGGTTTTTCCTCATCCAGCCCTACGATCTGCCGGAGCGACTCATCGGCGCCGACCCCGACTACTACCTGCAGAAGAAAATCGGCGGCTGGGGAAGCGCGGGGTTGACCTTGTTCCACCCGGCGGCTCGCGCGGAATACGAACGCTGCTTCCGCAATCCGGCGACGATCCACGCCACCTGTGAGGACTACCGTGCCGCGGCGAGCGTCGACCTGGAGCACGATGCAGCCGACGCGACGCACAAGCTCCAATGTCCGTTGCTGGTGCTCTGGGGCACGAACGGCGTCGTGCACCGCCTGTTCGACCCGGTTGCCGATTGGCGGCAGGTGGCCCGCGACGTGCGTGGCAAGGCGCTGCCGTCGGGACACTACCTGGCCGAAGAGGTGCCCGATGCGACCTGCGCCGAGCTTCTGGGGTTTTTCCGTGGGCCGCATGGCGCCGACGCGGCCCCGCGTGCCGGCGGGAGTGACTAAAATACGCTTCGCTTACATTCCGCAAGCCAAGAGGGCCACACCATGACGTCAGCAATCCCAGCGGTCACGACCGAAGCGCAAGGCAACCCGCTGCTTGCGGCGTGGACCGGCCCTCACGGTGGTGTTCCGCGTTTCGACGAGGTGAACGTCGATGCCTTCAGGCCTGCCATCCTGGCAGGCATGGAATTGAACCGGGCTGAGATCGCCGCGATTGCCGGCGAGCGCGCTGCTCCGAACTTCGACAACACATTTGCTGCACTCGACGACTCGGGCCGTGCGCTCAAGCGCGCGGTGCAGATCTTTCAGATTTATACCTCGACCATGGGCGACAAGCGCGTGCAGGCGGTCGAGAGCGAGCTCGCGCCGATGCTCTCCGCGTTTCGCGACGAAATCGTGCAGAACGAGGCACTGTTCGCGCGACTGAAGACGGTCTATGCCGCGCGTGCCGACGCGCACCTCTCCCCTGAACAGCAACGGCTCGCCGAGGTGGTGTACACGAATTTTGCCCGTCAGGGTGCAGCGCTCGGCGAAGCGGAAAAGGCGCGTCTGAAGCAGATCAACCAGCGCCTCGCCAGCCTGTTCACGACCTTCCGCCAAAACGGCCTCGCCGACGAAGAGGACTACGCGCTCATCATCGACAGGGAGTCCGACCTTGCCAGCCTGCCCGCCAACCTTTGCACCGCGGCGGCAGCCGCCGCCGAAGCTAAAGGTCAGAAAGGCAAATGGCTCTTCAGCAATACGCGTTCGTCGATCGAGCCGTTCATCACCTACTCCTCACGCCGCGACCTGCGGGAGAAGGGATGGCGCATGTGGACCATGCGCGGCGATCATGCGGGCAAGCACGACAACAAACCGGTGATTGCCGAGATCCTGCAACTGCGCGCCGAACGCGCCAGGCTTCTGGGTTTTCCAAGCCACGCGCACTGGGTCTTGGACAACAACATGGCCAAAACACCTGCGGCCGCCATGGACCTGTTGCTGAAGGTGTGGAGGGCCGCGGTCGCGCGTGCAAACGATGAAATCGCCGACATGCAGGCCATCGCCGACAGCGAAGGCGCCGGGATCTCGATCGAGCCTTGGGATTATCGCTACTACGCGCAGAAAGTGCGCAAGGCGCGATACGCGATCGATCAGACCGAAATCAGCCAGTATCTGCAGCTTGAAAACATGCACGCCGCGATGTTCTGGACCGCGGGCCAGCTCTACGGGCTGCAATTCGTCAAGCTCGGCGACGTTCCGGTCTACCACCCCGATGTGACTGTCTACGAGGTACGGCGCGACGGCCGGCGCGTCGGGCTGTGCTACTTCGATTCATATGCGCGTGCAGGCAAGAACTCCGGTGCCTGGATGAACGCCTATCGCAGTCAGGAGAAGTTCAGGACCGACACGACACCCGTCGTGTCCAACAACACGAACTTCGTGAAAGGCGAAGCAGGCAAGCCGGTACTTATCTCTTGGGGCGACGCCGTTACGATGTTTCACGAATTCGGCCACGCTCTGCATGGCCTGAATTCGAACGTCAACTATCCCACGCTTGCGGGCACTGCGGTCAAACGGGACTTTGTCGAATTCCCCAGCCAGCTCAACGAGCACTGGCTGCTTACGACGGAGGTTCTCAACCGCTTCGCATTGCACTATCAGACGGGCCAGCCGATCCCGGCCGATCTGGTGGCCAAGATCGAGAAAGCGAGGAACTTCAATGAGGGTTTTTCGACGGTCGAATACCTCACCTCGGCCATTTACGACCTGAAAATCCATCTCGCCGCGACGCCGGAACAGAAGATCGATCCGGAGGCGTTCGAGAAGCAGACCATGACCGAAATGGGGTGTCCCACCGCCATCGTCATGCGCCACCGCCCGACCCAGTTCGGGCACATTTTCGCCAGTGACGGCTATTCCGCCGGCTATTACGTCTACATCTGGGCCGACACGCTGACCGCCGATGTATTCGAAGCGTTCAACGAAGCAGGAGGTCCTTACGACCAGAAAGTGGCGAAGCGCTACTACGAGACAATCTTGAGCGTCGGCAACTCGGTACCGCCGGACGAAGCCTACCGGCGCTTCCGCGGCAGGGATGTTGACACCGATGCCCTGATGCGCGAACGTGGTTTCGCGGCGGTGAGGCCTTAGCGCCAACCGGCTTCCCGCCGTAGCGACCATCGCAGCTGCGGTGGTTGTGCAGTTCAATCTTGAGCATTACAGGAGCAAGAACGATCGCTCGCGGTAGCGCTCGCCGATCTGATTACCCTGTTGGCACGAGTTGTGCATGAGCTATTCGGAGCCGCACATCACTGCGGATTCGATTGATCGCACATGGGCACTGCTGATTTTGTCGCTGGCGTTGGTGTCGGCCAAACCGGGCGCCCGCTCAACGGGGCGGCGGCGGATGGCCTTTGGCGCTCCGTATCTCACCATGACCCGATCAACGCACAGAACCTGACGTGCCTGTCGATCGGCAAGCTGCTCGAAGGCGAAACGCCCAATGCCAGGCAGCTTGAAGCGTTGTTTGTCCTCGACCGAAACGCGGAGACTTTGAGCCGCCAGTTGCTTGACCTGTATGTCGACGGCGATGCCCAGCAGCGCCCGTTCGAACGAAGCTTCTGGATTGCCGCATTGCGCCTGAGCCAGTCCTTCTTTCAGGCCTACGAACATTTCTTGCGCCACTTACGGATTAGCGCCGATACCTACTTGCTGACGCACGCGCACGCGATTGTTGTGCAGTTGTTTGATCATCGACAGACCGAATTCATACTTCGCTTCATTCGCTTCAAGAAGCGGATCCCCGGACAGTGGAAGGAACTCCACGAGGCCTACCGGTTTGCGAGAAAGCGTGGCATAGCCATGCATAGTATTGGCGCAAACCGAGCCGATGACTCGCATGAGGTCCCGACCACGCCGGAACAGCAGTTCATCCGGCTCCTGCTACTTGAGGCACTCAATGATGGGCAGTTTTCGCCGCGCGAGGCGCTGTGGGCTGATCGCTGGTTCAAGCGCTGGTGCAAGGTGGTGCATCTCCAGTCACCCGAGGTG
>Ga0302324_100013315_pt1 | contig 16681 bp, 13 predicted proteins | sample Palsa_T0_1_FD_201949 | JGI IMG/M metagenome (GOLD analysis project Ga0302324, IMG submission 201949) | Peat permafrost microbial communities from Stordalen Mire near Abisko, Sweden - Palsa_T0_1 | ecosystem: Environmental > Terrestrial > Soil > Palsa > Peat permafrost | place: Sweden: Abisko...
AGTCAACATCCCTGCCGTCCTCTTCCGGGACGCAGTAGCCGCACAACTGCTCTCAACCTCCGGCTCCACCGGCAGTCAGCTCCAGTCCGCCATCGACAAAGATCTACAGCCGCAAAGCCGCCCACTTCCAGACACCAACCTCACCCTCCACCTGCGCAACACCAGCGAACGCACCGCCTCCACCAGCAACGTAGCCGCGCTACTTCAAGGCTCAGATCCGACTCTGAGCGCTGAAACCATCCTCATAACCGCCCACCACGACCACGACGGCACAACCCCCTGCCCAACCGGCCAAGGCGGTATCGACCAAAGCGGCCAACCCACCCCCGCCGGTCCCACCTGCATCCAGATCTGGCACGGCGCAGACGACAACGGCTCCGGCACAGTAGGCGTAGTCAACCTGGCCCGAGCCTTCGCGGCCAACCCCATCAAGCCCAGACGTAGCATCCTCTTCGTAGTCTTCGCAGCAGAAGAGCGCGGCCTCCTCGGCAGCTACTGGATGGCCGCCCATCCCCTGCGCCCATTGGCCACCACCAGAGCCCAAATGAACTTCGACATGATCGGCCGCGACGAGCAGGCCAGCCCTCAAACCGACGGCCTCATCCAGATCCCCGCCGACACCACCAACCGCCTCAACCTCATCGGAGCGCTCTACTCACCCGACTACAACCGCGTAGTCAACGAAGAGAACAGAATTGTCGGCCTCATTCTCGACGACCGCTTCGATCACGAGTCAGCCTTGAACGTATTCTTCCGCAGCGACCAGTTCCCATTCGTCCTCAAAAACATCCCCGCCTTCTGGTGGTTCACCGGCTTCCACCCGGATTATCACCACATCACCGACACCGTCGAGAAAATCGACTATCTCAAAATGAATAAAATCCTCCAACTCGCCTATCTCACCGCCTGGCGCTTCGCCAACGATCCCACCACCCCAAAATTCATCCCCAACCCCAAACCTGAATGAACCCTAATGAACTCCTGCTGAAGCTGTCCCCCCTGATCACTTAACGGCAACAGCCGCGCCCGGCTTCACCACAGGCGACAGCGTCAGAGTCTCAATCGGCCTCTTCGCCCGCACCAGTTTCAACCCCGCATTCTCTTCCAGCGCCTTTTCAGCGGAAGCAAAATCCTTCGGCGCGATCGTCAGTTTCGCAGCCAGCCTGCCCGTAAGCCCAGTCTCATTAACCACCGGCATGCCCAGGGCTTGTTCGAGCGCGTCGGCCAACTGGTCGGCGCTTGCGTTCATGCACTGCAAATTCTGTTTCGTTTCATCGTAGAATGCCATCTCCATAGTCCGCTGCCCCTTCGCATCCGTCCCCGCCTCCACAAAATGTTCCTTCGCCCCGGCTCCAACCACCAGTACATACGCATCCTTCTCCGCAGTCTGGTGCACAATCTTAACCCCTGCACCCGTCGAGATCGCCAGCTCCACTGCCGCCGCCAACTGCTTCGCGTCCGCCCCTGGAGCCGCAATGTGCAGGTTGTAGTTCGTCTCCGGCAGCTTCCCGTCCATCTTGACCCGCGTTATCGCCGTGCCGGCTCCAAAGTTCAGCAGCACCGGCACACTCGCGTTGAGAATATCCTTCTCGCCCGGCCCATGAGAAACCATGCGCGTCATCGTCTCCTGCCCATCCTTCGCGGGCTCGCCAGGGCTCAGCGTGATTGAAAACAGCGCCTTTGCCGAGTCAGCCGTCGCACCCACCTCCGCCGCAAAGCCCTTCTTGATCGCCTCATCCAGCGCCGCCTGCACCTTCGCGTCCGCTTCTCCGCCAAGGGTGACAGGCTTGCCATCCGCCAACGCCACCAGCTGCTCCGCCTTCAACTGCTCCGGATGCACCGTCGTGCTTACCACCTTGCCCATCGGATCGATCACCATCGTCGCCGGCCGCGCGTCCACGCCAAACCGCTCATACACCTTGCCCGTCGTGTCCAGTCCGATCCATCCCGACATCGGATGCTTCTTAAGAAAACCCTCCACCACTGCCGGGTCCTCATCGTCCACGGATATGAATTGCACTTTCGCCGGATCGACTCCAGCCACCAGCGAATTCATCACCGGAATTTCCGCCACGCACGGCACACACCACGTAGCCCAGAACTCCAGCACCACCACCTTGCCCTTCATCGAAGGCCAGTCCACCGCAGTCCCCTCCGGAGCCTGTAGCAACTTCGTGAAACTCATCGCCGGCGCCGCCCCACCCACCTTCGGCGAACCCGGGTTAGGATTTGTATCTTCGGCGCTCACCCCCATCACCGCACAAGCCAGCACCAAACCCGCCATCCATCGCATCCGATTATGCAAGATCAATCGAGATTCCCCTTTCGATAGCTTCATAACTTCGCAATTCCCAGATTTTTCAGTGTTATTCAAAGATGGACGCTATAGCCTGTTATTCGTTTTCGTTGCCCCTTTAGTTCCCGCGCGCGGAAAAACTCTCTGCTGCCTCTAAATTACCGCTGAATGGCGCCCACCATATAGCCCTCAACGCATACACTAATTCCATGCCCCTCATCCAGGTGATCCTCCTTGCTGTAATACAAGGCCTCGCGGAACTACTCCCTGTCTCCAGCTCGGCCCACGTAATCGTCGCCGAAAAGCTAATGCACCTGGACCCCACCTCGCCGCAGATGACGCTCCTGCTCGTCATGCTTCATACCGGCACCATGCTCAGCGTCATCGTCTACTTCTGGAAATCCTGGAAGGAAACTTACTTCTCCTCGATTGAAGCAGCCAACCGCTTCGCCGGCCACCTGCTCTGGGCCACGCTGCTCACCGGCCTCCTCGGCGAAGCTCTGCGCAAATGCCTCGAGCGCACTCTCTTTCGCGGCTCCAGCAATCTCGACATCGAACAGCTCTTCGGCCGCCTCGACCTCATCGCTCCAGCGCTCGCCGCCGCAGGTGTTCTCATCCTCGTCTCCGGCCTCGTCGAGCGCCATCGCCGCCAGCAGCTCCCACTCACTATCTACAAAGAGGTCTTCGATCAATCCGCTGCCATGTCCGGCGGCAATGTCACGCTTGCTCAGGCGAGTTGGATGGGCCTTGTTCAGGGCCTCGCTTTGCCATTTCGCGGCTTCTCTCGCTCCGGCTCCACTATCTCCATCGGCATGTTGACCGGAGCACCTCGCGAACGCGCCGAGCGCTTCAGCTTCGCCCTCGCCGTTCTGCTAACCCCGCCAGTTGTCGCCATCGAAGCCCTGCGCCTGGAAAAGGCCTCCCGCGCCGCCATCTCCGCCGGCACCTACATCAGCATGCGCGGCTCAATAACCACCTGCATCCTCGGCATGATCTTCTCGTTCCTCGCCGGCCTGGTCGCCCTGAAATGGCTCAGCAGTTGGCTCAATAACGGACGCTGGTATCTCTTCGGCATCTACTGCATCCTCGCCTCAGTCGGAGTCTTCTATCTCCACACCCAGGGCTACTAGAGAATCTTTACTTCGTATGCGTTCGGTGTAATCACGCCTTCCAACGCAATGCAACGCCTTGGTCACGAGCCTTGGTCACGAGCCTTGGTCACGAGTCCGTCCAATTCCCAACGGCGTATAATCGCCCGATCCATATGGACGTGCACCCAAAGCATCTCTACACGATCCTTCTCTGCGCCGTGGCCCTCACCGCCCATATCGCAGTTGCGCAGGCGCCGCTGGCCGCACCCGCCGCACCCGCCACCAACATCCCAACCATCCAGGTAAACATCAACGCGATCCTGCTGCCTGTAATCGTCCGCGACGCCCAGGGCCATGTCATAAACAACCTTAAAAAGGAAGACTTCAAGGTCTTCGATCAGGGAAAACTGCGCCCCATCTCCGGCTTTTCCGTACAAACCAGCGCTGCTCAGGCCGGCAACGCCAATGCGACGCAGCCAGCCTCCACAAGCCCGACGTCACCCGCTCCCGCCATCCCCGCAACCCCTCAGTCCGCCGCGTCACCTAAGCGATTCATCGTCTTTCTCTTCGATGACCGCCATCTCGGCCTCGCAGACACCGACCGGGTCAAGCAGGCCGGCATCCACATGCTTGACCATCCTCTCGCGGAGACCGACCGCGCCGTCGCCTTGTCTTTCCTCGGCGTCAACTCCGGCATTACGCGCGATCCCGCGGTGCTCAAAGCAGCCGTCCTCAAGCTCAAACCACAGGAGCGATTCCTGCACGACAGCATGTCATGTCCCGATATCGATTACTACGCCGCCGATCAGATCCTCAACAAGCAAAACGCAATCGAATACCAGATAGCCTTTCAAACGGCCTCAGTCTGCGCACATTTCAGCTCCAAATCGCTCAATGACCCAAACACCACCAGGGAGATTGACCAGTTAGTGCGAACCACCGCCATGCGCTCCCTGCGAACTGGCGAAGACGATGCCCTCACGTCGCTCACTTACATCCGCGACGTAGTTCACACCATGTCCAGATTCCCCGGCCAGCGCACCCTCATCCTCATCTCACCCGGCTTCCTCTCCATCTCCGAACAGGCCATGACTCTGGAGTCGCAGATCCTCAACCTCGCCGCCGCATCCAACGTAACCATCAACACCCTCGACGCGCGCGGCCTCTTCAACACAATGATGAGCGCCAGCCAAAGCGGCGCCGGCTCCAGCATCGGACTGCAAACCGGCTCAACCCTGCAGTCTCACGGCGATTCCATGAAGGCCAACGCAGACGAGATGGCAGACCTCGCCGACGGAACCGGCGGCGCATTCTTCCACAACAACAATGACCTCGAAACGGGGTTCGAAAGCCTCATCGCCGCGCCTGAGAGCATGTACCTGCTCGAAGTTTCCCTGCAAGGAATCAAGCAGAACGGCACATATCATTCGTTGAAAGTAGAAGTAGATCAGAGCGCCATGAAAGTACAGGCTCGCAGAGGGTACTTTGCACCCTCGCCACCGAAAAACGGAAAGTGAGCCGCGCCATGAACCACCCGCGACAGCACATGCTCACCCCGCTGTCAGCCGTCACGACGAGCTTGGTCTTCTTGTTCTCTGTCGTCTTCTCCACATCGGCTCCAGGTCAGGGAGCCCACCCATTGTCACCAGTTCCGCAGGAACTACCCTACGATGCTCCCGACGCGACGATTTACATCGATTTCCCATTTCAGCGACTCAAGCAACTCATCCCTCCGCTCAAAGGCCTCGCCTTCGAATCCAACCCCGAGACCAGTCACGCCCAACTCCCCGCCATCCTCGCCGGAGTAGCCAAAAGCATCGCCGACGCGCTGCCTAAATTACCCAACCTGATCTCCCACGAAGATATCTACCATTTCCAGGATGCGCGTGGCTCAGGAGCAGCGGGTCAGTCTAATTCGCAGCCCTGGTCGCGGGAGTTTAAGTACCTCATCCTCTGTCACCACGCATCCGACGGCAGCGTTTCGATTGAAGAGTCCCGCACTGACGGAAAAGGCCATCCAGTCGATCTTTCCGGCGCAGACTCAAGCCCGCGAGGCCTCGGCTTCGCCTACCAATGGCTGCTCTTTTCCGGCGCCAACCAGTCCGAGTTTCGCTTCCGTTACCTCGGCCAGCAAACCAAAGACGGCAGAAAAACCTTCGTGATAGCCTTCGCTCAGATTCCCGACAAGGTATCCACACCCGCCGCGTTTCAATCCGATGGCAAGTCGCTTCCATTCTTCTTTCAGGGCATTCTCTGGATCGATCAATCCACCTTCGACATCGTGCTGCTCCGCACTGACCTGCTCGCTCCCGTACCGCGCCTGCATCTGCGCGAACTGACCACCGAAGTCCATTTCAGCCCGGTGCCAATCCACGGCTTCGATGCCACCTTCTGGCTGCCCAAAGAAGTAGATATTTCCAGCGATCAGGGCAGAGGACCGATTGAAGAGAATCATCGCTATTCAGACTTCCATCTCTTCCACACCACAGCCACCATCATCACCTCACCCGTCACCACGCCCTGAGCCTCAGCGAATCCTACACCACGCCAATCTGATTGAGATGATGCTTCAGATGCGCCACATAATCCAAAGCCAGAAAACCCAGCGTAACCGGCTCTCCAGCCCCGATCCTGCAAACCGTCTCTAATCTATCTTTCGGAATCTGCGCAATCACATGCGCAAGATATCGGTTATAACTAGCCCACAGCGAAACAAGCAGCAGCCAATCCGCCTCCTGCACCGCTTGCACCTGAACATTCCCAGCCTGATCATACGCCGGAAACTCCAAAGCATCCGTAAGCATTGCCCTCACAAATCGCTGATGGTTGTTCGATGCGGAATCGATCAGATGCCCAATCACCTGCCTGCGCGACCAACCGCCAGCCAGTACGCGCTCTAGGCTCTTGCTCTCACTCACCTCGCACAGCCGAGGCTCAGCAGCTTCGACCACCCGCAACAAATCTTCACTGAACGCCTTCATCCCCACCTCATGTCCATCAGCGAATATCGAAGTCATTCACAATCAGCCTCGTATCTACAGTCACATGCGGTGATATCGCGTGAAATCCCCACATATGCACCCATGCATTGCCTGTGCGCATAGTAAGAAACGACTTCATCACACCCGGCGGAAAGAAGAACAGAAACACCACTATCACCGACAGCACGCCATGCGAAACCGAGTCATAGCGCGTCCAGGATTCGAAGACATGAACCGCCGGATAACTCGCCGCCCCCAGCAGAAAAGCTGTCGCCGGCGAGCACAGCCGGGCATACCGTGGCATCAGAATCGCATAAATGAAAATCATCACCGGCAGGTCCGTTCCAAACAGATGCACTACAAACGACAACAGCCCCCCAACCCACTGCTGGTGCCGGTTGAGCGCCAGGATGCTCGTGCCAAGCGTCAGATCCATGAAGCATCCGATCGCCAGCACCACCAGAATCACAATCAAGTCGCTCTTCAGGTTCGAAGACCGCAAATTTAGCTGCCGATTTGAATAGCCTCGCGCGCGAAACACCACATACGGAACAATCGCCAGCAGCACCCCGTTATAAGCCGCAAACGCATAAACCTCCGCCGGCGATTGCACCCGTGTAGCTCCTACCAGCGAGCCATTCAGATGCATCGCGATTCCTTCGCCAAAGAGATGCAGGCCAAGCAGCCGGCCAACCACCAGCACCAGCGCTCCGTAAGCCCACAGCGCCGCCGTCTCGCGTAGCGCCAACCCACGCTCCGGCGATCGCTCCGCCATGTCGGGCATCGGCCGCTTGCGCGTAATCAGCGCAATCAGCCCAATCTCCAGCACTAGAAACACGAGCGCGATTGAACTGGAAATCACCAGAGCCACAGGCGTCTGCGGATGTGGCCCAATCTGGATTGGAAGCCGCGCCCCGGAAAGAGCCACCGTAGCCACGCTCAACAGAATCCAGCTCAACAAAGCAACTTGCAGACTGCGCTGCCGCAGCAGAGAACCCAACATGGAACGCCGCGCAGAGACCGCCATAGATGCCAACTCTCTTGAGAGACGTTCTGGCTTTCTAACTCTTGACTCTATCTCGCTTCGCGTCGGCCATCCGAGCAGATTTGGTCATCGTCTGCGGTCCGCAAACACCCATCCCAGGCTGGACAGAGTAATCAAAGAAATAATCCCCAGCGAAGTGACGCAATACACACACCAGATCAGCAGCACATCCTTCTCAATGTGCGTCAGATACAGCGAAAACCCTAGCCCAACTAGCGCCGCAACGAGCACCAGCCGCTTCCGCCGCGCCAGCGCCAGCACCACCATCGCCGCATAGCCCGCAATTCCAATCGCCGCCACCGGCACCGGCCCAATCACCGCGTACGGCGAGTGGTTCACAATCCCGCAATCCCACTTGGCATTGATCGAGCAAGGCTCCAACTCCGTCGAGTAGTGAACATGCAGCGCCAAACTCGCCACCACCACCCCCAACAACGCAAAAAAAGCAATCACATATCGCATAGCTAGAAATCCTACCAGTCCACCCCATCAAGTCTCTCTCATCGTCAACACCACACTCCCCAGCACCAGCCCCGCTCCAAGCAGCGTCTGTACCGTAATCTCCTCCGAAGCTACAAAATACCCCAGCGCAATCGCCACGACCGGATTCACAAAAGCATGACTCGCCACCCGGCTCGCCGGCATCCGCCGCAGCAGCCACACAAAGGCCGTGAACCCAATCAGCGACCCAGCCACAATCAGATACACCAGCGCCAGCGCCGCCTTGAGCGGAATCGCAGGAAACGGATGCAGCTCGCCCGACGCCAGCGAAAGCACCAGCAGCAACCCTCCGCCCAGCATCATCTGAGCACCTGCCGTAAGAATCCGCGACTCGGGCAGCTTTAAGGATCGCGTCAGCACCGACCCCAGCGACCAGCTCATCGACCCGCCAAGAATCACCAGGCACGGAAGCACTCCAAAACCACGCGGCCCGCCTTTGAACATCATCAACGCCACACCGCAAAACCCCACCGCCACAGCCACCATCGCCCGCCAGCGAAACTGCTGCTGCCGAAGCACAAAAACTTCCAGGAGTATTGTGAGCAGCGGCAGCGTAGCCTCCAGCACTGAAGTGATCCCCGAAGGCACAAACTGCTCGCCCCAGAACAGCGCCCCATAGGTCACTGAGAACATCAGCACGCCGATGATCGCCAGACTTCGCCACTCCCGCAACGTCGGCCCCGGCGCGCCGCGCAGCCGCGCATAAACAAACAGAATCACCCCCGCCGTAAAGAAACGCGTCCCAGCGCAAAACCATGGCGGTACCAGCAGTACCGCCGTGCGAATCGCCAGAAAAGTTGATCCCCAAATCACATAAATGGCAAAGAAGGCCAGAATCACCTGGAAGCTTATCCGTTTTCGACTTGTCGATGGCATAACCGTTGAAGTAGTCATCACTGGTTACAACTGTATCGCAAGAGCGTATAACCTGTAAAATAGAGAATGAAGGTTAGCAAAAAATATGACCAGCAAGGATCGCCCCGTCCCAAAGCCCTTCGAACTCATAGCCGGCCACGTCGCACTCGATCTTGTCAACACGTTCGACAACCGCTTTAGCCCCACTGGCCCACAGGAACTGCTCGCCAGCTATGAAGATCTACTCCGATTCGCCGCCCAGTCCGAGTTGCTAAGCGATCGCCAGGTCAAAAAACTCAAACGCGCAGACACATCGCAAACCCAACGCATGCAGGTTCTCGATAGGGTGAGGGAACTGCGCGAAACCCTGGCCGCCGTAGCCTATGCTCAGCTCGAAGGCAAAGAACCTTCCCCCGCAGACCTAGCCATCCTCGAAGCAAATTTCAAGGAGGCCGGCTCCCACCGTCAGCTCGCCGCGGATCGCCTTCAAATCAACTGGAGCTGGCGCGGCCTCGGCAGCCAGGTCTCCGCTCCCTTGTGGCTCCTCGCTCAGGCAGCCGCGGACCTGATGCTCTCCGGTCAGGCCACCCATCTTCGGTCTTGTTCGAGTGACACCTGCCGCTGGCTATTCCTCGACACCAGCAAAAACCATACCCGCCGCTGGTGCAACATGAAGGTATGCGGCAACCGCATGAAGGCCAAAAGGTTTCAGGCCCGCCAATCCCGCGATACGCTCTCTTAAGAACGTGCCTCAGCCTGGATCGGCTGTGAGATCGGCGCATCCGCGAATGTGCTTGGAGGCAACACAGCCCGCCGGCAGTCCCGGCCATCGCTCTTTGCCTGATACAGAGCCTCATCTGCGCGCGCAATGACACTGATCACATCATCCTCCGGGCTGGCCTCAGTGATGCCGGTGCTCAAGGTCAGACGCAGATCTCCGCCCGCCAGGTTTACTTCCTGCACGGCCCGGCTGAATCGATCCGCTGCGATGCCCGCCTGGTGGCATGCAGTGATGGGCAAAATGATAAGAAATTCGTCCCCTCCATAACGCCCCAGGTAGTCGCCGTCGCGCAAACTCTTCGAGAGTGCAAGCGATACCGCGCGAATCGCCGCATCGCCCGTCGCGTGGCCATATTTGTCGTTGATCGACTTGAAGTGATCAATGTCCACCAGCGCAACGCTCAGGCTCTGAGGACTGCGGCTGCACCGCTTCAACTCCGTTGCCAGCCTCGCCTCGATTCCTCGACGATTCAGCGCGCCCGAAAGCAAATCCTTTTCCGATTCCTCCAGACTGCGAGTAATCAGATCATGGCCCACCATGGTCAGAAAGCACAATCCGTAAACCCCAATGTAAGCAACACTCAAAAGCATCGTCGACGTCTGAACCGCGTGACGCGACATCGAGTTATCCGGCACTCCACGAACCACAATCATCGCCACGCGCAGCACACCAAGACCTGCAAGAGTCGCCAGGAAAAGCCCAAAGAATTGCGTAGCGCCACCTTCCCCTATCCAGCTCTGCCTCCTGACCTGATTCCTGACCTGACTCCTGACCTGACTCTTGCCCTGAAACCTGATCGCTCCCCCGCTTCGCCCAGTCCGCCCAACCGACGCGCGCAGCAGCTCCCAGGCCGTTAAGCCACGCATCAGCGCCGCCAGCAGCCCCATCGCCAGGATCCGCAGCGCCAGATTCGGTCGCACAGCGGTTGAGTAATACACCACGCTCGCGCTGATCGCCGAGGCGCTGATGGCGAGCCAAAGCCTCCTTCGACCGCCAAGAAACCGAACAATTCCGTCATACAGCAGCACGAAGCAAACTGCCGAAAGCACATCAGCAACGACCACCGACAGCGAATCCGGGATGTGTCCACGCGAAAGCAAAAGGAAGGTACACGGAATCCCCACCAGGAACGCGCACGCCATCGAGCGAACGCCGCGGACAGCCGGGTAGGCGCGGTTCATCCACAGAAAAAGGATGGCGAACATCACCGCCAGCATGCATTGGCAGCCGTAGAGCGTCCGGTTGTCAAACCAGGTGAGTAGTGACATTAGTAACCAACAGTTTCAGCAATTCTAGTGCATAATTTCGCTTTTGGCTTAAGTTTTTGCACAAAAGTCACCACAGGCTTTACAGGCCAAACCATCGCTCTTAGTTGGAGCACTCAAGCACGCTGAATTCTCCTGAGAAGCCGCAGCGACCGAGCAAAAGCCGCCAGCCCCAGCTACCATATCCCCATGCGTATAGCCTTCTTTGGAGGGAGCTTTGACCCGCCCCACCACGGCCACCTGGCCATCGCGCGAGCCGCCCAACAAGCTCTTGATCTGGACCAGGTACTTTTCGCTCCCGTTGCCTTCCAGCCGCTCAAGCCTGCCGGCTCCTCCGCCAGTTTCGCTGATCGCGTAGCGATGACCCGCCTGGCCATCGCCAATCAACCAAACTTCCAACTCTCCCTCGCCGACTCACCAAACACAAACACCCTCGACAACCCGAGCAACACGCCGAACTACACATCAGATACACTCATCCGCTTGCAACAATCCCTGCCGCCCAAAACGCAGTTATATCTTCTCCTCGGTGCCGACAGTCTCTGCTCCCTCCCGCAATGGCATCGCGCAGCTGAGATCCCATTCATGGCCAACCTCATCGTCGCCTCCCGTCCCGGCCAGAACCTATCCGACCTGTCCGACTTATCCGCCTGCCTCCCGCCCGGCATAGACGTCCATCCAATCCCCGCCCGACCCAACCAATTCCGGCTCACCAACCAGAACCGTCAGCAATCCCAGCTGACTATCCTTCCCAATCTCCATTACGAGATCAGCGCCACCCAGCTCCGCCACCAGATCCACGGGGATCCATCCACCCAACCCCCACTGATCTCTGAAGCCGTTCTCCAATACATCCACCATCATCACCTCTATGAATAACCCAACCGGTCGGGTGCTCCATCCTCACCGCAACCTTGTTTCTGTGGCGCTGGTGGAATCACAAATCTATCCACGCCTCAAACGCAACTAACTCCCCGCTTTCAAACCATCTTCCTGCTACCATTAGTGGTGCCTCGCGAGAGGCGCAGGGAGAACAACCTAAAACGATGCCCACCCCGACACCTGCAACGGCTACCCGCCAACAGCTCCTAGTCGCCGTTCAAGCCTGCGAGGACAAGAAAGGCGAAGACACCCGCGTCCTCGAGCTCGATCCTGCTGACTCCGGCCTCGCCGATTTCTTCCTCATCACCTCTGCCTCCAACGACCGCCAGGTCGTCGCCATCGCTGACGAAATCGAGTTTCGCCTCAAAAAAGAATTCGGCCTCTACGCCGCCTCCGTCGAAGGCCGCCGCCAGGCCGAGTGGATCCTCCTCGACTACACCGATATCGTCATCCACGTCTTCCTCGCTGAAAAGCGCGCTTTTTACGACATCGAACGCCTCCGCAAATCCGCTCGCAATCTCACCGGAGCAGAAGTGGAAGCCGAACTAAAGTCGGCCCTTGCGAAGAAGACCATAGCTGTCCGCAAATCCTCCCCCAAGACCGTTGACAAGACCGTTAATAAGACCGTTGAACCGCTATCCAAGCAAGCCATCCATAAAACGGCATCATCCCAAAAGAGAGGAACCAACGTGACCGCAAAAAAAGCAGCGAAGAAAGTCGCTAAGAAGGCCGCGGTAAAGGCCGTCAAGCCTGCCGCCAAAAAGCAACCTGCAAAGAAGCAAGCGGCAAAGAAAGCACCTGCAAAAAAGGCCGCCGTTAAGGCCGCGAAAAAGGCCGCTCCTGCAGCTAAGAAGCAGTCAGTAGCCAAGAAGGCGGTTGGCCCAATCATGGCAGCTGCGATGCCTTCAGCCCCCTCCATCGTCGAGGGCGGCTTCGGCGCCAAACCGCCCGTCACCAAATAAGAAGTCCTCTGAAGCACTCAACCTCGCCGCCGGGGAATGCTTGCAGTAGAAACAAGTGGCGACAGCCTGAAACAAATGGGGCAACTCCGAGAGGAGTTGCCCCATTTGCATTGCCTTCTGCTACGCCGGAGCAGAAGTTAGAGCGTTTTCAATTCAAGTATGAACAACGCTTCGGGTGCCCCACCCATTGTGCGTCCTTTGCACAATGGGTGGGATACCACAGATGTTCATCTCGCCTGTAAACGGTTAGACCGAAAATGCTCTAGAAGGTGAACTTACCGTGCAGTTGCAGCAAGCGCTGCGTAACAGCCGCCCCTTGGAATGAACCGTAAGGGCTCGTCGGTGGCGCCACAGTCGATTGAATTTGACCGAAGGCGCCCGAACTGATGTCGCCCACTGGCATGCCGAAGTTGGCATGGTTAAACACGTTGTAAGCATTCGCGCCAATCGACAGCGCCATGCTTTCGTGCGTAAACACCTTCTTCGAAACGCTCAGATCCGTGTCGGTGTAATGCGGTCCGAACAACGAGTTCCGGCGAAGATTGCCGAAATCTGCCTGACTGCTGTAAGGGACAAATTGAGCTGCCGTAACGCCATTGGCAACGTTGATCGCAGTGTCAAGGCAGTCGGTATCTGCGCATTTGTGCGAATTGCTCCCCGTTGGGTTAATGAGCGAACCGCGTGTGACTCCCGGCGCCAGGTCAGGCATCAGCGTCGATCCCAGGTTGTGGTAGTCGCCCAGTACGCCGCCGTTGGTAATGCTGAACGGTTGACCCGAGCGAGCATAGGTTTTCGCACCCACGATCCAGCCGCCAACAAAGCCATTAACGAACCTGTTGCCGGCTTTGTACGGCTCCGAGTAGACCAGATCGCCCACCAGGCTGTTGCGAATATCGTAATCGGAGTTGGAGTAGTTCAGGTTGCCGGTTCCAACATTGGGCGTCAGTTGGTAACCCACAGCGCCGGGGTTATAAGGCTCGCCTTCGCCGCCATTCGATAGCATATCCAGCGAGTGGCTGTAAGTGTAGGCGATCTGCCCATTGAAACCGTGAGAGTTGCGCTTGTACTGGATCATCAAGCCGCTGTAGTTGGAGTGGCCGTTGTTGGTGTAAGCGGTCACTCTGGCAAAACGCGGATCGGGAGGCGTTACAGGCAAGCCGGCAAAAGCCCCGGCGCTTGCGTACGTTCCCGTCCTGTTGTCGTAGTTGCCGCTAGCAGCGTTGGTGTACTGGTCCTGGAGCACTTCGTTGTAGCCATAGTTGCCCGCATAGGTCAGGATCAACGCGTCGCTCTTGCTCAGCTGGCGCTGGATCTGCATGCTGTATTCCAGATACTCCGGCACACGGAAAATTCCTGGGAAGTATGCGTTGATACTAGGCGGCGAAAACGGAACGCCTTGCGCATTCAAAGTCGCGTTCAGTTGCGTCAGGCTCTGCCCGCTGCTGAATCCTGTTTGAACGGCATTGTTCGCCGCGCCGGTAAAGGAGCCCGCCGAGCCCGCCCCGCTGAGCCCAAGCGCTCCAGAGTAGACAGTCTCGGAGTTGTAGTTGGGGAAGTTTTGAACCACGCCATCCACGAAGACTGCTGGATACAAATCGGAGAACAATCCAGCGCCGCCGCGGATCTCGGTCTTCTCATTGAGCGAGTAGTTGAATCCAAAACGAGGCTGGAAGTTCAGGACCTCAATCTTGGGGAAGGGATTCGTGTTGGCCGATTGAATCGGGCCGCCTGAGGCTGCATTGTAAGGGCTGGTCAAGCTCGCGGTTGACTGCGGGAAAGTGCCCTGGTATTCCGAGAAGCAGGCATTGTGGCAGACCGGGTTGCCTGTGCGATCGATGCGGATGCCCATGGTGAACTTCAGGTTCGGTAGAACCTGCCAGTCATCCTGCACAAACAATCCCAGATTGTAGAGCGCCAGATGCGCCGTTGCTGCACTCGTGTACGCCTGATTGTATGAATTGTAGCCCGCCCAGGGAGACCCTGGAGCTGCGACCTGGCCGCTGGCAAAATCGCCCAGAGACAAGAGCACGGCATATGGAAACACCACCTCCTCGCGCTGGTCATAGTCTTCGACCAGGTCGCGTCGGAAGTTCGCGCCAAAAGCAAAGTTATGCTTTCCGTGAATCCACCGGAAATCGTCCTGCAGCTGATACTGGGCAACGTTGCGGCCCTGTGTCAGGTAGAAGGGCACACCTAGCGAAGGCAGTCCCGGTGCACTGTTGACACCGCTGCCGTCCAGTCCGTCGTCGGTATAGTAAAAGTCGAGTGGCAATTCTGCCTGGGACGCTGCAGTATTTTCAGGCCCAAAGTAGGCTGAATACCAGTTGGAAGCGGCTACAAATACGTTCGTCTTGGTCGGGCTGAAGATATACGTGTCGTTGAACTGCCCCTCGTACTCCGGCTGGATAGAGACGGCGCTGAACAGCGGGTTGACAAAGCTGGTCGAGGTAGGCTGCGATCCGCGATCCATCTTGTAGCGTCCATAGATCGAGTGCTTGTCGCTGATCTTCCAATCGGCGCGACCGGTAAACAGCCACTCCTTATTGATGTTGTTCGCGCCCGCAGTGCCTACTACCATGCATGGAGTATTCACACCGAACTTGCCCCCACCAGGCGCTGGAGTACCGTAAAGGCCGCCCGCTGCGACGATGTCCGGATCTGAGCTCGTACCCGCATTCTCTTCGGCATATCCGCAGCCAAGAGCGGACGTATGGCCAAACTGGTCCCCCGTGTTCGCTGTGTCGACCGGTCCGTCGCCATTCCCATCTTGGTTTGGAGCGGTTCCCGCAGCCACCGGGATGGCTTTGAGATACGCAGGTGAATTCTGGAAGGAAGCGAATGCAAGACCGTAGAGCGACTGCGCCGCTGCCGGCACATTCCCCATGATATAAGTCTGCAACTGCGGAGACGGGAAGGTTAGATAGCCGCTCGTACCAGGCAGCACATACCGCAAGCCTTCAAAATCGCCAAAGAAGAAGACCTTATCTTTGATGATCGGGCCTCCCACATTGGCCGCCCACTGGTTGGAAACTGCGTGCGGACGGGCCTGACCCTCGAACTGGTTGAACCAGCCATTGGCATTCAGAAGAGTCCCGTTGTAGTTGTAATCCGCAGTGCCGTGGAACGCGTTCGTTCCCGACTTGGTCGTGTAATTGATAATCGCGCCAGCGGCGCGTCCATACTCTGAGTTGTAGCCATTCTGGATGACAGTGGCCTCAGCCAACTCGCCTTGTCCCAGCGTCAGGTTTGAGCTACCTGAGTTATTCAGGTTCAAAAACGGATCCTGGTTGTCGAAGCCATTCAGCACGAACAGGTTCGAAATACCCGGCAGACCGTCGGAGCTGAAGTTGCCATACGAGCCGCCGACATTTACCACAATACCCGGCAGAGTGAAAGCTACTGTCGTCACGTCGCCGCCCGGCGTGGGCAAAGCCTCAATCTGCTGCTCATTGAAAGTCGTCGCTAGCGCCACATTCTGCGTATCCAGCAGGGGCAGTGTCGTCGCGTTCACATCGACGACCGTGGTGTCGCCCGTCGGGGTCACCTTGATGTCCCCCGGAATCGTCGTTCCGATAATCACTTCAACCTCAACCGTGTCGGACTTCAATCCGGCAGACGTTGCCGTGATCTTGTACTTGTCCGGCTTCAGGAGTCCGACCGTATAACGTCCCTCTGCATTCGACACCACGGTCTGCTTCGCGTCCGTACCCATGTCGATAACTGTGACTTGGGCGCCAGGAACCACCGCGCCCGACGAGTCACTGACCTCGCCGCTGATCGCGCCCGTTACAGCGCTCTGTGCATGCGCTATGGGTGCAATGGAATTCATCATGTATCCGGCAGCCAGCAACAGGCTCAAAGCCAGCGCCGCGCTCTGCAGCCCAGTACAAATTCGGGTTCTGTTAGGGATATGCTTCAACAGCGAATTCAATCCAATGGCACGGGACCAGACCATTTTTGTTCTCCTCGGGCAGGGTGGTTTTTGTTTTTCTTACGAAGTGCCGGTGCGGAGTACGCATCTG
>Ga0302324_100013317_pt1 | contig 16680 bp, 14 predicted proteins | sample Palsa_T0_1_FD_201949 | JGI IMG/M metagenome (GOLD analysis project Ga0302324, IMG submission 201949) | Peat permafrost microbial communities from Stordalen Mire near Abisko, Sweden - Palsa_T0_1 | ecosystem: Environmental > Terrestrial > Soil > Palsa > Peat permafrost | place: Sweden: Abisko...
AGCACATCGAGCGCCTGCTGTTGCTGAACCGGTTGGTGCAGAAGGGACACGCGATCGGTGGGATTGCGTCGCGGTCCGACGAAGAGCTGCGAGGCCTTCTGACCCAGCAGCCTAGCCACCCAGTCTTCGCGCCGGTGCCGCCGGCAGACATGCTAGCCTCGGTTCTGGCCGCGATCGAAAGTTTCGATACGGTTCGAGCCGGCGACGAACTCAGCCGTTTGGCCGCCGTCCTCAGCCCACGCGACCTGGTGTACGACGTTGCAGTGCCTCTCATGTGCGAAGTGGGAACTCGCTGGCATAACGGGACTCTAGCAGTCGCCCAGGAACATCTGGTCTCCGAGATGCTACGCACCCTCTTGGGAAACATGCTGCGTCTGTTCCGGCCTTCCAACCCGGCGATGAAGATGGTTCTAGCCACGCCTGCCGGCGAATCGCACGAGTTCGGCATCCTTGCCGCCGCGATGCTGGCTTCCTTGGCTGGAGTGGAACCGGTCTACCTTGGGCCAAACTTACCGGCGCGCGAGATTGCGGATGCCGCACGGGCGACATCCGCGCAGGTGGTTGCTCTGGGCATCACGTTCCTGTTGGAGACCACGCAGGAAGAGTTGAGGGCCCTTGCCGCAGCCATGCCGGAGGGCATCGAACTGTGGGTCGGCGGCGCCGGAAGTGCGGATCTGGACCTCACCCGCCTCGGAGGCAGGACTGTATGGATAAAGGATCTTCCGGCTCTCGAAAACGAGTGCCGCCGCTGGAGAAACTAATTTATGAAAATAGCGCTGAAGCTTCTATTCGCGGCGATTTTCCTATGGATGACCGTGGTCACCATCCGCACCAGTCTGGCGGTCAGCCTTTGGAGCGCCTGGAATTCGTTTGCATCCAACCCTTGGGCCGTCGCGACGCTCTATGACGCCTATTTCGGCTTCCTCACGTTCTGGGTATGGGTGGCGTACAAAGAAAGCACCCTCTGGTCGCGACTGTTATGGCTGGTACTGATTCTTGGCCTGGGCAACATCGCCATGTCTCTTTACGTTCTGATCCAGCTCTTTCGCCTGAAACCGAACCAGCCCGCGGAGGCGTTGCTGTGGCGATGAGGTACGAACCGCTGATCGAGCGTGATCTGGTCCCGGATCGCATTCTGAGAGCTGGCATCCGGCGTCTGATCAAGCAGCGTCTGCGCCACGAAGACCAAGGCGGCGTAGAAAAGCAGCAGGCTCACCTCATGCGCTACATCGAGCAGTTGAAAGCGAGCCCTATTGCCGTTCACGCGCCCACGGCGAATCAGCAGCACTACGAAGTTACCGCGGAGTTCTTCGCCTCGGTTCTTGGAAGCCATCGCAAGTACAGTTGCGGTTACTGGCGGGAAGGTGACACGCTCGATGCGGCAGAGCGCCGGATGCTCGATCTCACGGCACAGCGCGCGCAAATCGAAGACGGACATTCCATACTTGATCTAGGATGTGGCTGGGGCGCCTTTTCGTTGTACGCCGCTTCGCGATTCCCGAATAGTTCCGTGGTGGGCGTTTCGAATTCACACTCCCAGCGGCATTTCATCGAAGCGCAAGCTGCTAAACGCGGGCTTACGAATCTCCGCATCCTTACCGCTGACATCAACGAGTTCGAAGCTGGGCGGCGTTTTGACCGCATCGTGTCCGTCGAAATGCTGGAGCACGTTCGGAATTATCAGCGCCTGCTTCACAAAGTTGCCTCTTGGATGAATCCGGAGGGCTTGCTGTTCGTTCACATTTTTACCCATCATCGCTTCGCATACCCCTTCGAAGTCCGCGATTCGAGCGACTGGATGGCGCGGCATTTTTTCACCGGCGGCCAGATGCCCAGCGACGGCCTGCTGCTCTATTTTCAAGCCGACCTTCAAATCCGCGGCCACTGGGTGGTGAATGGACGGCATTATCAGAAAACCGCGGAAGCATGGCTGGTCAACATGGACCGGCAGCGCGGCCAACTGCTAAAGCTGTTCTCGGGCGTCTATGGCAGTGGTGAGGCGCTGAAGTGGCTCGTCCGCTGGCGCATCTTCTTCATGGCTTGCGCGGAATTGTGGGGCTATCGAAGCGGAATCGAATGGATCGTGTCGCATTACGTGTTCGAAAAAGCGCAATGCGTCCGGCGAAGCTCTTCCTGGCCAGAGGAACTCGGGGGCTGAGGTCATCAGCGGCGATGATTTGCCGAAGCAAGTTCGTCCAGGAATGCGGCACTGAACGTGCGCGAGCGAGTTTGGAAGCCGAGCGTCGTGTCGCGGAAGGGCCTTGGCCGGCGCTGATTTTCTGCGCGCGGGAGAGCGGGGCGCATGTTTAATCCGATCCTGGTTCAAATTATCGTAGTTACGCTTTATGCGAGCCTCTGCTTCCTGGCCGCGCTGAAATTACGGCGCAACGACGTCGCGGACGTTGCATGGGGCATCGGGTTTATCATTCTCGCACTCGCGGCACAGTTCTCGGCGGCTAGCATTTCGATCCGTGGAATCATGGTCACGGCGCTCGTGACCATTTGGGGCGCGCGCCTCTCGTTGCACATCGGCCTGCGGAATCGAGGAAAGGCTGAAGATTCGCGCTACCGGAAGTGGCGCGAGGAGTGGGGGAGCAATGCAGCGGTGCGGGCGTATTTCCAGATCTTTCTGCTGCAAGGTTTTCTGATAATCGTAATTCTCGCCCCTGTGACCCATGTCCTCGCGCATGCGAGTTCTGATCTCACCTGGCTCGACGCCGTCGGCTTAGCCGTTTGGCTGGCCGGCTTTGTTTTTGAAGCCATCGGAGATTTTCAGCTGACTCGATTCAGGAAGGACCCGGGCAATCGCGGCCGGATCATGACTTCGGGGCTCTGGAAATACACACGACATCCTAATTACTTCGGCGAAGTGACGCTGTGGTGGGGTGTATGGCTGATAGCTTGCTCAACGCCGGGAGGCTGGAAAACCGTTTGCGGACCGGCTACCATTACCGCGCTAATCATGTTCCTATCGGGCATCCCGCTCCTGGAGAGAAACTATGAAGGAAACATCCAGTTCCAGCTGTACAAGCGTCGGACGAGTGCTTTCTTCCCGCTTCCGCCTAAACACTGGGGCGCCGGTAAGGAGTGAGAGCTGCGTATGCAAGCCTCGAATCGGAGCTTGCAAACGCGTGGACTAAGAGCTCGCAGCGCTTTTCGCTTGGGCCATCATCTCCTTCATCTTCGTCATCATTTCCTGGGGCGTGGGCTCGGCCACGTGTGTGGCAACCATCCAGCTGTTCCCATCCGGGTCGACAATCGTTCCGGAACGGTCCCCCCAGAACATGTTCGCGACCGGTACTCTTACGCTGGCTCCCAGTTTTACGGCTTTGGCGACCACTTTGTCCACGCTCTCCGTCATCAGATACAAGGCGACCGGAGAGCCCCCGAGCGACTTAGCGCTACGGCCGCCCATTTGGGGATTCTCCGGACCCAGCATCAAAGTTGTACCCCGGAGCGTGAGCTCGGCGTGGATCGGTTTGCCGTCGGGCCCATTCATAATTGCCCGCTTGGCGAAACCGAAGGCTTTCGTGTAAAAGTTCATTGCGGCCTTTACATCGCTGACGGTGAGCGCTGCGGTCACCGCGCCGTAATTCTTCTTATTCAGAGGATCGATTTTCTTGGGCATGGAACTCCTTCCATAGAATGATACTCCACTAGGTTGCCATGAGCCTCGGTTGGATCGCGGCGACGGTGGTGCATGCATTGGTGCCTTGCACGGCGGATTGACACGGATGCACTTACTTGGGACGATCACAGACATGCAGACCATGTCTGTTCCACCGAAGCGGCGGTCCGTGGGCGGCGGGCCGAAGCCTTCAGCGTTCTTCCCGCTGGCTGGCCTCTTGTTCCTGGCATCGGCCACGGCCAGTCTTGTGACCGCTCAAACCGGCGGCCCACCGAAAACCGTCTGGGACGGCGTGTACACGGAGGCTCAAGCTGCCCGCGGCGTAACGGCCTTCGGCCAAAGCTGCTCGGGGTGTCATGCGCTCTCAGCGGAAGGCAAGGGGCCTCTGGCCGGCGAATCGTTCTGGAAGAGTTTCGCGCAAAAAAAAGTCGGCGATGTGCTGGAGTTCGTAAGCACCAACATGCCGAACGGCAAGCCCGGCTCGCTCGACGAAACCACCTACCGGGATCTTGTCGCGCTGATCTTAAAATCCAACGGCTTTCCCGCGGGAACCAATGAGCTTCGACGCGATACCAGTGCCAACGTACAGATCGTGCGGAAGGACGGACGCACGGATCTCCCCTCGGATGCGCTCGCTCGCGTGGTCGGCTGTCTGGCCCGGAGCGGGACCGACTGGGTGATTACGCGTGCCACAACGCCGGTGCGGGCGGAGAGCCCTGCCGGTGACGACGCCACCAAACCACTCGGCAATCGTACCATCCCGCTCAAGTTCGTTGTGACGAAGCTGGATCCGCTGGCCGGTTCGCGGGTCGCCGTTAGCGGCCTCCTGATCGGCGCCAACGGCGTCGACGGCATCAATGTGACGACGGTGACCCGCGTCGCTGAGAAGTGTCCGTAAGCCTTAAGACCTACAGATCGATTCTGCCGGTGCTCGCTCCGAGCTTGTCGATCTCCGCGCCGCCCAAGTGCGCCATCGCCAACATCAGGTTCGCGGTTGGCGTATCCTTGGCGACAATGTGCCGGTTGCCTTTGAGCCGGCCCTGTGCGCCACCCACGATCACTGCGGGCGGACTGTTCCGATCATGGGCGTTGCCGTTGCTCATGCCGCTGCCCCAGTACAGAACGGCGTTATCCAGCAGCGTTCCGTCGCCCTCTTTCGTCGCCTTTAGCTTGTCGAGGAAATCCGCGAACTTCTGGATTTGGTAGGTCGCGATCTTAGCGTACTTGGCAAGCTTCTCAGGATCGTTGCCATGGTGCGAAATGGTGTGATGCTGTTCGGGAATGCCGATGTGCCCGTACGCGCGGTCGCTGGCTTCATGACCGGTCATGAAAGTGAAGACCCGGCTGATGTCGCCCTGATACGCCAGGTGCATGAGGTTATAGGTAATGGTCATGTGATCGTCAAACGCCTCCGGCAAGCCCACCGGCGCTTCCGGATTGCCGGTGATGGTTCCTAGACGGCTTTCCATGCGTTCAAGCTGCATTTCCACGTTGCGAACGTTGCCGAGATACTCGTCGAGGATGGCGCGGTCGGGCGCTCCCAGGGCGCGTTTCAGCTTGGCGGTTTCCTCGGTCACTGAGTCGAGCAGGCTCTGCTTCTCCTTGAGGCGGGCAAAGCGCCGCTCGGTGGAATCCGTCTCGCCGAACATTCGTTCGAAGGTAACGCGCGGGTTAATTCCCACCGGCAGCGGGCTCTCGTCGTCGCGCCACGCGAGCGTATTGAAGAACGTGCAGGCGAAACCGTCGCAGGCCCCGACGGCGGTGCCCATGTCCTCGGTGCCGACTTCGATCGACCGCAGCGGAGTATCGGCAGCCACTCGATCTGCTATGAACTGGTCGACGGTCTTTTTCGATTCAATCCTTCCGAAAGAGTCTCCCCTACCGTCGCGGCTAACGGCAGGCCCCACGCCGTTCAGAAACGCGGAGCTGGCGCCGAGATGGACCGACTCGCCCCACGGCGCTTTCATCTTGCTGACCGTCACCAGTTGATTGCGGAACGGCTCCAGCGGCTGCATCACCGGCTTGAAGACGAAGTCGCTCCCCTCCTTCTCCGGATGCCAGGTGTCGGGATACACGCCGCACGGGAAGTAGACAGCGCCGAACCGGAACGGCGACTTGGGCGACGCCGAGAGCGCCGGCGCCATGGCGTCCAGGAATGGCAGTGCGATGGTTGCGCCCATAGCTCCACGCATGAACGTGCGGCGCGAAAGATGCTTCTTCGTAATGAACATATCTACTCCTTGTTTGGTCGTGTAACGGTGTTTGATCTTGCAGCTATCACGCTATCGCTTCCCACTCTGACGGTCTCAGCCGGTTCCAACTTCGTGCGCATCTGAAACGGAGCACTCTCCACAATACCTATGATAATCGAAGATAGCCGGTAATCGTTCTGCGCGGCCTTCTTCACGATCCGGCGAACCACCGGCATGTCGGCTGGCTCCAGCCCGCGGCCCAGCGCATATGTCAGCATCTTTTCGGTGACGACGGTCACAAAGGCGTCGGGACGGCTCACAATGGCCTCGCGCAGCGCCACCGGACCGTTGACTTGCGATCCGTCCGCGAGCGTGCCCGCGACGTCCAGCGGCGCGCCGTCGGGTCCTTTATCGCGCCACTGCCCCACCGAATTGAAGTTCTCGAGCGCAAACCCCGCCGGATCGATTACGCGATGGCAGCCCGCGCAGGGCTGGTTCTTGCGGTGCAATTCCAGTTGCGCGCGCACCGTCTTCGGAACCTTCGAGTCCTTGTTGCTTTCGTCCAGCGAGGGGACGTTCGGCGGCGGCGGAGGCGGGGGCGTGTTCAGGAAGGTGCTCAGCACGTACTTCCCGCGGTAAACCGGTGAGGTCCTCGTCGCGACGGAAGTCATCGCGAGGATACTCCCTTGCCCCAGCAGGCCACGGCGATTGGGATCGGTGAGCTTCACGCGCCGGAATTGCGGCCCGTAAACACCCTTGATTCCGTAATGCCTGGCCAGCCGCTCGTCGACGAAGGTGTAGTCCGCGTTCAAAAGCTCCAGAGTGCTGCGGTCCTGGCGCAAAATGTAGGCGAAGAACATCTGGGTCTCCGTGCGGAATCCTTTGCGCGTGTTCTCGTCGAAATCGGGGAACATCAGGATATCCGGAACCACCTTCGCCTCCAGATTGCGGAGCTGCAGCCACTGCCCGGTGAAATTGTTCACCAGGGCGTCGGAGCGGTCATCGCCGAGCATGCGGTGCACCTGACCGGTAAGCACCTCCGGCTCCCGCAGCCGCCCGGCCGCCGCCAGGTCCAGTAGTTTTTCATCGGGGACGCTGCTCCATAAGAAGAAGGACAAGCGCGAGGCAAGCTCGACGTCAGTGACCGGATGGGCCACACCCGCGCGTACGCCAGCCGGGTCGCTCTCGATTCGATACAAAAAGTAGGGGCTGGAAAGAACGCGCGCGACGCCGGCGCGAATTCCGTCGTCGAAACTGCCGCCGTTCTGCCGCGCCCGTTTGTAGAACGACATCGGCGCCTCGACGTCTCCCGGTGTGACGGGACGCCGATACGCGTGGCGCGCGAGATTTGTGAGGATCTTCGCCGCGCAGCTGGTGTCATCCAAATTCCCGCCTGCCAGATTCGCACCTGTTGCGCTCTTCGCCGGGACAAGGCTGACGCCCTTGCCCGAACCCGCCGTCGGCGCGGGATGGCAGACAAAGAGACGTTCGCGGCTGGGGCCCTCGCTCATGCCGTATACGTTGTAGGGGCCGTCGATCGAAACGGTCCTCAGCTTCGGCAGGCCTCCGACCATGTGGACTTCCTGACTGTCGCGCGTTGACGGCTCCCAGACGTCCTGCAACTGAAACGGCCGCTCTTTCCACGTAAAGCCGACGTCGTGAGGGCCGGCGGTCACCCGCACGCGTCCGGTCATCCTTTTGTCGATAATGGGCTGCGCGGCGGCCAAATCCTTGGACTGGATCTCATGGTCCGCGGGACCGCCAATCGGAGCCGAATACACCTCGACACCATCCACGGTGATGACGAAAGTATACGGCGTGTCATTTCCTTCTACGCCGGCGTAGCCTTCCTGGACGCCCCGAACGAGCCGGCCGGACAGTTTATACTCGGCGTCAGCCGGAAAAAAGTGACGGACAACGGTGCCGCCGAATGTTCCGATCGGCAGGCCGGCGATGTATCCGTTCTGGCTGAACTCGCGGCTGATGGAATGCTCGGTCGTCCCGGGCTTCACCTGCGGATCGCCCACGGCCATGGCGCTGACGCGCTCGGCCGCGTTCACGTATCCCTCCAGCAGCAGCGGCGACGTTTTCAGAGCCGTCGCGATGTTGTCGAACCCGAATTCCGCGCCGTCGGTCGGCAGCAGGTCGGTCACGTCAATGTCGACCGCCAGCAGGTCACGGACCGCATTCGCATATTCGGCGCGATTCAGACGATGCACGACGTAGCGGCCCGGAGTGCTCCGGCCTTCCCAGGCACGGTCGAGCGATGCGGCGAGCCAGCTGGTAAAGCCCGCGTATTCGGCCTCGGACGGACGCGGCAGTCCTTGTGGCGGCATGGCCCGCACACTCAGCTTCCTCAGGACTCGTTCCCAAGTATCGGCGTGGCCCAAAAGATCGTCGAACCTCGCCGACTCGAAATTGACTGGGCCCTCCGCCGGATTCGCAGCGCGGTTGCTGTGGCACGCAATGCAATACTTATCCAAGAAGGCGCGGCCGTTGGCCGCTTCGAATGCGCGATTCTTAACCGCATCCGGGGTTGTGCCGGCCTTGGACGCCGTGCTTCCGGTCTGCGCCGCCAGCGGAGCGATTATCAAGATGAACGGCGCGGCGATTCCCACGCAGGCCAAGGCCGTTGTGATTACGATCTTCCTCATTGCGCCCCGGTGACTGCCGCTGAAGCGGTGGTCTTCTTCTCCTTGTCGTCGCTCTTCTTGTCGGCTGCAGGCGGCAGCGGCGGAGGCTGAGGCGCCGGATCGTTGGGACCAAGATGCATCAGCTCCCGCAGGGCCGCGACGACCTCCTCTTTCGAATTGCGCTTCGGTTTATACGTGTCCAATTCCCCCATGTCGAGGGGGTTCGGTTTCTTGGGCTTTTCGGCCAGAAGCAGGGGCGTGAGATTGTCCTTGTTGACGGCATCCAGCTTTCCGCCGGCGGCTGCGAGCGCGCGAATCAACGGCACTTGCTCCTCTTCCACGGCCTGGTGCAGCGGCGTGGAGCCATCGGGCGCCTTGGCATTCGGATCGGCCCCGGCCGCCAACAGCAGCTTGAGCGCCTCCACCGGATCGCGGCTGCCGGGCTCGCGGAACTCAGGCGGATGAGTGCGGGTGAAACCGGGCCCCCCCGCGATCGGTGCGCCTAGGCCACCTTTCAGAGCGGCCATCACGGGTGTCTTGCCGATGTTCGGGTTGGGGCGGCCAGGAGCAGCGGGTTTGCCGTCCTTGGGCTTGATCTCGCTCGGGGCCCACTCGATCTGCGCGCCGTGGGACAGCATCAGCTTCAGTACCTCGACATCGGCCGCCGTGGCAGCGCGGTAAAAGGGCGAGCTGTTGATGGACGCGCCGCAGCACAGCGTGGTCGAATGTAAGGCGCCGACGAACGGCTTGTTCACGTCCGCGCCCAGGTCGAGCAGCACCTTAACCATACCCAAGGCTGTCAAATTGTTCGGATGGGAGGGTTGCATCCGTGAGCCGTCGTGCGCGCGCATGTCGGTGGTGGCGTCGTGCATGTCAACGGCGAAGAATAGGGACCCGTCATTTGGGTCGGCGCCGAGGTCAAGCAACTCTTTGGCAAGATCGAACCGGTCGTTGACGATGGCGACGATTGTGGCGGTCGCGCCGTCGGCGTTGGTCAGCTTCGGATCGGCGCCACCCTTGATCAGCGCCTCAACGACGTCCGTGTGTCCATTTCGAACGGCGAACATCAATGCCGTAAAGCCGCCAGAAGGATGGTCGGCGTCCTTGCGCTCCGTGATGGTGGAAACGTGCGCCTTTAGGTTTGGATCCGCGCCCGCGGCCAACAGCACCTTCACCACTTCCACATGACCTTCGGCGGACGCCCACATGAGCGCGGTCTCTTCCTGATACGGATCCGCTGCGTTGACGAACGAGCCATGCGAAAGCAACAACTTGACGGCGTCGACGCTGCCCGTGCGCGCTGCAGCCATCAGCAGCGTCTCGCCCTCAGGGTGCCAACGCGTCGGGTTCGCTCCCGCATCGAGCAACGTCCTCATAATCTCGACGTCGCCATTGCGGCTGGCTTGAAGAAGAGGGGTCACGCCGTAATGGTTCGGCGCGTCAACCCAGGCTCCCGCCGCAAGTAGCGCCTTTGTCATTTCCGCGTCCGAGTGGAAGGCCGCCCACAGGAGCGCGGAAGAGCCGTCAGTGGCGGGGGCATTTACGTCCACGTGCTCCTTGATCAGCTTAACGACCGCCGGCAGATCATCGGCCTTGGCCGCGTCGGCCACGGCGCTGATGTTGGCAGCAGCTCGCAGAAGAACATTGGGTGTCACAAGCACGAACCCAACAATGAGCGGCAAGGACCACCATATCTGCCGCACGCGTCTCGCAGTAGCTCTTTTCGCAGCTTGCATCGCTATGCCTCCCTCCGATGCACTTGCATGCAAATACGATATACCGCGCGGACGACAAGTGCAAGGCCCCCCTACCACCCCACATCCTGGGGGCGTGCGACTTGAAAGTGCAGGCTTTCGGAAAAAGCGGGCCAACAGAAACCCGAGCGTAGGGTTACGCTGGGCCAGTCTTGCACGCTGCCGCACAGTCCGGCTTCACTGGATTGTTTTCGATTTACCGGGTGACGCGGTGGTACACGCGGCTTTTCATCAGCCGCGTTTTGCCCTAACCGTTGCCCAGGATCGCGAGCCGCTCCGATGCTTCTGACCGTCGCGGCAAGCTCCTGATCGCCCCAGGGGCGAAGCGCAACCAGGCGCCCGATTCATACCTGGACTCCCAGAACCTCTCGCGCGGCGTTCTCGCCCGATTTGGCAAAAACGCGGCTGAAGAAAAGCCGCGTGTACCAGGGTGCAAAAACGCGGCTGAAGAAAAGCCGCGTGTACCAGGGTGCAAAAACGCGGCTGAAGAAAAGCCGCGTGTACCAGGGTGCAAAAACGCGGCTGAAAAGAAGCCGCGTGTACCGTCGCACCCCCACAGCCTGGGTTGACAACTCACGCGAGATCGAACAGCAGAATTTCGCTCGGCTTGGAATCTCCGCCGGTTAGTGTCAAATTCTCTTCGCCGGTCACAGCCAAAGCGTCGCCGGTCTGCAATTCGATCCCATTAACAACCACCGTGCCCCGAACCACCTGCATCCAGGCGGCGCGTTGAGAGTCCAGTGAATAAGGGATGTCTACGCCTTTCGCTATCTCAGCTACGAACATGTGCGCGTCCTGATTGATCCGCGCCGCTCCCATAGCGGCCATCGGCCCAGCCAGCCGCCTGAGCTTGTTCGTCTTTTCCTCCGGCCCGAAGCGGATCTGCTCATAGCCCGGAGTGGTTCCCATGGTCGCCGGCTCGATCCAGATTTGGAACAGGTGCAGCGGATCGGTGGTTGAGGGATTGAACTCGCTGTGCTTCACACCGGTGCCGGCCGACATCCGCTGGATTTCATTCGGACCCAGGACTTCCTGATGCCCCATGCTGTCTTTGTGAGCGATCGAGCCCTCAACCACGTAGGTCAAAATCTCCATATCGCTATGGCCGTGCATACCGAATCCCCGGCCAGGAGCTACACGATCTTCATTGATAACGCGAAGTGACCGAAAACCCATGAACTTGGGGTCGTAATAATCGGCAAACGAGAAGGTGTGGTACGTGTCGAGCCAACCGTGATTTACGTGGCCTCTCTCTTTACTTTTGCGCACTTGTGTCATTCTTTAAGTCTTCCTTTGCGTATAGTTGTTTTTGAATCCTTGCCTGCCCGAGACCCGGCCGCGAAGAGGCCCAGCTTCTTCAGAAGGCTAGACAGGTGGCGTTTTTCCGCCTCGCTCAGAATCGTCATCGCCGCCTCAAGTTCCCGAGCGTTGCGCTGGAAGGCCGCTTTCGCGACATGCTTTCCTTCGAGCGTGAGTTCTAGAACCTTGGCCCGCCGGTCGCTCGCTGTAGCCGTTCGCACTACCAACCCTTTCCTTTCGAGACGATCGACTGCCGCGGTCATTGATCCGCTAGCTAGCAGCACCTTGGCCTGGAGCTCGGTAATCGTGAGCGGACCTTTGTGCAAGAGAGCTTCGAGCGCGGCGAAATCGCTCAGACAAAGTCCCGTTTCCGCGATACTACTCTCAGCTATAAGTCTGACCGCGTGATAGCACCTGGACAGCACGATCCACAGACGAGGCGCCTCGATTTGCGCGCGGGCACTCATGAAAGCGCGGCGCTTCGAGGGACTGCACCGGACGGCTTGGCCACTGAAAGGGCGCGATCCACGGAAAAGGCGCCTGCGCCACGGATCATCAGGAAAGCGGTCATCGCCAGGACCAGCAGGTGATACTCAAACCCTTCGCCTTTCTGATTTCCGCTCCAATTCATGAAGAAGCCGAAAGCGCTATGCACCGTGGCGATGGCGACCAGCATGTTTACGGCGATCCCGAAGGCCGCGATTCGGGTCAGGAATCCTAGGATCAGCCCCAATCCGCCGAAGAACTCCGCCGCAATCGCTAGGAACGCGAGCGGGGCCGGAATGTGCATGGCGCCCGTGAAGTAACCCATGGTGCCGGAGAAGCCGAAACCTCCGAACCATCCCAACATTTTCTGTGCTCCGTGCGCGAAGAAGACTATTCCGAGAACTAGCCTCAGAATCGCCGTCGCGGTGGAATCATCCGTTGCAAAAATTCCCCGGGTCATCGTTTGTAGCTCCTTTCAGCTATTTAGGATGCAGTACCCTCATATAAGGATTCTTTCTATTGAGACACCTGCGGTAAGAAGGTGCGTAAATAACTAGTGTTTCGCGGCTTTCTGGGCCTCGCCCCAGACGCGCAGGAAGTTGCCTCCCCATAGTTTTGCAATGTCCTTCTCGGTATAGCCCCGGCGCAACAGTTCGACTGTCACGTTTTGCGCCTCGCCCTCGTTCTGCCAACCGGCGACCCCGCCGCCGTGATTGAAATCCGATGAAATGCCGGCGTGATCGATTCCGATTTTCTTTACCGCGTAGTCGATTGAGTCAACCAACTGCGCCACGGTCGCAGGCGCCGCGGGCTTTCCTTCCGTGGCGCCCTCGGGCGCGGGCCGAAGATAATTGCTGAACGCGACGATCTGCACTACGCCACCGTTCTTGCGAATCAGCTCCAGCTCTTCATCGCTTAAGTTTCGGCCCACATTAACGATCGATTTGATACCGGAGTGGGTCGCCGCCACCGGAGCCTTGGTCAGGCTCAAAACCTGCTGGAATGCCGGCGAGGAAAGCTGCGAGACGTCGATCACCGCACCCAATTGGTTCAGCCGCGCCACGCCCTGCTTGCCAAGTTCCGATAATCCGCCATGCTCGTCCTTTGCGTCGCCGAGTTTCTGGCTGGGCCGCGACGAATCAGCCCAATCGTTGTGTCCCGCGTGCACGTAGCCGAAGATTCGGACGCCGCGCTTGTACCACTCGTCGATCTGCGACAGGTCCCCTCCCAGGGGATAGGCGTTCAACAGGCTGATCACGACCGCGAACTTGCCTTCCGCGGCGACGCGCCGGACATCGGCGGGACTGTAAGCGAGCTCCGCCAACTTCGGATTCTGCTCCGCCACGGCCTTGATCAGCGCGAGTTTCTTGTCCGCGTCTTCGCGCGCCTTCGCATATCCCTCCGGTGTGCGCGGGCCTTGCGGCACAAAGACCGCCAGCGCCGCTCCCTTCAATTGGCCTCGTGCGACTTTGGGCAAGTCGAACTGCGTCTTGCCGTCTTCGGCCGCGCCGGTGTAGTCGAAGGGAAGATCCAGATGGCTATCGAAGGTGATGATCCGTTTATGAATCGCCTTGGCTTTTTCCAGCAGGGCAGCGTCATCCGCCCGCGCTGGCAATATCAAGAGTGATGGCAAGATCGCGTACAAAAGCTTTTTCATACTGTCTCCTCGGGATGTGAAACCGTCACTTGCGCGGCCGGAAACAGTCTACTACGCGTCCGCGGGACCGCGATCAGGGAGTAAGAAATGTGAAATTATAGAGGAATGGCGGACAGCATTGCATTCCCGGTGCGTGCGGAGCCACGCGCCATCTCTCTCTCCACGATTCCCTGGTATCTATGGGTTTCGGTGATTGGCGTCACCTCGGCGATGATCGGCGTGCACTGGGACATCTCCTGGCACCGCTCGATCGGCCGCGATACTTTCTGGACGCCGCCGCACATGGCGATTTATCTGTGCGGCGTGATCGCAGGAATTTGGTCGGCGTACCTGATCCTCGCAACCACGTTCGGCCGCTTGCCCGCGGTCCGCGCGTCGTCGGTCCGGATGTGGGGTTTCCACGGCCCGCTGGGCGCGTTCGTTACCGCTTGGGGCGGCGTTGCGATGCTGGTCTCGGCGCCGTTCGACGACTGGTGGCACAACGCCTATGGGCTCGACGTAAAGATCCTCAGCCCGCCGCACATGGTGCTGGCCGCGGGAATACTTGCCATCGAGATCGGCGCGCTGATGCTGGTGCTCGGCTACATGAATCGCGCCCAGGGGGACGAGCGGCTGCGTCTGAGCTGGTTGTATCTGTATCTCGGATCGATGATCGTGGTGGTGTTGCAGATCCTCGCGATGGAGCACACCAGTCATGTCCAGCAACACAGCGCGTGGTTTTACATCTCGGTCGCGATCGCGGTGCCCACGTCGCTGATCGGCGTCGCCATCGCGTCGGACCGGCGCTGGAGCGCGACTATCGTGGCCTCCGTGTACATGCTTTTCACGGCATCCCTGATATGGATTCTGCCGCTGTTCCCCGCGCAACCCAAGCTGGGTCCGGTATTGAATCCGGTATCCCAGTTCATCCCGCCCGATTTTCCGCTGCTGTTGATCGTACCGGCCATTGCCATCGATCTGCTGCGGCCGCGTCTGCGAGCATCCAATCGATGGCTTCAGGCGGGCGTGCTGGGCTCGGTCTTCTTCGTGGTTTTTCTTGCGGTGCAGTGGGCCTTCGCGTATTTTCTGATGACGCTTGCGGCCGCGAACGCTTTCTTCGGAACCATGTACCGGGACTACGCTAATCCATCTGACTCGTATGAAGCTCTTTCGATGTTTATGCCGCCCGAAAGCAACTTCTGGGCGTTGATGGGGATCGCTTGGTTGACCGCGATCGTCACATCGCGGATCGGCGTCGGGTGGGGTGAGTGGATGCGCACGGTTAAGCGATGATGCGGGGCGCGCTCCTCGTCGCATGGACCGCGGCGTGCGCCTACGCGCATGTCGGTTCCCCCGACGTGTTCCTCGAAGGCTCGGCCGGACCGTATCCGATGTACGTCACCATCCGGCCGCCGTCGGTGATCCCAGGCGTCGCTGAGATCGAAATCCGCTGCGCCTCGCCGGATATTCAAGCAATTCACGTCACGCCCACGCCTCTGACTGGCGCAGCCGCCGAGTTCGCTCCCACGCCGGACGCGCTGCAGCGGTCCAAGGCGGATGCGCAGTTTTTCACCGGGACCTTATGGATGATGGCGCCCGGCTCATGGCAGGTCCGAATCCAAGCCGACGGCGCGAAGGGAGCCGGCCAGCTCTCGGTGCCGGTGCCGGCGGTGGCGACGCGCGCCAAGCCAATGCAATTCGCCCTGGGAGCAACGCTGTTCGTGATGATGATGGTCCTCGCGGTGGGACTCGTGAGCATCGTAGGCGCGGGGGTCCGTGAAGGGCAGCTCGAACCAGGAATGCAGGCTACCACAAGGTCGAAACGCCGCGCGCGCATTCTGATGGGGGCCACTGCGGCTCTGGTAATCCTGATTCTCTGGAGCGGCAACAGCTGGTGGACGGCGGAGGCCAGCGACTTCGCGGGAAACCTCTACCGGCCTCTTCAGATGACGGCCAGCATCGTGAATACAAGCGCGGCTCCGAATGAACGCTTAGTGCTGACCCTTGCCAATCCCGCCTGGTCGGTCCCGCGCAAGATCGACGATTTTCTGCCGGATCACGGCCATCTCATGCACCTGTATATGATTCGCCAGCCGGATGCCGCGCGCGTCTGGCATCTGCATCCGGAGATGACCGCGAGCGGTGTTTTCACGCTTGCCTTGCCGCCGATTCCCGCCGGCCAATACCAGTTGTACGGCGACGTGGTCCATCGGGATGGGCTGGCGGAGACCATGGTTGCGAACCTCACCGTTCCGCGAGACTTGGCCGGGACTCCCCTCGGTGGCGACGATGCCGCTGGCGTCCGCGGCGAATCGCCGGATGGCGCGCACATCGTATGGGATCGCGATCCGGCGCCGCCTAAAGCCCGTCAGGCCGGCGTCTTCAAGTTCCGCCTGGTCGATCGGGACGGCGCACCAGTCCAGGATGCCGAACTTTACATGGGAATGTTGGGCCATGCGGCGTTCCTGAAAAACGACGGCACCGTATTCGCGCACGTGCATCCATCGGGGTCCGTACCCATGGCGGCGCTCGCATTGGCGAATCCCGCGGCTGGCGAGGATCACAGCATGCACCACATGTCCGGCCTGCCGCCCGAAGCCGATTTTCCTTATGGATTTCCCACCCCCGGCGACTATCGCGTCATCGTCCAGATGAAGCACGGCGGCATAATCGAGACGGGAATTTTCGACGCGAAAGTCGACTAACCGGTACACGCGGCTTTCCAGCCGCGTTTTGCCAAATCGGTACACGCGGTTTTCCAGCCGCGTTTTGCCGACCCAGCGCGCCCCTACGCTCTGGTTTCTCCTGTTGGCCGACCCTTTCCGAAAACCTGCACTTTCGAGTCGCACACCCTAAAATGGTCCATTCGCCCGCGTGAAGCACAAAGGCGAAATCGTGTAGACTTAGCGGCCAGGGAGGTATTCATGAAACGTTTATTGACCGCGACCGGGCTGGCCATCCTGCTATTCGCGCCGGCCGTTGCCAGCGCGCAGATTCTGGTTGCCGGAGAAGGTCCGGTCGTGTACGGGCACCACCATCTGAACACCACGAA
>Ga0302324_100013318_pt1 | contig 16680 bp, 14 predicted proteins | sample Palsa_T0_1_FD_201949 | JGI IMG/M metagenome (GOLD analysis project Ga0302324, IMG submission 201949) | Peat permafrost microbial communities from Stordalen Mire near Abisko, Sweden - Palsa_T0_1 | ecosystem: Environmental > Terrestrial > Soil > Palsa > Peat permafrost | place: Sweden: Abisko...
GCGCCGATTTCCTGGAAGTCCAGTCCGAGTTCGCCAAGAACCTGGTGATCGGCTTCGGGCGCGTGTGCGGGCGGCCCGTGGGCGTAATCGCCAACCAGCCCGAAGTGTTGGCGGGAGCGCTGGATATCGACGCATCGGATAAGGGCGCGCGCTTCGTGCGGTTCTGCAACGCGTTCAATATTCCGCTGATCACTTTTGTCGATCTGCCCGGCTTTCTGCCGGGCGTGGACCAGGAGTACGGCGGCATCATCCGGCATGGAGCCAAGCTGTTGTTTGCGTATTCCGCGGCCACCGTACCCAAGATCACAGTGATTCTGCGCAAGGCTTATGGCGGCGGATATATCGCCATGTGCTGCAAGGATCTGGGCGCAGACTGTGTGTTGGCGTGGCCTTCGGCTGAGATTGCGGTGATGGGCGCGGAGCCCGCCGTGGAAGTGCTCTACCGCCGCGAACTGAAGGCGGCGCAGGACAATGGTTCCAAGCGTCGCGAACTGGTGCAGCAGTTTTCGGACATGTTTGCCACGCCCTATGTGGCCGCCAGCCAGCGCCTGGTGGACGATATCATCGAGCCGTCCCAGACCCGCGCGTACGTGGCTGAAGCGCTGGCGGCGCTGGTTACCAAGCGCGACTGGCGTCCGCAAAAAAAGCACGGGTTGATCCCGTTGTAGCATTGGAGGCTGAAATGGCTACCGAAGACGACTCTCCCGGACCGGATACGGGAGCGGGCATGGCTGCGGCAGCCGCGACGGACGGCCATGCGAGTCTGTGGGCCCGGCAGGGGCGCCGGGCGATCCAGGGGTCGCACAGCTTAACGGCTCCTTTGGCGCGCTGGGCGCCCGAACTGGTGGAACCGGAGGCGGCCCCGCCAATAGACGGTGCGGGCGCCGGCGGCGAAACGGCGATAGCCATCCCCGAAGCGGTACTGCACGACCGGCCGCCACTGAGGCTGCCGGAAGATGCGGTCTGCCGCAGTCCCATCGCCGGCCTGGTGATCGCGGTGCTGGCGGACGTGGGGCAGCCGGTGAGAAGAAACCAGCCTGTCTTGGTGATCGAGGCGATGAAGATGCAGAACCACGTCGGCCCCGCGGTGGACGGAGTGGTGAAGGCTGTGCATGTCGCCCCGGGAGAGGCCGTGAAGGCCGGCCAAGTGTTATTCGAATTGGCGTAAGCCGGATTCAAGCCGCCTGCGCCAGCCATCGAGATAAGGACACTCGGCCCGGATACGATCGCGTCCGATCTCGAGTGCGAACTCGTGGATGACCACAAATGGGATTCAACCGCCTGCTGTCGAAGCGGGCGCCTGTCGTAGCGATACAGCCGTGCTCCTCCTTGAGATGGTTCAATATGTCCGTCCGGATGCTGGGCCATGGGCGAATTCCGCCGCGTCGCTGGCCCTCAACATGGATCGATAGTCGTGCCATCCCCAGTTCGGAACCGGGTCTGGACCCAATATTCCCAGTCGGACCCGGGGCTGACCTTCGCCCAGCCTTCCGCTCCAGTAGTCGATGTCTGCGACTATTTCCTCAACGTGGCCCTGCGCCGTTGCGTCGAGCCCGTCGCGCGCATGGGCTGGAAACGACGCTGTGGGACGTTCCGCCGAAAGGGTCCGAGCCTCGGCCGCCAGTTGGGGTCACCGCGCCAAAGTGCGTTATCGTAACGCCTATGATTAATGCGCGCGCTCGTGTCCCGGCCTGCGAGGCCGCTAGCAGACTTTTCGCTCACTCCTCCACGCGCGTAGAACTGGTCAACTCCACCGAACGCACGCCGTAGACCTTCGCCAGCCGCCGGGAAATCTCGTTGATTACGCGCTCCAGGCGCTCCTCCTCGTCGTGCTCGATTTCCACTTTGAAGAAGAGGTTGGTTCGTTTCATAAGGTGTCTCCTTCTATACTAAGGGAATGGCTTGCGCAATATGCCGTATTAGGAAACCGCGCCGCTTATGCCCAGGCGTGCATGGCGACATCTGCACGCTTTGTTGCGGGAAGGAACGCGAGGTCACCGTGGATTGCCCCTTCGACTGCCCCTATTTGCAGGAAGCCCGCAAACACGAGCGCACCGAACCGCTGGATCCGGAGACGTTTCCCAATCGGGACATCCAGGTGAAAGAAGAATTCCTGGAGGATCACGAAGCGTTGCTGGTGGTGGCCGCCAACAGCCTGCTGCGCGCGGCCCTCGACACGCCCGGCGCCGTCGACCGCGATGTGCGCGACGCGCTGGATGGTCTCATTCGCACCCAACGCACCCTGCAGAGCGGCGTGTATTACGAATCGCGGCCGGTGAATGCGCTGGCCAACCGGATTTTCGGAGACGTGCAACGGCGCTTGGAGGAGTTTCGCGTGCGCGAGCCCGAGTTGGGGACCACCCGCTCGCGCGATTCCGACGTGCTGCAAATGTTAGTGTTTTTTCAGCGCATGGAACTGGATCGCAACAACGGACGCCCGCGCGGGCGCGCGTTTCTGGATTTTCTGCGGGCCTTTCTTAGTGAGCCGGAAGAAACCGTCGCCGGGCCGCGCGCTTCCTCGCTCATCGTGCCATGAAGGGGCTGCTGCGCAAGCTTCTAGCGGCCGGTCCGGCGGTGCTGTTGATCGCCTGCATCGGCGGTTGGATCGCCACCCGCGACGCCAGTCCCCTGCGCGCCACGAAGAAGCCGTCCACCCCCACCGCCCGCGTCTCGAAAGTGGATCAGCGGTTGCTCGAAACCGCGCGTCAGCTTGCCGCGCTCGCCGATACGCACGCTGGGCAGGATTTGGCGATGGAGGCCGTGCGGCTTGCGAATCAGGAGGTCGATCAGGACTTCGCCACCTCCATCCGCGAAGCTGCCGCCATCGCGCCGCCCGCCAGCGGTCTGTTGCATGACTTGGCGGCGCGTATCGCGGCTTTGCAAACGCGCGTGGCCGCGGACCAGCAGCGCGTCGCGCAACTGACAAAGACCAACGCCGCGGACCGCGTGGAATTGGCCAATGCGCAACTTACCCTCGATCAGGATGAACTGGCCGACGCGCAGCAGGATCTGGAACGGGAAGGCGGCGACGAGCGCGCCACTCTGGAGCGCGCGCAGCAGGCACTGCAGGCTGCCCGGCAGAGCCCCGTGCCGCTGGGCAAGATTTCCGCGGCCGGGGCTCCGGGGACGCTCCGTGAGCAGATCCAACTGTGGTTCTCGCTGGGATCCATCGAGGACCAGGTGCAGGCCGCGCGCGCGGATGCGGCTAAGAAGGCCACCACGCTGGCGGACGAGCACAAGCAACTGGAAGGCAAACTAGTCACCGCGCCGCAAACTCCCTCCGGCGACGATAGCGACGAAGAAGACACCTCCACCGTAGTGGCGCAGTTGCGCGGCTTATCCGATCTGCGCAAGACGCTGGCCGATCTCGATAAGCGCACGCAGGTTTGCAAGGAACTGAGCGCCGTCTACCAGCAATGGCTGACCCAGGTCGCGGACCGCCGGCGCAGCGTACTGCACGCTTTGCTAGGTTCGTTCGGCCTGATTTTGGCGATCGTGCTGGTCACCATGGCGGTGAAAATTTTGCTTGCTCGCTTGTTGGGGCGCCAGGCCGACCGGCGGCGCCTGCATCAGTTGCAGGTTGTCACCCGGATCGCCGTCCACACGGTTGCGGCCATTCTGATCCTGCTGGTGATTTTCGGAGCGCCTACGCAGACGCCCACCATTATCGGCCTCGCCGGCGCGGGCCTGACCGTTGTGCTGAAGGACTTCATCGTGTCGTTTTTTGGATGGTTCGTGCTGATGGGGCGCAACGGCCTGCGGCTGGGCGATTGGGTGGAAATCAACGGCGTGGGCGGCGAAGTCATCGAGATCGGCGTGCTGAAAACCGTGCTGCTCGAAATGGGCAACTGGACCAACACAGGCCATCCCACCGGCCGGCGCGTCAGCTTCGTCAACAGCTTCGCCATCGAGGGACATTATTTCAATTTCTCGACGGCCGGCCAGTGGTTGTGGGATGAATTGCAGGTAACGCTCTCGCAGAGCGACGAACCCTACCGCCTGGCCGAACAGATCCGGCAGGCCGTAGAGCGGGAAACTGAGGCGGACGCCAAGCTCGCGGAAGAAGAGTGGGAGCGCGTCACGCATCAATATGGCACGCGCGCGTTTTCCGCGAAACCCGCGGCGGATCTGCGGCCGGGTCCCAATGGCTTGCTGGTGGTCGTGCGCTACATCACCCGCGCCCCGCAGCGCTATGAGGTGAAATCGCGCCTGTTTCAAGCTATTGTGGAACTCATGCATAAGCCGGAAGGGGTGGCTACCGCAAAGGCATGACTCTCTTCATTTGTGGGGCAGGCCCTCGGCCTGCGGCGGCCTCTCAGGCCGCCCGCGCTTGCCGTCGCGGGCGAGCGCAGTTCGCCGGTTTGCTGCTCCTCTTCAGCACCGCCGCCCTCGCCCAGGACGGTTCCCAATTCACCAAAACGGACGCCATGATCCCCACTCGCGATGGCGCCAAGCTGCACACCATAATATTCGCGCCGCGCGACGCGCACCAGCCTCTGCCCATCCTGCTGGAGCGCACCCCCTACGGCGCCATGGACGACGAAAAGGATCTGCGCGCGCGCTATGCCCACCTGATCGCCGACGGATACATCTTCGCGTTCCAGGACATCCGCGGGCGGTTCAAATCCGAAGGCCAGTTCGTGATGCAGCGCCAGGTGCGCGACCGACGGGATTCCAAAGCCATCGACGAAAGCAGCGACACCTACGACACCATCGAGTGGCTGCTCTACAATGTGAAGGGTCACAACGGGCGCGCCGGCATTCTGGGGATTTCCTATGGCGGATGGCTCACCACCATGGCGCTGCTCGATCCGCATCCCGCGCTGAAGGCCGCTTCCGAGCAGGCCTCGCCCGCCGACATGTTCCTGGGCGACGACTTCCATCACAACGGCGCCTTTCGGCTGAGCTACGGATTCGAATATGCCGCGCTGCTGGAAACATCCAAAGAAACCAACACCAACTTCGCCTTCGACCGCGCCGACACCTATCAGTGGTATTTGAAGCTGGGCGCGCTGGGCAATGCCGACGAGCTGTACTTTCACGGCAAGCTACCCACCTGGAACGACTTCGTCGATCATCCGAACTACGACCAGTTCTGGCGGAAGCAGGCCTTCGCGCCGTATATCGGCGCGCCGCGGGTGCCCAACTTGAACGTGGCCGGATGGTGGGATCAGGAAGACTTCTACGGGCCCGTAAAGATCTATGAGCTGTTCGAGAAGAACGATCCCAATCATCTGAATTACCTGGTCGCGGGCCCCTGGAACCATGGCGGCTGGGCGCGCCGCGACGGCAGCAAGCTGGGCGAGATTTCGTTCGACAGCAATACCAGCAAGTATTTCCGCGAGGCCATCGAAGCGCCGTGGTTCGCTTATTGGCTGAAGGACAAAGGCACGCGCGACTTCCCCGAAGCCATGGTGTTTCAGACCGGATCGAATCGTTGGGAGCGGTATGACGCCTGGCCGCCGCGCAGCGCCCGCAACCGAAATTTGTACATGCGCGAAAATGGCGCGTTGTCCTTCGATCCCCCCGCGGGCGAGGTTGGTTTCGATAGTTACATCTCCGATCCCGCGCATCCCGTGCCCTATCGCCATCGCCCCATCAGTCCCACGTATCCGGACGGCGGATGGCCCGCATGGCTGGTGGAGGATCAGCGCTTCGTGGATGACCGGCCCGACGTGGCGACCTGGGAGAGCGCGCCGCTGCGCGACGATCTGAAGATCGCCGGCGACATCGCGGCCGAACTGTACGCCTCTACCACGGGCACCGATAGCGATTGGGTGGTGAAGTTGATCGACGTCTATCCGGAGTTCAATCCGGCTGACCGGGCGCTCGATGGATATGAGCTCATGATCGCCGATGAGATCCTGCGCGGCCGTTTCCGCGAGAGCTTCGAGCACCCCGCGGCCATCGCGCCCAATCAAGTCACGCCCTACCGCATCGATCTGCACACCAACGATCATGCGTTTTTGAAAGGACATCGCATTATGGTCCAAGTGCAAAGCACCTGGTTCCCGCTCTACGACCGCAATCCGCAAACGTTTGTGGAGAATATTTTCAAGGCGCGCGCCTCCGACTACCAGGCCGCCACGCAGAAGGTGTTCCGGTCGAAAGCCTACCCGTCGCATGTGGTTCTACCGGTGGTGCCGTAATGCCGCGCGTGCGGTTGGTGCATTGGAAGGCCGGCGAAGCCGCCGCGCTGCTGGATAAGCTGCGCGCCTCCGGCCACGCCGTGGACTACGACGAAAAGCTGTCATCGAAGGGATTCCGCGCGATCCGCCAATCGCCGCCGGACGCTTTCGTCATCGACCTTTCGCGCTTGCCGTCGCACGGGCACGAAGTGGCCACCTTCATCCGCGGCCAGAAGGCCACCCGGCACGTGCCCATCCTGTTTGTGGACGGCGTGAAGGAGCGCGTGGAAGCCATTCGCAAGCTGCTGCCGGACGCGGAGTTTGCGTCCCGCACCCGGCTGCGGTCCGCGCTGCGCAAGGCGCTGGCAAACCTGCCCGCCAGCCCGGTAGTGCCTGCGCAAATGATGGAGCGCTACAAGGCGCGGACCACGGCGCAGAAGTTGGGCATTGGCGAAGGCGTCACGGTGGCGCTCGTCGATCCGCCGCGCAACTATGCGAACGCGATCGGCGGACTGCCGGCCGGCGCGGCACTGGCGGAATCGCCCGCCGCGGCGTGTCCCGTTACGCTGTGGTTCGTCCACGATGCGGCGGCCTGCGCCGAAATGCTGCCGGCCATGCGCAAGCTCGCCGCGCGCACCAAACTGTGGATCGCCTGGCGGAAAGGCTCCGGTGTCACGCAGCAGTTTCTACGCGAATCCGCCGCCGCGGTGGGGCTGGTGGATTACAAAATCTGTTCGGTGAATGCCACCTGGAGCGCCATGCTGTTCGCCCGCAAGAAAGCTGATCGATAGCGCTAGTGGGGCAGCGCCGTGCGCTGCGGCGGACCCTCGGTCCGCCTCAGGCATCCCTGACCACGCGGAACCCAATGTGGCCGGTGGCAGTATCCGGCTCACTTCCGGTGCGGGCGGCGTTGCGGTAACGCCTGCAGTAAGACTCGTGGCACAGGTACGAGCCGCCCTTCATCACGCGCCCCGTACCCGAGGGCGGTCCCACCGGATCGCTGCGGGTAGCCTGCACGTGCCAATGCGCATCGAAGAAATCGGCGCACCATTCCCAGGTATTGCCGATGGGGTTGCACAAGCCGAAGCCGTTCGCCGGATAGCTATCCACGGGCGCGACGGTGGTGAAGCCGTCTTCGCCGAGGTCGAGTTCCGGGAACGCGCCTTGCCAGATGTTGCACATGTGGCGGCCATCCGGGGTTAGCCGGTCGCCCCACGGATAGGTCTTCTGGTCGAGACCGCCACGCGCGGCGAACTCCCATTCGGCTTCGGTGGGCAGACGGTATCCGGCCCAGGCACAGTAGGCCTGCGCATCGTTCCAGGAGATGTGCACGAGCGGGCTCCGCCCGCCGGGGCTGGGTGCTGGGGGCTGGGGGCTGGCAGGGGACCAGCCGAAGCGTTGGGCCTCGCTGCGGTAGCCGGAAGCGCGCACAAACGCGGCGAACTGTTCGTTTGTAACGGCGTACTTCGAGATGCAGAAGGGACTGAGAGTGACCTGGCGGACGGGCCCTTCGCCATCGGTGGGGAATGCCTCGGGGTCCTCGCTGCCCATGCGGAAGCGGCCTTCCAGGCGGACCATGCCGTCGAGCGATCCGGCGGTGACGCGCGGGCGGGCCGCGGAGGCTTGCATGGAGGCGGTGAGTTGGTCGAGGCGCTGCCGGCAGCAGGGGGGCGGATTAAGCGGCGACATGGCGGATGTCGGCGCGGGCGCGCAGTTCCGCGACGCCGCGGAGGTACAGGGCATGCTCGTTGCGCATCATGAAAACGCGCCGGATGTCGCCGCGCACCTCTTCAACGCCGGCGGGAGCGGCGGGAATCCTGGCGCAGAGTTCGGCGATGTGGAAGCCAAAAGGCGAGCGGAAGACACCAGTGCGCTGGCCGGGCTCCAGCAACCGGATGGCGTCCTCGAATTCCTGGACCATATGGCCGGCGGGAAACTTGCCAAGGTCGCCGCCGTTGCCTTTGCAATCCGAGTGGCGCTCCGCGACCTCCGCGAAGGAATCGCCGCGCTCCAGTTCGGCGAGAGCCGCCTCGATTCCGGCACGGGCCTGTTCCTCGCTTTGCTCGCCGTTGACGTGCTTCACGATATGCGCGGCATGGAATAGCTCCGGGTTGCGGAAGTGCTCGCGGTTCTCCTGGTAGAACGCCTCGATCTCCTCGGGAGACGGATCGGGCGCGCCGGCGATCATCTCGCGGGTTGCGCGCTCGAAGCGGAATTGTTGTTCCACGAACTGGCGGATGGCGGCTTCGTCGTAGCCGTTGCGGCAGCCTCGCTGCGCCATTAACCGCTGCACCTCGCGGTCCAGTGCGTCCTTATCGACGGGCCGCGGATCGCTGGCGGCGGCTTGGGCGATGAGCATCCGGTCGATGGCGGAGCGCTCGGCGGCATCGCGCAGGCGCAGGGCGCGCTCGGCTTCATCCGCAATGGATTGCAGCACCAGGTCGCGCTTGATATGCTCGGATTCCTGGCGGATCAGTTCCTCGGGGACGGGCTGCCCGTTGACTAAGGTAGGGTATGGGTCATTTAGTCTGGTTGAGTAACACTCTTACTCCGCCGGAGGCGTCCGGCAGCACGATGTCGGGAATTCCGGCGCCGGGCGATTGACCGTGCAGCGTCTGGGTGAGAACCTGGCCGGGCGACGGTCCCGTTCCGAGATAGAAAGGGGTCGTGGCGAAGGTACCGTTTCCGGTGCCGAGAAAGACCGCCACGCTATCCGGATTCAACTGCAGAAGATCGGGCTTGCCGTCGCCATTCACATCGGCCACCGCGTAACTGCTCGGACCGACCAGGAATGGGATCTCTTGGTTGAGGGTAAATGCCCCCTCGCCGTTTCCCAGGTAAACATAGACCGTGGGCACATCAGAGCTGGAGACCAGCATATCCAGGTTGCCGTTGCCGGTCAGTTCGGCCAACAGGATGCCATACGGGCCCTCGTCGTTCGAAATGGAGCTTTGGATGAATCCGCCATGCTGGTTGTTGAGCAGGATATAGATGGAGTTCGTGCCGTAGCAGGTAATCGCGAGATCGCTCCAGCCATCCTTGTTGAAGTCGCCGGCGGCGAGCTCGGGAAACTCGCAATTCGGTGCATTGTTCCAGAAGGATACCGGCGTTTGGAAGGTGCCGTCGCCGTTGCCGTAGGCGATATAGAAGGTGCTGGTGACGATGTCCAGGTAGCCGTCGTGGTTGAAGTCGCCGATCCCAAAGTCCATGAAAGGGGCGGGAAAGACAGCGGATCCCTTCTGCGTAAACGTGCCAGTTCCGCTGCCCAGGTAAGAGAAGACTGTGGATTGCTGGGGCACCAGCAGATCCTCGATTCCGTTCCGGGCGAGGTCTGCGGCGAGCGGGCAGCCGGCGTCACTCAATGCGATGCTCGACCCGGTAGAGTATGGCGCGGCACCTTTTCCGGTTCCCAGGAGGATGGTAATACCTTGGGTCGTAAGGATGGCGAGATCGGGCTTGCCGCTGCCGGTGAAGTCGCCGGGCGCGCCACAAGCGGAAGCGCCCGCAACGGAACTCCAGATGCCGTCCTCAAACCTGCCCTTGCCTTCGGCGAGCAATACGGAGACCGCTTGGGATCCCTGCACCACAATGTCGTTGAGGCCGTCGTTGCGCAGGCTGGCGATGACTGGGTTATAAGGACCGAATAGGGAGGAATCAGTCGGGTAATAGACGGGCGGGTCGAAAGTGCCGTTGCCCTTGCCGAATGCGATGTAGCCGTAACCGTTGACTAAGTCGGGGATGCCATCGCCGTTGAAATCGCCGATGGCGAAGGCTGCCTCGCCCGGCAAGTAAGCGTAATTCGGCCCTAAGAACTTGCCGCTGCCGTTATTAAGGTACACGTATACGTATTTGGAGTCGTTGCTGTTATGCGGGTTGAGGAGTACGACGAGGTCGGGGCTGCCATCGCCGTTCAGATCGCCGGCTTCGACACCCACGGCGTAGTCTGGCGTGGCGATGGTCTGGGGCGGTTGGAATGTTCCATCCCCGTTCCCTAGCAGGATCGCGATGCCATCGCTGCTGGTAGCCGCCAGGTCTAAATTGCCGTCGCCGTTAAAGTCGGCCGCGGCGAGCTGCGCGGCGCCGCTGATGGGCGCATTGTATGAGATAATGTTCTCTTCAACAGGGGACCGGATCATGCCCTTCGGAGACACCAGCGCGGTATTGGCCGAACTTGCCGTCGAGAGTTGGCGCTTTGCCAAGGAATACCGGCGGCTCGTGCTGAAGCTGGATGCGAATGAACAAAACAGATTCTCAAATAAGCTGAACTACTTCATCCAGAGGCTTCAGGCATGTCTCGCGGAAGGGGGCCTAATGCTGGTCAGCTTAGAAGGGCAGCCGTACGAAATGGGAATTGCCGCTGATGTGTTAAACCTCGATGATTATTCTGCGGGGGAAAGTCTTATTATCGATCAGATGATTGAACCAGTGATCATAGGCCCTGATGGTATCGTGCGGACGGGCAAGGCCATGGTGCGGCGCGCGGGAGGCGACAGATGAATTACGTCGGTATCGACCTCGGAACTACGAATAGCGCCATCTGCTCGTACGACGGCAAGGAGATCAAGGTCTACAAGAGTCCGGAGCAGCACCCAGTAACACCCTCTGCCATTTACATCGACCGGCGAGGCCGGTATTACGGAGTTCGTGCGTACGAGAAAGCAGCGTTCTCCCCCGACAACGTTGCACTGTTCTTTAAGCGTTTCATCGGTACGGATACACCGATTGCCATCCCTGCCGCCGAAATGGTCCTGAGCCCCGAAGAATGCAGCGCTGAAATACTCCGATATCTGTACGCATACCTTCCTGAAGAAGTTCGCTCCTCTGACGATACTGGCACTGTGATCACGGTCCCTGCCGCGTTTGACCAAATGCAACGTGATGCAACCCTAAGCGCGGCGGAAATCGCTGGCATCGGCAAGGTCGCGCTGATGCAGGAACCCGTCGCGGCTGTGATGAGCGTGATGCGTACAGGTCACCGGGATGGTGTGTTCGTCGTCTATGATCTTGGAGGTGGCACCTTCGACATCGCGATAGCTGAAAACGTTGGCGGTCGCGCCAGCCTGCTTGATCACGGTGGGATACCGATGTGCGGCGGGCGCGACTTTGATCGTCTATTAGTCGAGACGATCGTCATGCCATGGCTGCAGACACACTTCAAACTGCCCGCAGAACTTGCTCCGGACAAAAAGTACAGACGCGTGTCTAAGTTGGCCGCTTGGGCTGCGGAAAAAGCAAAGATTCAACTCTCCTTCAGCCCTTCAGCGCTGATCTCGCTGTCCGAGGACGAGATTCGACTTGAGGATCTGGCTGGGTCCCCGCTATATCTCGATATCCCACTGGAGCGCAGCACCTTCGAAGACCTGATCCGAGATCGACTCGATGAGACGATACGTGAAACGCAGGCTGCGCTGCGGCGGACGGGATTAACAAGCCAGGATCTCGACCGGATCGTCTTCATAGGCGGTCCCACTCAGTTTAAGCCTCTCCGCGACTACGTTTGCGGCCAAATCGGCGTTCCAGCCGATGTGAAAGTGGATCCGATGACGGCGGTGGCCGAGGGGGCGGCGATTTTCGCGGAATCAGTAGATTGGGGCACGTCTAACCGAACACAAAAATCGGCGCGCGGAGCGGTGGCTGTCTCATCTGAGGTAGGCCTGGCCTTCGAATTTGCCTCCCGGACGCCTGAGCCCAGGTCCAAGCTGGTCGCCAAATGCGATGAACGGTACCTGACAGGCGAGCATTTCCAGATCGACAGTCTCGATAGTGGGTGGTCTTCGGGCAGAATTAGGCTTGCTAACGGCGTTTTTTGCGAGGTGCAGCTGCCAAGATTGGGCGCTAATACATTCAGGATTTCACTGTTCGGCGCAAATGGCCAACCTGTTGCTCTGCCAGAGAGTCGCCTGACGATTAATCGAACGGCGGCTTCAATAGAAGCGATCCCAGCCTCGCATTCTCTCGGCGTCGAGGTGAAGCAGAGCCTATATAGTTCGGCCACGAGGCTTCGGTATCTGGTCCGGAAAGGCGATCCACTTCCCAAGAAGGGGCGGGAACTGTTCAAAGCGGCGGAGAAGTTGCCGGCCGGCGGTAGTGGCGCACTGATTTTCAAACTCTACGAAGGCGAAATAGAAAACCCAGTCACTGACAACCACCCCGTTGGCTGTTTTAAGGTCCGCGGCTTGGATATCGAAACTGGGACGATCCGGGCCGGTGATGACATGATCTGTGATTACGAGGTCTCCGACTCCGGCCGCCTCTCTATAATGATCTGCGTCCCAAGTATCGAGGGCACCTTTATAAGCCACGACTTCTACTCGCGGCAGGAAGGTCAACTGGATTTCACGCAGTGCCAGATAGCTGTGCAGGCTGAAGCGGAGACGACCCTGGAAAAAATTCAGCAGGTCGAATTGCGGGTACAAGATCGCGACCTAGAAAAGGCGCGTCGTTTGCTGGACCAGGCACACGACGCGTGTGAGAACCCAGCGGCCGATCCAGAGACGGTAAAGGACGCCTCCCAGAAGGTCCAACAGGCGCGATCAATGCTATCGGCCGTTCGCAACGAGCACTTGGCAATAATACGGCAAGCAGAACTTGACCGAGCGGTCGAGGCCTTCAACCAACTGGCGCGGCAGCACGCCAAGCCATCGGAGGAAACCGCATTTGAGGCGATGGCGCGCACGGCCGAGCGGCTCATCAGCAATTCTTCGGGTGAGTTTGATAATGTCTTGGATGAAATGCGTGACACCACCTGGAATATACTTTGGCGTCAGGATTCGTTTGTTGCCGCGACATTCAGCAGATTCTCTGAACAACCGTATCTATTCCCAGACCAGCGTGCCTATGCTGCGCTCATTGAAAGTGGCAGTGAGTTTTTGGCTAGAGAAGACTACGATGAGCTGCGAAAGACTGTCGGCGGTTTGTATCTACTCAAAGCGACAAGCTCATGGACGGACGAACTCCGACCCGCGAACATTGTGTGATATGGGCCGCAACCGATGCGCATTGAGGAGCACCCGTTCTACGTTCTCGGAATCACAGCCCGGAGCACCAAGCGGGAAATTCTCGAACGCGCCGAAACCCTCGGCACTGAAGCCGCCTTACAAGACACGATCAATGCGTGCCGGATTCGGGTAACACATCCCGCCAAGCGCCTCGATGCCGAACTATCCTGGTTCCCAGGTGTCGCGCCATCCAGAATTTGCAATATCATTGCTTCGATACTAAGCGATTCAAACCCGCCCTATAAGCTTGGAGAGCGGTTCCCTGGCGTCGATTGCCTGGGAACTTTGAATGCGATTGCCTATTGGCTCAGCGCACACGACGAGGTCAGTTCCGAGCATTGGGATCTAGCACTCTGCCAGTTAACAGAAGACTGGCGTGCCGTCGATGCGGTTGAGCTCATGGCCATCCTCAATGCGGACCGTTCTGTGGCGGGAATGCCGCAGATCACGGAGGTGTCCAGCGTCGAGAGCTCACTGACGCGGCTTTTGAAAAACGCCGCGGCCTCGGTAGCCGCGAGGCTCGTGCTCTGTTCCCGGCACGGGTCCATTCTAACCGACGCGGTCGATCGCGATATAGAGAATGAGTCTCACGTCTCGGATTTTATGGCGTGCCTCATCGACAGATACCAAATCCTCGTTCAGCCTGCCCTTGATCAAATAAGCGCCAACCTGGAGGCGCGTAGCGAAATCATGCTGCTGCGGGCTGAGAATCTGGCGCTCCAGCGCGGGGAGGCGGACGCCGCCCGATTGAATATGGCGGTCGAAAATCTGGGCGACGAACTCACCGAATGGCGCATGCTAGCGGGATCAATTCAATTGCTCATGAAGTCGAAGGGGCTGAAGGATAACAACAGCATCGAAGTCGCAAAACGGGTGCGCGGCATGTCGGTAAAAGTTGCCAACGACTTCGGCATGCACGAACATGCGCGGCGGGTCACGAACTTACTCTACGACGCATTCCAAGATGTACCTGAACTTGCTGAACTGCTGAAACAGGATCTTCTGACCCTAGGCGGAATCATTCGCTCGAACGATAGTAGCGTCGCCCATGAGGAAGAGCAGCAGGAGTTCGACTTTGCCGCTGATAGCCCAGCCCCTTCAGAGCCACCGCAAACCGCGCCGGCCCCTCTTTCAGGGTCCCAGGCGGGCGACCACGGCGCGAGTGAGAGTAAGCGGTTCGACGCCTCCGCACCGCCATTACCGATTACGGAGACGGATCTCAGGCTATCTGAAGCCGAAACGGCGAGGGCGCTCGAGATCTTTCGCACAGAGGGCGAAGAGGGATTGCGGAAGTTTCTTGAAACGCTCTACGCGACAGATTCCGAGCAGCGACCTCAATCGGCGTCAAATCCGTGCGACGGCGCGGCGACCGCCAGAGCATTCGTCCAGCTTTGTCGATCCATCAGACTGGAATCCTGGCAGGGTGTCGATCCACAAGATGGCTACAGCGAAAGGAACCGCTCCCTATTTCGCGCTGGACATGAAGCATACGAGCGGCAAGCCTCTCCCTGGCTCGCAATCATCTGTGGTGCCCACTGCGGCGACACGCCAGTAATCATGCAGGTTCGGAATGCAGCGGCGGAATGCCTTAAGTCGCTTTCGGGAGGATACGTCTGCGTCGGCGAATTCCGGTCGGCGCAACAGCTGTGCATGGAAGCCCTCTCGCTGGTCCTCGGTGACGAGAACCTCAAAGCGGAAATCCAGCAGCAGCTGAACGTCATTGCTTCAGAGAAACAAAGAGCGCCAAAGCCTTCAGCAGGCCCGTCTCAGGGCGGCGCGAGGTCTGCGGCGAGGGATGCACCCGTCACCGATAATCGTATACCACGCCAACAAGCAGCAGCACAACCGCTCTTCAGAAATCTCAAGAACCCCTCGATCCGGACTCGGATCGTTGCCGTAGGAATTGCTGCGTTGATCGGAATCCCACTTCTTATCCTGTCAATCACCGGACCTCAATGGGAACCACGGGTTACAGGCACTGGCGCGACGGGCCAGGAGAGCGCCCCGGATGCACCCTCCAATGCGCCGCCGCACGACCCCGTATCGCTGCCTAACGGGACGGGCCTGATGCGTCCCATTCGCACTGCAGGGTTGGGAACTCTCAAGATCAGCAACTACACAGATCGTGACGCCGCTGTGAAACTCAGGGATCTTAAGGGCCGGACAATACGATTCGTTTACGTGCGACCTACGAGTGACGTGACCATGTCCAAGATTCCCCCGGGTCAGTACAACGTTCAATTTGCGAGCGGTCGGGACTGGGACGCCACCGATCTCGTTTTTCGGGAGGAACAAGAGTTCGCGGCATTCGACGAGACTCTGTCGTTTTCGGATGATGGAAAGTTCTACTCCGTATATGAAGTCACGTTGCATGTCGTCCCAAACGGCAATATCCGTAAGAGAACGATTTCAGCCGCCGAATTCGCTGACAACCCGATTGGCGCCGGGAATGGAGATAAGTAAAATGTACTTCGCCCGTTCGAAGGAGGCGTAGGGGGAATCGACCGGCCATGAGTCTCCCAGATTGACCGGGCCTTATCGGTTGCACGGAATGGAAACATGCGGATCCAGGATCACCCTTTCCAACTTCTCGGGATAACCGCTCGTACCGGCAAAAGAGAGATTCTCGATCGGGCGGAATTGGCTATTTCCGCAGACCCAGAAACGGTTAGCTCCAGTCGACTGCAAGTAACGCACCCAATAAAGCGCATCGAGGCTGAAGTCTCCTGGTTTCCCGGCATTTCGCCGGTGCGAGTTCGCCAGCTTCTCGACGAACTCCAGCACGACGCGAGCCTGCCGCTCTCGTTTGAGGAAAAGCTCGGGGGAGTGGACGAGCTTGGAAGATTCAACGCCTTAGCCTACTGGCTCTTGGAATGTAACAGCCTCACTGGGCCTACTTGGGCCCTGGCGCTCCACCATCTGTCGAAGACCGCCCGTGCGATTGGACTCTACTTCCATCCTGGAGATGATCAACGCCGATCGGGTGACTGCGGGCTTCCCCCGAATCACTGACCAAGGAGTCCTCCAGAAGGTTATTGGCGAGCATCTTAGATCGGCGGAACGTTCGCTTGCCCACCAACTTGTCAACCACTGCGAGCGTCATGCCGAGGTCCTTGCGCTGATCATTGAACGTGAGACGGAACAAGGAGGTGATCTTGCATCAGAATTTCTCGAAACACTCGTAGATCATTACCAGATTCAGGTTCAGCCGCAGTTGGACGCAAACCGGCGCGGGATCGAGCACGCGTGCGAGCAGCTATTCTCAACACTCACCAGCACTGGCTATCAAAAGCTCGTTATGGAGGCGGCCATCGCACAAGTGGAGAAACGCGTATCTGATTGGGGCGAATCGGCGCGCCCCATCCAATTGATTACAAAGTCTCGCGGGATAAAGGATATACATAGCCTTGATGTCGCGAGGATGGTCCGGTCCGTCGCCATCCGCTTGGCTAACGAATTTGGAATGCATCGAGAGGCAAAACGTATCACTGCTGGGCTATCCGAAGCGTTTCGGGATGTTCCTGAGATCGCTGAAACCAGTGCGGAGGACGTTA
>Ga0302324_100013319_pt1 | contig 16680 bp, 12 predicted proteins | sample Palsa_T0_1_FD_201949 | JGI IMG/M metagenome (GOLD analysis project Ga0302324, IMG submission 201949) | Peat permafrost microbial communities from Stordalen Mire near Abisko, Sweden - Palsa_T0_1 | ecosystem: Environmental > Terrestrial > Soil > Palsa > Peat permafrost | place: Sweden: Abisko...
CGGCGAGCCGCTGGATCTCGCCGGTGACGAACCGCGCCTCCGCGTGCTCGTCCTCGAGCTCGCGCACCTTGATCGGATCGCCGGCGCCGAGGTCGCTCCAGAGCGATTTCGCCTTCTGGCCTCGGTTGTTGCTGATCACGGCGTTCGCCGCGTCGAGGATGGTCTGGGTGGACCGGTAGTTCTGCTCGAGCTTGACCACGTGAGCGTCGGGGAAATCGTCCGTGAAATTGAGGATGTTGGTGATGTCGGCTCCGCGAAACCCGTAGATCGAATTGTGGGTCACGATGCCGTTGGCGATGAAGTTGTGGGTGTTCTCGACGTCCAGGTCGTATACCGGCCGATCCATGTGAACCCGCTCAACCGAAGCCACGACGTCATAGCCACCGTGCTCATCGAACATGACCATTCCGGGCCGAACCGAGGACGCCGGCATGAAGGGCAGTGAATTACCAGCGAGCCGATCAGCGTTCGAGCCGAGGCGAGCGGTGGGGCGGATCGTCACATCCCCGAGAGCAGCGGTAATCCGACCGGCGACCGCGTGGATCATTGCCATGTCCTTGCACGCCGTTTCGTATCGCCAGCCGTCAGATCCGCGCCTGGCCGGCCGCACGCTGAGTCCCAGCTCCTCGAGCGTCCTGCGGCCTGGTTCGTCGTATCCGAACAGAGCTATCCGGTGCATCGGTGTGCGACCGCGTCGATCTCCGCAGAGCGATATCGCCAGGCGCCTTCGCCGCACCTCGGTCTTCGTGTGCGTGCTCGCTTGAAAGTGTGGACGATCGAAGAACAGTCCCGTGTCGGCGAGGAGCCGATAACCCCCCGGCCGAGTGTCATGCTCCGCGAACAGCCGATCGAGGAGATCTTGATCGGCGACCAAGGAGCGGCGCTTCCAGTCTGGGTGTCGCCGGGCAACGAAAGGGAGCGTGGGCAGGCCGTAACGGATCGACAGCAGGGTCTCCGCGTAACGTGCCTCAGCCTCAGATTCATGTGTGGACACCACCCACGATGCATCTGCGTGCTCTCCGTTCGTGCGCACCGCTACACCCATGATTGCCTTGACTTGGCCATTGGTGTACGTACGCGAGGTACCCACCCGGAACCCGCGACTCTTACGCCACATGAGATGTGTCACATAGAGTTGCGGAGCTCGCCCGACCATGTACCCCGCGAAATGCACGTGCTCAGGCGTACTGACGATCCGCCGCCCCGACGTCGTAGTGATCGCGATGCCTTCAGCGCGCTCGGACCGGTGCACACCGAGTACCTTCGCGGGCCGAAAATCACCGCTGCCGTAGCCGGACATGACAGCGTCGCCAGAACGGACGCCCTCGATCGGGCGCGAGGTGCCGTCAGCCATCGCGATCTGCGTCCCCTCGAGCAGGCACTGCGCGTCGTCGCCCACGACAGCCAGATTCCGGTGCTCGCCCGCCAGCAGCTGCAGCCACTTGTACTGCGCGTGGTTGGTGTCCTGGTACTCGTCGACGAGGACGTCGCGGAACGCGGTCGAGTAGCGCTCGCGGACCTCGGGGAACAGCTCGAGGACGTTGACCGCGCGGACGAGCAGGTCGTCGAAGTCCATCGCGTTCATGCGATGGAGCTCGCGCTCGTAGAGCCGGAACACGTCGGCGACCGTCTGCTCGAAGTACGAGCCGACCAGCTTCCCGTAGGCGTCGGCGTCGCGCAGCCGGTTCTTGGCGTCCGAGATCTGGGTGTGGATGGCACCGGGGGTGAACCGCTTCGGGTCGATGCCGAGCTCGTCGAGGCAGCGCTTGACGAGGCGCCGGGCATCCGCCTGGTCGTAGATCGTGAACTGGCGCGTGTAGCCGAGGCGGTGGGCGTCGGCCCGGAGCATCCGCGCGCAGGCGGCGTGGAACGTCATCACCCACATCGCCCGGGTGCGCCGGCCGACGAGCAGCTCGACGCGCTCGCGCATCTCGCTCGCCGCCTTGTTCGTGAACGTGATCGCCAGGATCTCGTTCGGCTGCGTGAAGTCCGACGCGACCAGGTAGGCGATCCGATGCGTGAGCACGCGCGTCTTGCCCGAACCGGCTCCGGCCAGGATCAGGAGCGGTCCCTCGCCATGAGTGACCGCCTCGCGCTGGGGATCGTTGAGTCCGGCGAGGAGAGTGTCGATGTCACTGCTCGGCTTGGGCATGCGTGAGCTTCAGACGTTAGCGGGGCGAGCGGCGGCTGCCGCCACGTATTCAGGGGAGGATCTTCAGCGCGATGTCCGTGCTGAATGTAGGGACCTTCAGGCGCTGCCGGCCGCGGGGGACCCGGCGCGTCGCCAGCGCCCGCCCGGTCGCCGGATCGGTCCATCTGGCCGTGCCGCCGAAGGCCGGATCGATCGAGACGCTGATGCGCCGAGTCAATTCCGAGTGAGTGGTATAGGCAGTGAGATACAGCGCGAACCCGCTCGGTCCGCCGAGCTCGTAGCCTCGCACCAGCTCGGAGTGGTTGACCCGGGCCCGCGCCATCACCGCGCGCGGATCGAAGCCGCTGACGAAGCGCTGCAGCACAGACGCGTATCGGCGCTCGGTCGGGCCGATCCAGATGTTGGCGAAGCGCCGGTCCTCATAATCCCTGAACGCCGTCTCGTTCCAGAAGATCAGAGACCCCTGGGAGAAGAACGCCGTCCACATCCGCAAGCGCATCCGCACGCCCGACCGCGGATCCCAGTTCGCGATCGCGTTGCCCTGCTCGCCGACGATCACGGGCTTCCCAGCGGCCTTCCACCGCTCGAAGTGCTTGTAGGTGACGAGATCGGAATTCAGCTCGTTCTCGCGCTGATACCAATGCGGGCTGTCGATGTCGAAGTCCGAGAGGTCGGACGGCGGGCGGCTCGTCGAGATCGGATGGTGATACGGATCGATGCTGCGCAGGTAGGAGGTCACCGTGCGGTACCAGAATTGCGACCTCCTGGCCTCGTTCATCAGCTCCCAGAAGTCGACGTAGGCGCCGTAGCGGGCGACGACGTAGCGGACGTAGCGCAGAACCGCCGCCATCGTCGCGGGACCCCTGTTCTTGGGGGGGTTGAAACCGAAGAAGGTCATGTACACCCGCATCCCGTACTTGTGCAGGGCGCGCACAAGCTGATCGCCATAGCGACCGCCCGCGGCGCTGTACACGTTGCCGGTTGGCGAGATCGAGCGGTACAGGCTGAAGCCACAGTTGTCGACGCTCCAGCGGAACAGGTTGAAGCCCGCTGACGCGTACGTGCGCACGTACGCGTCGAGGCTCACCCGGCGGCCACCGGCGCCCGGCTGCCACCGCCCCGCGGCCCTGGCCCGTTCGGACCGGAGGCCGCCGTCAAGAATGAACGTCAAGGGCGGGCCGTAGTGCGGGCTCACCCTAAGGCAGGCCTGGAGCCCGAGCGGATAGTACGGTGAACCGTCCTCGAAGCTCCACAGATAGCGGTTGAACCGGCTCGGCCGCACGAATCCGGGGGTTGCTTGGGACTGCGTGGCGAAGCTCCCGGCGAGCGTCCTCTTGACGGTTCCGTAGCTGAGGGTCGCACTCCACCTCCACAGACCAGGCTCGGGCGGAGAGAAGCGGAACACCCAGGTCCCGTCGCCGTAGTAGAACCCGCCGATCTGCGTGACGGTTCCCGATGGCGCGGTAAGCGTGACGGTCACCGGGACGTCCCAACGGTCCTCGCCCTGCGGGAGACTGCCGAACGCGAGCGTCCGCTCGACGATGCCGTAGCGATACGCGATCGGGCCAGTAGGCGCGGCGGCTCGGGCTCCGGCCCCTCGGTTCGCGCCGGCCCGTCCGGGTTGGAGCATCCCGTACCCCGCTACGGCGAGCGCGACCATGAGCGCAAGCGCGCGGAGCGCTGCCGGCCAGGCGCTGGGCCGCCGGCGCTGGCCGGCTCGCATCACCAACGCAAGGTACCAACCAGCACGACGGCCGCGTCCGGCGAGTGGCCTGGGCGGTGTTCTTTTCGGTACCAGGCGTACCGAAAAGAACACCGCCCCCCCGGCCGTCATCCTCCGGTGCGTGAACGACATCGCCAGCCAGCTCCGGAGCGCGTGTGCGCGCGTGGCCACGAGCGCCCGGTACGTGTCGATCGACCGCGAGGCGATCCCGGCGTACGCGGCGTGCCTGCAGCTCGGCGACCCGGCGCCCCCGGCGCCGGATCCGCAGACGCATCTCAGCGCCGGCGCAGAGGAGGTTCTGGCCGCGTTCTGGCTCACGCTCGACGCGATCAACTTCGGCTCAGGGTGGTTCCCGACCATCCGAAAGCGCGCCGGGCGGTCGGGGTACCACACGGTCGCGGCGGGCATAACCGACCGGTTCGCCGCAGCCGGCCCGTGGACCGCGCGGGAGCTCACGAGCATCAGTGCCCGCGAGATCGCCGACACCCTCGGACAGGACCCGGAGCACGAGCTGATGGCGCTGTTCGCGCGGTCGCTGAACGACCTCGGCGGGCACGTGGCGGACGAGCACAAAGGCCATTTCCACCCCGTGGTCAAAAGCGCCGGCACCTCGGCGCTGGCGCTGGCCGGGCAACTCGCGAGCTGGGACTGCTTCGCCGATGTCTCGATTTACGACGGGGTCGAAGTGCCCTTCTACAAGCGCGCCCAGATCGCTGCTGCGGACCTCGAGGACGCGGGGCTCGTCCACTGGCAGGACCGAGACGGCCTGACGATGTTCGCAGACAATCTCGTGCCCCACGTCCTGCGCCTCGACGGGATCCTCTCCTTCGCGCCCGACCTGCTCGCCCGGATCGACCGCGGCGAGCTGATCGCGCACGGCGCGCCCGAGGAGGTGGAGATCCGGGCGTGCGCGGTGCACGCGGTCGAGCTGATCGTCGCGGCACGCTCGGACACGTGCGCGACCGAGGTGGACCGGGTGCTGTGGAGCCGCGGCGGCGGGCCGGGCTACAAGTCCTCGCCCCGGCACCGCTCTCGCTGCACGGCGTATTAGTCCTGCTCGGCAGCCTCGATCCGCGCCCGCGCGATCGCCTCGGCCGCCGCTTCGCCGACGAGGCGCTCGGGACGGACGGTCCCGCTCGCAAGTAGGTCGATCGCGGGAAAGCGCCCCATGCTGGCGAGCCCGGCGTCGAGTGCGATCACCGTCGTCTCGCCCCCGACCGGCGCCGATGCGGTCGCGATCACCGTGAGCGAGCCGCCGGCGACGATGTTGCGTGCGGCGGCGAGCGCTTTGCGCGCGGCGAGTGGCGGCAGACCGTCGAGCGTGTCGATCAGCAGAACCACGTCGCCGCCCCGCGCAGCGAGGCGGCGGGCGGTATCGACCACCGGCTCGACGACGTGGACCTGGACGTCGGGCGAGACGGCGAAGCTAACCGCGGTGGCAGGCTCGAGCGGCGCCTGCCAGTCGCCGATCTCCTCGGGCCGGACGCCCGCGAGGACGACCAAGAGCTGCAGCTCGGAGTGCTCGCCGAGCGCCGTCGCGAGCCGGCGCAGCGCCTCGGACTTGCCGGCGCGCGCCGCGCCGGAGATCGTCACGCGCGACCCCTTGCCGAACGGCGTCAGCCACTCGATCGCCTTGACCGTCGGATCCTCAGATCCGAGCTTGATGCGCTCTTCGGGAAAGGCCGCCGGCAGATCGTCGAAGCGGCTCCCCTCGGCGACCTCTCCCGCGGGGCGACCGTTGATGGTGTCCACGCGCACGAGCGATGGAAACCGCTCGGAGCGCCGCGGCGCCCGCGGCGGGCCGGAGATCCGGTCGCCGGTCAGGAGCTCGCAGCGCTTGACCTGCGCGGCGGAGATGTAGACGTCGTCGTCCGAGGGGTCGGGCGGTTGCACGCGCAGAAAGCCGGACCCGTTAGCCAGCAGCTCGACCACGCCCTCGACAGTCGCCGCTCCGGTCGGCTCGGCCTCCTCGGCCGCCGGCGCCGGCGCCGGCTCGGGCGAGGTGAGCGCCTCGCCGGCGTCCGGCGCCTCGCCGGCGTCAGGCTCCGCGCCGGCCGACTCCGCGTCCTCGCGGGGCTCCGCGCGGCCACGCCCGCCGCGGCGGCCGCGGCGACGGCGCGCGGGGGCCGCCGGCTCCTCCTGCTCGTCCTCGGGCGCGGACGGATCCGCAGCCGTTGAGGACTTCGCAGGCGCGGGCTTATCCGCGTCCGCGTCCGCATCCGCGTCCGCGGCCTTCGGGGCAACCTCGCCACCCTGATGGGCGACGATCGAGTCGATCAGGTCGGCGCGCCGGAGGCGGCGGTAGCCGTCAATCGACAGCTCCGAGGCGATCGCATGCAGATCGGCGAGCGGACTGTCGTCTAGCGCTGTGCGGTCGAGTACGGACATCGTGTAACTCCTTGTTGATCGGTGGGCTCCGACCGCGTTGAGCCAGCGGCCGGCGATTCGTGTATGACACCCTAGCGAGGAGGGCAGACGGGCGATCCGGCCGGTTCGGCGGTACGCCGATCGAGTACTGTGGCGCCGACAGGAGGTTGGACGTGGAAGCGAGATCGAGCGACGCTATCCGGCCCTGTCCGGGGTGCGGCGAGGCGGGAGTCGCGCCGGATGGCGCTCTCAACGGCTGGGCACTCGCCTGCTGCCGGCGGTGCGGCCTGCGGTTCACGGTCGAGGCTCCGAGCCACGAACAGCTAAAGGAGCTCTACGACCGTCTCTATCACGAAGGCGACGTCTATCAAAGGCACCTGGATGAGGCGCGGCGGCTCGGAACCAGCAAGCCGGATGGACCCGGCCTGTACCGGCGCTTGACCTTCCTCAATCGGTACCGTCCGAGGCCGGCCGAACGCCTGCTCGAGGTCGGGTGTGGGGTCGGCACCTTCCTCGTACACGCGAAGGCGCGCGGCTGGCAGGTGGAGGGGATCGACCTGTCAGAGTCGGCGATCCACGCGTCCCAGGACCTTCACGGCGTGCCGGTGCGGATAGGCAGCTTCGACGAGCTCGAGTTCGACGCTGGGGCGTACGGGGCGATCGTCGCCTGGGAGGTGCTCGAGCACTTGGCCGATCCGAGGAGCTTCCTTGACAAGGCGCGCCGGCTGCTGCACCCACACGGGGTGCTCGCCTGCTCGGTTCCGAACGAGGGCGCGAAGGTGCCGTGGCCGGAGGTCCGAGGTCCGGCATCGCTGCCGCCGGTTCACCTCAACTTCTGGGATCGCCAGGCGCTGCTCCGTTTCTTCGAGCTCAACGGCTTCACCACGGACCGCGTGATCACGCAGCGATCGATGCTGTCGGTCACCAACCCTCGCGACGCACCGCTACGGTTCGCACGCCAGCAGGCGGGGGCGCTCGTGGGCGCGTACGAGGGGATCCACCTGTTCGCCGCTGCCCGCCCGATCGGCTAGCCCAGCTCCCAGTCGGGAACGCGTCCGCTGGTCAGCCCTGCTCCCAGCGCAGCTCATCGGTCAGGCGAAGCTCGGGGTCGAGCTCGCGCGTGCCTTCGAGCACGGCGCGCACGGAGAGGAAGTCGGCGGCCTGCGCGACATCGTGGACGCGGAGGATGTGGGCGCCCGCGTCGACGCCGTGGGCGATCGCGGCGAGCGTCCCCGCGAGGCGCTGACGCGGCGCCCTGCGGGTGACCGCACCGATGAAGTCCTTGCGCGAGACGGCGAGCAGGATCGGGCGCCCGAGCTCGTGCAGCCGGGCGAGGCAGCGCAGCGTCTCGACGGTCTGGGAAGGCGTCTTCGCGAAGTCTGGGCCCGGGTCGACGAGGAGCTGCTCGAACGCGACTCCCCGCTCTCCCGCGAGCTCGATCCGCTCCTGCAGAAACGTCAGCACATCCTCGACGATGCGGCCGTCGTAGGACGGATCGAGCAGCTTCTGCTTCGGCGCCGCGCGAGTGTGCATCAGTACGAGCGCCGCGCCGGTCTGCGCGCACACGTCAGCGAGACCGGGGTCGAGCAGGCCGCTGACGTCGTTCACCATGCAGGCGCCGGCCGCGACGGCTGCCCGTGCCACGCTTGGCTTATAGGTATCCACCGACACGAGCACGCCCAGCTCGCTGGTGACCCGCTCGATCAGGGGTACAACCCGCTCGATCTCCTCCGCCGGGTCGACCGGCGGGCGGTTGGTCACACCGGACTCGCCACCGATGTCGATCATGTCCGCCCCCGACGCCACCATCGATCGCGCCAGCTCGACCCGTTGCTCGAGCGTACGGATCTCGCCCGTGTCGGAGAACGAGTCGGGCGTCGCGTTGACGATGCCCATCAGCAGCGGCCGATCGCCGAGCTCGAGCCGGCGGCCCGCCGCCGCGAGGGTTCGCGGCGGCGCACTCACGGCTTGGCGATCCGGAGCCGCCTGGTGAGGACGGTCTGGTTGCCGGCGCGGTCGGTGATCGTGATCTTCAACAGGTAATGGCGGGCCTGAGCGTAGCGATGGATCGCCTTCCGGTGCCTGATTCGCTGGCTCGTCCCGTCACCCCACTTGACGACCACCTTCGACACCCCCGAGGCTTCCGCGGACGGAAGCCCCGTCGGCGCGTCGGTGTAGCGAACGCGCAGGTGCAGCGAGGCGCGTACGCGCTCGCCACCGGTCAGCGTGAACTGCGCCAGCGGACGGATGCTGTCCACGAAGAAGCCCGCCGGCGACATCGACGAGCTGAGATTGCGCGTGTTGATCGCTGTCACCTGGAACCCGTGCAGACCTTGCGACAGCGGTACCGGGGCGGTGAAGGAGGTGCCCGAGGTCGCTCCCGCCGCGACCCCGTCGATCGACACGATGTAGTACAGGGGCCCCCACAGCTCGCGGGGAGCAGACCAGGTGAGCACGGGCCTCGTCGTCGTTTGGTAGTAGGGCCCCGAGGCGCCGAAGGAGCCGGGCGGGAAGACGAGCTGGGACACCTCGATCGTCGTGGTCGGGCCGGTTCCCTGCACGTAGGCGATCGCGACGTCGCCGGCGTGATCGCCGGCGGCGAACAGCCCCTCCGCGGCGTTGGTTGGACCGAGTGACGGGTTCGACGCGACCAGCTCAGGTCCGAACGTCGCACTCGAGTAGAAGCGCGCGCGGATGTCGGGGACACCGATCAGACCGGGGTCGTTCTGCCAGGCGATCAGCCCGGAGTAATCGCCGGCGATCGCCGGCGCGGGATCGGGCGCGCTCGTGCCCCCGAGGCTGTCAATGCGCTGAGCCGCGCCGGGAGTTGCGTTCGGTCCGAGCACGGTCGCCCACACCTGGTTGGATCCCTGGAGCTCGGAGGTGACGAAGCCGGTGCCGAACTGCATCATCGCGATTCCCGGCGCCGTCGCGCCTGGGCCGCTCGCGAACGACTGGCCGTCCGCCTCGTCGACGCCGACGAACATCGAGCCGACCAGCCGGTTCACGAGTACCCGCGAGATCGTCTGCGAGCCGTTGGTGAACTCCTCGTGGAAGGCCACGCCGGTGTATGAGGAGTTGTCGCCCACCCCGACGGCCGGTGAATCGGAGGTGACCTCGTTGAAGCCGTCCATCGAGGGGACGTCGGCCTGCTCGACCTCGTAGCTCGTCATCGCGTACCAGACGTGCCGCGCGTAGATGTGGCCGTTCTCGCCCCACGCGACGATCGCCTGGCCGTCGCCTGCGGCCGCGACCTTGGGCGCCCCTGCCCCGGTACCGGCGTCGTCCGCCGGGGTGACGTTCAACGCTCCGCTCTCGAGCTGCCACTGGCCACCGTAGTAGTAGAAGTCGCGGACGTCGAAGCCGCTCCCGTCGACGGCGGTGAACGCGAGGTACCCCTCGGAGTGGATCGATAGCTGAATCGCGGGGTTGAACGCGCCGCTGAACAGATCCTGCGGCGCCGAGAGCGCTGTCGCGGCGCTGGCGCGTGACACGACGTCCAACTGCCCCCCGTTGATGAACGCGATCAGCAGCAGACCCCCGTCGCCCGCGGCGATGACCGGCTGGGAGGATGCCCCCGAGAGCCCCGCGTCGACCTCGACAGGGGCAGCGAACTGACCGCCCGTGAGCACGCTGACGAACACGTGCTCGACGCCGCCGACCGCCTTGAGGTAGACGAGCCCACCGGTCCCGTCCCTCGATACCGACATCCCTGAGAGCCCCTGGATCGAGGCACTCGGACCGTCGAGCGTCACCGAGGGCTCCAACACCGGCGTCTGCGCCCGCGCGGACCCGGTCAGCGCGAGTAGCAAGAGCAGGACGATCGGCGCGGCCCTCCGAGGTAGGGCCACCGTCACGCCTCCGCGAGGATGCCGTCGAGCTCCCCCTCCGCGCGAAAGCGCTCGGACTCGAGCGAGATCCGCCGCTCGTCCCAGCCGAGCTCGCCACCCAGCGTCCGTGCCACCCGCCCGACCGCGGCGCCGTCCGCCGCGCCAAGCTGGCCCGCGGCCAGAAGTCCGAGCCGCGTGCGGCGCAGAAGCACGTCACCGACGCTCCGAGCCTGCTCATACCGCGCCGCGAACGGCACTTCGGCGAGCAGATCGGGCAGGCCCGCGACGATCGGCTGGGCCAGCTCGCCGCGCTCGCGTGCGGTCCGCAGCACTTCGTGCGCGGCGTGGCCGTAGCGGGCCGCGAGCGCGCCGTAGGACTCGTCCGGGACCCCCTCGACCTCGGGCAAGCTCGCCGGATCGACCGCGAGCCCGAGGGGGATCTCCTGGGTGCGGCAGGGAGCCTGGCGGCCGCGCTCGACCAGCCGGTCGACTGCGAGCTTGGCCATGCGGCGCCACGTGGTGAGCTTGCCTCCGGTGATCGTGATCATCCCGCTCGAGGTCTCGTACAGCTCGGCCTTGCGCGAGATGTCCACCGACTTCTTCGTGTCGCCGGTCGAGATCAGCGGCCGTACCCCGGCGTAGGCGCCGGTCAGATCGCCTGCGGTGAGGCTCGTACCGAAGAAAGAGTTGGTTGCCTCCAGCAGGTAGCCGACGTCTTCGGCGGAGGGCCTGACGTGATCGATATCGCCCTCGTAGTCGTTGTCGGTCGTGCCGATCAGGCTTCGCCCGAGCCACGGCAGCGCGAAGATGGTGCGTCCGCCGGCCGCGGGAACTACGGCTCCCGCGACGAGCGGGAGATCCTCGTGAGCGATCGTGATGTGGGTACCGCGGCTCGGGCGGATCCTCGGCACGTCGGCCTCCGAGTGCAGCTCCTCGGGGCGGATGCGGTCGGCCCAGACGCCGGTCGCGTTCACGACGTTGTCCGCATGGACGATGAAGTCCGAGTCGGTCTCCAGATCGCGAGCCCTGACCCCCGACTCCCGGCCGTCCTCTCGTACGAGCTCTACGACCTCGAGCCGGTTCCCGCAGATCGCGCCGAACCGCTCGGCCTCGCCGAGCACCGTCAGCACCAGCCGCGAGTCATCGGTCTGACAGTCATAGAACAGATAACCCCCCGTAGGGTTGCGCCCCGACAGCGCCGGCAGGAGCTCGATCACCTCCTCGCCGGAGATCACCCGGTGGCGCTCAGGGCTCCAGTCCCCGTCCGGATCCTCGCCCGCCTCGGCTGCCGCTCGGCGGGCGCTGCGCCGGCCGCGCAACCGGGGCGTCGCCATCACGTCGTACATGTTCAGGCCGATTCCGGTCAGCAGGTCTGGCCGGTCGCCTTCGAACGCGGGCACGACCAGCTTCAGGGGTCGCACCAGGTGCGGGGCGAGCTTTACCAGCAGGCGGCGCTCGAGTAGCGCTTCCCGCACGAGTCCGAGATCGAAGGTCTGGAGATAGCGAAGGCCACCGTGGACCAGCTTGCTCGAGCGGCTGCTCGTACCGGCCGCGTAGTCGGCCTTCTCCACCAGTGCGACGCTGTAGCCCCGTGTCGCGGCGTCGAGCGCGACTCCGGCACCCGTGATCCCGCCGCCGATCACGACGACGTCGAAATGCTCACCGGCAAGCGACGCGATCGCGCGCTCGCGGGCGATCATCAGCACCACCCCCGCTGCGGGCGAGGGTGCCGATCTGCCCTTGCGACCACCAGCCCAGGGTACGCAAGTCCGCGGCGTGCGGCGCTGGAGCTACGCCTCTACGGCGAGCCGGCGCCTAGAGCTGCGGCGCCCCGGGGTCCGCGACGCCGGCCGCCTGGCGCTCCGCGATGATCTCCTTGATCCGGTCGACCGTGTCCTCGGACATGCGAGCCACTTCCCAATGCGTCAGCTTGAAGACCCGCATCGGCGAGGTCGCGATCACCGACGCGGTACGCAGCTCACGCGACAGCAGACCCATCTCACCGATCAGATCTCCGGGTCCCACGGACGCGAGCTTCTTGCCGTCGCGCAAGACGTCCGCGTGCCCCTCCTCGATCGCGATCAGCTCGGTCGAATAGTCGCCCTGCTTCATCAGGATCTGACCTTCGGCGACGCTCGTCTCGGTCGCGAACGTCGCGAGCCTGCGTGCCTCCGCATCCGAGAGAGAGGAGAACAACGGGATCGCACGCAGCCGGTTCTGGTCCATGGACGCTCCTGTGGGTCTTGGGGCGCAGCGACTCTACCTAGAGAGCCTGGACCTCGGCGGTGATCTCGCTCACAGAGGCCTTGGCGTCCCCGAACAGGAGCGAGGTCTTGGGCTCGTAGAACAGCGGGTTGTCGATTCCGGCGAAGCCCGACGCCATCGAGCGCTTGAGTACGACGACGGCGGCCGATTTGTCGACCTCGAGGATCGGCATGCCGTAGATCGGCGATCCGGGCTCATTCTTGGCTGCCGGATTGGTCACATCGTTGGCGCCGATCACCAGCGTCACGTCGGTGCGAGAAAACTCCGGGTTGATGTCGTCCATCTCCCTGAGCAGGTCGTAGGGCACGTCCGCCTCGGCGAGCAGGACGTTCATGTGCCCGGGCATCCGACCGGCAACCGGATGGATCGCGTACTTGACCTCGACGCCCTTGGCCTCGAGGGCGCGCTCGAGCTCGCGCACGGCGTGCTGCGCCTGCGCGACCGCCATCCCGTAACCGGGGGCGATCACGACCAACCGGGCGTACGAGAGCTGGATCGCGACGTCCTGCGCCGAGGTCGAGCGGACCGTGCCGCCCTCCGCCCCCGCGTGAACCGGTGCCGCGACCGCGCCTCCGAACCCGCCCGCCACGATCGCCGGCACCGAGCGGTTCATCGCCTTCGCCATCAGGTTGGTCAGGATCGACCCCGACGCGCCGACGATCATGCCCGCGACGATCAGCGCGTAGTTGTTGAGGGCGATCCCGGTCGCGGCCGCCGAGAGGCCCGTGAACGCGTTCAGGAGCGAGATCACGACCGGCATGTCCGCGCCGCCGATCGGCAGCACGACCATGTTGCCGAGCACCGCCGCGGCGAGGAGAATTCCGAGCACGAACAGCGCCTGTGAATGCGTGCCGGCCGCGAGCAGGACCGCCGAGCCGGCCGCCACGAGCAGGAGCAGCAGGTTGATCGCGCTCTGACCCGGCAGCTTGATCGGCCGGCCGGGCAGGATCTCCTGGAGCTTCGCGAATGCGATGTTCGACCCCCAGAACGACACCGATCCCACGATCGCGGCGAACAGTGACGGGATCTCCACCCGCAACGGGAAGTCCCCGCCGAAATGATGGCGATACTCGATCCACGCGATCAACGCCACCGCGCCACCGCCGACCCCGTTGAACAGGGCGACCATCTGCGGCATCTGCGTCATCTTCACGTTCCGCGCCGCGGGCACCCCGACCGCCGTTCCGAGCGCGATCCCGAGTGCGATCAGCCACGGCGTGCTCGAGCCGTCGAGCACATGCCGCGTCATCAGCGTCGCGATCACCGCGATCACCATTCCCACCGACGCGATCTTGTTTCCCCGCACCGCCGTCCGCGGCCCGGTCAGGCCGCTCATCCCGTAGATGAACAGCGAGAACGCGACGATGTACATCGCGTCGATGAAGCTCGTGCTCTGCAGAAACACCGTTCCGAGCGTGCTCACTTCTTCTCCTCACCGGCCCCGGCGCCGGTTGAATCGGCTTCAGCCGGCTCAACCGGGTCAGGCTTCTTCTTGAACATGCCGAGCATCCGATCGGTGACCAGGAAACCGCCGATCACGTTGATCGTGCCGAACATCACCGCGATCACGAGCAGCGCGTGCTCGAGCACGCCGTGAGCCTCGTGCATCAGCAGCAGACCGCCGAGCACGACGATCCCGTGGATCGCGTTCGTGCCCGACATCAGCGGCGTATGCAGCGTGTTGGGGACCTTCGATATGACCTCGAAGCCAACGAATGCGGCCAGCACCAGGATCGCTAGCTCGGTGACGATCATCGTGTTCTCCCTCGCTGGCCTACGCCGCCGCCGCGGCCTTGGCGCCCGCGTGCACGATCTCGCCATCGCGCGTGACGCACGCTCCGGCGATGATCTCGTCGTCGAAATCGAGCGCCGGCTCGCCTTCCCTGATCATCAGCTCGAGCAGCGCCTGGACATTGCGGGCGTAGAGCTGTGACGCGTGCTCGGCCATCGTGCTGGGAACGTTGAGCGGGGCTGCGATCTTGACGTTGTGCCGGACCACCGTCTTCCCGGGCTCGGAGAGCTCGCAGTTACCCCCCGCCTCGCCCGCCAGGTCGACGATCACCGACCCGGGCTTCATCTTCTTAACGGCGGCTTCGGTGACGAGGATCGGGGCGCGGCGGCCGGGCACGAGCGCCGTCGTGATCACCACGTCGACCTTCCCGATCGCCTCGGCCATCAGCTCCTGCTGGCGCGCCTGCTGCTCTGGAGTCAGCTCTTTCGCGTAGCCGCCGGCGCCTTCGAGATCACCGCCGAGATCGAACTCGAGGAAGTGGGCGCCGAGCGACTCGACCTGCTCCTTCACGGCCGCGCGTACGTCGAAGCCCTGGACCACGGCACCCAGCCGCCGCGCCGTGGCGATCGCCTGCAGCCCGGCAACGCCTGCCCCGAGCACGAGCACGGTCGCCGGACGGATCGTGCCGGCCGCCGTCATCAGCATCGGGTAGAAGCGCCCCATCTCCTGCGCCCCGATCAGCGCCGCCCGGTAGCCGCCGATGTTGGCCTGCGAGGACAGCGCGTCCATCGACTGGGCGCGGCTGATCCGCGGCACCGCCTCCATCGCGAACGACGTCACGCCCGCGGCGGCGAGTGCCCGCACGCCCTCGGCGTTCGTCAGCGGCGCCAGGAATCCGATCACGACGGCTCCCTTCTTCAGCCGTCCGATCTCATCCGCGGTTGGAGGCGCGACCTTGACCACGACATCGGCTCCGAACACCGATTCCGGGTCCTCGACGACCTTGGCCCCCGCGTCCGCGAACTGCGCGTCGGGGATCATCGCCCCGGCGCCCGCCTCGCGCTCGACGAGCACCTCATGGCCCTGCGCGGTGAGCTTGCGCACGGCCTCCGGCACCAACGCGACGCGCCGCTCCCCAGCGACGGACTCCTTCGGGACGCCGATCTGCATGCGGCGCGAGAGGCTATCGGTTTGAGCGGGCGTCAGTCGGCTGTCGGCAACACCGCAGCGCCGTCAGGGCCGCGGTAGCGGCAGATCCTGCGTCCCCAGCACGGCGAGCGCGAGGTGATCGCGCAGCCGCCCGGCGGCCAGCGCCGAGGCGGCGGCCGACACGCCGGCGGCGTCGGTGCCGGTCACCAGCCAGGTCGGCTCGGTGCTGCTGTTCCCGGTCGCGGCGACCAGGCCGGCGCCGGCGCCGAGGCTCCGGACGGCGCGGCCGCTGGAGTCGAGTAACTCGAGTGTCTGGCCGTCGCTACCGGCGAAGCGAGCGTAGATCCCGCTGCTGCGGGGTCCGTTCGCGATCAGGAACCCCGCGATCTCGCCTCGGAGATCGCGCCAGGTCCCGACGACGACCCCCAAGGTGTCGGTTCCCGATCCGGTGCCTGGAAGCTGGCGCGCGGCGGGCACGCCGAGTGCCGTGATCGCCGCCGCCGCGCGGTTGCATGCCGCGGGCGTGTCGGGCGCGCACTCGAGCGTGACCGGCAGCTGCTTGCCGCCGACGCCGTGAACGAACGGCTCTGGGAAGGAACCGACGACCGCAGGGACGCTGCTCGTGGCGCTATCGGCCTGGAGGTCCCACCAGATCTGGTCGCCCCGGTGCACCGCGGTCCGCTGCTTTGGTGTTCCGATCGACGTCGCGGAGCCGTTGACGAACAGGAACCACCGGGTCCCCGGCGTCGCGCTGACGCCGTCGATCGCGGTCACCGAGTTGCCCGCGAGCCGGACCGAGAAGCTCCGTTCGAGCAGGCCCAGCAGCGTCTCAGAGCCGGCGTGGTTCAGCTCGACCGAGCCGACGCGGCCCGCGCCGAAGTTGCGCGTGACCGTCAGGCCGACGGCAGCCGAACCGCGGCTCGCGAGCCCGCAGCCGGCGGCCGGCAGGGCGAGGATGCCGAGCGCCGTCACCACCGCTGCTCGGGCGCCGGCGCTACGGCCGGCCGCCGCTCGGGCGCCGATGCGACCGCCGGGGCCGATGCGGTGGATGAGAAGCCGGCGAAGTCGAACGCGCGGATCGTACAGAGCCGAGCGATCCTCTCGGGGCAGTCCGGCCGGTCGCGCCCTCTACACTCGGGTCGCGATGACGGTGAACCTGACCCGTATCTACACGAGGCTCGGCGACTCGGGTGAGACCCACCTCGGCGACATGAGCCGGGTGCCGAAGACCCACCCTCGGATCGAGGCGTACGGGACGGTCGACGAGCTGAATTCGCACATCGGCGTCGCGTTGACCATCGCCGGCCTGCCGGAGGACTACGCGGCGTGGCTACGGCGGATTCAGAACGACCTGTTCGACGTCGGCGCCGACACGGCGGCCCCGCACGATCCCGGGAAAGAGCGCCTGCGCGTCGCTCCCGAGCAGACCGCATGGCTCGAGCAACGTTGCGACGAGGTCAAC
>Ga0302324_100013320_pt1 | contig 16678 bp, 16 predicted proteins | sample Palsa_T0_1_FD_201949 | JGI IMG/M metagenome (GOLD analysis project Ga0302324, IMG submission 201949) | Peat permafrost microbial communities from Stordalen Mire near Abisko, Sweden - Palsa_T0_1 | ecosystem: Environmental > Terrestrial > Soil > Palsa > Peat permafrost | place: Sweden: Abisko...
TGATCAGTCGCGGCCCATTGAAGCGTACGGCGTCGTCGAGCAGGCGCTGCTGCGATTGGACATTTCCGCGACTGATCAGTCGCGGCCCCATTGAAGCCCGATCGCCTGCTTGAACAGCTCCCGGCACATTCTCATTTCCGCGACTGATCAGTCGCGGCCCCATTGAAGCCGGGTACACGCTTACCGACGCTTTTTGGAACGAAGCTGATTTCCGCGACTGATCAGTCGCGGCCCCATTGAAGCGTAGCAGCGGCCCGGTCTATGAGTTTCACTTTTTGCATTTCCGCGACTGATCAGTAGCGGCCCCATTGAAGCAACGCAGCTAGGGCGGGCCGAGGCCAATGGGAACATGCGTTCTAAGGAATCCGGTCGAGGGCGATCACGGTTCCGGAGCCAAGACGATCAGCGATACCAGGCTGAACGCGATCAGTAATCGCCCTGTCCTTAACGAAAAATCGTCTGGGTCATCCATAAACGCGAAATTGTCGTCGTCCCCAAAGGCCGTCGCGTCCATCTCGATCGCAACGATCTGGATCGCTGGATTGAAGCCAACAAAGAGTGATTTCGCAGTGTCTGCAGATTTCAGGCGTTGCCGTATGGAGCTACGTAGAGGGTGCTGTCATGATCTACCAACGCCAGTTGTACGCGATCCAGCCACCCGATTCGCCCGAGTACATTCTTGTTGATCGACGCATCCGCGAAAAAGTAAACGGTTGAGAACGTTGTAATACCGAGGACGGAAATTTCGACATCGTGCCCGAACGCTTCGAAGCTGCCGGTGGCGGTATGGAAGCGCTTCGGGCTAGCGTTCGCGAGATCCAGGCCAAGGGCCTCGGCCAGCTCATTCCTGAAGACGCAGAACGTCGCACCGGTATCAATGCTTGCCGCGATGCGCACGCTGTTTGGGCCCGACTTCAAAAGGACCGGAACGGAGATGCCCCGGTCACTGCCATAGGAATGGGCGGTGGTGAATTCGAGCTGGTACATGGTCTACCAGCCGCCAAATGGCAAATCGTCATCCGGTACACTGGCGAAGAGCGGCCGTTCCACGCCCGCCGCTTTGGCAGCCGCGGTGACCGTGGCAAGTTTGGCCCCATGTGCAACCAGGCGCGGACCATCAAGAGCAACCCACTGCCCCGCATAAAATCCCGACTCTTTGGCAAGCCACTGCATCTCTTCCCGTCGTTCGTTCACCGGCTCGGTCGACGGCCAACTCAGAGGCTTTTCGTCCAGCGTTAATCGAACGCGCTGATGCTCGGCCAGGGCTAGGGGCTCAAGAGGGCGGAGAACTCCCTGCTCATAAATGGCCTCTAGGTGTCTAGACATAGCACCCTAATTATAGCGGTGCGCAGCCTTTGGCATGCTCTCCTCGTCCTTTCGGCGCTTCTGCATCATTTCGCGCGCTGATTTTATGTCGTCGATATTCACAATGTTGTATCGGCGCTCCATGGAATCGGTTCGATGGCCGGTGATTCTCATGCGGACGACCTGGGCACGCCCGCGCGACACATGTTGCGGACCGCAGTTCGGCAGAGATCGTGGAACTTCAGATCAGGGATGCCAGCCTCGTGACAAGCGTTGATCCAGACCCGTCGAAAACTCTTAACGGGCTCGGCCAACGAAGTAATTCCGTCGTGCAATATGGTACAAGGAGCCCCGGCAACCATGGCATTCCTGGGTGCCATGGTAACGTGGTATCTATAACTTGAAGGTTGCGTTTCGGCGCTGCGGGAACAAATCCCACCGGCCGCCCCATTCCTGTTTTCAATCACTTACAACCACTTCCCCGATTGGGGGAACATTTCTTGCCTTGACATGTACGGCAGTTTGCCGTATGATAGTCGATGTCATGGCAGAAGAGACACAACAAACCACAGCCCGTCTTGAAGCACGTTTACCGAACGATGTTCACGCGCTGCTGAAGCGCGCCGCGGAAATCGAAGGACGCACCCTCACCGATTTTGTCGTATCGGCGGCGCGTGAAGCCGCTTGCCGGACCATCGAGGCGACCGAAATTATTCGGCTCTCCGTCGAGGACCAACGGCAAATCGCAGAAGCCCTTCTAAATCCGCCTGAGCCTACCCCTGCCCTGAAGAAAGCTTTTCAGCGGCGCCGTGAACTGCTCGACGTGGAATGACGTTTCCGTTTCGTCTGGGGCCACTCGGCGGGGAACACGAGCGCTCGTTGTTTCATTGCGGCGAAGACGCGCTTGATCACTATTTTAAGACGCAAGTGACCCAGGACATCCGGCGCCATATCGCGAATTGCTTCGTGGCCGTCGAAGCTGGCACCAGCAATGTTGCCGCCTATTACACGATCTCGGCGGCGAGCATTCCCCTCGTTGACCTTCCCCCGGAAGAAACCAAGCGTTTGCCGCGTTATCCTACCGTGCCCGCTGTTCGCATCGGGCGGCTTGCCGTGGACCAGAGATTTCAGGGGCGTGGCTTGGGTGGGGCGCTCCTGGCCGATGCTGCTAGCCGAACGTTGAAGGCGGACGCCGCCGCTTTCACACTTCTGGTGGATGCCAAGAACGATCAGGCCGTCGCTTTCTACCAGCGCTTCGGATTTCGTGTCCTAGCCAGCCAGCCCCGAACATTATTCCTTCCTCTGGCGACCGCTCAGAAAGTTTTCCTTCAGAAAGACGCTCACTGAGCCGGACCGACGCGGGCCGACGATTCAAGATTCGGCTCGACTACACGAATCATAGAAAGATTCATACTCCACATTACCCGGCGCGGTTGCCGCGTCCTGCCTTTGTAAGTTTCGGAGTTAGCGAAGCCCAGAAACAGCAAAGCCCGTCAGTGTCGGGCCGTACAGTCCGGTATGAACCAGCGAATTTCGTGTGTCGTGACAAGCCGAATTACCGCTAAAACCCGGTCCGATGCAAGCGGGAAAATCATGCTACCGCTGTGCATACAAAATACTCGATCTCACTGCCCTCGCGATCAGGACGAGATGTACATCGCGCAGGCGGCGAGCGCGAAGGAACTCGCCGTGGCGCGCAATTTGATTTGATATACGCGACGATTCACGTGGGGAACATGAGTCCCCCGAGACACGCGGGCGTCGATGTGGCTTCGGTTACGGAGGTTTCAATGGGCGAGCCAACGCGGGCATGCAGGAGGTGTCTTGTGAACTCAGCTTGCAGGGTAAGCCGGCGTAAGACGAGAACCCTGCGCCGATGATTATGGCTTGTTCCAGCATTTGCGTGCTGCCTCAAACTTTGCGGGCGCTTTGCAACGACGAGCTTACTACAACGAGCAGTGCCGCGCCGACGCCAAAAAGATGCTTGAGCTTTAATCCGAGTAGGTAAAGTGGGCACATTCAACGGATGGCCATGCGCCCCGAGCCCCTGCCACGTCTGGTTTGTTCCTCTCGCGCTAGCCAAATACGAAATACACGCCAATCGAGGATACCTGGTCTGTCTGCTCTCGCAACGTCTCGCCGGCTTATCGTCTTGTCACGTCGAACGGGAGCTGCACCTGCTTCTTCTCGGCTGTTGGCCCCGAGCCTGGCGGCAATTGATCGTCTGTGAGCGTCAGCTCCTTGTGGCCGGGCTTGCTGGTCATGGAGGTGGTGATTAAGGCGGTCAGCGTCTTCTTTGCCTTGTCGTACTTGAGAAACGTGCTGACTGGAAGACCGTCAAAAGTGGCTGTGGGATGAGTTCCTTCCATCTCCACACCGCTAAAAACGATCTGAGCGCTATCTCCCATGTTGAGGATAGCCGATGCGGTAATCGGGGTCTTGGTTTCCGGGGGGATGGGGAGGTCCCATTCAATCTTTCCGTTCTCGGCCGAGTGCCAGATGAAGCGTAACGACTTATAGTCGTACAGCGGCGTTACAAACGGGAGTTGTAGGACCGCCGCGGTTTTTGACGTTACGTCGAGAACCGCGGACGCCGGAGTCAGTAATTCGAGTCCTCGTTTGATCTCTAGGCAACCCAGTGAAACTGCGCTTGGGCACAGGTTGGCGGGATACTGAAACTTATTGAACTGAAAACCGCTCAGAGCAAGGAGCTGTGGGGGAACGCAGGTTGGCGCCGCGGCTTTTTCCGATTTCTTTGGGGCAGGGGGATCTGGTGGGGCCGGAAGTGTCGAGCAGACCTTTGTATCTGCTGGAAGCTTGGTGCCGAGGATCGATAGCGAACTGAAAGCCGGATCGAAATCGATGGTTCCTTTTTTCCCGAATTCTCTCCACGCCAGGTCCCTCAGCAAAAAGGTTTCGCCTGCGCGCAGCGCATCGGTGGGTGCGATAAAGTGATACTTACAATTCACACCCAGGTTGGCTACGTGAGTACAGCCGTCGTCGGGCTTGTCGAAGATGAACGGAGTTTCGTGAAGCCCGTACACTTGGGAACCAATCAGCACCAGCGGATGTGGGTCGCCGTCGGTAGCCGGGTCATATCTGGAGCCGGTACTGAATTTGACCTCGACCAGTGAGTTACCGTCTGGGCGCGGCAGCGCCGATAACATAGCCGAATCGACGCGGCACAACGAGGGGAACCGCGAATCCATGCTGAGAAGCTCGGTGCGGCCATCTTCGCCCACCACTTTTAGGTCGTCAGTAAGCAACAGATCGCGCGCGTTGGCGAAGAATTGGATGCTTCGGCCATCAAAGGTCGCTGGCGCAATCGTGTTTGGCCCGGAAAGCACGGAAAACCCAGAAGCGAAGAAGTTGCCCTGCGCTCGCACCTTCAGGATTCCACTTCCCACGTCGTCCACCGTCGTTCTATGGACACGCAGCGGGCTGATTACCGTGATGGGATTGGGATCGTTTAAGATCGAACAACTTCCTTTGTAGACCGCACCAACTACTTGATGTTTGGAGTCGTACTCGCGCCATCGAGTCTGGATGTGGACCGAAGGCGCGAACTGCCCACCCAGACCGACGGGAAGGGCGAGCTGAGCGAACACAGTTCTTTCGCCTGCCTGCACGTAATCGGCCCCGAGTACAGGCCGGAATTGCCACCCAAAAACCAGGGAATCTCCGTCATGTACGGGATCCTCGGCGCACTCGTCCTCGATGTGCTGCCAGATCTTGGCCTGCCGAGCGACGTCGCGGATGTGTTCCTGTGTGGACCGTGGAACACGTTCGGCGCCATAGGGCCAGCCGGGCTTGTCGCGAGGATATTGAAGAGCTACCGTGTCGGTGTCCTTGGCCAAGTACAGCCGGTCCTTAGAGCGGCCCGCCGCGCCGCCGATGTTGACCGCTTCCACTACCACACCCGCGCCATACGCGCTTTGGTGGCTGGTGATCTTTGCAACGTTGTAGGTCTTCTCGGCAGGCAGGAGATTCATGACGCTCACGGGATCCTGTTCGGGCGGAGAATCGATCCACACCTTTACCTCAGCCACGGCGTGCTTGTAACGCTCGGGCGGATTAAGGCTAATTCCGAAGCCAACCGTGGTCTGCTGCCGCGTGCCGATAGCGCGCGAGCCTTTCAGCAGATATTGGTCGGAAAGCGAGCCCTGAAGCAGCAGCCTCAGCGTAGTGATCTGCGAATTGAGCTGAACCTGTTCGGCCAGCATATCGGAGGCCGCAACGCCGACGTTGGTGGGCGGCGGAAGCGCCGTGGAAATAGGCACTGGCGCAATTGTGCCGACCTGCCCGCCGCTGGTTGTGGTCACCGTGTTCTGTTGATTGTTGGTTTGCACTCCGGTGAACGCGGAGTTCAGCGTAGTGCCGGTCGCAAGCTGCGAACTGGTTTGGTTGCTGCTACCGCCAGTTAGTGCAGTGGCAACTGCCGCGCAGGCGGGCAGCCCGCTTGTTCCGACCGCGGGAAGAGATCCGGGCGGGCACGAAATATTGTTTCCACCCAAAGTCAGGTTGTTGGTGGCGCCGAGGCTGTTGGCAAGCGTGTTGCTGCCTGTGGTTCCGTTGGCAGCGACGGCGGAAACGGTGGGAGTGGCATTCGTGGTTAGCTGAGCGCTCACGTAGGAGGCGTCGCGGGTGATGCCCTGCAAAGTTCCGAAGGCGCCCACGATACTCGCCTGATTGAACCCGGATACACCCGCGAGTTGAGAAGCGGTGTTGGCAAGCATCTGGCGAAGCGAAAACGTGTCAAACACCTTTGACGGAGCCACGGTAATGCCGTTGTCCACGCCTGCTCTGCGGACACTCGACCGGTCAATGTCGACCGACTCGACATCCCGGTCCGAGTATTCACGGCATGACTTGTCGAAAGGGTACCGCTCGATGTGGAAACTTGGGATAAAGGTCCAGCCCGTCAAGGGCTGACGGACCACCACAGGCTTTTTGCCGCCGAAGATGTTCCCGTCCATCACTAGGCGGTCCTGCTGCCTGGAGTACTCGCCGATCCGTGATCCATTAAGTACGTAAGTGTCGGCATCATCCTGCCTGGAAAGGTTGATGAGCGCGTCGGAAATCTCAAGTCCATCGGAGCTAAAGATGAACGCGGGAACCAGATCTCCGGTTGTACTAACCAGTTCTCTGACGAATACAACGTCGATGGTGCAGGCGGCTTGGTCCGGGGTTGTACCCGCCGAGGTTTTGGCCGGTTCGTTCGAAGCAGTTGACGCCTGCCCGGGGCACTGAAATGGGGGATCATCCGGCTTCGAAAGCGGGCATCCACCGTTGCACCAGACAATCCTTACAAGGATCAGATGGACGTCGGGCGGAATTTCGATCTTATTCGAGATGGCTGCCTTTCCTGAAGTGGCGCCTTGTGCGAGTCCATGAAACTGAGTTTCCCCAGCGAACCGATAATTCGCAACGAGTCCCGTCGGAGGGTCCTCGAGTTGCAGCGTAATCTTGCTTTCTCTGGTGTCTCTCTGTTGTGTCGCCGGATTAATGGCGAACTTAAGGCCGCCGATCTGAGCGATCGCCGTGGTCGTGTATTCCGGCCCAGATGGCAATTGGAGTTTCTGCGTGGCAAGGGGTGTTTGAGTGGCACGCGACGGCGGATTCTGGCCGCGTAGATGCGGCAGCGCCACCAATAAGACGGTCAGGGGGATCACATCTACAACGCGTCGAATCATGCTCTTACCTCCGTTAATCGAAAGTATCAGCGAGGGGAACTCCAACTGATCTCACAGACAATAGCGCGATTTTCGTCTGAAACAGGACAACCGAATTCAAATCGCGGCCTCATGCGGGGCGGTTTCGTGGATTGCCTCCGAGCCGCCTTGCTGTGACAGGACCAATCCCAGCCTCAAGAAAGTTTCTTGCATCGACTTCGCATTTGCCTAACGAGACGGCAGGTTATCGAAAACCCGATGGGTACAGGTTCTCAGAACCCAGTCGGAAGTCAGTAAGAATCCATCAGATTCGTGCCTTCCACCAAATTATTTTGACAGGAATCTCAAAGTCTTGAGCCGGAAAAGGACCGGGCCAACATCATTGTGAACGGATTGCCCATTGAAATTGTAACTATGGAAGTCAATGGCGCAGAGAATTAGCGCTTGCGGACCAAACTCAGAATCAGTTACCCTCTTAACTGATGCTCGTTGTACCGAAAAGCTCTGAAACGCAGCCAATGGTTGGCCTTGTTCGCTGACGAGTTTTGCTCCGCCGTGCCAGCCTGAGGTTGTTAAGAACTTTCTGTGCCATATACGACTAACGCCTGCTACCGTGCGTAGGTAAGTCTGATTCTGAATCGCGATGCCGACCACAGAGGTGACCGAGTTGCTGCATCGCATCGCGCGCGGGGATAAACAGGCGGAGACAGAACTGATACCGCGGGTCTACCGCGAGCTCCGGCGTATCGCCCAGGCGTATTTGCGCAAGGAGCGGCATGATCACACGCTCCAGGCCACTGCACTAGTTCACGAAGCCTATCTCCGATTGACGGGGCAAGCCGACATTAATTGGAAGAACCGGGCCCACTTTTTCGCCATCGCTGCGAATACGATGCGGCGAATACTGGTCGATTACGCGAGGCATCGAAACGCCTCCAAACGGAGCGATGTGGAAGGTTTCTTGCTCGATCACGCCCCGGCGATCTCCAACCAGCAGTGTGCGTTCATGACCGGACTCGATGAAGCGTTGGACCGTCTAGCAGGGCTAAATCCGAGGCAGGCCAGAGTTGTTGAACTGAAGTTTTTTGGTGGTCTTACAGAAGAAGAAATCGCCAACGTACTGGAGATTTCGTCGCGTACCGTCAAGCGCGATTGGACACTCGCCCGCGCCTGGCTTCACGGTGAGCTTTCACGATAGCAATGCTAACTATCGGCGTCCCTAACGACTCCCGAAATACGCTTAGGTATGTGAGACCCCTCGATGTTGCCTGACCGGCTGAATCTTTCGCCTGAAGAGTGGACACGTGTCGAAGCCTTGTTCGAGAGGCTTTTGGAGTCGCGCGATCCCCAGGCGCTGCTGACGGCCGAAAGTGATTCCTCAATCGCGGCTGCAGCTGCGCTCCTTTTGGATCATCACCTGAAGGCTGGACTGGAAGGCTTCCTCGATGAGCCAATCACACTCATCCGCGATCTCACTTCAGCCTTTGCGCCTCGGTTTGCCGCTGGCCAGATTCTGGCATCACGCTTCATGGTTGAGCGCCTTCTCGGGAGTGGCGGAATGGGAGAAGTTTATCTCGCTTTCGATCAAAGGTTGAACGAGCGAGTGGCGCTGAAAACTATCCGTAACCACATTGCCGGAGATCCTGCAATCCGAAGACGATTCATCGCTGAGATCCAAAATGCCCGTCGCGTCACGCATCCGAATATCTGCCGTATATTCGACCTCTATGACGAAGGGGACGCGACTTTTTTTTCCATGGTGTATCTGGAGGGAATACAACTGCCGGAGTTTCTTCGGGAACCTGGTCCGACCGCTGAGGCTAGACGGATTGCCCTGGAGCTTGCGGAAGGACTTGCTGCAGCCCATCGAAGCCATGTCCTCCACTGCGATTTCAAGCCTGGGAATGTCATCCTAACAGGCGTCGGGCGTGACGCCCGTGCCGTTATCACCGATTTCGGCCTAGCTCGCGCTTTGTATGGCTGCGAGAAAGAACATTACGGTGAACCGAACCGGGAAGGTGCGGATTGGCACTCTAATTTGGCCGGGACACGAGAATACATGGCACCGGAACTCTTTACCGGGTCGCTACCGAGCATAAGAACTGACATCTACGCCTACGGTAAAGTCCTTGCGGCGTTGATCCCAGAAAGCCGGATGGCAAGGAAATGCACATCGGTGGACCCAGCACACAGGCCTAACACGCTGGAGCCCGTGATTCGGGATCTTCGCGGAAATTCTACTCGACGCGCCTGGTTGATTGGCGGTGCTGGTGCGTCAGTAGCAGCTGTGGCCACCTACAAGATAGGAAGTCGGCCGCGCCTCGTGCTGGTCGGCCGGCAGCGCGTTCTTGTCAACGCTTTTCGACCCAATACGCTCTCTCCCGCTGGTCTCGCACGCGATCTTCTAGTCACGGCGCTACGACAATCCGCAACGCTAATCGTGGTAGGCGACGATCATTTGCGGTCTCTTCTGCGCGCCATGCAGTTTCCGGCAACCCTACCAGCTGAACGAAGGCCTTTGCTGATCGCCGCGGAGCGCGAGAGGGCTGCTTTGGTTCTGGAAGGGACGCTTGAGCAGATCGGGCAAGGCATTCGGGTGCTACTCCAGATATTCGTCCCTGTGGATGTGAAGCCAGCGCTCGAAATATCGGAGCAGGTCAACGACAGGCGCGAGATAATTTCGCTGGTCGATCGCATAGCCCGTAGGCTACGCCGTGAGTTCGGTGAATCGGAGGCGGCGCTCCATGCCTCTTACACGCCGCTGCAACAGATCACATCCGCGCTGCCCGAAGCAGTTGAATTCTATTTCCGGGGAGTTCGCGAGTACGATTCGGCAGGAGCGCGAAACGCTGAAGCTTGGTTCGATCAGGCCTTGCGCCTTGACCCCCAGTTCGCATTGGCCCATCTTTACCGGGGAATTTCACTTGCCGCACGCTTCCAAGTGCTTGAGGCGATCCCATCATATGAACACGCTTTCGCCCTGCGTGGACGCCTCTCGGAACGGGAAAGTCTCTTGATCGAATCCCGCTATTACAACGTTATTGGAGATTACGTTTCGTCGCTAAATGCATCGCGGCGTCTCGTACTACTGTTCCCCGAAGAAGCGGCGTTTCAGCGCACGGCGGCCTTCACCAGCGCTCGACTGGGCCGGCCACGCGATGCTCTTCCATTCAATAAACGTGCCGTGGAAGTCGATCCCAGCGATATCAACTTGAGCGAGCTGTTAGTCAATCACACTGATGCGAATCTCTGTGACGATGCCCTTGCACTGTACAACCGATTCCGCGCCGAAGGCCACACCAGTACGCTCCTGGATTGGGGTGCAGGTATGGCGTACATGGGCAAAGGCGACAACGATAGCGCGCTAGCTGCCTTCGACCGTATGGCTATATCACCGGAGCGCGAGCGGTGGTCGAAACTTCTGCGATGTGGGCCGTTGATTTTGCAAGGACGGTTCGCGGAGGCGGCGGCTGCTCTCAGCTCCGATCTGGCGTTCGACGTCGCCACGGGCGAACAAAGCAGACGGGCAACAAGGCGGGTCTGGCTCGGCTTCCTCGATTGGATGATGGATTCTTCCGGCCGAGCGCGTTCTCAGGCGAAAGAGTTGGCGGATCTCGAAGTGTCCCCCGCTTGGATTCAACAGTTGCGCGAAGGCGCCATGCTCGCGGTGGCGGTTCGAGACGGTGACAGCTCGGAACTCGCTCTTCGCAAGTTAACCCAAATCGAGAAACAATGGCCATCGACCCATAGCAGTGGTGCACGGCGGCACATCCAAGGCGCCATAATGGCCAACAACGACAACGAAGCCGCCACCGAACTTCTGTCTGAAGCTTGCGGCCTCTGGCCGGACCCGCTTACGTTGTTTTCGGATGCGGAATGGCATTTCCGCCGCCACGAGTGTGAGCAGTGTGTTGTCGTTCTGGACAAGATCGAGGAACAACGCGGTCGGTTGCTTCGCTTGTATTTTCCGGGCCTTCTCGTTCTCAGCCGCCTGATGCGGGCTCGATGTCTGGTCGTCATGTCCCGTTTCGCCGAGGCGCAGCGCATATATGAGCAGATTCTGAATCTTTGGCGGCAACATGCCGGATCGTTTCCGCTGGTGCGCCAGATTGGAACCGAGTACCTATCGTTACAGCGACACTCAATCAAAGGAGATAAACATGACCGATTTCTGGGAAGTATTAGGCAGACTAGTTACTAACGGCGACTTCCGCACAACGCTGTTCGGAGCATTCAGCACTGGAAGCTACGCCATTGACCTGACGCACTTGACGGCGAGTATTCCCAAGGCCCAATACGGGTCCGCTGCCGATATAATTGCAAAAAAAACGTTCGCGGACAGACCGGTCTCCATCATGGCGATCGGGGAGTTGTTGTACTCCATGTCCTATCAACGATTTCGCGATTTTGTCGAGCAACTGTCGAAAGCAATAACGGCATCGCGCGTGCCGACAGCTAATCGTAGTCAACTTTTCTATACTGGTCTTGGCTGCCTTATCGTTGACGCCCAGACTGCGCAGTTCTTCCATGCCGGCCAGTTCGATCAGGCACACTATACGGCCTTAACGAACCCAGAACGCAACGACTTGCAGACGTTAGCCGATCCCGCAGGCGCCGTGGCTAAAATTACCAGTCCTCTCTGCGCGTTTTTGTGGACGGTCAAATGCTTTGTCAAGCAATTCGCGTACGATGGCCACACTCACCCCATCGCGAACGTACCTCCAACCATCGATATGCCTAGGTTCCTATTGTGACTAGGCGACTCTTTGCAATAGGCTTGTTGTCCGGTGTTCTAGGATTGTGGGACGCCGACGCCGAGGGTGTCCCAGCACTTCCCGGACCGGTGTACTTCTCGAACCGTGCCGTCGCCAATCCCGCGGTCGCGCTTCGAACTGAACTGGCCGCGCCTGCCTCAGATTATCAACACCGAATCGTTGCTGAGCGGTGTCTGTTGATCAGAAACCCAGCCATCGTGGATTCTTTCGACTTCGACAGCGATCCGGATTCGCGGTCAAACCCAAATCCGCCCTGGGGGTTCGCGCAAGTAATCTACCGCGCCTTCCGAACCGCTGGCGCCAACCTGTCACAGGTGGAGGGTTTCATGCAGGCGTGGCAGAGTGATCAGGGTCTTGGCGGACTCGATTTGCGTTGGAAGCAGCCCATTGCGCAAGCGCCGGTTCGGCTGCTTGGAGTAATCAACCGGCTGGATCTTGCAGAACTTAAGTCGCGAGGCGTTGATCGCAATGATGGCGTAATGTGCGGCGCCGAGGTGCGTTTCGTATTCGCGGCGCTGTCGTCCCTACCAGCCGGCTATCTGAATCTGATCGTTGAATTCGTGCTACCTTGCATCAACAAGCCTGCCTTCCACGCATATGCAGCGCGCTGGAACGATCTGCGGACGCTTCCTGGGCCAGCTCCGGGTTCTCCGTATTACAAATCGCTCGAATGGTTGCTCACGGAGGCCACTGGCCATGCGAACTGCGTGCGCCTGCGTGTATCGATGCGAGACGACAATGTTTGGGACGTGCGCCAATTCGCGTTTCAATCCACAGGGCTTGCGCGACAGCTTCTGTTCCGGCAACCCAACGTCGGAAAAGTCTCTTGCGATCCGAGATCGTTGTTTTCGGGCTTTGTCCAAAACAACCTGCCGCAGATTCTGGCTTCGCAATATTCAATTCCCGCACCATTAGGTGCCCAGATCGAAAGGTTGTCGACAATTCAACCTGCTTTGACGCTCGCGCCCGGCATTGGCGGCGCGTATTACGAAAGAGCGCGCTATTCGCTCTCCATCAATTCTTGTCTGGGTTGCCATGGCATCGAAACAGGGACACAATTTAACCACCTTCAATACCGCCAACGGGGCGAGAGCAGCCGTCTATCCAATTTTCTGGCCGGTCCTTCCCAGGATGTGGTCACCGATCAGCCGTGGTCGCCAGGCGCCCCGCCTTTAGCCTGTGTCAACGGGACACACGGCGATGTCCGGTTCTTCAATGACCTGGTGCGCCGGCATTTATTTTTGAATATCGCTCGCCGTCTCAACCCTGCGGCCCCGGACGTTGTTTGGCGGCGCGCGCTCGATACGACAGGTCTAACAGCATTGCAGACGCACTAACTGAGTCGAAATTAGCGGCCGGTCCACGAAAATGTATTGTTCTCTTACGAGACTTGGACTCGCCTGTGTTGAGCATAGAATCGAACAGCCGCCAAATAATGCTTCGGGAGTAGTCGCCGAATCCGACAGCAGCCGTATCTGGGACGCGGATTTGGATACTTTCCTGCGCCCTTCTTCCGCGAAATCCTTCAACACGTACAGCTCAATTTTGCCTGTGAACGACTGAATGAGCGTCGTCTTATTATCCTTATTAATCAGCTTGAAGAGTTCCCGATTCTAAAAGACGAACAACAGCAAGTCACCCTTGGCGCGCCGTCTCAGCAGGCCGGCATTACAGAAGAGCATCCGCCACAAAACCGTGTCAAACGGAATTTCTAAAATCCCGTAAACAATCTGTCCCCCTTTTTCCTCCAGCTACGCTCTCTTCTTTGAAAGTAGAGATATAGCAATGACATTCCAAGCGACTCGAACCCTTCTTGCCTGCGCGCTCGCCGCCTGCGGCCTCAACCTGACCTGCGTGCCGCCCCTCGCCGCCCAGGTCGGCAAGCAGCCGCCCGCGCAGGTCTCGAACAACCAGGCCGGCAACAACCAGAACGCCGCGGCCAGCCAGACCCCGTCAGTCCTGAATGCAGCCAATGCCCGCGAAATCGCCACCGTTACCTGTACCAACGCTCCTGGAGCCACCTGTTTTTCGGACGACGCACAAAAAGCCATTGCCGCGATTAAAAAGAATTTCAACGGAACGCTCCTCGGCAATGACGGTAAAAACGACAGCGCCCTCGCCACGGCCATCGTCTCTTTTCTGGGCACAACCAGTCTTTGGCCCTCTTCGGTGGAATGGGCGACCGTACATATGGTCAATTACGACTCGAACAACCAGGCTCACGACAAATGGCTGCGCGCCCGCCGTAAGGACGGAGTGATTACGGTCAATGATTTCACCCACATCCCCGGCGCGAAGGAAATCGCCCTCGTCTTCCTCCACATGAACGTCGCCTTCTCGCCCAAAAACGATCCGCATACGAACACGCCTCTGTCCGACCAGAGCCAGATCGCTCTCGACACTTTCAGCAGCATCAGTTATCGCGCCATCGTCGCCAAAAAGCTGCCTTACCCCATCCAGAATCTATTGGGCATCCTGAAGCTCTTCCCTAGTCTACAGGGAGCGGGCGTGAACACCCCCCTCGATATCGCCGGCGGAGGGGTTGTTCAGCATATCGATGTCCCGAGCGACGTAACCACATTCGCCGTTCAGCTCGGCGACTCGCCGCAGCTCATCGGACAGTCCCAGAAATACGACAACGAAGGGAAATACTTCTGGGACGTCAGCGTCGGCGTTCCGGTCAACAAACTCACCCTTGTCGACTACGACTCCACCAACAACGTCTTCACCCCGAAAACCATCAACAAGCAGTCCGTCTACGCACTCGTGAACCTCTACCCGGATTTTGTCGACCTCAAATACGGGAACAAGCGGTTCTACCTCCCGCGCGCCGTTGCTGGCATCGGCCTCACCGGGCGCCCTGGCCAAAACTTCATGTTCGGCGGCGCATGGGGGATTAAGGAACTTCAGTTCTTCGTGGGTTCCGCATTCGCCAATCAGAATGTCGCCACTGCCGGTTCGATGCCCTCCGCCGGCGCCGTCTCCACGCAGCGATACACGTCCCGTCTTGTCTACGGAATCAACGTCCCTGTTGTCTCTGCCATACAGAAGCTGACCTCGAAGTCTTCTTCGAGTTCGTCTTCGAGCTCCTCGTCCTCGAAATAGCCGCCATGCCTCGCCAGATTCGGAGCGGCAATAGCATCGGGGTGCCGGCCGGCGTCAGTTATCCCGACTTCGGAACTCTCGGCCTCGGCGTCGCCGATAACAAAGGAAACTCCTGCGCAGTCACCTGCACCCATGTTGTCGCAGATCCCCGAAACGGCAATCCCATGGGCGTCTCCGTTCAGAGCCCCGCCGCCGTGGGCCAGGATGTGGCGGCCAATGTCATCGGCGTTGTCAGTGGATGGATTCCCATCGATGGTGGTATTTCCACCGTGGACGCCAGTATCGTCTCGCTGAATTCGAGCGTCTCACTGACCAACGCGCCGCTCGGCCTCGCCGCCGCCCAGGTGGCCATTAATTATCGGGTCGCCGACTACGCCCTGTTTGCGGGTGCCGCCATAACCGTCTTCACCGCACGACGTGGCCCCGTCGCCGCCGTCGCCGGTCCTGTCGTTGACCAGTCTTTTAACTTCCATTACCGGACTTACTCGTTCGCCAACCTTCTTAGCTACACTGCATCGAGCGGCAGTTTCGAAGAAGGCGATTCGGGTTCGGCTGTCGTCGATAACTTTTCCGGGCAGTTTCTCGGTATCCATCTCGCCGGCATTGGCAGCGAAGGATACTGCACCGTCGCTCCTCAGATCTGGATCGCCTATTCCGACTCGGGTTTTGCCTTCCTCCAGTAACGCCCCGAAAGGACTCCCTATGGATTTCTTCTCTGCCATTCACGACGGGTTGATCAACATCAACCAACACCTCCTCGCCTATCTCATGGATCTCTGCGTCATCGGCTCGCTCGCCATGGCGCTCCTTCAGGCGGTCAAGGAAATGGGGACCCTCCGTCAAGACTATAACCGGAAGCACTTCCTCGTCTGGCTTGGCCGCCGCTCTTCGTTAGTGAAGCCAGCGCCCCCAGATCCGGCCGATTATCTGAACGACGCCGAGGAGGAACTACTCCGTATCGCCACCGATCGTGACCAGTACGCTTTTTACGGCGGCGACGTAGCTGCCATGTGTACTCAGTTCTCCGGCGCCGCCACCGTTCTCCTCGATTATCCTGAGCTCAGCCCGCAGCTCTTCCACCTCCTCACCGTCAACAGCGAGGAGGAAGACGTGAAACTGCTCCTGAGCGCGAAGCCTCTGCCGCCCATGCCGATCCTCCCCAATCAGACTGTGACCCACGCCGAACTGAAACAGGCCGCGCTCGAACGCCAGGCTCTTATAGATGCCCGCAATCGCATCCGCCACCAGTTAATTCAATCCATCTCGTCGTTTCAGTCCGCTGTCTCGGCCCGTTGGGAACGAACCATGAAGCTCTGGGCCTGGTTGCTCAGCCTTCTGCTCACGTTCCTGGCCGGATCTCTCGCCGGACTCCTCAGCGGAAATCACGCCGCCGCTCACCTCTTGGGGCTTCTTTTGGCCTCCGCCATTTCCGGCTTTCTCGCCCCTATCGCCCGCGACCTCGTCGCTGCTCTCGAAGGGCTTCACCCATGACCATTCGTCCCCTTGGGCGCGACCGCCAAGTGACTCCGTCGTGCAATATGGTACAAGGAGCCCCGGCAGCCCTGGCATTCCTGGGTGCCATGGTAACGTGGTATCTATAACTTGAAGGTTGCGTTTCGGCGCTGCGGGAACAAATCCCACCAGCCGCCCCAGCCTGTTTTTGTCCGACCCGGGGACATGGGTGAGAGAACGTGCCTTTTGCGTTTGAAGGGCTCAGCCAGGAGTCTTCTTTGAGCCGGCGTAGGGCACATCGGTAATTCTTTGAAGTTGGAACAATCCCAACTCGCAGAGACGGTCGACGATTTCCTGGACTGCAAGGGA
>Ga0302324_100013321_pt1 | contig 16677 bp, 13 predicted proteins | sample Palsa_T0_1_FD_201949 | JGI IMG/M metagenome (GOLD analysis project Ga0302324, IMG submission 201949) | Peat permafrost microbial communities from Stordalen Mire near Abisko, Sweden - Palsa_T0_1 | ecosystem: Environmental > Terrestrial > Soil > Palsa > Peat permafrost | place: Sweden: Abisko...
ATCCAAGGAATTTCTTGTGTGTGGGTGAAAGAGAAGATCATTTCATCCACAAGTTGGTCCTCGCCGATGGTGCGTGAAACAGGCGTGAGCGTAGTGTCGGGCGGCATCGCCGGAATAAAATCCCGCGAATAAAAAACTTGCAACGCCGTTTTCCCATGCGCACCGGTCATCACAGGGACGTGGTTGACATAGGCGTCGTCGACCATCGTGGCCAACGTCGATTCGGTATCTCGTGTCACAAATTCGTGTTTTGTATGTTCTTCCCAGAGTCGCGCAAGGTCGTGTTGTGCCATATAAATAATTGTATACCTCTTGCGCACACCCGCGGCGCCAATTCAGTGGTTCTGCGTTTCTCTGCCGGTTGCGCACGAAGCTGGCACAGCGATTGGAGCCAAATCGCGATAAGTCCTGCCGGCTCAAATGGAATGTGGCCGAGGGGTATCAGATCTCACCTGCAAACCACCACGATTGTTGTCGGAAGGATGCGGGGCAGAGGTCATGGTTAGCTCGATGAGCAACTACCCCGGAGTCTCAGAGTTGCAAAATTGACTTCGAGAAGGGAATACAGGTTTCTTTGTTTTGGTCTTACTTCGATTTCCCCGCATTCAGTTCGTCGAAAACGATCTGCACATTGAATTTCAGCCGCTCCGGCATCGGAGTGGCGTAGCCGGCATATTTCGCCGGTACCTTCCAGGTGCTGGCCACTTCGTCCACGGTCTTGCCGGCGTTTTTGGCGGCGCGTACGTCGTTCAGAAAATCACGATTGAAATTGGCGTACTCCTGCAGGTCGGCCATAGTCATCTCGGTGCTGTGGCCGGTGATGATCACGTCCACGTTTTTGATCGTGTCGTGGGCCTTCTGCAGCGTATCGGGATAGGTCACTCCGCTGCCTCCGTTATTGGAGTCCATGAGCGGGACACTCTTGGCGGCGAACATATCGCCCGCGTGCATCACCCGCAGCGATGGAAACACCACCCACGCGTCGCCGTTGGTGTGTCCGCGGCCAAAGTAATACAGGTCGATGCGATCGTCGCCCTTCCCGATGGACATTTTGTCCTTGAACGTTCTCTTGGGCATTCCCCTGCCATTGTTGTCCTTGAAGATGTTCGAGGTCTGCGGAGGGATTCCGGGGGGTGAGACCATCTTCCCCATGTTGACCTTGGTGTTCTCCTGGGTCACGATATCGATAGTGGCCGGAAACTCCACGTTGCCGCCGACATGGTCGGCGTGCGTGTGGGTATTGATCAGCCGGACGACCGGTTTGTCCGTCAGCTCTTTGATCTTGTCGAGAATCGGCTGGCCCCAGCCGGGAAACTTTGCGTCCACCACCGTGACGCCATCGGTCATGATGAATACTGCGGTGCTGCCGCCACCCCCTTTAAGGACGAATAGGTTGTCTTTGAGTTTGGTGACTTCCAAGACCTTCGGAGCGTTGGCTTGCTGTTGCGCCGCAACCGCCAGCGCCAACGCACCGACCACAACGAGCACGCTTAGCACGATGAATCGTTTCATACGATCCCTCCCGGGAAAAAGACTCGTTGCACAAACCAGAATGCCCCTACCACGATAACTGCCAGGGAACCGGCAAACGCCAGGCGACGGCTAGCGGCTTCATTGGTCGAACGCAGGGCCATCAGGGCCGACGCAACCAAGACCACCACAAATATCTGGCCGATTTCGACTCCCAGGTTAAAGGAAAACAGCGACCAGCCCAGCGCTCGGCTGGGCAGATTCATCTCCCGCAAGACATTCGCAAATCCGAATCCGTGAATAAAGCCGAAGGCAAAGGCAATCCAGGCCCGCACGTCACGCCCTCGTCCGACCATTAGGTTGTCAATTCCTACGTAGACGATGCTCAGGGCAATGGCAGGTTCGATCAGGCGCGCTGGGGGCGTAACCAGATTCAGCGCCGCGAGTGACAGGGTAATGCTGTGCGCCACCGTAAACGAGCTTACGACCAACAGAAGATGCCGGACCGAGCCGCCGAGCAGCAGCAAACCAACGAGAAACAGCAGATGGTCCGGGCCGATCAAAATGTGATGGATTCCGGCGGGCACGAACTTGCGGATCACCGCGAAAACACCCTGCCGGGAGCCCGCAAAGTATTCAAATTGAGGATCATTGCGGTCGAGGATCGCCTGCGAGCTGAGCGAACCATTTTCGTAGAAATTCAGAAACGTATGGTGCGCTGTATCGTAGGGAAAGAGCTTGGCAGTCACCGTCACTGACCCCGGCGCGCCACCGGTCTGGTAACGTGCACGCAAACGAATGGACTGCTGGTCCAGCAATGCCTCGGGTATGGACCAGTCGCCATCTGTCAGTATCCGGCTGCCCACAGCGATTTGCAGGCGGCTGCCGAGTAGGGCAACCAGTTTGTACCCCTGTGGGCCCAGCACGGACGGGTCAAGCAGTAGTTCGGGCGGATCCACTCCGAGTTCGTGCGCCGCGTCGAATGTGTGCACCACGAGTGTGAGATCGATCGTGCCCGGCTCAATCCTGACATCCAGATAGCTGAAAGGCACCGGATGCGCAGCCGCTGGGAAGGCGCCGCCGAAGAGCAGCGCGAGGCCGCCGAACGCAATGAGGAGTGCGATCTTGCGGTACTTGGACGCCATCATGCGCTTGGCTGCGACAAACAGCAGCTGAGACAAACCTTTCATTCGGCTTCCTTGATCGGCAGACAATATACGCTCAGTCGCCTTCGCGGGCAATGCCCAGGAACGTCTTCCACTGGCGGGCACGTCCCGTGGCTGGTCTACTTGGTCCACGCCGCGCGAATCGGCTGGCCTACCAGAAGCGCCGGGTCGGCGCCTTTGCGCGGGACAAACTTCTGCGGTCGGCCGCCCCACACTTCCGCCGTGTACAGGTTGCTGTCCTGGTCCACGCCAAACTGGTGCGTTCCCCACAGTCCGCCGGCCTCGGGCGTCATCGTGCCCCACGTATACAGCAGCTTTCCGTTCAAGTCGTACTTGTAGAACTTGAAGTTTCCGTGGCCGTCCGACATCCACAAGTGTTGGTCCGCGGCCATGTAGATGTGATACGTCGCGGTGGGTCCGTCGCCTAGATACCATTGATTGAGGAATTTGCCGTTCTCGTCGAAGATTTGAATGCGGCGGTTGCTTCGGTCGTTGATGTAGAGGCGGCGCTGGTTGTCGATGGCGATGCCATGCACGGTATTGAAATAGCCTGGGCGCTTCTCCTGGCCGTTGACCTCTCCTCTCTCGCCCCAGGCCATCAGGAATTTACCGTTCTTGTCGAATTTCACAACGCGCGTTTCCTCGTACCCGTCGGTGACGAAGAAGGTGCCATCCGGCAGCCAGGCGATGTCGGTCTGGCGGCCGAAGGTTTCGCTGGGCGGCCCGGTCTTCTGGATATACGACGGGCGGCCGGTGTTGCCGGTCATTTTTGCATTCCTCTCGGTCGTCGTGTTGAGCGTGCCGATCGTCTGGAGGAGTTTCTTGCCGTCGTTGCTGAAGATGCGGATGACTTCGTGGCCGTCGTCGATGGCCCAGACGCGCTTTTCCGGATCATAAGGGCTGATCAGAATTTTGTGCACGCGGCCCTGCGATAACACATTTGCGTTGTCCGGCTTGAACAGGGAATCCCACTGCGTCCACGCCTCTTTCACGTTGCCTTCGCTATCGTAGACCGTGATGATGTGTTTCCAACGGTAATCCTTTCCATCGACGCCCATGTAGTCGTCGGAAGCCTCGCCCGGACTGGCGTAGGGACCAACGGATGCGTTTCGCCCGTACATCCCGCGCCCGGGGACTTCCACGTGCGCCGTCAATCCGAAAGCGGTCTGGAGCTCGACGTAGGCCTTCTTAGCGTTCGTTAAATCGGGCAGCTCGCCTCGCATGGCCACGAAGATGCGTTCCGGGTTCTGGGGGAACACGCCTTGGACCGCGCCCCACGTCCAGCCTTTTTCCTCCGGAAACAACGAGGTCAACGGCTTGGGCCAGTTCGGGTCGACTCGATACGGGCCATCCACCAGTTCGTCACTCGGGTTTGCTGGATCGACCCATTGGCCCGCCGCGTTTTGTTGCGCTGCACTCACCTTTTCGGCGGTCGGGAAATTTAGCAATGCCGTGGCGCCGATCACGGCGCACACCAACGTTCCAACAACAATCGCTCGACCAATCAATTTCATTGGGGTTCCTCCTCTGCTTTGCCTCATGAATCGCGCATTCCAGTTTTGCGATTTTAGCCGAGATATCCATACGGCCGGCCTCCAAAGGAAGCGCCGGAAATGGTTCGAAATTATGAATTTGCTTTTCAGGCCAGCCGATAACATACACCTTAGCAGGCAATACTCGATCCAGGTTTTTGCGTGTTGGGAGGGCCTACACGAAAACCGGCAGGCTGAAGCCTGCCCCACCTTGCGTCTATTTTTTCTGAGCAAAAGTTCTCGACTTGTTTTATATTTGCTTGCTGCCCCATACACAAAATAGATGAAAGGATGTTTCCTCCACCATTATGGACACACGATTTATCGGCCAGCCTCACTCCTGGGATCCGCGGCGGATGTACAGCCAGACCGGCGCGGACTGGCAAATGCGCGTGGATTTTGAGCGCTTGCGCAAGGAGCGCCTCGCGAAATTGCGCGCTTCGATGAAAGTGAACGACCTGGGCGCGCTGGTCCTCTTCGCCGGCGCCAACATCCGTTACGCTACGGCTTCCTACCAGGGCAATTGGAAATACAACATCAACATTCGCTACTGTGTGGTCACGCACACGGGCGAACCGGTTCTCTTCGAGACGGCGGGTTCGGACCTGCACTGCGCCGAGATCGATTTGCCGTGGATGGAAGGCCGCATTCGCCCCGCCATCACCTGGCAGTGGGCCGAGGGCGCCGTGCCGTACATGGCCGGGCGCATGGCCGAAAGCGTGATGGACGTGTTGAAAGAAGCTGGCGTGACCAAGGAGCGCATCGGGATCGACAATTTTGACATGCCCGCGCTCGAAGCGTTTCAGAAGACCGGCCTGAAAATCGTGAATGGCTGGCCGGCCGTTTCGCAGGCGCGCGTCGTCAAGACGGTGGATGAAATCGAGCTGCTCAAGCAAGCCTCCAGCATCGGCGACGCGGCCATGTGGAAGATCAAGTACGAATGGCTGAAGCCGGGCGTGCGCGAGCGGGAAATCGAAGCCAACGTGCACCAGTTCATGCTCGAGCGCGGCTGCGAAATTATTTACGACATCATTGTCGCGTCGGGCGGCAACACCAGCCCATACCGCCGCTGGGCCACGGACAAACTGATCCGCCAGGGCGACCTCGTGATCGTGGACATCAACGCCGTCGGCCCCTCGGGATACTTCATCGACTTCGTGCGTTGCTTTAAGTGCGGCGGCGCGCAGGGCATGAAGATGACGCAGAAGGAGATCGATCTCTACCGCGAAGTGTACGACTCGATGTACGCCGGCCTCGCGCAACTGAAACCCGGAAACACCACCGCCGACGTCGCCGCCGCGTTCCCCGAATACGATGACGACACCTACGGCACCGTGACGCTGCAACAGTTCGCGCACAGCATCGGCATCACGCTGTACGAAGGCATGTGGATGTCGCGCGCCTATTCCTTGAAATATCCCGCGGAAATTAAGGAAAACATGTATTTCGCCATCGAAACCTTCGCCGGGCATCCTGGCTTGCAGCAAACCTGCCGCCTCGAGGAAAACGTGCTGGTGAGCGGTAAGGGACCAGTGGTCTTTACACTGATGGAACACATGGAAGAGGCCATGAAGCGCTAATGCCTTCCTTTTTGGTTGCGGTTACCGATTCTGTGTTTCCGAGCCTGGATCTGGCCCGTGCCGTCCTCTCGCGGGTCGGGGCCGAGCTGCGCAGGGCGTCAGAGCCCACGCCGGAGGGCATCGTAGCGGCGGCCAGGGAAGCCGACGCCGTGCTGGTGACCTATGCGAAAATCAATGCGGACATGATCGGCGAAATGAAGAAGTGCAAAATCATTTCGCGTTTCGGAATCGGCGTGGACAATGTGGACATCGAAGCTGCAACGCGCCAAGGAATTGTCGTCACCAAAGTTCCGGACTATTGCATCGACGAAGTTTCCGATCACGCCATGGCGCTGCTCCTTTCTCTCGTGCGCAAGATTCCTTCTTCGAGCGCCCGCACCCACGCCGGGCGCTGGGACATGCCGGCGGTCGTCCCGATTCGCCGTTTGCGCGGCACGGTCTTGGGCCTCGTCGGATTCGGAAGAATTCCTCAACTCGTGGCCCCGAAGGCCAAGGCGTTCGGCATGCGCGTCATGACGTACGATCCGTATGTGCCTCTAAACGTGATGGAGCAAGCGGGAGTCGGGCGTTTGGAGTTCGCGGAACTCGTGAAAATTTCGGACTACATTTCCATACACTCGCCGCTGCTGCCCGAAACGCATCATCTATTTAGCGATGAAGTGTTTCGCCAGATGAAGCCCGGCGCGCTCCTCGTCAACACTTCGCGCGGCCCGGTCGTGGACGAAGCGGCGCTGGCGCGTGCGCTGGACGCCAAGCAAATCGCCGGTGCGGCGCTCGACGTGATGGAGCAGGAACCGCCGGTAAACTCGCCGCTCTTCGGTCGCGACAATGTGATTTTGACTCCGCACACGAGTTTCTATTCCGTGGAGTCGCTTGAGGATTTGCAGACGAAAGCCGCTGAAGAGGTCGTGCGCGTCCTTACCGGGCAGCCGCCTCTTAATCCGGTCAATCCGGAAGCGCTGGCCGCCTCGCGCGGCAAGTAAGACAAATTTTCTAAGGAGGAAGTCATCATGTCCGATCAACCCTGGAAGACAGACAAGTGGTTCGTAAGCCCCTGGAATTTCAATCCGGCCGTGAACGGCAATTTTCATTTCGCGAAACAGATCAAGTTTCACGACGTGACGCTGCGCGACGGCGAGCAGCAGACCGGCGTCATTTTCACGAAAGACGACAAAATCCGCATCGCCGAAGGACTCGCGGAAGCCGGCGTTCACCGCATCGAAGCAGGCATGCCCGTCGTTTCCCCGAGCGACACGGCGGCCATCAAGGAAATCGTGAAGCGCAATCTGGGGCCGCAGATTTTCGCGTTCTCGCGCTGCATGGTGGACGACGTGAAGCGCGCCGTCGATTGCGGCGTCAAGGGCGTGGTGATGGAAGTGCCCTCGAGCGAGCACATCATCAAGTACGCCTACAAGTGGTCGCTTGAAAAAGCCATCGACCTCTCGATCGAATCGACCAAATTCGCCCACGAGCAGGGCCTCGAAGTCGTGTTCTTCCCCATCGATTTCTCACGCGCCGAAATGAATTGGGTGCTCGACCTGATCCTGCGCGTCGCCAACGAAGGGCACATGGATGCTCTCGCTCTGGTCGATACGTTTGGCGTGCTTTCCCCGCACTCGATCCAGTATCTCGTGCGCTCGGTAAAGGCCCGCATCAACAAGCGCCTGGAAGCCCATTTCCACATGGATTTCGGCATGGGCGTGGCCAACACCATCATGGCCCTGGCCGAGGGCGTGGAAGTCGTTCACTCGACCGTCCTCGGACTCGGCGAGCGCGCCGGAAACGTCCCGATGGAAGATACGGCCATGGCTTTGCTCACTCTCTACGGGATCGACACCGGCCTCAAGTACGACAAGTTCTACGGCCTCTCCAAACTCGTGGCCCAACTTTCAGGCCACGCGGTTCCGACCAACCGGCAGGTGGTCGGCGATTCGCTCTTCAAGATCGAGTCCGGAATCATCGCCAGTTGGTTTGAAAACTGCGGCGTCGAAAACGCTACTGAACTTTTCCCTTTCCGCTGGGACGTGGTCGGGCAGGATCCCGTCAGCGTCGTCTTCGGCAAGGGCAGCGGCATCGACTCAGTGAAGTGGGGCATGAGAAAGCTCGGCGTCCAGTTCAACGAAGAAGAAGCCATGCAAGTGGTCGCCGCGATTAAACAATTTTCGCTGGAACGCAAGCGCTTGCTGACCGACGAGGAATTTCGCGACGTCGTCAGCGCCACGCTTCCCGGGAAAGCCGTTGGCTCCGGCAAGGCCGCGGATTGACGAAAGCAGCTCTCATGAAAGCCATGGTCCTGCGAGGGCCGCGCAATTTGGCCCCCGCGGAAGTCGAGCGGCCCGCTCTCGGACACAACCAGGTCCTCGTCCGAGTCACGCACAGCGGCGTCTGCGGGACCGATCTGCACATCTACGAAGGCTCGATCCCCGTCCGCCACCCGTTGATCATGGGCCACGAAATGATCGGCGAGGTCGTGGACGGAGCAGATGCCACGCTGCACAAGGGCGACCGCGTCATCGTCGATCCGGCCATTTACTGCGGCATGTGCCTGAATTGCCGCGCGGGGCAAACCAGCCTGTGTCCCAATGGCTCGCTCGTCGGGCGCGATTCCAATGGCGGCTTCGCGGATTATTATGTCGCGCCGCGCACCCACGTCTACAAGCTGCCCGATTCCATCGGCAGCGAAATCGCGCCGCTGATTCAACCCGCCACGACGTGCATGCACGGCCAACACAAGCTCAAGGTTTTCCCCGGGCAGTCCGTCGCGGTCATTGGCCTCGGCGTAACTGGCCAAATTCACGTGCAGATCGCTAAATCCTGGGGAGCGTATCCCGTGATCGGGATTACGCGGAGCGCGTACAAGCGCGGCCTCGCGGAACAATTGGGCGCGGACTTCACCTTGGCGAGCGGCGCCGACGTGGTGCTCCGAGTGAAAGAGGCTACGGGCGGGAGCGGTGCCGACATCGTCATCGAGTGCACGGGCGTGCCCAGCGCGCTGGCCGACGCCGTGAATATGGCGCGCCTGGGAGGGACTTTGCTGATGTTCGGGATCATGTCGGCGACGCAGGCGTCATTGCCGTTCTATCAGCTCTATTACAAGGAATTGAATATCGTGAACAGCCGCGCGGCGAATCCCGAGGATTTCCCGCCCACAATCGATCTGGCCGCACGCGGTGTGCTCAAGCTGAAGCCGCTGGTGACGCATGTGGTCCCGCTCCACGATCTGGAGAAGGCCGTGGGCATGCTCGAATCCGACGAAGACCAGCGCATGAAAATTATTCTCGAAAATAGCCGTTAGTGACGCGCAAGTTGAATTCCAAACGCCTTGTGTGGAAGCTGAGCGCGAAGTTTGATACTGTCCGCATTAGAATCTGGTCCCGATATTCTGAGATTTCAGGAGGCTGGGGCTTTAGCCCCGACATTAAGGATCGCGCCCTCGGGGGCTTCAGCCCCTGAAGCTGCAGGGCCTAAAGGCCTTTTCTTGTGGCGACGTTTGTCCGACCTGAAGATCGGACCTCCGGGAAAACGGGAGGACAAGACAATTTCGGACCAAGCCGCCGTAACCCAACCAACCGTTCAGGAAAGCGTGTCCAGCGCACGCGGCATCGCCATTGCCATGTATTGCGTCCTGCTGGTTTCTTACATTCTCATGGCTGCGGACCGCTATTTGTTTCCGGTCCTGGCGCCCGATGTGCGCAAGGCTTTCGGATTTTCCCTCGCCAATACCGGACTGCTTTCCACGATTTTTACGTTGGGTCTGGGAATCGGCGGCCTTCCAACGGCCTACTTGCTCGCGCGCTACTCGCGAAAGATGGTCCTGCTAATGGGCATCGTTATTTTTTCCGCGGCCACGGCACTGACCACGGTTGTCCCCGGCTTCTGGACCATGCTGGTGTGCCTGGCGGCGCAAGGCATCGGCATGTCCATGCTGGCCACATCGATGTTTGCGCTAGCTGCTAGTTACTTTTCAGGATACCGGTCCGCGGCCATCGGCTCAGTCAATTTTTGCTACGGCATCGGCGGATTTCTGGGGCCGTATCTGGCGGGAAAACTTCGGCAGTCCTATGACACCTGGCACGCGCCAATGCTCGCGTTCGGGGCGTTCGGTTTCGTGATGGTGGCGCTGATCGCCGCCACCGTGCGTCCGTGGTTCAGCGAAACGCGCCGCGCCGCGGAAGTGAAGGCGGACAGCGGTGGCGCGGACAATCTGGCCAACCGCAACACCGTGATCCTCACGATTCTCAGCGTCATCCACGGCCTCAGCATGTACGGATTTCTCGGCCTCTATCCCACGTTTCTCCGCGAAACTTTGCACTATTCGCCGGTCAATGCCGGGAAAGTGATCGGTTTTTTTGGGGTCGGCGCGCTGGCCTCGATCCCTTGCGGCTGGATTGGCGATCGCTATTCGCCCAAGCTGGTGCTCAGCGGATCGCTGCTCTCCATCGCCGTGCTCGGCTATCTGTTTTTCCAGATGTCGCCAAGTATGCTGACGCGCGAAATTCTAACTTGCATCTACGGCGTCACGGGCAGCGCTGTCCTCTACGTCAATCTGGCTGGCTACCACGTGAAAGCCTTGCGCCGCAGTCATTCCAGCCGCGGCTCCGGAATGTTCGTCACCAGCTTGTACGGTGGCGCGGCATTCGGCGGCTATCTGCTTGGCTGGATCGTCGGCCACGGCGGCTGGCTCCTGGCCGGGGAAATTCAGATGTCGCTGCTCTGCCTTGTAGGAGCGGTTCTTGCGCTGGCTCTTCGCCCCGCTGAAATGTCACGATAGGTTTTCAGTAGGACGGGCTTCAGCCTGTCGGGTTTTGTCCCCGCAAGGACTAAAACCCGCAGGCTGAAGCCCGCGCCACCTAAAACCTTTCCGCAAACACGGTGGCGCGAAGCGCGGCGGCCAGTGTAGTATCAAGCGCAATTTTAATGCGGCCAAAAATGGGAACTCCAAACTAGATGATTCTCGCCGGAAGAACGCCGACAATTCTCCAAGAAATCCAAGTGAAATGGGGCCGCCCGTGAGCGCATTGCAAGGCGTTCCCACCGTTGGCGCGGCGCGGACGGCGCCGCTTTCCGGAACCGCGCGGCAAGTGGCGATTCTTTGCGGCTGCATTGTCGCCTTCACGTACTCCGCCAACTACACCAACCACGCCCCCCTGGCGCCCGTGCTGATGCGCCAGTTCGGTTTCAACAATGCGCTGGCGGGATTTCTGACCACCGGGATTTTCCTGACTCACGCCGGCATTCAGATCCCCGGCGGCCATCTCGTCGACCGGTTCGGTTCCCGGCGCATGCTCCTCATCGCCTTGTTGTGGGTGGCCCTGGGAAACTTCCTGATGGCAGCCGCCGGCGCTTACTGGCAATTGCTCTTTTGCAAGATATTCACCGGCATCGGAACCGGAATCTGCTTTGTGGGAGGGGCGCGCTACATTCACGAAGGGTGCGCGGGATCTCGGCTGCATGTGGCGCAGGGATATTTCGGCGGCTCCATCCAGCTCGGCGCTGGATTCGTGATTTTCGCCGTGCCGTTGCTCAACAAGCTGGCCGGATGGCGGGCGACGTTTTTGATTTCCGCCGGCATGGTGCTGGCCGCGGCGGTCATTTGGATCGCCAAGGCGCCGCTCGTCGAGTTTCCTCCCTCAGCGCCCGGGAAATTCCATGAAATGCTGCTGGCGCCGCAGCTTTGGCTGTTGGGCCTGTTTCAGATGGCGACCTTCGGGATGTCCGTAGTGGTGGGTTCGTGGGTGGTGGTTCTCCTGGTCAAGGGAATGCATGTTCCCGTCACGCGGGCGGGGATGATCGGCTCGCTTGTGTTGCTGCTTGGCATCGTGTCGAGGCCGTTTGGCGGGGCGCTGCGCCGGCACATGGGAATTCGTACGCTGTTGGCGACGAGCCTGATGATGACGGCGCTCGGCTGCGTCCTTCTCCTCCCGGCGTCGATTTCCCTGATGACAGCTTTGACGGCCGTGATCCTAATCGGGATCGGCGTGGGCATCCCCTATTCGGCCATGTTTTCGCGCGCAGGGGCGCTATTTCCGGGCCGCGCCGCCGCAGCCATGGGGCTGGTGAACATGCTGGGAATCATTATGATCCTGGCGGGCGCTCCACTCGTGGGCCACCTGACGGATTTGACTGGATCGTTCAAGACAAGCTTCGCCGTGCTCGGCGGGTTCACGCTGGCCACTTGCGCGGCCGTACCCCTGATCGACCGCGAAGATCCGGCGCGGTCCGTGTAACCCGGGCGGCTCAAAGCACGGGCTCTTTTGCCATTCCGAGCGGAGTGAGGAATCACTCCTCGGCTTTGCCAAAAAAAAGGGAAAGATTCCTCGCTCCGCTCGGACTTACAAAACGGAGAGGGGAATCTTTCCCCGGGCTGGATCGCCTGAAAAACCGAGTTCGAATCCAAGAACTTAGTCAGCCGATGCTTGCGATGCGGTCTTTCCCCGCGCCATTTTCTGGGCCATGAAAAGCAACAGTTTCCGGTCGCCTTCCTTGGTGCGGCTCAGGAGTTGGCGGAATCGTTCGAGCATTCGAGCGTCCTTGCCGGAACTGCCCCAGGCGATTTCCCCGGCGCTCTTGCGCTTCAGGATGTTGGGCAGGGCAGGCGGCTTGTCGCTGTCGTAGAAGAGCTGGTAGAGAGGGACTTCCAAGGCTCGCGCGAACTTCTCGAGTGTTTCCACGGCGGGGACAGTGTGTCCATTTTCCACCCGGGAGATGTAGCACCGTAGCAATCCCGTTCGTTTTTCGATTTCTCCCTGCGAAAGCTTCTTTTCTTCGCGGATTGCCCGCAAGTGGTCCCCAATGATCATTTTTTTGTCCTTTCAGATTAGACATCCTCGAATTTTTGCTGTCTCCGAAACCCTTGGAATCCATGCCGACCCGATTGGATATATCTTTAGTTCGGCATTATCCGCAAAGTTGTTAATAAAAACTCAGTCGAACATTACAAATGTATGCGATTTGTGCCACATCAGTCAACATCGCCCCGCCGTCTTAATGGATCCTCCGGAACGGAGTTAGCTTCCCGGAGGGAGGCGAAGGGCTGGGGGGGTGATACTTATCGATCCGCGCGCGAGCAAAATCCGCCCACGGACCGTTTGGTTCGTACCGCACATACAGTGACAAGTGCCGAAGCGCAGCTTGGACCTGCCCGCCTTTCTCGTACGCCAGGGCCAGATTCAGATGGGCATCCCCGAGCGAGGGGACCAGCTCGATGGATCGCGCCAAATGCAGGATGGCTTCCTCCGTCTTTCCCAGCTGTTCGAGCACGCAACCCAGATTGAATTCCGCCAGCGCGTTCTCCGGTTCAAACTCCACGGCTGCGGAAAAATGCTCGCGCGCTTCATCCATCCGCCCCATTTGATACATTGTGGTTCCCAGATTGATGCGGGCCTCCACCCAATCCGGCGCGGCCTCGACCGCCCTTCGATACGCCTGAGCGGCCTGTTCCAGCGATTCGGTATTGGAATCGCACATCATGCCGAATTCAAACCATTCTTCCGCCGAGCGAGACGCCATGGCATGGATTTTCTTGGCCAGCTCCGAGGTCTCGAAGTTCAGCACGAACTGTCCCGTAAGCGGTTCAAAAGGGCGCGCCGCCGCCACCGGCGGGTACACCACCACCTGTTTTCCGTTGGTCGAAATGCGCAGCATCGAAAGCGGAGTTTGCACCGACCCTAATTCGCTTTGCAGAATGTTCACCGCGCGGCGAATGCGCCGGGCAGGAACCTTGCGGGCCGCGAGGCGCTTGATGGTCTCCAGCGCGACGAGATCCGAAAAATTAAAAAATCGCTCGCCCCAGCGCGCGCGCGGCAGCACCAGCCGCAGACGAGTCCAGTAATCCAACTCGCGGCGCGTGACGCCCATCATGCGTTCCACTTCGTTGCGCGTGTAGCGGTGCTCCACTCGTGATGCTCCAAATGCGATCCCGACAGTGCCTCATTATCGCTCGAAATCCACGAATTGAAACAGAAAATTGATTCCACCGGTGGAAATCTGTCCGGATTCCGATTGAGGGAGTTGCAGGCCAGGAACGCCTGCCTTGCGCCGCGTGCCATTCTTGTTAGACTAATTTCTGTTCGAATTACCGCCGCGCACAATCTATGCAACCCCACGCAGCCGAACGGCGCCACCTGGAGCGGCAAATTGCCTATGCCCGCCCCATTTTCATGGTGTTGGCCCTCGTCGACTTATTGGACCGCCCGCCGGTCGAACGCGGCCCGCACGCCGTGCTATTCGTCACCGTCTACTTGTGCTTTTCGTTGATTGCCGCGCTGGTGCAAAATCTGCAATGGATCGGAGAGTTGCCGCTCCCTCTCCCTATCGACTTGGCTGCGCTGGCTGTGTTTCTCATGCTGACACGATCGGTGGTGGCCTTCTGGTTTCTCTACCTGTTCGTCGCCCTGGCCTCAGGAATTCGTTGGGGGACGCGCCGTTCCGTCCTCCTGGCCGCGATCGTTACCCTCGCCCTGCTGTTTCGAACGGCCATGAACGGCCCGCTGGCCTGGGAGCGAATGATCTCCTGGATCGCGCTTTCCACCGGGACCTTTGCCGCCGGGGCGGGCATGTCTTTCCTTGGCAGCCGGCAGAGGCGACATGCCGCCGAACAGGAGTTTCTCGCGCGGCTCACCGGGCAATTGGAAGTGGACCGCGGTATGTCGGAATCGCTGCGGCTGGTTCTCGGCGAGCTCGTTCGCTCCTTCGACTGCAAAGAAGCCATTCTTGCGGTTCGCGATACCGACCTCGAGCGCATTTTTGTATGGAAATGCCGGAGCGGGGACAATTCGCGCCTCACGCCCGAAAACCTGCCCCTGAATCGCAGCGACGGCTTCCTCCTTGACCAGCCGGACGCCAGTGTTTGCTGGAATCATCTCGAGGGCGCTGGCGACGGCTTCGGCTGGAACCGCCAAGATGGGCGGCGCCTGAAGGATTTACCGCGCCTGCCAGGCCCCATGCGGCAGGAGCTGGGTTGGCGCTCCGTCCTTGGCGTAACACTCGACCTCGCCGGCCATCCCGTTGGCCGCCTCATGCTGGGGGACGCGCGCCGGCGGCTCCTCCCCCAGGATTTGCAATGGCTGGAGCGGATCGTCCGCCACCTTGGGCAGCCTTTGCAGAACTTGTTCCTGCTCCGCCACATCCGGGCGCACGCCATCGAAGGGGAGCGCAGCCGGATCTCCCGGGAAATTCATGACGGCATCCTGCAAACCCTGCTCAGCGTGGATATTCAGCTGAATGTCTTGCGCCGCAAGGTGCCCTCCGACCCGGTGCAGGCGGTCGGGGCGCTCTCTTCCTTGCAACAGACCGTTCGAAACGAGACCGATGAGCTCCGCCGCATGGTCACCGATATGCGCCCGTTGCGGGTCCAGAGCGCCGATCTGGTGGACCTGATGCGAGGCTTTGCCGAGCGATTCCGCAATGAATCCGGCCTGGCCCTGGATTTGCTCATCGACGCCGCCGAGCTGCAGATCCCAGACCGCATCTGCCGTGACCTCTTTCAGATATATAGGGAATCGCTACACAATGTGAAAAAACATGCGCATGCTTCCCACGTCGTGGTAAAACTGTGGCAGAATGATAGTCAAGTTGTCCTCGTGGTGGACGACAACGGGGAGGGCTTTAGTTTCGCAGGACGCTTTTCGGGGGATGAGCTGGACCGCCTGCGGTTGGGTCCGATTTCCATCAAGGAGCGAACGCGCAGCGTTGCTGGTGTGTTAACAGTAGAATCCACTCCCGGGCACGGCGCACGTTTGACGATCGAGGTTCCTCTCGGCTGACATGGCCAAAGCTACCAAAGTACAAATCCGAGTCCTGATGGCTGACGATCACGCCATCTTTCGCGAAGGTCTGCGCAAACTGCTCGACAGCGACGATGAGATCACCATTGTCGGCGAAGCTTCCAATGGCGCCGATTGCATCAAAATGCTGGCCAAGCTCAAGCCCGACATTCTGCTGCTGGACCTGCGCATGCCGGACAAGGACGGGCTGGCCGTTCTCGAGGAAGTAAATTTCGACCAGTTGCCCACGCGCGTGGTGGTGCTCACGGCCGCAGAGGATGACCGCGACGTGGTCCGCGCCATGCGCCTTGGCGCGCGCGGCGTGGTGCTGAAGCAATCCGCCACGGAGTTGTTGGTGCGCAGCATTCACAAAGTTCACAACGGCGAAATTTGGCTGGACAATCACATGACCGCGGAAGTCATGAAGGCCTTCTCCAAATCCTCCGACGGAGGCCCGCGGCGCGAGAAGCCTCTGCTCAGCGACCGGGAAAAGGAAATCGTGCAACTCGTGGCGCAAGGTTTTCGGAACAAGGAAATCGGCGAAAAGCTATTCATCAGCGAACAAACGGTGAAGAATCACCTGCACAATATCTTCGACAAACTCGGCGTTTCCGACCGTTTGGAACTGGCCCTCTACGCTATTCACCATCGCCTCATCGATCAAGCGTAGCCTTCCTGCAAGATCCCATACTTTACCCTGATTTTCCGAGTGGCGCAGGCTTCAGCCTGTGGGGTTTGGTCCTTGCAAGGGCAATAATTTACTTTACCCGCTCACTGTTTTAGTCTGCTCATCTTTGTTAAGCCTCTTCCTTTCTAATTATCTCCGCATCAAGATCACACCACTGATCTCCAAACGTAACTTTGAAACAGACGTAATCGGCCGGGCAATTATCCGCTGCAACGCGAACGTGAAATTTAAGAATATCAGAGGGAGAGCAAGTTAGCTTTATCGGTATTTTCGCCCAGGTCACAAGGTTTCTTGAGCTGTTTTCAACATAGCCCACGTTCAAGTACCCAGGGGCTCCATCTTCTAAGAGAGAAGTTGTCCCGCCTTTAGTTGAAATCTGAAAGAGAAAGCAGCGGCTCTCGACCCGAACTCGGATAGAGTTCGGGTTGCAAACTCTACTTTGAGAGGAGAGCCGCTGTGAAGAAAACGTATCAAGGA
>Ga0302324_100013324_pt1 | contig 16675 bp, 15 predicted proteins | sample Palsa_T0_1_FD_201949 | JGI IMG/M metagenome (GOLD analysis project Ga0302324, IMG submission 201949) | Peat permafrost microbial communities from Stordalen Mire near Abisko, Sweden - Palsa_T0_1 | ecosystem: Environmental > Terrestrial > Soil > Palsa > Peat permafrost | place: Sweden: Abisko...
AGCCCTCGGACGCCTCGGGGCGGCAGGCTCGGGAACCGACGCAACGAAGGCCCTCCGTGACGCTGCGACGGGGGACCCTTACGCCCTCGTTCGTGAAGCCGCCCTCCTCGCGCTCGCGACCTACGACAAGGCCACGGCGAGCCAGGTCGCGCAGCAGGTGGCCGCAAAAGACGTCGAGCCCCGCGTTCGCGAAACCGCCAAGCGCCTCGCGTCCGCCCACTAACACCTGCCGATTCAAGCCACCGGGGGTGGGCGGTCGGTCATGCTGCGGATGGGGTCGAGATCCTCGTCGTAGACGCTCGAGAATTCGCGCTTGAAGTCGTCCGGGGACTTCTTGATGACTCCGGCGAGCCGCGCCATTTCTAGCTCGTCGTCGAGATCGGTGCGCCGAAGTCGGATCATGTAGGTGCGGGCGATGCGGTAGCGGTCCGACTCGAGGTTGACCATGCGGACGCGCATGCGGTGGGTCGCCGGGTCCATGATCTTGTCGAAGGGAATGGGCTGAAAATGGCCGTTCACCATAGAAATGAGGGCCTCGGTTCCGCCCTCGATGACGTAACGCGCCGCGCAGTAGCCGAGATCCCGCGTGTACTCCATGTCGCTCGGGACGGGGTCAGCGCAGCGGAGCTCGTAGCCGATGTTCTTCGCGACGATGGTGGGCTTGAGGCCGAACGGGGCGAGGCGCTTGCGGACGGCGTTTCTCACGATCTCGCCGAAGTCGATCTCCGAGATGCGAATGTGGTCGTGCTCGTCGCGTTCGACGTTCGCGAGGCCCGTGAGATCCTTCTCGGGGAGGATCTCGACGATCCCCTCGGCCATCACTGCGACGCCGTCGGGTCGTCCGTACGCAAGACGCTTGATGATGGAGCCCGCAAGCGTGTCGACGACGACGCTCAGGCGCGGGTTTCGCGCGAACTCCTCGGGGACGATGGTGACCGTGGCGCCCGCGGCTTTGCCGATACCGAGCGCGAGGTGCCCCGCCTTGCGGCCCATGGCGACGACGAAGTACCAGCGGCCCGTGGTCTTGGCGTCGACCATCAGGTTCTGGACGAGACCGACGCCGATGCTGCGCGCCGTGGTGTAACCGAAGGTCGGCGTCTCGAGCGGCAAGTCGAGATCGTTGTCGATGGTCTTCGGCACGTGGACGACGCGGAGGGCGCCGTTCGACTCCTTCGCGAGCGAGAACGCGCTGAACGCAGTGTCGTCGCCGCCGATCGTGATGAGCTTGCCTACGCCGAGGGCATCGAGCGCCGCGAGCGTCTGCTTGAGATGCTCCGGCTTCTTCGTCGGGTTCGCGCGAGAGGTTCCGAGCGTAGAGCCGCCGCGAAAGTGGATGCGGCTCGTCTCGGTGATCGTCAGCGGCGTCACGTGCGTCGTGTCGCCCTGCATGATCCACTTGAAACCCTCTTGGATGCCGAGGACCTCGACGCCCGAGAGGCACGCGCGAATCGTCGCCGCGCCGATGACGCTGTTGATACCGGGCGCGGGGCCCCCCGCGACCAGAATAGCCAGCTTGTCGTTGCTCACCGGCGCAGGATAGACCGGATCGCGACCACAAGGACCAACGCTCCACCCAAGGCAAGCGCGACGAGCACCATGCGAGGTGTCTTCGGCCTCGGACGATGGAGCGTGAGCGCGATCGTACGGTGCTCACCGCGAAGGAGCTCGGAGGTGACCGCCCCGTTGTCGCCCCAGGCCTCGAGGGTCGCCACGTGCTCGTGGGCGCTCCCCATCTGCCCAACGAAGGCGACCGTGGCTTCGATCGAGGTCGTCGCGCGTGTGCACGCGAAGTCTTCGTCGAACACGAGACCGTCGCTCTCGAGCGTCGCCGTTGGGAGGGTCGGCGTGCAGCGTGCACCGTCCGTGCGTATCTCGATGGCGACGTGCCCTGCGGGGTCGAGGGCAGCGGCTCCCTCGCGCGCGGCAAACGTGAACTGCCCATGGATCGAGCCGTCTTGTCGCTCCGTCAGCGTCGAGCGCGAGACCCCGAGATCGTGCGCGCTCGCCGACGACGCCCAGAAACCCACCGCAAGGACGAGCGAGGCCAGCCAACGCATCGGCGCAGCTCGCCCTCGGGCTAGTCCTTCGGGTGCTCGGCGCGGATCATCTCGCCGCGGATCTTGCTCGCGACGAACAAGAACGGAAACGACACGAAGAGCCCCACGAAACCGAGGAGATGCTCCCAGGCAATCAAGCTGACGACGATGGCGAAGCCCGGCAGGTGCACGTGCTTCGACGTGAGCCGCGGGTTCAAGTAGTACGCCTCGATTTTGTGGAGCACGAACGTCAGCGCGACGAAGACGCCAATGCCGAGGACGCCTTTGGCCTGGTAGGCGAGCAGCGACAGCACCGCGCCCGAGATGATGTTGCCGACGACGGGCACGAGGGCGGAGATGAAGATGAGGATCATCAACGACGGAATATGGTGGATCCCGAGCAAGAGCAGCACGGGTAGCGTGAGCACCGTGTTCACCGCTGCGACCACGAGCTGGAGCTGAATCGTGATGCGGATGGCTTCGGCGAGGTAGCCGAGCCACCGCATGAGCGTCCCCATGAGCGTCACGGGGTCGACCTTCTCAGCAAGCTCGTGGAGCTCCTCTTCCTCGAGCGTGTAGATGACGGCGAGGATGACGGCGATGAGCGCGTGCATCGCGAGGTGCCCGACCATCGAAACGAAGTGAAGCGCCGTCTCGGAGTAGTCACGTAGGCGCTCGACGAGCTTGCTCGTGTCGGGCAAGTGCTCGCGCACCTGCATGATGAGGGGGTTGTGCTCGATCTCTTCGATGAGGTGCGGGAGCGTCTGGCGCGAGTGCTTGATCGAGTGGAGCACGCTCGTCGCTCCGAGCGCGGCGCCTACGCCGACGAGGACCACGAACGTCGCGAGCACCAGGAGAAACGCCCGCTTTCGCGGCCAATGGGTGCGGGCAACGAGCAAGCGCGTTGCTCCGCCGAAGACCGACTGCGCCGCGACGAACATCGCGACGAGCGCGAACATCTCGCGGAAGAGAACGATGAGGGCGATGAAGATCGCGATCGCGAGGAGGCGCCGAGCGGTCCTTTCGCGAAAGAAGTCACCGAGTCTGTCCATGGGTTAGCTCGCCGCCTTGCGAAACGTCGCGGTGCCCGCGGCGACGTGATCGAGACCACCGTAAGCGATGGGCTCGCCGTAGTCCGGCATGATCACACGTGCCCTCGGTGCGAGCGCCCGTACCTCGGAAGCGAAACCGCCGAGGTCGACACCTGGCAGAAGGTGCACGCCGCGTTCGAGGGGTGCGAAGAACGCGTCATGGTGCGTCGGCAAGACGAGCTCGGGCGTGAGGAGCGAGACGAGGCGCTTCAAGTAGTCGCGCGTGGCGTACCTGCCCGCGAGGCCCACCAAGAGCACGTCAGCGTGCTCACCCTCGAGCTCGGCGTCGACGAGATCAGCGCTGCCGTTGTGATAGATGCGGACGCCGCCCGCCTCGATCAGGATGCCGAACGCGCCGCCCATTTTGTATTGCCACGCACGGGCGGGCAGCCTGGGTGGCTCGTGCAACGACCCGGGGAAGGGGACGCGGCCGAGGGCGATTCGTGCGTGGAGGCTCGGCACGAAGCGCACGGTGATGTCCCCAAACCGTAGGGGTTTTGGCGCGCCGCCCACGTCGACGAGCTGCGCCTCTGGCACTCCTTCGGCGCGGGCGAACGAGCAGGTCGTGCGCGACCCGACGAGCTTGCCCCCGGTCTTCTTCGCGATGCGCGGGGCATCGAGCAGATGATCGAAGTGGCTGTGGCCGCAAAGGACGGCATCGACCCGCCGAGGGATCCACTTGGCAATCGCGTCGTCGTCCGGCTGAAGCCTCCGCGTCGCGAGCCAACCAAGCTGGTGACGCGAGACGTAGGGGTCGACGAGCACGGTCGTCTGCTCCGTCGAGATGATGTGGCCCGCGGTTCCGAGCCACGTGATGCGCACGCCCCCACTCTTCACCTGTTCCGGCTTGTCGCGCTGATGTGCGCGCGCAGAGAAGCGCGGAAAGGCGAGATCGTAGAGCGCGCCCAATGCGCTCACAAGTCGTCGTGGAACAGTGGTTCGCGGTTGCGGACGTACCGATAAACGAGCTGCCGTGCCTCGGGCGTGATCTGCGTGAACTTGGCGCCGAACCCAGGCGGCGCGTCGCCGCCTTGTTCGCGTGCCCACTGGACGATCGCGTTGGCCTCGAACTCGTAACCGCCCGGCAGCGACACGCGTAGGCGCACCGGCGCGCCGATCTTCGGGATCATGTACGTCGAGACGAAGAGCCCACCGTGGTCGATGATGTCGTTGCCCGAGAGTCCCTTGTAGAAGTTCGAGGGGCTGTGTGCGCCGAGATCCGCGCTGATGGTCGCCGCGTTGGCCACGGCGGGCGGTGCAGGTGGCCGTCCCGACGTCGGCATCCCTGGCGCAACACCTGGGGTGAACCCACCGGCGGGTGCAGCCGACGTCGCCGCCATCGGTGAGCGTGCGGGCTGCGCCGTAAACGGGTCACGCGCGACGGCCTGAACGGGTTGCGCCGCGGGCGCGGGAAAGCCCCCTTGCGGTTGCTGGGGTTGCGGGGGGCCGTACGGACCCTGCGGCTGCTGCGCGGGCTGGGCCGGATACGCAGGTTGCGCTGCGGTGGGCGCGTAGGCTGCCGGCTGGTTGGGTGCCTGCACGAGCTTGTTGATGGCGTGGACGAGCCCGAGCGATCCGGCGACGGCCTCCATCGCTTGCGCAACCGCGGGATGCAACGACGCTTGCGTCTGAAGCTGCGAGAGCGCGCCGCGGACGTTGTTCAGCGCGAGCTCGGCGTGAGGCGAAAGCTGCGTGCCATTCGATCGCTCGATCTGATGGAGCGCGCTCATGGCCTGCGCAATCGGCGCTGCGAGGTCCATGATTTGCGGTGGAATGCCTGGATCGGACTGAAGCGCGCTGAGACCTCGCGCGAGCGACTCACGTGCGGTTCTGGCTGTCGTGGCGATATCGGACAAGGTCTGCTCCCTCTCTCCGGGCCGATGCTATGCGAGCGCGCTCCGCACGCCAAGTCGACTTGCAAGGGCCCGAGCATCGAGCGGGGTCTCGTCGTCTTCAGCCCTTCCAGCGAGGAGCTCAAGGGCGAAATCAGCCGCGCGGACGACTGCGATGCCGTCAGGTCGTACGACGCCCTCGGCGGGGGCGAGCGCCTTCGGAAAGTCGTGCGTCTCGCGGACGGCGAGCAGCACGACGGTCTCTCCCCCGATGTCGGTGAAGGCGCCAGGCCAGGGAGCGGCGGCCCGAATACGTCGCGCGATGCGCTCGGCTGAGTCCGTCCACCGGATCTCGAGCATGCCCTCCGTGACGGCGGGTGCCATGGTCGCGAGCGCCTCGGCTTGTGCAATTGGCTTCGGTGGGTCGCCTCGTGCGTAGGATGCGACGACGTCGCGTAGAAGGACGAGGGAAGGCCGATCGAGCTTCTTCGCGAGGTCCCACGCGTTCCACGACGGATCGATGCGGAGCTCGCTTCGCCCGAGGATCGCGCCCGTGTCGTACGTCGCGTCGAGCAGGTGAGCGGTGACGCCCGTCACCTCATCGCCGCCGTCGATCGCCCAGAAGTAAGGGTCTGGCCCCCGATGACGCGGAAGAAGCGACGGATGGACGCCGATCGCGGGCGCGATCGCGAGAAGCTCACGGGGAAGCTTCGTCGGCCAGAACCAACTCACGACGAGATCGGGTCGGAGCGCCGCCAGCCGATCGACGGCTGCCGGTGACGAAGGGTCGGGGCGAACGAATGCCCGCTCGCCAAACACTCTCTTCGCACGCCTCCGCCCGAGCGCGTCGTCCCGCGCGATGCCCACGTACACGAGATCATGGCCGTCACGCTCGAGGAGCAATGCCCCAATCGGCATGCCGAAGAAGGCGACGCGGAAGGGCACGCCGACGTTGGGCTAGCTGGAAGCTGCGATGACGCCGCCGGTGCCGGTAGTCTCTTCGCCGAGCTGCCGGAGGAGCGCCGTGCGGGCCGCATGCTCGACGAGCGACCAGAGCTGCGCGCGGTCGGTGCTGCGTCCGAGGAACCCGATGGGGATGCGGAAGCCGCCCTTGTCTCGACGCCCGCCACCAAGCGCTCGACCTCGGTCGTCGAAGCCGAACGCAGCCTCGAGCCACGCCGCAGGGTCGACGCTGGGGGAGTGTGTGCGGAGCGAGCCCTCGATGAACTTGTCACCCACGACGCCGTAGACGACCACCGTGTCGATGTCTTCGCGGCGAATCAAGAAGTCGGCGGCTTGCGCGATGGTGTCGCGCTCGCCGTCGGGCACGAAGCCGACGCCTGCCATCGCGAAGTTGCGGCGAACGACGAGCGCAGCGAGCGCGCGCGCGATCACGTCCATCGCGCTCGGCGCAATCAAGTGGCGGCTGAGATCCTGCAGCATGTCGCGATCACAGACCTCGGCGATCTGCGCGGCCGCACGGAAGTCGGTGGCTCGCGCGAGCGTGAAGTCGTCGGTGTCGGTCGACAGGCCGTGCATGAGCGCGGTGGCGATGCGCCGGTCGTCCTCCGAGTCAGCGTCGAGCGGCGCGAGCGCGCTCAGATACTCGACGAAGATCGTCGCCGTGGCGCCGACCTCGTGGCGGATGTCGACGAAGCGAGCTCGAGGTGGCGCGTTCGTTCGGTGGTGATCGACGATGGCGAGCGTCTCGATGTTGTCGGCGTCTCCGAGATCGGGGTCGACGTCGTGGGCATCCACGAGAGCGATGTAGTCGACCGGCCCGACGTCCTTGACCGACTTGATCTTGCGAAGCTCGAGGCCGAGGAGCTTCACGAGCGCGCGGTTCTCGCGGTGGCTCAGATCGTGGAGATACCCAATCGTCGTCTGCGCGACTCCGAGCCGCGTGGCGAGGTGAACGAGAGCGAGCGCGCTCGCGATGCCGTCGGGGTCGGGGTGACCGCGGAGCGGCACGAGCAAGCGCTTGTTCTTGGCGACGCCGATCGCCTCCGCGAAGGCCTGCGCACGGTCAGCGGCACCAACCGGTGGAACTACGAGACGTCGAACAGGGTCGTTCATCGCGCGTTATTGTGGACCCGAAGCGCACGTCTCGTCGAGTTCATCGCATGGCTCAGCCCGAGCGGTGCTCGGCACGTTGCGTGCCGTTCGTCCATGCACACGGAAGGAGTGCTAATTTCGCGCGCGCCCATGATGCTCCATCGCCTCACAGCGGGACTACGCGCGGCGATTGCATCGATCGCACCCGCACTTCTCGTCGCGTTGCCACCGCTCGCGTGGGTACGTGAGGGAACGTTTCGCGCGTCGCTCACGACGCTCGGGCGCGACCAAGGCATCTTCCAGTACATCGCTTGGGCGATCATGCACGGTGACGTCGACTACCGCGACGTGCGCGACGTGAATGGTCCACTGCCTCACCTCGTTCACGTGGTGCTCCTCGCGCTCGGCGGTCGCGACGAGCACCGCTTTCGCGTGCTCGACCTCGCCATCACGGGCGTGACGTTCGCCGTCGTCGGCGCGTGCCTGCCAGGCATCGATCGCAGCTTTCGCGCTAGAGGTCGCGTGGCCGAGGTCGCAGCGCGCATCGGTTGGGCGTTCGCCGCGTGGGTGATCCTGAGCGGGCAACTGCTGCTCTATCTCTACTGGGACCTCGCGCAACGCGAGACGTTTTGCGACTGGTTCCTACTCCCGAGCGTCGCGCTGCAGCTCCTCGCTCAAGGCAAGCTCGCGGACGAGCGCACGCACACGCGCCGCTGGCTCGGCGTCCTTGTTGTTGCCGGTGCGTTCAGCGTGATCCCTTGGTTCGGCAAGCCGACGTACATCATCTTCACGGTCGTCCAGCTGCTCCCCCTCGCCATCGACAGGCACTTGCCGGTGCGCCCGCTCAAAATGCTGGCGGCCTTTGCGGTCGGCGGCGCGCTCGGAGCAGCATCTCAGCTCGCATTCCTGCTCGTGTACGGCGACATTCGAGCCTACTTCCACATCGTCCTGTTCGACGTGCCGGCGATGTACCGGTTCATGATGCCGCGCTCACCCGGCGAGATCATCAGCCTGCAATGGGGCGGTGTCCCGAGCGCGCTGTCGATCCTCACCGGCGCCACCATGGTTGCCCTTGTTCTTGATGGGCAGATGCCGCGCCGCGTGCTCGCGGTCGCGCTCGTTCCGCTTTGCGGCGTCGTCAGTGTCGTCGTCCAACGCAAGGGATTTCCGTATCACTTCCACCCAGTCAGCGCGGGGCTCTACATGCAATGGCTCGTGCTCGTCGTCTGGGCGTGGGAGCGCTTCACGATGCGGCCGCGCGGCACGTTCGTTCGGTTGCTTCCGTTCATCGCGTCGGCCGCGCTCGGCGCACGACTGTGCTTCTTGCTACCGTCGTCACCGCACATCACCAACATCTGGATCCTCGAGAAGGGCGCTGACGCCGAGAAGCGCGCGAGCCACGACTATCTCGTCTACTTCCGCGATCAGGACTTCTTCCCGTGGGAGATGCGCCAGACGGCGTCGTATCTCCGCGCTCACACGCAGCCGACCGACCGCGTGCAGATGTACGGGATGGACCCTTACATTCTCTTTCTCGCCGAGCGAAAGAGCGCGACGCCGTACATCTATGCCTACGATCTCAACGCCGACGCAGCGCTCGCTGGGTCGTGGATGAAGCGCGGGCTCCACCCGAGCGTCGCGGAGGCGCAGGTCATCCGGCAGCTCCGAAGCGACCACGAGACGGACATGCTCGAGCGGCTCGAGCGGGAACCACCCGCGGCGTTCGTGTTCATCGACAAGGCGCCGCTCATGACCTACGACGACTCCGTTTTCGACTTCAAGCTCCACAACCCCGAAGCGGGCCGATGGGTCGAGGCTCACTATCGCGAGACCGCGTCGTTCGGCGAAGACCGCGTCTGGCTGAGGCTCGATCTGGCCGACGATACGCACGGGCGGAGGTGAGCTGCTATAAGGACCAGTCTCATGGAACCGCACGGAACCGTCTACGCACCGCCGAGCTCGCCATCGCTCGCCGCCCCAGCGTCGTCGGCAGCCTCGAGCGAGACCGACTTTCGTTCGCCGGCCCTCTATCTGAACCGTGAGCTTTCGTGGATCGAGTTCAACGGGCGCGTGCTCGCCGAGAGCGAGACGGAAGGGGTGCCGCTCCTCGAACGGCTCAAGTTCCTTGCCATCGTGTCGGCGAACCTCGACGAGTTCTTCATGGTGCGCGTCGCGGGCCTCAAGCAGCAGACCAGCGGTGACGTGAGCGACGTGGGCCCCGATGGCATGTCGCCTGGCGAGCAGCTCCAATCCGTATGCGAGCGCGTTCACGATCTCGTCGCAGCGCAATATCGCTGCTTGCTCGAGCGCGTGCTCCCGGCCCTCGCCGAGAACGGTGTGTTGCTCGTGAAACCGGAGCAGCTCGACGAGGCAGCGTTGCGCTCTCTCGACGAGCGTTTCCACAACGAAATCTTCCCGATCCTCACACCGATCGCGATCGATCCGGGGCACCCGTTCCCCCACCTGCGCAACAAGAGCCTCAACCTCGGCGTGATGTTCGACGAGAGCAAGGACGCGAACTTCGGCGTCGTGCAAGTGCCCCTCATGCTGCCGCGCCTGCTCGAGGTTCCAGGCGTGAAGGGGGCGCGCCACGCCTACGTGCTCATCGAGGACCTCGTCGCACGTCACGTCGGCAACATCTTTCCGGGCGTACGCCTGCTCGGCACGTACACGTTCCGCGTCACGCGCAACTTCGACATCGAGATCGACGAAGAAGAAGCGGAAGACCTGCTGCAGACCATCCAGGCGGAGCTTCGCAAGCGCGAGCGGGGGAACGCCGTTCGACTCGAAGTTGCGGGCTCTCCGACGCCGGCATCGCTTCAGAAGCTCGTCGGCGCGCTCAAGCTCGACCCCGATCGAGACGTTTATCACATGGGTGGTCTGCTCAACGTGGCCGACTTGATGCAGCTCGTCCTCCGTGACGAGCGGCGAGACCTTCGCGACGAGGCCTTCACGCCGCAGGCCGTCCCGCCGCTGCGCGATGCGGACGATCCGTTCGCCGCCATTCGTGAGCAGGACATCCTTCTCCATCATCCGTACGAGAGCTTCGAGCACGTCGTCGACTTGATCGCGCGTGCCGCCGAGGATCCAGACGTCCTCGCCATCAAGCAGACGCTCTACCGCGCCGGTGGAGATTCGCCCATCGTCCGCGCCCTCGCGCGTGCGGCCGAGGCGGGCAAACAAGTCACCGCGGTGGTCGAGCTCAAGGCGCGTTTCGATGAAGAGTCGAACATCGTCTGGGCGCGCATGCTCGAGCAATCCGGCGTCAACGTCGTCTACGGGCTCCTCGGGCTGAAGACGCACGCGAAGTGCTCCCTCATCATCCGACGCGAGCGCGGCAAGCTCCGTCGATACGTCCACTTCTCGACCGGCAATTACAATCCGTCGACCGCGCGGCTCTACACCGACCTGTCGCTCATCACGGCGCGCGAGTCGGTCGCGGAGGACGCATCGTCCCTCTTCAACTTGCTCACGGGATACAGCGCGCCGCCGAAGTGGAAATCGCTCATCGTCTCCCCGCTCGGCTTGCACGAGGCGGTACTGGGGCTCATCGCGCGCGAAGCGGACCATGCGCGCAGTGGGCGGCCCGCGCGGATCATCGCGAAGATGAACGCCGTCGTCGACGAGGACGTGATCGAGGCCCTCTATCGCGCGTCGAGCGCTGGGGTGGACGTGTCCTTGCTCGTTCGTGGCATCTGCTGTCTCCGGCCAGGCGTGCCAGGTGTGAGCGAGACGATCGACGTACGCGCCGTCGTTGACCGCTTCCTCGAGCACGGGCGCGTCTTCAGCTTCGCCAACGGCGGGAAACGCGAGCTGTTCATCGCGAGCGCCGACTGGATGCCCCGCAACTTCCACCGCCGCGTCGAGGTGATGGTGCCCATCGAGGACGAGGCCATCAAGACCCGCATCGCCGACATTCTCGACATCCAGCTCTCCGACACGGCAAAGTCGTGGCGCTTGCGAAGCGACGGAAGCTACGAACGCGTCGAGGCTAGCCCTGGTGTCGCTCCGTTCCGATCGCAGCAGCGCTTCATCGAGCTTGCACGAGACAAAGTGAGGATTGCCGATACCGTGGCGCGAAGCTCGGGGCGCTTCCACCTCGCTCGCGCCGTGCCGCAGCGCAACGGCAAGAGCGAGCGGACCCGAAGGCCCGTTGTGAAGAAGCCCCCTCAGACTCAGTGATCTTGATAGATTAGGTTCCGATGTTCGGGATGACCCGCGGAGAGATCGCCCTCGTCGCGTTCATCTTCTTCCTCGTGTACGGCGCCATCGTCTTGCCGCGGCTCGCCGAGCGCTTCGGCAGGGACGAGCCATGACGACCGCCGAGGCGAGCGCCGACAAGCCAACGATCTTCATCAGCGACCCATCCGTCGAAGCCGAGCGCATCACGCAGGCGCTGAGGCTCGCCGAGTTCCACGTCGTCGATGTGCCTCTGTCGATGCTCGTCGCGCGGGTGGCGGTGCAGAGGCCGCGCGTCGTCATTCTCGACGCGGACGCGGATGGCGCCCTCGACGCCATCGCGCGCATGCGCGAGCTACCCGATGCCGAGAGCATCGACGTGGTTTTCTGCGGACGCCCTGGCGCGGTTCTTTCGAGCGCCGAGGACGCGCTTGCCCACGAGGGCAGCGGTTTCTTCTCGCGCCCCGTTAACGTGCCGACGTTGATCAAGAAGGTCGAGTCGCTCGTGAGCGGCAGCGCAGATGAATTCACCGCGGCGCCGTCCGGTCGCGGCTCGCAGCCGCCCGTCGATGGCTCCGCCGACCCGAGCGCTGAATCTGCCGCGTCTGCGGCGCCGAGCCCCTCTCCGTTGTCGTCACGACCGCCGGCCTCGCATCCGGTGCCGCCACCGTCTCTGCGACCGCCCGTGTCACAGCGGATGCCACCGCCGAGCATCGTGAGCCAGGAGCTCGCAGAGCTCCTGTCCCGTGCAGAGGAGAGCGCCGATCAAGCGCCAGCGAGCGACCGACCCGTTCCATCCCCCGAAGAAGAGATCGAGGCAGTCCTTCCGGAGGACGTCCTCGCTGCCCTCGACGCTCCACTCGAGGGGGACGACGACGACGACGAGGTCGAGGGTCCTTCGCGCGTCACGACATCTGGCGGACGTGGCGGAACGACAGGCGTTCGCGATCCAGCAGCGGTAGCGCGGCCTGCATCCACTGCGCCCGAGCCGCTCACCCACGACGGCTCTGCGTCCGCCCATCAGACGCAAGGAGAGCCGTTGCCGATGTCGACAGCGGCATTGCGCACCCACGACGGTTCGACTGTGCAGCGCTCCCTCACGCGGGCAGACGCCGACGCGCCACCCCACCCCTTCGCATCCGATCCAAACTCCGCCGTGCCTAGTCCTCCACGGCGCGCGAGCTCGATTCCTCCACCGACGCATCTACAGCCATCCCCCAGCGTGCTGTCGACGACCCTCGGCAGTGAGCTTCTCATCCAACAGGGTGCGATGATCGGCGCACCACCGCTCGCGCCTTTCGGGCAACCGCAGTCTCAAATGCAGAGCAGCGGATCGATGCCGCTGTCGCCGGTGCCGTCGACCTTCGATGATCGAGCGCCGGCTCCAAACGAAACGTCCGGACGTGCGGGGAGTGTCCCCGACACGCGAGGTCCGTATCCGCTCGGAGTCGGCGACGCCCCGCGTGTGCTCGCGCAAGCCATCTCGGCACGTGAAACCGGGACGCTGACGTTCGACGCCCCGTCGGGCGTGCGGCGAATCGTCCTCCGTGAGGGTGACATCGTCACCGCGGCGTCGGGCGTGGACAGCGAATCCTTGCTCGCCTTCCTTGGCGCTCGAGGCGATCTGCCGCGCGAACGCGTGGAGGCTCTCGCAGGACGGCTACCACCCTATGGTCGACACGCGGGCGCGGCTCTCGTCGCGCAGGGCGCGCTCGGTCAAGAGCAGCTCTGGCCCGTGCTTCGCGCGCACGCGGAGTACTTGATGGGGCAAGTATTGCTCGTCGATGCTGGCACCGCGATGCTCGAGGCGGAGGCGCCAGGCCGACTCAAAACGGAGCCCAGCGTGTTTGGCGGTGCTCCAGGCGCGGAGATCTTCGTCGAGGTGGTGCGACGCGTGGTCGCCAGCAGCGAGGCAATGCGTCTCTGCGGTGGTGGCACCGCTGTCGTGGGCGAAGGCGCACGCGCTGCGCTTCTTCGCGAGTGCGGTCTTGGTGCTGCCGAGGTCGAGACGATCCGCACCGCACGCGGTCAGCGCCTCGATGCCATCGTCGCGTCGTACCCCGACACCGACTTGGCGTCGGTCGTCTACGCTCTCTGGCTTCTCGGCATCGTGGAGATGGTGCGGAGCGTGCTCGAGCGTTCTCAACGTGGTCATGCTTTGCGTTCGGGCGAGACGCGGAGTCCCGACATCATCGACGAGGATGCCGTGCGCGATCGTATCCGCGCTCGCCTCGAGCTCGTCGATGAGGGCGACTACTTTGCGCTGCTCGGTATCCCGCACAGCGCAACCGGGTACGAAGTGCGCCGCGCGTACCTCGATTTGAGACGAGCTTTCGAGCCTTCGCGTGTGCTTACGCCCACACTCGTCGATCTCGCCGAAGACGTACGGCGCATCAGCAACGTGCTGGAGGAGGCGTACGAGATCCTCGGCGACAACGCACGACGCGAGCGCTACCGGCGCGCGATCGACGCGACGCCAGACGCATAGCCGAGCGGTACGTGCATGAGCATCTCGTTCGCCTTCTTTTGACGTGCTAAGAACGCGGCATGTCCAACTTCGGCATGCGAGGGGGTCTCCCGCTCGGCGCACCCGAGGCGCCGAAAGGAAGCAGGGCCGACGCCATCCCCACGATCACCGAGCAGCAGTTCGAGCAAGAGGTGCTTCGACCCGAGGTGCCGGTGCTGCTCGAGTTTTCGGCTGAATGGTGCCAGCCGTGCAAGCAGATCGCGCCCGAGGTCGCCGCTTTCGCGAGGGAGATGGAGGGCAAGATCATCGTTCGCAAGGTCGACATCGATCGATCGCCACTGCTCGCGCGCGAGCTCCGCATCCAGTCGGTGCCGACGTTCATGGTGTTCGCGCAAGGTCGCCCCGTTGACGCGGTCGTCGGGGCAGTGGGCAAGAAGAAGCTCCGCGAGATGGTCGAGCCTTTCTTGCCTCGGGCGGAGGGAGCTCTCAAAGCCATCGAGCTCGCACAGCTCGTCCGTGAAGCACGAGTGGTGCCGGTCGACACGCGTGATGCTGCAGCGTTCGCGCGCGCGCACTTGCCCACCGCGCGCCACATGGCGCTCGAGGAAATCGAATCACGCCTGGCGGAGCTCCACATGATGCCCGCGCAGCCCGTGCTCTACTGCCGTGCCGGTGACAAGACGAAGGCCATGGCCGAGAAGCTTGCGGCCGGAGGCGTTCCTGTGATGTTCCTGGAAGGGGGGCTGCTTGCTTGGGAGAGTGAAGGCCTTCCAATCGAGCGAACGTAAGATGAATGACCACGAACGCATGCCGGACTTGACGCGTTTTCGAGCTCTCCTTTCGACGCACATGGCGAAGAAGGGGCTGCGCTCCACGGATCAGCGGCGCCTCATCGTGGAGACTTTTTTCAAGTCGCCCAACCACGTGAGCATCGAGGAGCTGCTCTCGCAAGTCCGCTCCCACGATCCGAAGGTGGGTTACGCGACGGTGTATCGCACGCTCAAGCTGCTCACCGAGTGTGGCGTCGCATTCGAGAGGCGCTTTGGGGATGGGCTCGCGCGCTACGAGCTCGCCGACGACGCCTCGCACCACGACCATCTCATCTGCATCGACTGCGGCACCATCGTCGAGTTCGAGGAGCCACGCATCGAGAGGCTCCAAGAGGCCGTCGCCGAGGCCCACGGCTACGAGCTCCGTAGCCACAAGCACGAGCTCTACGGCGTCTGCGCCGACTGCCAGCGCAAGGGCAAGTCAGCCGCGCGTCGAAATTGAGGGTGCGACTCGCAGTGAGCGGGCGTCGGTGACGACCCAGTCCATCGCGACGTCGCCCACGAGGGTGGGGACTTCGACGAGGAGTTGAAAGTCGTACGCCACACCGATCTTGATCGCTCCCGTTAGGCCAGCGAGGGCGCGATCGTAGTATCCGGCACCGTAGCCGAGCCTTCTGCCGGTCTCGTCGAGCGCGAGCGATGGGACAACGACGACGTCGAGTGACGGAGGTTCGGGGAGCGATGCCGGGGCGCCACGAACACCGAGCGCGTCGTCCACGAGCTCGCTCGTCTCGGCGATGCGAAACGTCATCGTGAGGCGGTCGTCACCCACCGACGGATAGGCGATCTTGACGCCTCGCGTGCGGAGCGTCGCATCGAGTGGCCGCAGATCGACTTCATGCCTCTGCTCGATCGGCCAGAAGAGCGCGACACACGTGGCCGACGCGAGCTCGTCCATTGCGAGGAGGCGCTCGACAACACGTTCCGACCGCTTCGCGCACGCGCTCGCTGGCGTCGTTTGCCTCAGCCCGCGTAGCCGCTTGCGAAGCTCCGCCTTGGCGCGCACGACGAGCTCCTGAGGCTTGTCATCATCGTTCGACATCGGTTCAGCCTCTGTACTTCCGACCACTGCGACTGCCGCCGTAATTGCGTATGACGACCTCCGACACTCGGCCACGGCGCGTAGCGTCCGAGTTCACGCTTCGCGTCGCGTGCACCTCGTGCAGTGAGAACCCGACGTAGAGGTCACGAACGGCCTGCGTGTCGGAGTTCGAGAGCATGGCGTACACGCCGCTGTGCGAGAGCTGCCTGAAGACGTCCGCGAGCTTCTCGTGCTGTTTCCACGAAAACCCGCCCGCGACATACGACGTGAAGTCCGAGGTCTCGGAGACCGGGACGTAGGGCGGATCGAAGTAAACGAAGTCCCCCGGCTTCGCATCGCGCACGACAGCTTCGAAGTTTTGCACACGAATGGCGACGCCTTGCAAAGCGAGCGAGCACGAACGAAGGTTGTCCTCGTCGCAGAATTGCGGGTTCGTGTACCGGCCGAACGGAACGTTGAACTTCCCCGCGGCGTTGACCCGGTAGAGCCCATTGAAGCCGGTCTTGTTCAAGAAGATCGTGCGCGCTGCACGCTCGGCCAGAGCGAGGCTCTTCGGCTCCACGGCGCGAACGGCATAGTAATGGTCGCGTTCGTAGGTGTGCTCCCGAAGCGCCTCGATGACGTCCTCGACGCAGTCACGGATGGCGCGGTAACAGTCGATGAGCTCCGTGTTCACGTCCGTCAAGGCCGAACGCGCGGGTCTGCGCGCAAAGAACACGGCACCACCGCCGACGAAGGGCTCGAAGTATCGACCAAACATCGACGGCAAGAGCGGCCAGAGCTGATCGAGGAGCTGCCCTTTTCCCCCAACCCACTTGAGGAATGGACGCGGAGGGGGCCTCTCGCGAACGCTCACCGCCCTCTTCGCGCGTGCCATCGCTCCTCGGTAGCATGCGTGTGCGTGAACGAACGGCCAACGACTGCCAGTGCTACAAAAACTCAAGACTTTCATGTGATTGGCACGCCCGTTCTTGAAACACGCACAGTCATTTGAATGACTGTGCGTGTCGTTCCAATGACTGTGCCTGTCATTCAAACGACTGTGCCTGCCGTTGGAACGACTGTGCGTGTCGTTCAAACGACTGTGCCTGCCGTTGGAACGACTGTGCGTGTCGTTCAAACGACTGTGCCTGCCGTTGGAAC
>Ga0302324_100013326_pt1 | contig 16674 bp, 17 predicted proteins | sample Palsa_T0_1_FD_201949 | JGI IMG/M metagenome (GOLD analysis project Ga0302324, IMG submission 201949) | Peat permafrost microbial communities from Stordalen Mire near Abisko, Sweden - Palsa_T0_1 | ecosystem: Environmental > Terrestrial > Soil > Palsa > Peat permafrost | place: Sweden: Abisko...
CGGTGATCGAGTACGCCCGCAGCGTGCTCGGGCTGACGCGCGCCAATTCTCTCGAGTTCGACCCGGCCACCCCTGATCCGGTCGTGACGCTGCTCGAGTCCCAGCGCGACGTGAAGGACAAGGGCGGCACCATGCGGCTCGGCGCTTACGCCTGCCGGATCCGCGCCGGCACATTGGCCGAGCGGCTCTATGGCTCGAACCTGATCCACGAGCGCCACCGGCATCGCTACGAGGTGAACAACGCCTACCGCGAGCGATTCGAGCGGGCCGGGCTGGTCATCTCGGGCGTCAATCCCGACCTGGATCTCGTCGAGATGATCGAGCTTCCGAATCACCCCTATTTCCTCGGGTGCCAGTTCCACCCCGAGTTCAAGAGCCGGCCCACGGCGCCGCATCCGCTGTTCTCGGGCTTCGTGCAGGCGGCGCTCGCCTATCGCAATCAGATCAGCAGCGTCGAGACACCGGCCGAACCAGAAGCCCAGGGGACCAAGGGCGGATTGCCCTTCCGCGCGGTGGCCGAAGCATAGGGCTGAAATCTCTCCTGACAGGACGCTGTCAGGAGCGGTGGACGAGACTTGGGGTCACCGTTCGCAATCGCGCGAGCGAGACAACAAGGAGAACGACATGCCCGCCTACCTGAATGGTTTCAGCGACCTGGAGCACAGCTCGACCCAGCCCGAGAAGGCCAAAGCCTTCTACCAGGGGCTCTTCGGCTGGAAGATGAAAGACGAGCAGATCCCGGGCTACGGCACCCGCACCGAGATCTCGACCGACGACGGTCCCGAGGGCTCGATCATGCCCGGCGCGGAGGGCGAGCCCGCCCGCTGGATGGTCTACATCGACGTGAAGGACGTGCGGGCCACGCTGGCAAAGGTCGAGGCGCTGGGCGGGAAGGTGCTCAAGGGGGCGACCCACATCCCCCATGCCGGCACGCTGGCGGTCGTGCTGGACCCGACCGGCGCCGCCTTCAAGCTCTGGCAACCGGAGTAAGCTCTCGCGGAGTAAGCTCTCAAGGTGCGCCGTGCTGACCGGCTCTTTCGGATCGTCCAGAGGCTGCGCCCCAGGGGAGCCACCAGGGGAGCAACCACGGCGGCGCAGCTCGCCGAGTTGCTCGAGGTCTCGGAACGCACCATCTACCGCGACGTGCGCGACCTGGTGCTCTCCGGGGTGCCGGTGCGGGGAGAGGCCGGCGTCGGCTATCTCTTGCCCAAGGACTTCGATCTCCCGCCGCTGATGTTCGACGCCGACGAGATCGAGGCCCTGGTCCTCGGGTCGAGGATCGTCCAGAGCTGGGGCGACCCCGAGCTGGCGCGCGCCGCCGAGAGCATCCTGAGCAAGGTCGAGGCCGTCCTGCCCGAGCGGCTGCGGGGGCGCATCGAGGCGACCGCCCTCTTCGCCCTCAATTTCCGGCGGCCCCCGCGCGGCGACGTGCTGGTGCTGCTGCGCTCGGCCATTCGAGACGCTCACAAGGTCGAGCTGCGCTACCTCGACGGCGGCAGCCAGGAGACGCGGCGGACCGTCCGGCCGCTGGGTCTCTTCTACTGGAGCTCCGGTTGGTCGGTCGCAGCCTGGTGCGAGCTGCGCCAGGACTTTCGCAGCTTCCGGCTCGACCGCATCGCAGGCGCCACCGCCCTCGACGCGACCTTCGCCGCCGAGCCAGGCCGGGCCCTGGCGGATTTCTTCGCCCAGAAGCGCGCCGAGAATGTGCTCGACGACGGGCCGCGGGGCGTTCCTCGCTGAGGGAGGCCGCGAGCTCTCGGCCTCAAACGCAGGTTCCGTCTGCGCAAGTCTGGCCCGGAAAGCAGACCACTCCGCAGTAGCCACAGTTGGCAGGATCGGTCAGAAGGTTCGTGCAACCCGCTCCGGGGCAGCAGGCGTAAGTCGTTCCTGCGTCGAGGTTGCAGAAGCCGTTCATCTGAGTCGCCGGGCAGCTGCTGAACCCCGAACACACGCCGTCGTTGCAGGTTTGGCCCGCCCCACACGCGTTGCCGCACCCCCCGCAGTTCTGGGCGTCATCCCGCAGGTGAGCGCACACCCCCGTGCCACAGCAGACGCCGATGGTTCCGTCCTCGGCGAGGCAATCGATGCCGGCGTTGAAGCCGCACGCGCTGCCAATGCATCCGCCGTTGAGGCAAACCGTGCCCGGACCGCAGCGCGGGTCGCAGTCGTCCGTCGGCCCGGCGGCGAGGCAATACCCGTCGGCGCAGATCCCCGAAGCGCACGCCACGCCGCACGCTCCGCAGTTGGAGGGATCCTCCCAGATCTCGACGCAGCCGTCTCCGCAGCACGTGCCGAACGTGTCGGGGCCGAAGACGCAGCTCGTGTTTCCAGGAGATCGAGAAGCAGCCGAGCAGTCGAGGATAGGGGAGCACCGAACGCCACTGCAAACGGTTTGCGCTGGGCACGGTCCCACTCCCGCGGTCGGCTTGCCAGCCGGGCCACAGATCGGGGCACCGCCGCTGCCACCACCGGAGCAGTAGTAGCCGTCGAAGCACTCGCTCCCCTCCGGACAGGTGGACCCGCACGCACCACAACCGGGCCCGTCCGCCGAGGGCTGGATGCACCGGTCACCGCAGCACATGCCCAAACCTCCGTCCACGACGCAGGTGGCGTTCGTGCCGTTGCAAGTGGGCAGGAGACAATCACTGCCCGCGCAGGCATAGCCCTCCGGACAGGCGGCACCGCCGTAGCAGCCGTTGATGCTGTTGCAACCCCCCGTGCAGGTGTCGCCCACGCTGCAGGCGACGCCGCAATATCGGCAGTTGAGGAGATCATCGTCCAGGTCGACGCACGCCGACCCGCAACAGGTGCCGGTGTAGCCCGCGTCGGTGAGGCAGGGCCGATCGTCGCCTCCGTCCGCGCTGCATCCTTCCGTACTGGGGCTTCCCCACACACAGGCGTTCCCCGAGCAAAGCTGGCCGTAGAGACAGAGCTTGCAGACGGAACCTGTGCCGCACAGCGGCTGGTTATCTCCTGACTCGACGCAGCTGTCTCCGCAGCATCGGCCCGGGCTCCCGCTGAAATCGAGGCAGACCTCGTTCCCGGACGTACCCGAGCATTCCGAATCCGCGTTGCAGTATCCAGGGTCGAACGACTCTGCGACGCAGCTTTGCTGGCAGCAGATCCCCGCCATACCGTTGGCCAGCCGGCAGGTCGCTCCAGGGTCGGCCGAGGCACAGTCGCCCGCGGGCAGGCAGCCGAGGAACGGATCGGCGCACACGGCGTCCTCGCCGCAACTGATCCCGCATCCGCCGCAGTTCTCGTCATCGCCGACGGTGCACGCGCCATGGCAGCAAAAGCCGACGATCCCCGCGTCCGTCGGAGCGAAAAAACACTGCTGGTTGTCGGTGTCGGCCGAGCAAGCCTGCAATGCGCAGTAGGGTGGGTTCATTCGCAGGGTGGGTGTGCGCGGCGGCTCGCAGCCCACATAGCCGCCGTCCGCGATCCAGCAACTGCCCGCGCGACATACGCCGGAGGGCGGGCAGGCGAACCCATAGCTTCCGCAGTTCGCCGGGTCGGAGCTGAGATCGAGGCAGGCTCCCGCGGTGCAGGCGCCAATGCCACCATCCGCGCGCTGGCACGTGAAGCCCGCGAAGTCGGCGCAGTCGTGGGCGACGCAGGTGTCGCCAGCCCAGGTGGCGTTCGGCGCGCACACCTTGCCGGACTGCGTGCAGGCGGTCTGAAGAGCGAGGAAGCTCGTGAGCATCGAGAAGGAAAGTCGCATACCGAGAGGCTCCCGCGAGAACCGTTCCCGCATCGCGAGTGCGCCCCTCATAAGGTGATTGCGCCGACCCATCGAATCCGTCACAGAATCGATGGGCGAGGGCGCCATCGATCTCGTCGACCCCCCACCTTGATCCTCCCCCGCCTTGCGGGGGAGGGTAGGCCCTCATGCCCCTCATCCAGTTCGCAGGTCATTCCGTCGGCGACAACCAGGACCTGCTCCTCATCGCCGGCCCCTGCGTGGTGACCACCCGCGACGAGGTGCTCTCCAACGCCCGCCGTCTCAAGAAGCTGTGCGAGTCCCGCAAGCTCCATCTCGTCTTCAAGGCCAGCTTGGACAAGGCAAACCGCACCAACACCGAAGGCTATCGCGGCCCGGGCATCGACGAGGGCCTCGAGATGCTGCGGGCGGTCAAGAAGGAGGTCGGGCTGCCGGTGATCACCGACGTCCACGAGAGCACGCAGGTGGCCGGCATCGCCGAGGTCGTCGACGCGCTGCAGATCCCGGCCTTCCTTTGCAAGCAGACCGACCTGGTCCTGGCGGCCGCCCGCACCGGCAAGCCGCTCAACATCAAGAAGGGTCAATTCCTGGCCCCCGAGGACATGCGCGGGGTCCTTCAGAAGACCAGCTCGGTCGGGAACAAGAATGTGCTCCTCACCGAGCGCGGAGCGGTCTTCGGCTACCACAACCTGGTGGTCGACATGCGCGGCCTGCAGCAGATGCGGGCCTTGGGCGCGCCGGTCTGCATGGATGCCACGCATGCCGTTCAGCGTCCCGGCGTGCTCGCGGGCGGTCGAAACAGCGGCGAGCGGCAGTATGTCGCCCCGCTGGCCCGCGCCGCTGCAGCGGTGGGGATCGACGCCCTCTTCTGCGAGGTCCACGAAGACCCCGCCAAGGCCCCCAGCGACGGCGACAACGCCTGCGATTTCCCGCTTCTGGAGCGGGTGATTGACCAGGTCCTGGCGATCCGCAAGGCGGTGGGTGGGATCCCGGCGGCGTGAAGCCGCTGACCAGGCTTCGGCGAGCGGTCCGCGCCCAGATCCTCGCCGCGCTTTTCTGGTGCTGCGGATTTCTACCGCTGCGCGCCGCCCTGGCCCTGGGCGACTGGCTGGGCAGGCTGGCTTTCCGGGTCGCAGGCGGCGAGCGCCGCAAAGCCCTGGCGCACCTCGCCATCGCCTTTCCCGAGAAGAGCGACGCGGAGCGGCTCGCCATCGCGCGCGCCAGCTTCGCTCAGCTGGGGGTCTCGGCCCTGGAGCTCACGCAGCTGCGCAAGCTCGACGTGAGGAGCTACGTCAGCTGGCCCCCGGATCAGATCGCGGCGCTGCAGGCAGCGCTGGCCGCCGGAAACGGCGGGGTGCTGGCGTTCGGACACATCGGCAACTGGGAGCTCATTGGACCCCGTATGGTGGCCGAGGGCTTCGGAGGGGTCGCCGTCGGGCGCGACTCGGGCGACCCTTACCTCGCCCGCCGCATCGAGGACTTCCGGCGATCGCTGGGCGTGCCGATCGTCGGCCGGGGGACGCCGGCACAGGGGCCCGGCGCCACTTCCTCCCTGAAGGAGATCCTGCGCGCCTTGCGCGGCGGGAAGCTGGTGGCGGTCTTGATCGACCAGGACACCAGGGTCGACAGCGTCTTCGTGCCCTTCTTCGGCAGGCTGGCCCGAACGCCCAAGGCCGCCGAGGACCTGGCCCGGCTCTCGAAGGGCTGCTGTGTGGTGGCCTTCATTCACCGCAAACCGGAGGGGGGCCACGCCCTGGTCACCGAGCTCGTCGACCCCCACGAACCGGACCTGACGGCCCGGCTGACGCGGCGCATCGAAGACGAGCTGCGGGCGCGGCCAACCGACTGGGTGTGGATGCATGAGCGCTGGAAGCGCCGGCCGGAGTAGACTGCCGACCGTGCGTGTTCTGGTCGTTACAATGCTCTGGGCGGCGATGTGTGCCTGTGCTTCTGAGCCTGGCGATTCCGGCGAGCCGTCGACGTTGGCCAGCGCCTCCGACGCCGGCGGACCACCGGCCATCTCTCTTCGCGAGGTCGAGTTCGTGAATTCCCGCGGCAGCTCGGTCTTTGCGCGCGGGCGCGCCACCGAGATGACCTATGTCAGCGAGAGCGGCGACAGCATGGCGCAGAACGCAACCATCCGGTTTCCCCGGGAACGACAGCCCGGCACCGCGGTCGAGGTCTCGGCCCCCCGCGCCCAGGGCAATCCGCTCGAGGCCCGAGTGACGGGTGAGGGAGGCGTCCTCTTCGCGAACCAGCAAGGAGACCGCGGCCAAACCGAGCGGGCCACCTATGAGGGCAAGCCCGAGGGAAAGCCGGCGGAAGCCTTTGGAGACCGTCCGGTGAAGCTCTTCGGCCCCGGGTTCGAGCTGCAATCGCCGGGCTTCCGATGGCACCAGGCCGGCGACGTGCTCGACCTCGGCCCTTCCGAGGTGGTGACCACGGGCGCGTCAAAGTGATGGGCCGTCAGTCCATGGCGGTGCTGGGGCTCGCCCTGCTGGGCGCGATGCCGGCGGGATCGGGCCGACCGGCCCACCGGCCGACGTCGGAGGAAGCTCCCGTCAAGATCACATGTGACGACATGGTGGTTCAGAACCGGCGGCAAACCGCCCGCTGTCAAGGTCACGTGCACGCCACGAGAATGCTGCTGACGTTGACTTCCGACACGGGCCTCGCCCACTACGACAAGGATGGCCACATCGTCGACCTGGTTTGCACCGGCAACGTGAGGATGACCGAAAAGGATCGGGTGGCGACCGGCGACAAGGCCGTCTACGTCGAGGAGCTGCGAACCATCGAGCTGACCGGTCACGCCGTGGCCAAGCAGCGCGACGACGTGCTCACCGGGGAACCCCTGGTGTTCTACGTCGACGAAGATCGGGTGGTCGCCAAGGGCGCCAGCCTGCTCGGCAAGTCCAACGACCTCCCGCAGGGACACAAGGTCGACGGCGGGTCGCAAGGCGATACGGGGAGCGGAAAGTCTCGGTGAGCACCCCTGAAACGGCAGTCTCGGCACGGCTCTCGGCCGAAGGCCTCCTGAAGAGCTATCGCCGTCGGCGGGTCGTCGACGACGTGAGCTTCGAGGTCCGCTCTGGCGAGGTGGTGGGCTTGCTCGGTCCCAACGGGGCCGGCAAGACGACCTGCTTCCGCATGATGATCGGCCTGCTCAAGCCGCAGGGCGGAAGGATCTCCCTCGACGGACAGGACGTGACCCGGTTGCCCATGCACCGGCGATGCCGTCTGGGCCTCGGCTACTTGCCACAGGAGCCGTCGATCTTTCGCAGGCTGACCGTCAAAGAGAACTTCCTGGCCATCCTGGAGGTTACCGGCTGCCCGCCCGCCGAACGCGAAGCGCGCACCGAGGCCCTACTGGCCGAGTTCAACCTGACCGCGGTCGGGGACGGGCTCGGTGAGGCCCTCTCGGGAGGCGAGCGCCGGCGGGCCGAGATCGCGCGTAGCCTGATCCCGGGGCCGCGCTTCATGCTCTTCGACGAGCCCTTCGCGGGCGTGGACCCTCTGGCGGTCGGCGAGCTCCAGTCCCTCATCGCCTCCTTGCGGCTGCGCGGCCTGGGGGTGCTCATCAGCGATCACAACGCGCGGGAAACCTTGACCATCTGCGACCGGGCCTACCTCATCGCCGATGGGCGAATCCTGGAGCAGGGGACCCCGCGCGACATCGCCGCGAGCCCCATGGCCAGGGCCGTATACCTGGGAGAATCGTTTCGGCTAAACTAGCCCCGGCGCCGCTCTCGAAAAACCGGCGCCACGGCGGAGCCGCAATGGTCCGCCAGGAGAAGTGATGTCGCTAGAGTTGAAGCAAAACTTCCGGCTGTCGCAGCAGCTGGTGATGACCCCCCAGCTGCAACAGGCCATCAAGCTCTTGCAACTCTCGCGCCTGGAGCTCCAGGACCTCATCCGCGACGAGATGAACCAGAATCCGCTCCTCGAGGAGCCGGGGACCACCGAAGGCGTCGACATCCCCGACGCGGGTGAGGGCGCGAGGGAAGCCGAGGCCGAGGTCGCCAAGCCCGTCGAGAAGACCGAGGAGGTCAAGGGCGAGGGGGCCCACGAGATCGACTGGGACAACTACCTCAACAACTACCAGTTCACCCAGAATGCGCCCTCCGGGGGCGGCCGCGAGACCAACGAGGACTTGCCCAGCTACGAGGCCACCCTCACCCGCAAGACCACGCTCTTCGACCACCTCCTCTGGCAACTGAAGCTCTCGGCTCTGGCCCACGAGGAGGAACAGCTCGCGCTCCTGATCATCGGCAACCTGGATGACGACGGCTACCTGAAGCTCGGGGAAGAGGGCGACCCGCTCGAACGCCTGGCGAACGAGAGCGGGGTCTCGCTCGAGAAGGCCGGTCGCCTGATGCGGAAGATCCAGATGCTCGATCCGGTCGGGGTGGGCGCCCGCGACCTCCCGGAATGCCTCCTGATCCAGGCCCGCGCGCTGGGGTGTGAGCGCGGCCTGGTCGGCACCGTGATCCGGCGCTTCCTCAAGCAGGTCGAATCCAAGAACTACCCGGCCATCGCGCGCGAGCTCAAGCTCCCGCTCGAGGAGATCGTGGCGGCCATCAAGATCATCAGCCAGATGGAGCCCAAGCCGGGACGCGCCTTCGCCGGGGACGACGCCCAGTACATCACTCCCGACATCTACGTGCACAAGGTCGGGGATCAGTACGTCACGGTCCTCAACGACGACGGGCTCTCCAAGCTGCGCATCAGCGGCCACTACCGCGACGCGCTCCGCAACGGCAAGCTCGGCGCCAATGGCGCGAGCAGCGAAGCCAAGGAATACATCCAGGAGAAGCTGCGTTCCGCGGTATGGCTCATCCGCTCGATCCACCAGCGGCAGCGCACGATCTTCAAAGTGACCGAGAGCATCGTGAAATTCCAGCGTGACTTCCTCGACCAGGGCGTCGCGGCGCTCAAACCGCTGATCCTGCGCGACGTGGCGGATGACATCGGCATGCACGAATCGACGGTTTCGCGGGTCACCACCAACAAGTTCGTCCACACCCCCCAGGGCATCTACGAGCTGAAGTACTTCTTCAACTCCTCGATCGGCCGGGTGGGGGGAGGCGAGGATCTGGCCAGCGAAGCCGTCAAGAACGGCCTGCGCCAGCTCATCGCCACCGAGAACCCCAGCAACCCCCACAGCGATCAGCGCCTGGTGGAGCTCATGCGCCAGCAGGGCGTGGAGATCGCCCGCCGCACGGTGGCGAAATACCGCGAGGTCCTGGGCATCCTTCCCTCCAGCAAGCGCCGTCGCTACTTCTGAGCTGCAGCCCGCTCCGGGCAGAGAGGTCAACTCCGATGCAGACCAACATCACCTTTCGCAACCTCGAGGCCACCGAGGCCATCAAGGCCTACGCCCGGGACAAGGTCGATCGCGTTCACAAGTACCTGGAGGGATCGAGCGAGGCGCACGTGGTGCTGGCGGTCGACCGCCACCAGCACCAGGCCGACATCACCATCCACGCCGGACACTTCTTCCTGCGTGGTCGCGAAGTCTCCACCGACCTCTACGCTTCGATCGACCTGGCGATGGACAAGATCGAACGGCAGCTCAAGCGCTACAAGGAGAAGATCAAGCACCGCCGCTCGCAACCCCACCACAACGCGGCCAACATCCGGGTGCGGCACGACGTGGTGGAGTGGGAAGAAAGCGAGCCCCAGGTCGAGCACCGGGTCGTGAAGAGCACCGAGTTTCCCGCCAAGCCGATGTCGGTCGAGGAGGCGGTGATGCAGATGGACCTGATCGAGAATGACTTTCTGGTCTTCCAGAATGCGAACAGTCATGAAGTCAACGTCATCTTCCGTCGGGAGGACGGGAACTACGGTCTCATCGAGGCCAAGAGCCGCTAGACCCGCGCGCGCCCCACTGCGACTTCGCATCCCAATCCCATGAAGATCTCAGACATGCTCGAACGGCAGGCCGTCCTGGCGGAGCTGCGCGGGACGTCCAAGCCCGAGCTCTTGCGCGAGCTGTGCCACCCGCTGGCCCAGCTCCATCCGTCCTTTTCCGAGGACCGCCTGGTGCAGACCCTGCTCGATCGCGAGCGACTCGGTTCCACCGGTCTGGCCGAAGGGGTGGCCATTCCCCACGGAAAGCTGAAGGGTCTCGACCACTTGATCGGATCCTTCGGTCGAACCGTGGCGGGGGTGGATTTCGACTCGCTCGACAAGCAGCCGACCCACCTGTTCTTCACCATCTTCGCGCCCGAAGCCTCGAGCGGAGACCATCTGCGGGCCCTGGCGCGCGTCAGCCGGATGTTGCGCAATGCGGAGTTCCGGGCGAGGGTTCTGGCAGCCGCCACCGCCGACCAGATTTACGACCTCATCACCGAGGAGGACTCCCGCTTCTAGCGGGAGCGACCAGCGATGCAAGTGGTGAAGATCGCCGCCCTCCTGGCGGACGAAAAGTTCGAGCTGAAGATCGACCTCCTGGCGGGCGAGGCGGGGCTGTCGCGCCGCATCACCTCCTCGCGGATCCAGAAGCCGGGCCTGGCCCTGGCGGGATTCCTCGACCACCTCCATCTCGAGCGGCTCCAGGTGTTCGGCAATACGGAAATGAGCTACCTGGGCACCCTGCCCCGCGAGCGCCAGATCGAGGTCTGCGAGCAGCTCTTCGGCGCCGACATCGCCGCGCTGTGCGTCACCAAGAACCTCGAGGTCCCCGACTTCCTGTCCGAGATCGCGGAGCGGCACGAGATTCCGCTGCTGCGCACCAAGCAGCTGTCCTCGACCTTCATCACGCACGTCGAGCGGTTTCTCGAAGACGCCCTCACCGCCACCACCAGCCTGCACGGCGTGCTGATGGACGTCTTCAGCGTCGGGGTGCTGATCCTCGGCAAGAGCGGCATCGGCAAGAGCGAGTGCGCCCTGGAGCTGGTGGCGCGCGGACACCGCCTGGTCGCCGACGACATCGTGGACGTGAAGCGCAAGGCCGAGGCCGCGGTGGGCGCCGGCTCCACCATCATCCAGCACCACATCGAGATCCGCGGGCTGGGGATCATCAACGTCAAGGACCTCTTCGGGGTGGCCTCGGTCCGCGAGCAGAAGAAGATCGAGCTGGTGGTCGAGCTCGTCGAGTGGGATCCCCACGTCGAGTACGATCGCCTGGGGGTCGAGGACCGACGCTTCACGGTCCTGGACGTCGAGATCCCGATGCTGGTGCTGCCGGTGCGTCCCGGACGCAGCATGGCCACCTTGATCGAAGTCGCCGCCCGCAACCATCTCCTGAAGCTGCAGGGACACAACTCGGCTCTGGAGTTCCAGGAGCGCCTCAACCGCGCCATCGCCGAGGGCGCACCGCGCCAAACGGCGGTCGCTCCTCTGGGGGGGGAAATCGAATGACGGGGAAAATCGAATGACGACCCCCCAGGCTTTGCGCATCGCCGTGATCACCGGCCTCTCGGGAGCCGGCAAGTCGACGGCCGTCCGAGCGCTGGAGGATGAGGGCTTCTTCTGCATCGACAACCTGCCGGTGCCCTTCCTCCAAACCCTGGTCGAGCTTCTCACCCGCGGCGGGGGGGACATCACGCGCGTGGCGCTGGTGGTCGACGCCCGCGAGGGGCGCTTTCTCGAGCAGGCTCCCGAGGTGTTCGCCGAGGCCCGGCGCGCGGGCGCCTCGATCGAGACCGTCTTTCTGGATGCCAGCGACGAGACCCTGCTGCGGCGCTTCAGCGAGACGCGGCGCCGCCATCCGCTGGCTCCCGATCGGCCGGTCCAGGAGGGCATCGCCGAGGAACGCCTGCGCTTGTCGGGACTGCGCCGGATTGCCGACGAGCTCATCGACACCACCCGGCTCTCGGTGCACGACCTCCGGCAGCTGGTGCACGATCGCTTCGGCCGCCCCCTGGGCGAGCGCCTGGTGGTCACGCTCCTGTCCTTCGGCTACCGCCACGGGCTACCGCCGCAGAGCGACATGGTCTTCGACGTGCGCTTCCTGCAGAACCCTTTCTTCGTCGAGGAGTTGCGCGACAAGAGCGGTCACGATGCCGCCGTCTCGGACTACGTCCTGAAGCAGCCGGCCGCCGAGGAGTTCCTCGAGCGGGTCGAGGGCCTGTGCCGCTTTCTGTTGCCGAACTACCGCGAGGAAGGGAAGAGCTACTTGACCGTCTCGATCGGCTGCACCGGGGGACGCCATCGCAGCGTGGTGGTCGCCCACGAGCTCTCGCGCCGCCTGGGGTCAGCGGGAGAACGGGTGCGGGTCTGGGACCGCGACGTCGAGCTGGCATAAGAAACGAGACGACGGCCAATGCCCAGCCAAATGCCCAGCCAGCGCATCATCAAGGATCTGATCGTCAAGAACGCGCACGGCCTGCACGCGCGCTCGGGGGCTTTGCTCGCCAAGACCGCCAACCAGTTCGAGAGCGAGGTCACGCTCGAGAAGAATGGCCAGTCCGTCAATGGAAAGAGCATCATGGGCGTCCTGATGCTGGCCGCCAGCCAGAACTCGGTCCTGACCGTGACCGTCGAAGGCACCGACGCCGAGGCCGCCATGGCCGCCATCGCAGCCCTCTTCGAAGCCGGGTTCAATGAAGCGTCGTGACGGGAGGGTCAGCGGCGGATCGAGTCTGCTCCGGGGCACCGGGGCGGCGCCGGGAGTGGCGATCGGCCCGGCCTATCTGTTCGAGCGCGGCCGCGTTCGGACGCCTCGCTACCACGTCCCGACGGCGGAGATCGGCGCCGAGGTCGAGCGGCTCGCGGCGGCTTTCGTGCTGGGTGAGCAGCAGCTGGCCGCGGTGCAGGAGAAGGTCGAGCGCGAAGAGCTGGGCGCCGCCACCCTGCGAGGCCCACGCGAGTATGGACTCATCGTGGAAGCCCAGCGTGCCATGCTGCGCGACCAGGCTTTCGTCGGGCAGATCGCGGCCCTGATTCGCGACGAGGAGCTCAACGCCGAGTGGGCGCTGCGGCGCGTGGTCCGCGACATCAAGGGCCGCCTCGGACAGAGCGACGACGAGTACTTTCGCGAGCGGCGCGACGACCTCGATTTCCTCGCCGACCGCGTGGTTCGCAACCTGCTCGGCCAGACCGTCGACCTCCCGCAGATCCCTCCCGACGGCTGCATCCTGATCTGTCACGAGCTGTCTCCCGCCGACGCCACCATCCTCCTGCTCGAGGGCAAGGTGCTGGGGCTCGTCACCGACACCGGCGGCAAGACCGGGCACACCGCCCTGATCGCGCGGGCGCGCAACATCCCGGCCGTGGTGGGGACCGTCAACGCCGCCTCGCTGGTCTCGCGGGGCCAGAAGCTGGCAGTCGACGGGACGCACGGCCTGGTGCTCATCGATCCCGACGAGGACGCGCTCAACGAGCTGCGCGCCGGGCAGGAAGCCCAGCGGGTGCAAGCCCACGCGCTGTCCTCGTATGCCAGCTTGCCGGCGGCCACCACCGACGGCGTTCGGATCAGCCTGCTCGGAAACATCGAGTTCCCCGAGGAGCTCCAGCTGGCGTTGGCCAGCGGCGCCGAGGGCATCGGGCTCTACCGCACCGAGTTCCTCTACTTGAATCGCTCCACCCTTCCCTCCGAGGAAGAACACTACCGGACCTACCGCGGGCTGCTGGAGGCGGCCGGCCAGCGGCCCGTCACCATCCGGACCTTCGACCTCGGGATGGACAAGATCCCGATGGGCATCAAGCACCGCGAGGACAATCCCGCCATGGGACTGCGCGGGATCCGGTTCTTGCTCAAGGCCCCGCAGGCCTTTCGCACCCAGCTACGCGCCCTGCTGCGCGCCTCGCCCTATGGAAATCTGCAGATCATGTTCCCGATGGTCTCGGGCCTGACCGAGGTGCGGGAGGCGCGGGCCCAGCTGGAGACCGTGCGGGCCGAGATCGCCCGCGAGGGCGAGCACATGGCCGATCGCATTCCGATCGGGATCATGATCGAGCTTCCCAGCGCCGCGCAGATCGCCGACCGGCTGGCGCGCGAGAGCGACTTCTTCAGCATCGGCACCAACGACCTGATCCAGTACTCGCTGGCGATGGATCGACAGAACCCGGAAGTGAGCTATCTCTACCAGCCCTTGCACCTCGGGGTGCTGCGCATGCTGGAGTTTGTGTCGCGCTCCGCCCGCGCCGCCGGGATCCCGGTCTCGATGTGCGGCGAGATGGCCGCCGACCCCGGCTACGCCGCCATCCTCATCGCGCTGGGACTCGACTCGCTCTCCATGTCGCCGCGCGCGATTCCCAGCGTGAAGCAGGCCATCCGGGCCTTCAGCGCCGTCGAGGCCAAGGCGCTGCTGGCGGAGGCCATGGCCTACTCCTCGGCCGAGGAGATCGAGCGGTATGTCCGCACGCGAATGCGAGAGCGGATCGGGGACTTGGCGTAGTCGCTACGGCCGTTCAATCCTCTCAGACGTCGCCACTGCCCGAGCCTGAGTCGCCCGCCGGGCTACTCCCAAGGCCCGAGGCGGAGGAACGAAGGCTGGTCCTCGAGCCGATGTGAGACCCGCCCCGGGTGTGCGAGTCCCAGCCGTGCATGACGGCATTGCGGGCGTGCGCCCAGGGGTGGGCCGGATTCAGCTTGGTCCAATCGGCCTCGAGCCGGGACTCCACTTCTGTCCAAGGGACCTTTCCGGTCGTGTCGTAGTGGTGGCGGGCTCCGTGGCCAAAGCGGAGGGCAGGCTCCGCTGCGGTCCACTCATCCGAGGTCGGAGGCTTGTTGGTTCCGGCCTTCGTTCCCCAGCTCTCTTTCACCGCTGGGCGAGCGCTCTCCCAGCCGGCGGTATGCTCGGCTGTCCACCAATGGGGATGTTCCGGCTTTGAAGTCGACGTCATGTGGTTTTCTCCTTTGTCGCCAAGCTATGTCTCCCCGTGCGCCGCGGCCAGGGACAGCGGAGGCTTGGTCGAGCGCGAGCCTGATCGGGGAGGAGCAGTGCGCCGACACGGGGTCTGTCCGCTCCTCGCCGGGTTGACATTCGCGAGGCGCGGCGACTACGTTGCGCCGCTCGGCCACTTCCAGGCCAGATCCAGCTTTCAGCGACCGCTGTTGGAGATTGTGATGCCCACGGATTACCTCTTCACGTCCGAGTCGGTGACCGAAGGTCACCCTGACAAGATGGCCGACCAGGTCAGCGACGCCGTCCTCGACGCCGTGCTGGCGCAGGACCGACACGGTCGCGTGGCCTGCGAGGCCCTGCTCAAGACCGGCTTCGTATGCGTGGCCGGCGAGATCACGACCACCGCCACGGTCGACTTCTCCGAGCTCACCCGCAACGTCGTCAAGCGCATCGGCTACACCAACTCCGACATCGGCTTCGACGGCGGCAGCTGCGCGGTGCTGATCGCGGTGGACAAGCAGTCGCCCGACATCGCGCGCGGCGTCGACGCCAAGGGGAGCAAGGAGCAGGGCGCCGGCGATCAGGGCATGATGTTCGGGTTCGCCTGCGACGAGACGCCGGAGCTGATGCCGCTGCCCATCCATTTGGCCCACCGGCTCTGCCGCCGTCTGGCGGAGGTCCGGCACAAGGGGGCGGTCGACTTCCTTCGGCCGGACGGAAAGAGCCAGGTGACGGTGCAGTACGAGAATGGGCGGCCGGTGCGCGTCGACGCGGTCGTGCTTTCGACCCAGCACTCCCCCGAGGTTTCACAGAAGACGCTGCACGCCTTCGTGATGGACGAGGTCGTCAAGAAGGTCATCCCCGCCCGGCTGCTCGACAAGAAGACCAAGTACTTCACCAATCCCACCGGGCGATTCGTGGTGGGCGGACCGATGGGCGACACCGGGCTCACGGGCCGCAAGATCATCGTCGACACCTACGGCGGCATGGGCCGCCACGGCGGGGGCGCGTTCAGCGGCAAGGATCCCTCCAAGGTCGACCGCAGCGGGGCCTACATGGCGCGCTACATCGCCAAGAACGTGGTGGCCGCCGGCCTGGCCCGGCGCTGCGAGGTCCAGCTGGCCTACGCCATCGGGGTGGCCGAGCCGGTGAGCGTGATGGTGGACACCTTCGGAGCCGGCCTCAAGCCCGAGGCCGAGATCAGCCGCGCCGTGCGCCACTGTTTCGGGCTGCGACCGGCCGAGATCATTGAGCAGCTCGACCTGTTGCGGCCGATCTACGGCAAGACCGCGGCCTACGGGCACTTCGGACGCAACGAGAAAGAGTTCACCTGGGAACGGACCGACCGGGCCGAAGCCCTGGCCGCCGCCACCGGGCGGCGCACCCGCGGCGTGAATCTGCGGGCGGTCTGAGCCTCCAGCGTTCTTCAGCAGTTTTCACTTTCATCTCATAAGGAGAGAAGCACATGGCCACCCAGGCTTCAGCTGTGAGCGCGGCGCGTCTCAAGACTGCCACCAAAAACGGTAAGACGAACGGCAAGGCCCATCAGGCGGCCGCGGGCCGCAGCGCCGGCGACGTGAAGAACCTGGCGCTGGCCGACAAGGGCTACCTGCGCATGGAATGGGCCGCCGCCAGCATGCCGGTGCTGCAGCAGATCAAGACCCGCTTCGAGAAGGAGAAGCCTCTGGCGGGCTTGCGCCTGGCGGCCTGCCTGCACGTGACCAGCGAGACCGGGAATCTGGCCCTGACGCTCAAGGCGGGCGGGGCGCAGGTGGCGCTCTGCGCCAGCAATCCCCTCTCGACCCAGGATGAGGTGGCGGCCGCCCTGGTGGACGCCGGCATTCCGACCTTCGCCATCAAGGGAGAGGATCAGGCCACCTACTACCGCCACATCGCGGCCATCCTCGACACCGCTCCCCAGATGACCATGGACGACGGCGCCGACGTGGTGGGCGTGCTCCACAAGGATCGCCGCGAGCTGCTGGCCGGCATCCTCGGGGGCACCGAGGAGACGACCACCGGAGTGGTGCGGCTGCGAGCGATGGCGAAAGAAGGCGTGCTGGCCTACCCGATCGTGGCCGTGAATGACGCCCTCACCAAGCACCTCTTCGACAACCGCTACGGCACCGGCCAGTCGACCATCGACGGGATGAT